>WNFG01006591.1_pt1 | contig 10110 bp, 10 predicted proteins | sample 5400431 | NCBI WGS metagenome assembly WNFG01 (sample SAMN13153346, study PRJNA577476) | soil metagenome | isolation source: 120 cm saprolite under Douglas fir tree site 2 hole 3 replicate 2 | place: USA:California | collected 2015-04-18
CCAAAGAGACGTAGCGCGATTGCTCGTTGCGAAAAGCGATCGAAAAGGCGAGCAGGTAGGTTCCGAGAATCAACCCCCAAAACAGAATCGAGCCCTCCAATGCGGACCACAACGACACAATGGTGTAAACCAGGGGCGTTGCCCGGCTGCCCACGTGGGCGACGTACTTCACCGAGAAGTCGTGGGTGACCAGCGCGAACACCATCAACAAATTGGCTGCCACCATGCACGCGAAGAAACCGACCACCGCACGGCGGACCCAGACCAACCCCGATAGCCGGCCCGCCATCCCGGTGGCGAGCCCTACCACCGCCCCGAATCCAGCAAAGGCGAGGGCGCCCAGAATCAGACCGTAGCCCAGCGTGGAATTCACTGGTTCCTCGCAGTGGGGCTGGAGCCTTCGGTCACGCTGTTTTTCCAGTGGGGCTCTTTGTCGCCTGCCTTGGGCGGCCGGTACTCATTGGAGTGATTCACCATCAGCCGGTTCGAGGTGAACACCTGGCTCTTGTTGAAGGTCCCTTCGACGACCACTCCGATGCCTTCGCGAAACATCTGCGGAGGTACCTCGGTCGAGCTCACCAGCACCGAAGGGGCATTGGGCTCCTTATTGTCCGCGATGCGGAATTGAAGTCGGGTGTGCTGAGCTTCCCATTGAATGCTGCCAGCCTTGACGATGCCCCCGAGCCGAATGGTGGGACCGTAAGCGAAGTCCCCCTTGGAGAGCATCTCGGCAGGGCTCCAGTAGAAAACCAGATTTTGACCCAGATTTCCGAAGGCGATGAACGCCAGTCCGCCCCCGGCGACCGCTAACGCGACGACCGCGATCAACCTGTTTCTCACTGCTGCTTTCATCGAAAATCCTCAGATTGCTGGGCGCTGCGACGTCGGAGCCACAGTGAAAGGGTGTAAACAATAATCGCAGCATAGGTGATTCCGTACGCTGCGTAGACGTACTCCCAACCACCAACGATTCTTCCCGCGCCGACCCGTTCCGCGGTCGAAGCGCCCTCAAGCAGGTACCCGGCGAGTTCGAGCAGCCTCATCGCGCGGCCTGGCTGGTCTGAATTCTGGCGCCCTCGTCAAGCTCAGCGGGCATTGCCAGCTCGTGCTTCCGCGCGGCCATCGCAATCTGATAGCGCGACCAGATGAAGAAGATGAGCAGGCCCAGGAAGGCGAATGCGTGCCAGCGCAGCACCAGTGTCATTTGCGGATCCACAGTCTTCGGCGAGGATTGAACCTGGTGGAGACTGCGCCACCACTGCACCGAGTACCAGATCAGCGGAACGTCGACATAGGCGACGATCGCGGTGACCGCCGACCAGACCGCGCGGCGCTCCGGGTCCTCAACGAAACGGCGTAGCGCCAGGTATCCCGCATACGCCACCAGCAGGATCGCCGCGGTCGTCAATCGAGGATCCCAGGCCCACCAGACTCCCCAGGTGGGGCGGCCCCAGATGGAGCCCAGGCTAATTCCCACCGCGCCGAACAGCACCCCGACTTCCGCGGAGGCTTCCGCCAGTGCATCCGTTTTCCAGCTCTTTTTGAACAAGTACGCCACCGAGCAGCCGAAGTTCAGTGTCGCGGCAAGAAGCGCCATCCAAACCTGCGGCACATGGACGTACATGATTCGCTGCACGTCCCCCATTTCCCGGTCCGGCGGAGCCCACGCTAGCGCGAGCCAGGCGCCAACCCCGAGCATCGCGACCGCAACTATGAAGATCGCCCAGCGCACTCGGTTCATGCCTATTCCTCGACGACCTGCGGAAACAGCGCAACTCCCAGGCCCCAATAGACCAGGTTGAATCCTACTAGCAGCCCAAACCACGAACGCAGCTGCGACATCGGGTCCCCTTGCAATACCACGGAAGTCGCTTTCACCGCCGCGAGCAGGGCTGGAATGATCAGGGGAAAAAGCAGAAGTGGAAGTAGGACATCACGCGCTCGGGCGTTGCTCGCAACTGCTGAATAGAGCGTCCCCGGGGCGCTGATCGCCAAACAGCCAAGTATCAGAGTGAGCGCCAAGGGCCCGAACCCTAAGGAGATTGAGACTCCAAACAGACCCACCATCACCGGGACCAGGACGAATGCCAGCCCGATCAGGACTGCGGCGTTTCCCAGTGCCTTTCCCAAGAAGAGCGCCCGCGGATCAACCGGCAAAAGGCGCAGTCCTTCCAACGCGGAATTTTCGCGCTCGATTCGAAAAGATTCGCCCAAGGCCATCAAGCTGGCGAATAGCAACGCGAGCCACAAATAGCCTCCGGCATTGCGCTGCAACAGTTGCGTGTCGGGGCCGAGCGCAAAGGAGAAGATAAGGAGCGTCCCAAAGGCGAAGATCACCAGCGCATTGAGCCGCGCACGAGTGCGCCATTCGATCAGCATGTCCTTGGTAAGGACGAGTGCGAGGCCGCGAAGAAGCCCGACACGAGTCGCGCTCAGGGCGATGCGATTCGTCCCGAGTGCAGATGCAGCCGTAGCTTGCATAGCGACTTTCCTTGCTCGACCAGGTGGGTGGCCAAAATCACCGTGGTTCCCCGTTGGCTGAGCTCTCGAATGATGGTTTCCATCTGAGTAATACCGCGAGGATCCAGCGCTCCAAAGGGCTCATCCAACAGCGCGAGCTCCGGCGCCTTTAGTAACAGCCGGGCGATCGCCAGGCGCTTACGCATTCCGGCCGAGAACTGGCGGATCGGTTTGGGAGAGTGGGGGGGTAAGCCGACTTCCGACAACAGCGAAGCCACGCGTTGCTTGGGGTCTTTCAGGCCCAGAAGGCGAGACATCAGGGTGAGGTTCTGGTGCGCGCTCAAATCCTCGTAGAGGAAACTGGCATGGGACAGCAGGCCGACCCTCTGCCGGATGTCTTCGCGCTGAGTGCGGCTGTCGAGGCCCAGCACGCGCAGCTCCCCGGCGGTTGGACTGGCGGCCGTGGCGATCAGCCGAAGCAGAGTGGTTTTTCCCGAGCCGTTGGGGCCGGTCAACAACAGAGATTCGCCCATCGGCAACGAGTAGCTGACGCGGGCGAGGGCCCACTGGGTACCGAACCGCTTGCTGACATCCCGCAACTCCACTGCGGCGTGGTTGTTCATCGGTCGACGAAAGCTATCCGCCCTGATGGGCATGCCAGAAGCAAAATCGCGCGATTAGGAGAATGGGTCGACTTCCTCACGCGGCGGCGCGTGGTTACCTTCCCGGCGGGCAAAATGGGCGTGGGGAGAAGGTGGGACCTAAACAGCTGATTCGAAAAGGCGCGCGCGATATCGCCGCTGGCCTACTGCACTACACCGGGGGTCGGCGCGTAATGGCGGCGATGCGGCGCAAACTGTTGGGTGGCCGCCGGCTGTTGATTGTCAGCTACCACCGCGTCGTCGACGACTTTGCGCGGGAGTTGCGGCGCTCGATTCCTGGGCTGTTGATTTCGAGCGAGACGTTCCGTGGTCACCTGGAGAGCATCCATGCCGCGGGCTTCGAATTCAGTACGCTGGATCACGCCTTGGCGGTGCTGAGCGGACAGCGCTCCGCCAAGAAGGATCTCTGCGTCTTGACTTTTGACGACGGCTATCGAGACGTCTACCGAAACGGATTTCCGATTCTGCAATCGATGGGCGTCCCCGCGATCATGTACTTGCCGGCGGCGCTGATCGGAACTTCGAGGCGCTTCGACCACGATCGGTTGTTCCATTTGATTCAGACGATGATCGAGCGAGGTCATTGGCCGATCTACGACATGCTTCCGCCCGCCGCTCCGGTTCTTCTCGAGCCGGTGCTGCGGCGAAAGATGACGATTTCCGTCTCGCTGGACCAGTTCATCGAAACCTATTCTTCGACGGTGTTGAAGGAAGTGGTGGATGCGCTCAAACGGCAGATGGGCGGTGGATCGGAGCTGGACCCGGAGCACGGAGACATCCTGGACTGGGATGAGGTGCGCAAGATGTCCAGCGCCGGAATGGATTTTGGTGCCCACACCCTCGAGCACATCGTACTCACCTTAGAGCCACCGGAACGGGTGCTGCGCGAGATTCGCGGCTCGAAGGAGTTGATCGAAGGCCAAGTCGGACGGCGGGTGACCCATTTCGCGTTCTGCAACGGCTGGTATTCCGACGAGGTGATTCGCACTTTGATCGAGAACGGGTTCGAATCGGCGGTCACCACTGAGGATTATCCGAACCGGATTGGAGACAATCCCTTTACACTCAAGCGCAAGGTGCTTTGGGAGAACTTCAGCATCGGACTGTTGGGCAAGTACTCGGGGGCCCTGACCGCCTGCCAGGTAGATGACGTCTTCGGCATGCTCAGAGTCAACCACCCCGTCCGCGGTCGGCGTTTGCAGCGCCTCCCCTTCGAAAGCCATTCGGGCGCGCGGTGAGTTCCTAGTAGCGACGCCGTACCGCGCGCTCGCTGAGCCGATCGAAGTCTGAAGACGAGCAGCATCGGCGCGAAGACCAGCACCAGGGCTGGAATCAGGCCCGATGCTGCCGAGCAGCCCCCGGTCGCCGCTCCCGCGCCGCTTGGCAACGCGGATGTCGCGGTTCCGTTTCCCGGAGTTGAGGGGCTCCCCGCATCCGCGGTTCGACCGCCTCCGGGCGTGCCGGCGTCAGGCTGCGCCGGGGGTGGCAGCACATCGGCGAGGCTGGTCGCCTGAACCATCCCCTCGTGGTAAACGATGCCGTCGGGCGCGATCGCCTCATCGCGATACAGCCCTTGCTTCAGATAGTTGAGCAGCCCCGGGATGTTGGTAGCCGTCGAACGTCTCGGAATGACGAGCTCCCCGTTGTAATACAATTCAATAAATCCAACGCCCGGATTGTCCGACCAGCGCACGTGGAAGATGAAATCATTCCAGACGCCGCGATTGAGCGGAACGCTCCAGACCGGCTGATCCATAATGCCCAGGTAGATCCGCTCCCCTTGAACGTAAAAGGCAACTGGTGGCGAGCCGCAGCACAACGCTGACTGGTGCCACTGGGTGAACACGTTCCACGACGGGTGGCTGGGGAAACTCGCATCAAACATCGTGCTCCACCGATAGAAATACTCGGAACCCATCGGCTCGTTCGAGTTGTAAAACAGCTCGTTGCGATTGCCGCTGGCGTGGATCGGGTTGTCGAACTGACGGACGAGCGCCCTGAGTGCGTAGCGCCCATGCCGAACTGGAGCCTCGACCACTTGCAGGCGGTCGGCGCTCATCATTTCGGTGCCGCTCCACTGCGACCGATCCCCGGTTTCGAAATTCCCTCTCCAGACAATGTCTGCCCAAGCTGCGGTCGAAGCGACGAGGGTGGCCAGTACTATCGAAAGCGGTTTCAAATTCACCTTCCTTTTGAGGAGAAAGCGCCGTCCGACCGGCACCGGCCGAAGCGTCGCGAACGAGGAAGGTGATAGCGGGGCAATTCTCCAATTGTCCAGTAGTGGTAACTTTGACCCTTCGGGACTCTCGGAGAGCAGCCACTCGACTAGGGGCTCAACGCTACGGTATCGCTGATCCCAAGCATTTGTTGCAACTGAAACATTTCAGATCTCCGGGGGCTACTGAGCGAACGGGCGAGCGGCGATTCGCATTTATGTGAACACAGACGCTTGTCTGTGAAATATTGCCTCGACCCCGGAACCGGGGTTTTGTTGTCTGTGTTCAAGTTGGCAGTCTGGCCGGACGCCCTCCGAGGCGACAAGGCGGCGCCAATTATCAATTGTGAACACTTTTGAAATTTTGCTGCTAGCTTCCGCGCCCCAATTCAACCGGAAAGGAAGCCAGCTTGAAGCGCGTCTTTGTTTTCTTGGGCTTGATCGCTTTACCTGTCAGCACCTGGGCAGACGTGGTGTGGCGGGGGGATTTCCAGACAGGGGACCGTTCGCAGTGGAGCGGGACCGAGATGGTGAGCGCAGATCGGCTTCAAATTATCGACGCTCCGGGTCGCCCGGGCCGATACGCCTTGAGGGCGCTGGTTCGGCAGTTCGACGATCCGATCCACGCCAGCGGCAACCGCAATGAGTTGTTCTACAACTCACACGAGCCGATGGGTTCCGAATACTTTTATCGCTGGAGCACGATGTTTGACCCCAGCTACCCCAGCTATCGCACCTGGCAGGTGTTCACGCAGTGGCACCAGAGTGCGGGCTGCTGCGGATCTCCGCCGGTCGAGTTTTACGTCAACGGAGAAACCATGTACCTGCGCGTGGGACCAACGGAGGCGCTTCCGCTTTGGAACACGCCCTTGGTTCGAGGCGTCTGGTACGACTTCGTCTTCCACGTCAGATGGTCTGACAATCCAAACGTCGGTTTCGTTGAGCTGTACCTGAACGGGGATTTGGTGCTGGCGCGCACCCGGGCGGCGACGAACTTCCCCGGACAGCTGAATTACTTAAAGCAGGGTCTCTATCGCGATGTGGTGATCGTACCCGACGGCATCGTCTACCACGACGGAATGATCCAGGCGACCTCGCTCGACGACGTGTTTCCACCCCCGCCTCCGCCACCGGACGCGGGCGTGCCTCCGACGCGCGACGGCGGAGGGCCGCCTGCGGACGGGGGTGCCTTCCGTCCAGATGGAGGGACATCCGATGGAGGAACGGTCGCCACCTCCCTGGGATCGTCAGGTAACGGTTCGGCGCTGGTTGCCACCGGGGGATGCTCGCAAGGGGGATCGCAGAGTGGCTCGATGATCGGCTTGGCCGCCGCGGCTTTCGCCTTTGGCTTGTGGTTTGCGAGGCGACGGCGAGGGCTAGCCCGCCTCGGGGAGCGACTCGTTGGTCGCAATTGCCACAGGCGGACGGTGACCTCGAAAGTCAGCGAAGGCGCGCATTGGACGAATGCCGAGCAGTCTAAGAGCGAGCAGGTATGCGCCCCCGAACGCAAGCGCTAATAACGCCATTGGAATAGCGCGAGCGACCAGGTCACTGGCCCAACTGGGATGAAACGTGGGCAAACCTGATTGCAAGGCAAGCAAAGCCAGGGCCGCAGTGGCTGACGCCACCGCGGCTTTGGCCAACGAGGCACCCGGCACCACATCGGCGAATCCGAGGCGCGTCGCCCCAGCGGAAAGCGCGCGCGGGATTCGCAGAAACAGGGTGAGCTTGCCGAAGAGCTCCGCGATCGCCCAGCCGGCAATCCCGCCGATCATCCCCCAGTGCTTCACGGTGAAATAGACCAACGGCACGGTCACCAGGGCCTTCAAGAAGTAGGACCAGAACAAGTACCGGGTCTCATTCCGAGCACGCAGCACACCATCCATCGGAAGCGTTGGGAGGATCACTCCCAACAGGCTGATCCGGAAGATCGGGACGGCCGGCAAGAATCTCGGGCCAAATAGAGCCCCGATAAACTCAGGCGCAGTGACCCAGAGCAACGCCCCAAGCGGGAAAAAGAGGTAGGCAAGCTTCGACGCAGCTTCGCGGAACGCCCAGACGCACTCCTGCAGACGTTCCGCTCGCTCCAGCTCCGCGATTCGCACCATCAGGATTTCGCTGGTGGGTTGATAGAGCAGGTCCACCAATGGAATTTGGAAGCAGCCGACCGCATAGATTGCAAACAAGGTCGGCGCCACCACCGAGGAAACGGCGTATTGGTGCGCCGCTTGTTGGGGCTGGTTGAGAACCATCGCCGCCCCGAAAGGCGCGGCGTAGCTGAGCTGCCTAAGAAATGCCCGGGTGTCCCACCACTTGCCTCGGACGGAAAACGTGATCAGCGCCCAGACAAACGCCAATCGCACCGCCGAGAGGGCGGCGATCCCGATCAACGACCCGCGCAGGCCCCAACCCAGCAGAATCGGCGCAATCAATACGATGGCCCGCAAGCTGTCGCTGGCGATGTAGCAGATGGCCGCAGCGCGGGTCTTTCCTTGAGCAGTCAGCGAAATCTCAAGCGGATAACTGGCTATCGTGCAAATCACGTATGGCGCGACCAGCAGCCGGTAGTCCTGGATGCCCGGGTTGGAAAAGGCGCGCGACAGCGGCTCGCTGAAGAAGAGCAACAGGATCGCTCCGACGATTCCACCGAGCAGAAGAAACAGGTGCGACTGAACCAGGTAGGGCTTCCGGTCGTCGGCTCGCGGAATGAAGAAGTAGAGGCTTTGTGCCATTCCGAAGGGCAAAACGGCCTGCAATGTCATCGCGAGCAGGAAGAGCTGTTTGTAGGTCCCGTAATCGGTGAGGCTCAGCTGGCGCGCCAGCACCAACGGAATCGAGAAGGTAATCGCCGTCGCAACGAGCCGAGCGAAGACCAGCGGGCCGGCGCGCTTCAAGAAGGAGCCGCTGGGCCGGTGCTCCGTGGCTGGCCCCGGCCGAACAGGCATCGGAGATGGCATTGCTGCAGCGGGGATGCAGTCTAAGTGCCAGATCCGAGCGCGTGAAGTCGGGAGGAAGGGCAACAATTTCGGGAGCCTCGACGCGCTGCGGGCTACCGACGGCGCAGCGGGCTGAAGAAAATACGGCTCTGCCCACGTCAGCACCGAACCCACTTCCATTCAGAGAATCGGGTCCATAAATCTGTGCCGTCCGGCGGACTTGTGGAGGCGTGTGGCTTGGGGGCGATGGCGCTTTATCGATTGGCCAGGGAGCTGAATCGACGAGGCTTCCCGTTGATTCCGGATCTGCTGCGGAAGGCGATCTACTACCTGCACAGCTCGTACATCCCTTACGGCGCCGAAATCGGCGAGGGCACCGAGCTCGGATACGGCGGCATCGGTGTCGTCATCCACAACCGAGCCAAGATCGGAAAGCGGTGTCTGATTTCCCAGCAGGTGACGATCGGCGGACGCTCGAGCATCGAGGGAGCGCCGGTCATCGGCGATGATGTCCGGATCGGCGCGGGAGCGAAGATTCTCGGAAACATAACGATCGGGGACTTCGCGGTGATTGGCGCCAACGCGGTGGTGATCAAGGACGTGCCGGCCGGCGCGGTGGTAGCTGGGGTGCCGGCACGCGAGCTGCACCACAGGCCTGCACCCGAATGCGGCGACATCGATCTCGGCTTGGATCATTCCGGCCGGACCCTCGAGCCATGAGGATCTTGTTGGTCGGCGATTACCCTCCGCCGTACGGAGGAATCGCCGTTCACCTTCAGCAAGTGCATCGTTTCTTGCGCAATCACGGGATCACCGCGCGAGTTCTGAACATCGGCAAGGGCGATTGCGCCGACCCGGAGGTCATTTCTACCCGCAAAGCCTGGCGCTACGCGTTCGAGCTTTCGAGGCTGTCGGCACAAGGGTGGCTGGCGCATCTGCATGTCAGCGGTAACAACAGCAAGGCTTGGTGGATTGTTGGCTCGGTGGGCGGCTTCAGCTGGCGGACGCCTCCGGTCGTGACGCTGCATTCGGGTCGTTGCCCGGAATTTCTTGCGCGCAACGGCTTGCGTCGGATTTTGGCGCGGGCTGCCTTGTCCAGTTACGGCGCGGTGGTTGCAGTCTCCCCATCAATCGAGCGCGCGCTGGCGGAGGCGGGTGTTTCTCCGTCTCGCATCGTGGTGCAGCCCGCCTTTTGTGCGTCGGAGGTGCACGCGGGCTCGGCGCCGGATGGTTTCGCAAACGCTCGAAGCCGTCGAAGCCCCCTACTGGCGATGGCGTACCTCAATTCGCCGGTCTATGGGCTCGAGCTGATGGCCGAAGCCCTTCGTCAGTTGACACCCACGTACCCGCGGATGGGCCTGGCGTTGTTCGGGCCTGGGGCATCAGATGAGAGCCTCAAGGAGCGCCCGATCTACAAAGAGCTGGCTCCGTTCCTCGAGTGCTTCGGAGAGTTGGAGCACTCACAGGCATTGGCGCTGATCCAACAGTGTGATGCGTTCGTCCGGCCTACGCCCTTTCGTCGGAGTCTTCATCGGCGTCTTCGCCCGACGCTGGGCCGGTTTTGCTGTCGATTTATCAGCAGCTGGAGGCGAATCGAGGATGTCTGCAAAGGTTGAGCAACACGCGGCCGGAGCACTCTCGGGGAGAGACATCGTAGTCTTCTCCAACGACTGGGGCGGCGATCCGCTGTCTAAGGTGCACATCATGCGGCTGTTGGCGAAGGACAACCGAATCCTTTGGGTCAACAGCATCGGAAACCGCACGCCGCGCGCCGACACCCATGACCTGAAGCGAATTTGGAACAAGGTCAGCTCCTTCACCAAGGGCGTGCGCGAGG
>WNFG01006121.1_pt1 | contig 10108 bp, 9 predicted proteins | sample 5400431 | NCBI WGS metagenome assembly WNFG01 (sample SAMN13153346, study PRJNA577476) | soil metagenome | isolation source: 120 cm saprolite under Douglas fir tree site 2 hole 3 replicate 2 | place: USA:California | collected 2015-04-18
CTGCCTCCGGCCCGGCGGCCATCAGTGAGAAGTAACAGATCGTCACGATCGACAGGATCCGGAATGTTCGTTCCAGCTGCCAAAGCCCAATGCAGGCGGCGGCGAAGACGTACAACCCGATGACAATTCCAAAGCTGCCGAGCGGATAGATGAACGGTCCGATGAATATCTCGATCAAGGCGCTGCAAGCCAACTCGATCGTCTCCGGAATATGGCGGAGCAGGATGCGCGCCGCCAGCTGCGAGTAGCGCTGTGCCAGCACCGCGTGGGGTAGGCGGAGCGGTTCGAGGCCGTCGCGTCGCATCTCCGCGTATGCCTGCCGGGCCAGCCGTGCCTTCCAGGCGTCGGCGTTTCGATAAAAGCCGGTTTGCCGCTGCAAAGCGAAGAATCCGAAACCGGGTGGAGAGTCCGCAACGACCAATGCTCCTGACGCCCGGAAGAAGAGGAGGTTCTCTCCTCCGATCGAGCTGATGGTCGCTACACCGGTGGCACGCTGGTTACGCGCGATCCAGGCTCCTGGCAGAAAAACGGCGGCAATCGTGAAGACGACCGCCGCTCGCCGCGCCCGCGTGGCTATGACGATGGCCAGCGGCACGAACCAGAGCAGGGCAATCGGACGGACGAGCGTTGCGGCACCGCTCAGGAGCCCCGCTGCCACCGCCCAACCAGTCATCCCCTGCGCTGCTCTCCATGCGGCCAACATGGCAGCGAGGATCACGGCGGCTCCAACAACATCTGTCATGTATTCGTGTGTCGCGCCCATATACGGGGGTGTCGTGCCGACCAGCGGAGGGAAGAGGGCCAGGAAAATCGCCGCTGCGAATGCGCTACTCCAACGGCCGGTCATCCGTTCGGTCACGAGGAACACCACCAGAGTCATGCCTACGACTAGCAGATGCTGCAAGGCGACGACAGCCGCGAGTGGTAAGCCGAGGACGAGAGCGGTAGCCAGGAGCAGAGGATAGCCGGGCGTGCGCAACGTATCGGGGGCGGATGAACGGACCGGCGTGTGGTGGACGCTGGCTGCCAGCGGAGCGGCGGCCACGAACCCGCGGCCGCGGGCGAGGTTCTGTGCCGGCTCGATGTAGGTTGGCCCGTCACCGGCTCTCGGGTCGGGAGGCGAACTCATGAATGCCGCGGTCTGGATGGCGAGCGCGAGAGCAGTAGCAACGACCAGCGCAAGAGCTCCCAATCGCCGATCGGCAATCGCTGGCGGTCCTCCATGCACGGCAGCTCATTATAACGAAGCACGGAGATACTTCGCTTGCGGGATAAAGTGGCCGTTGGGACGCGCTGAATCATGTATTCGCTCATCCGTAAGCTGCTGTTCCTGCTCGACGCCGAAGACGCGCACGAGCTCGCCGTGCGGCAGATGATCGCCTTGCAGAACATCCCACTGGTGCTGCGCGCCATCGAGCGCTTCTGCGCTCCTGCCGCGTCTGAACGCCGTGAAGTCATGGGACTGAGTTTCCCCTCGCCGATCGGAATCGCCGCCGGCTTCGACAAGAACGGCCTGCTGATGCCGATGCTGGCCGCCCTCGGCTTCGGCTTCGTCGAAGTGGGAACGGTCACGCTCCGCCCGCAGCCGGGCAATCCCCGTCCCCGCCTCTTCCGTTATCCCGAACACAAGGCTCTCATCAACCGCCTCGGCTTCAATAACGACGGCGCCGATGCCGTGGCCGCACGCCTGAAATCGTGGCAGCGAACCGTCCCGCTGTTCGTCAACATCGGCAAGAACCGCGACGTCCCGATCGATGCGGCTGCCGATGATTACGGCGCGTGCGCCGCGAAACTCGCGCCCTTCGCCGACGCGGTCGTGGTCAATCTGTCCTCTCCCAACACGCCGTCGTTGCGCGAGCTCCAGCGCCCCGAGCATCTGGAACGGATCCTCACCGCCGTCGGCCCCGCCCTGGTGAAAATTGCGCCGGACATCGACGACGCCATGCTCGCCGAGGTCTGCGACGTCTGCGTCAACCGCGCCCGCGGCATGATCTGCACGAACACGACGATCGCGCGCCCGTTCCCGGCCACGGAGGCGGGAGGTCTCTCCGGCGCGCCGTTGATGTCGCCTTCGACGTCGATCCTCGGGCGTGTGCGTAACCATGTTGGCTCTTCATTGCCACTTATAGGAGTCGGCGGTATCTTCACTGGGGCTGATGTTCGTGCGAAGTTTGTCGCGGGCGCTGATCTCGTTCAGGTGTACACGGGCTTTGTTTACCAGGGGCCATTGATGGCGCAACGTTTGTCGAGGCTGGATTGACAGAACATTCAAGACGGCCTACACTACTTTTCCTAAAGAAAGAAAGGAGTCCGGTATGAGGGTGTGGTAAAGTGTCTTTACTATACTCGTATTTTCAATGCTGGTCACGGTGGGCGCTTTGGCCGACGACTGTGTTGCCATCAAGGCGTCGGAGCTTATGACCCTTGGGGTAATTGGTACTGTACCTATACGGGGGGTGGCGGCAATTGCATATTTTGTTTTGATACAATCGTCGTAAAAGGTTAGAGTGGGCGCTACTTTCCGGTTAAGGACACTGCTCGCGGCGTCCCTCCTGTGGATAGCCTCGTCCGCGCAATCCTCTCCTGGAACGATATCCGCGTACTCGAGTCATGCAATCCCGATCGCAATCGGCAGGAACGCGAAGGACGTTACATGGTCAGCGACGGATGCACTGCTGATCGCTACAGAACTCGGCATTTACCGTTTGCCAATCGGCGCCGGCCTACCGGCAGTGATCATCAAAGGGATCCCCGTACCGGACGGGCTTCCAGTGCCAACAGCACTTTCGAGCGATGGCAAATGGGTCTCCGCGGTCAGTTCTTATTCAAACTCGGGTTTCGCTCTCCGGATGGCCGATCGGAAACGTCTGGTGGCTCAGCGCAGCCTTCGGCTGATTCCGATGGATATTGGGGTCTTTGGCGGTCGATCGTGTGTCCTCGGTTTTGCGCCTAATCCATCTATTGAGGCTCAGAAAGGCGTTGCCGTCTGGTGCGGCGGTCCTTCTGACTCCTGGGCTGAGTTCAAACCGCTCCACTATCTCCACAGCGAACATGCGCGAGACCTGTTTCGAATCTCACCCGGGGAGTTAGGTGGTCGAATCGCGGTCGAACCTGACGGATCGGTCGATGTCATCACGTCCGCGGAGCCGGGAGTCTTTCGCTACGATAGCGATGGGAAGTTCAAGGAAGTCCTGGGCCAATCGACCGACGATCTCGTTCTCGAATCGATGAAAGAGATTCTGACGAGATTTGCTTCGGACCTGGAGAACCGCTACCGGCTTTTGCTGAATGCGCAGCCGATTATTGATGATCTGGTGGTGACACCGAACGGTCCGGCCATCCTCGTCAGACTTGCCGATGGGGTCAAGATCCATTGGGAGCTCTGGTATCCCCTCCGAAGCGCCGGGATCGGCGATCGGGTTCGCCTTGGTATCGAACGGATCGGACCCTATGGCCATCTTCGTTGCGACGCGCGTGGAAAAGACATGGCCTGTGTCGGCTCACAGCCGCCCGCCAATGAGGCCTCGACCGCGAAAACGGCGCAGGCCTGGCCGCATCTCTGGCTTTTCCACCTCCCTGCGAAATCGCTCAGCGCCAGCCGATGACACTCGCAATCCTTTTCGCTGCAGCATTGTCTCTGCCGCCCTCCGCACATGCGGTTCGGATTGCGGTGGACTCCTGGCCGTCCACCATCGATCCGGCAAAAGTCGACGCGCTGCAGGTTGGCAAGAAGCTCTGGTGGTGGTCGCCCGATTGCGTACCCGCGAAGCTGACATCCGACGCGCCGCGCATCGACTGCCGTGCCGGAAGCCCGGTCGTGGTTCGCGTACTCGACGAGCGCGGGCGGAAAGCCGCAGGCGTGAAGATCGTCTGGGGAACGCCCGAAATGCTCGCCGATATCCCCGAGATGATGCTGCCTGTGACGACTACGGGAGAGGACGGCACCGTCAGGATGATGACGCCGTCACGGGAGCCGTTCCTCGTGCGCGCGGCTGGTCCTCATCTGGCATCGTGGTGGCAGAAAGTTGCCGCGTCGCAGAGGGTCGTCTCCGTTCGAGCGTCTGAGGCGACGGCAGTCACGACACGAGCTCAGCTTACCGGCGGTGTGGCGGCGACGCGATCGATCGTCGAGGTCGAGCCGGTGTCCGTCGTTTCAGCGGCTGATGACATCCGCAGTTGGGCGGTATCGGAGCGCGACGCTATCGCGCTCCTGCCGATGCCTCGGATGCCGGTGCGTTACACCGCCTGGAGCGATGAAGCAGCTCCGCGAAGCGCTATCACGAACACCGAGGCATTTCCGCGAACCCTTTCCCTTCCGCGCGGTGGACGGGTGGACGGACGCATCATCACCGGGAAAGGCGGGTTGAGCGATGTGATGATCGAGGCCGTCTTCCGGATGTCAGACTCATCCCGTGGTCTCCGCCGTCGCGGACGATCCGACGCCAGTGGACGCTTCGCTGTGCGAGGCCTCGCCACAGGTCCGGTTCAACTGATTGTTCGCAAGTCCGGATATGCGACGGTTCTCCGCGCGCTGAAGATCGAAAGTGCGACGACGATCGATGACATCGTCATGCGCCGGGGGCGGACGGTAACGGTTCATGTCATCGACCGCGGTGGTCGCCCGGTGTCAAGTGCCGATGTGCGCACGAGTGAGGGAGCACGGGGGAAAAGCGACTCCAACGGCATGGCCACGCTCGACGGCGTTCCGGCCGGAGAGGACATCAAGCTCACCGTAAGCGCGCACTCGTTCCGAACCGCCAGCGTCGTAGTCGCGGTTGATGCGAAGGGAAAGGTCGACGTCGTTCTCTTCCGAGGGGTCCGGGTGCTCGCGTCGATTTTCAAGGCGGGAACGCATGAACCGGTCGGACCGGGCAACGTGATGATCACAAACAATGGTGGCAGGCGCATGGAGACGTTCGATTCATCGGGAACGATCGATCTCGGCGGTCTCGATTCCGGCACGCTGGCGTTGGAGATTCGCGCGGCGGGCAGCATGCCGTATCCCATCGCCGAGCGAACCGTGCGTGATGACGAGGAGATCAACCTGGGCGAGCTGTTCCTTCCGAAGGGCGCGGCGATGACCGGCCATCTCATCGCGCGCAACACTTCGGCCTCGATCGTGAATGCGCATATCCGCGCACTGCGCCGTACGGCGTCGGGGCCGATCCTCTCGTTCGTCATGCGCGACTGGGTCGAGGCGACGTCGGGTGAGGATGGAGCGTTCACCATCGCCGGTGTGCAACCTGGCCCGCAGGTCCTTCTCATCGAGGCGAATGGATTTGCCTCGCGCGTCGTCACTGCGGACGTTCGTCAGGATGCTGACGAGCCGCTCGACCTCGGGTCGCTCGACCTCGATCGTGCTCACGAGCTGATCGTCAACTGCACACCCGTGCGCCGCTGTGGAAACGAAGCGCGCTTGCTGCTCGCCAGCAACGAGTTTCCCTGGGCAACGGTCTCCAGCTCGATGCAGGACGGTACCGCACACGTCCTGCCGGTGCCCTCGGGAACCGCGACTCTCCGCTTGTTGAACAACGGCCAGATCGTAGAGGAGCGTTCGGTCGACATCTCGTCGCAATCGGACTCAACGACTGTCGACGTCAGACTTGCGTCCACGAATGTGACCGGAACAGTGATTTCGAGAGGCCGTCCGAGCGCTGGTGGCAGAGTGACGCTTGAGCGCGCCCCGGGAAGCAGCCACGTCATGCCGGTCTACCTCGAGAGACGCACTGCCGAAGGACAGGTTGCCAGTGAAGGCGCGATGACCGACATGCCTGAAATGCAGGCAGCGACTGTCGATGATGCCGGCCGTTTTGTCTTCGCCGATGTCCGACCCGGCGCGTACAGAGCGACCTATCACGGCGATCGAACGTCGTCGCCGCCGATACAGGTCACGGTTCCGGCGATGGAAAACTTCAACTTCACCATCGATCTGCCGCCCGGCGAGATTCGAGGGCGGGTCGTTGATTCGGACGCCGCGCCGGTAGGCCGGGCTATCGTCGAGATTCACGACGCCGATAGCAAGCAGATAGTCGCGGCCAGCGACGGATCGGGCGAGTTCTCGATCGTCGGTCTCGCTCCCGGCCATGTGGTCGTGCGCGCGACGCAAAACGACCGCGAGGGAAGCGCCGAGGCGGAGATCGAGCCGCCGAAGACAGCGACCGTCGAGATCGTCGTGCACAGGAAAGAACAGGCGAAGAGCGAGATCGCCGTTGTCGCGCCCAACGGCCAGCCCCTCGCGGGTGCGGCTGTCTTCCTTCTCGGATCGGGCGCGTTTCCCGCCGGGGTGGCCACTACAGATGTCAACGGCATTGCCACGTTTCCTCTCTCTGAATCGCTGATCGCCCCGGCGGCCGCCTATTCGGCGAACTACGGATGGGCCTGGATGGATCCGAGGAGCATCGGTTCGGAAGACGCCGCCCGGACGCCGATGCGGATGAGCAGCGCGACCGGCGCGCTTGTGGTGTCGAGCAACCGGAACGCGAGTATCGAGTTGTTTACGCCGTCTGGCATTGCGGTGACGCCGGCGTTGTCGATGCTTGGTGTGCCGGTCACCGCTGCGCCTGGCAGCGACCTTCGCGTTGCCGGTTTACCGCCCGGAACCTACACATTGTTGGCGGGAACGTACCGGGCTACGGCCGAAGTGCAAGCCGGTAAAGATGCTCGCGTATCCATCCGCTGACGCCTAAACTCCCCGCCGTGATCATCTACGGCGTCAACCCCGTTCTCGAGGCCATTCGTTCGCACGCGGAGCGCATTCGCTACATCGGGGTGGCGCGGGAGGAGACCGTGCGGCATCAGCGGCTGATCGGGGAGGCGAAGCGGGCGGGGGTGGCGGTGCGGAATCTGGCCATCGATCAGATCGACAGGCTGGCCGGGCGCGGCGTGCACAACGGGGTGGTCGCCGAGGTTTCGGAGACGGCATACGCGGACTTCGATGACATCGTGGCGAACGAGGCCACCACCTTCGTGCTCATCCTCGACTCCATCACCGACCCGCAGAACTTCGGGGCCATCCTTCGCGTCGCGGACGGCTTCGGGGTCGATCTGGTCGTCATCCCGCAGCACGACAGCGTCGGCCTGACGCCGGTTGCCGTGAAAGCCTCAGCCGGTGCCTCGGAGTGGGTGCCGGTGGCGCAGGTGACGAACCTCTCGCGCGCCATCGAGACCCTCAAGGCGGCCGGCTACTGGATCTACGCCGCCGCGGAGAAGGGCGACAGACCCGGGTCCATCGACTTCCGTGGCAAGGTCGCGCTCGTCGTCGGGAACGAGGGGAAGGGGATCCGCCGCAACGTCCTGGAGCACTGCGACCGGATCGTCACGATCCCGATGACCGGTCACGTCGAATCGTTCAACGTGGCCACGGCCGCAGCCGTCCTCTGCTACGAGGTCCAGCGCCAGCAGAGAGGGGGCTGAAGGGAAATAACTTCCCTCTTGCGTACCGTTTGGCCATTTGTTATAACCCACGGTTCCTCGGCCTCCGCCGTCTGAGCTCTACCCTTTTGCTTAGCGTCGACAGGCTGTTTGTGTCTTTGAAAACTCGCGGTTTGGCGCTGGCATAGCTCAGTTGGTAGAGCAGCTGATTTGTAATCAGCAGGTCGCGGGTTCGAGTCCCGTCGCCAGCTCCATCGGATGAGCATGGAGAGATGGCTGAGTGGTTAAAAGCAGCAGACTGTAAATCTGCCGGTCAAACGACCTACGGAGGTTCGAACCCTCCTCTCTCCACCATATTTGGAAGTCAGAAGGCAGAAAGCAGAAGGCAGAAGTGAGGCGGCGATTCACTTCTGATTTCTGACTTCTGCCTTCAAAAGCGGGAGTAACTCAGTTGGTAGAGTCACAGCCTTCCAAGCTGTTGGTCGCGGGTTCGAGCCCCGTCTCCCGCTCCAGAATAGGTTGCTGCGTTGCTAGGTTGCTTAGTTACTCAGCAACCCAGAAACCGAGCAACTTAGCAACCAGTTGTAAGCCCTCTTAGCTCAGGGGTAGAGCACGTCCTTGGTAAGGACGGGGTCACGAGTTCAACTCTCGTAGAGGGCTCCATCTAACGTCACAAGCGGAGTAGCAAAACATGGCGCGCGCAGGCAGAGAAATCATCACCCTCCAGTGTACCGAGTGCAAACGTCGGAACTACACGACGACGAAGAACAAGAAGACCATGACGGAGAAGCTGGAACTGAAGAAGTTCTGCCGTCACGATCGGAAGCACACTCCCCATCGGGAGTCGAAGTAAGGCGAAGGAATAAGTCGCGTTAAGCCCGCTTTTGCAGGCTTTTGCGGCACTTGCAGGCCAATAGCTCAACTGGCAGAGCAGCGGTCTCCAAAACCGCAGGTTGGGGGTTCAAATCCCTCTTGGCCTGCCAACATCTCAGATCAGCGTTCAGCTCTCAACCTTCCCCGGCGGCAACGAGCCGTGGAAGGCTGAGGGCTGAAAGCTGTCAGCATTTCGGGGTATCGATGGAATCAGACAAAGAGAATTCAGTCATCGCCAGGCCGCGGGAGTGGTGGCTGACCACGCGCGACTTTTTTCGTGACACCAACTCGGAGATGAAGAAGGTCACCTGGCCCGGCCGTCCCGAAGTGGTCGGGACGACGGTCGTGGTCATCATCTCCACCATCATCTTCGCCGTCTATCTCTGGGGATGCGACCTCATCTTCTTCAAGGTGATCAACTTCCTCTTCACCAAGTTTGGAGCTAGCACCTAACGATGGTCGATACCGCGCAGAAGCAGTGGTACATCGTCCACACCTACTCCGGGTTCGAGGAGCGGGTGCGGGAGAACCTCAACCAGCGCATCGAGGCCCTGGGCATGCGGGGCAAGTTCGGCGAGATCAAGATCCCGACCGAAACGCTCATCGAGATGAAGGGCGGCAAGAAGCGCGAGGTCCAGAGGAAATTCTTCCCCGGCTACATCCTGGTCGAGATGGACATGGCTGACGATGCCTGGCATCTCGTGAAGAACACCCCGAAGGTGACCGGCTTCGTCGGAACAGGCAAGAAGCCGACCCCGCTGACGCCGGAAGAAGTCGATCAGATCCTGACGCAGGTCGTCACCACCAAAGAGAAACCGAAGCCGAAGCACGTTTACGAGCACGGCGAACATGTACGCATCATCGACGGGCCGTTCTCAAACTTCACCGGTGTCGTCGAAGAGGTCAATCTCGACCGCAACACCCTGAAGGTCATGGTCACGATCTTCGGCCGTTCGACGCCGGTCGAGCTCGACTTCCTGCAGGTCGCGCGCTTCGACCCGAGCGAAGAGCAGGGCGGCGGCACGGCCGCACAGAAACGATAGTTTTCAAAGGACTTCAGCGATGGCTAAGAAAATCACCGGATACATCAAGCTCCAGATTCCCGCCGGCGCGGCGACCCCGGCCCCGCCGGTCGGTCCGGCCCTCGGCCAGCACGGCGTGAACATCATGGAGTTCTGCAAGACGTTCAACGCGCGCACCCAGGGGCAGCAGGGACTGATCATCCCGGTGGTCATCACGGTCTTCTCCGACCGCACGTTCACGTTCATCACCAAGACGCCTCCCGCGGCCATCCTGCTGCTCAAAGCGGCCGGGATTCCCAAGGGCTCAGGCGTTCCGAACAAGACCAAGGTCGGCAGCGTTACCCGTAAGCAGGTCGAAGAGATCGCCAAGACCAAGATGCCTGACCTGAACGCCGCCTCGCTCGAAGCAGCCGTGAAAACGGTCGAGGGGACGGCACGGTCGATGGGGCTCGAGGTTACTGGCTGAAAATCGAAAACGTTGAATGTTCGATGTTGAATGTTGAGTGTTGAATGGCTTGCTGACTCATTCAACATCCAACATTCAACACTGAACATTCAACATTCAAAGAGGCGTGCCGGCGCGTGGCCGGCGCAAACAAAGTAGGAGGCGCCTACGGGCGCCGCTAGCACTACGGAGGTGAAATGGCCAGACACGGCAAGAAGTACCGTGCAGCGTTCGAGAAGGTCGAACAGCGGCCGTACCAGTTGGATGAGGCGTTCGGTCTGCTCAAGCAGATCGCCTACGCCAAGTTCAACGAAACGGTCGAGCTGTCGTTGCTTCTCGGAGTCGATCCCAAGCACGCCGATCAGATGGTCCGCGGTACCACCGTGCTCCCGCACGG
>WNFG01018221.1_pt1 | contig 10105 bp, 5 predicted proteins | sample 5400431 | NCBI WGS metagenome assembly WNFG01 (sample SAMN13153346, study PRJNA577476) | soil metagenome | isolation source: 120 cm saprolite under Douglas fir tree site 2 hole 3 replicate 2 | place: USA:California | collected 2015-04-18
AGCAAATCGTCCTGCCGTCATCAGCGTAAACATGTTCGCAGCCGCACTGGCCGTGGACGAGCTCCTTGCCCGCCTTCACCCCTTCCGCGAAGAACCCAATGGCAACTACGCGACTACGATTTTTAGTCTTGCCAGCATGGAGCTAATCTGCGAGCCGGACGAATGCCCCTGCGAAATTCTTGCTGATCGCGTTGGCATTGGCGACGCTATCCCGGAAAGGCGGGCGGCGTGAAGTGGATCAAGCAGCTTCTCGGGCCAATTTACGAAGGGCTGTGCCGATGGTTTTCTCCGCCTTACCGCACACACCTCGTCGAAGATCTTCTGCCGAAGCGGCTTAAGCGCTGAACGCTGTACGTCGTGCAGGAAGACGGGTTTTCCTTCATGCACATTTGATCCGGCACAGGAATGGCACCGGAACACTATCCCCATCCGTCGGGAGCAAACGAGATTGCCGATCACACTTCTGGTTCCGGCAGGGTCGTGTTCATTGGTGCAGGCAAGCGGATAGATTTTAGCCAGCTTCGTCCAAAATGGCGCAGAGCCCCCCCCGGCTCGTCGTCTTATAGGCTTCGGCATCGGCATCGGATCTCCGATGAATCATATCGATAGATCGACTATTCTAGTCGAAATCGGCGTATGACACATCATCACTCGCCGATGACTCATATGCAAAATACTGCTAACTTAGTTGAGAATGAATTATGATCCAGACATATCTCGACCCAGCCTGTCCGCCTATATCACAGGGCTCCTCGCGGCTGGCCGCCTGGTTTTTTCGCCCAACGAAGCACAGGCGGCCATCGGAACAGGCCGGGGGGCTTTCCTCGCGGCTGCTCAGAAACTGCAGAAGCGCGGACGGCTCCTGAACCCGCGGCAGGGCTTCTACGTTATCGTACCGCCCCAGAACCTTAATTTCGGCAGTCCGCCGCCAGCGTCCTTCGTCGACGACCTGATGCGCCATGAGAAACGGCCCTATTATGTCGGCCTGCTGAAAGCCGCCGAGCTTCATGGTGCCGCCCATCATGCGGTCATGGAATTCCAGATCGTCACCGACAAGCAGATGCGGAACATCCAAGCTGGCCGGTCGAAAATCGCATTCTATTTCAAAAAGGACCTGAACGCCGTTGCCTCTGGCATCGAGGACCATAAGACCGATACCGGCAAAATGAAAGTTTCGTCGGTCGAACTGACGCTTCTCGATCTTCTCCGCTATCCGGAGGCAAGCGGCGGTCTCGACAATGTTCTGACCATCTTCGCTGACCTTGGTCCCAAGCTCGATGCCGGGAAAATGGCATCACTCTGCGGTTCCTTCGAGCGGTCCATCGTTCAACGGGCCGGATACTTCCTGGACCGTTCCGGTCTCGCGGACCCCGGGAAGAAACTGCATGAGTTCCTGGAGCGCGACTCGCACCTTCAATGGACCGAGCTTGACCCGTCGTTGACGTCTGTTCCGGACCTGGCTCCGGAGATCGTGGCTCGTGACAAGCGTTGGCACGTCCTTGTCCGCCGCCTGCCGGAGCGCGACGAATGATTCCGAGGATGAACATCATCGCCTGGAGTGCCAAAGCACCTTGGCCGGAAATGAGACAGGTAGAGCAGGACCTAATCATCAGCCGCGCGCTCGTGGAGCTGTTCGCCGATCCGGCGCTTGCACAGGAACTGCGCTTTCGCGGCGGAACGGCGCTGCACAAGCTCCATCTTCCGAAGCCGCTGCGCTACTCCGAAGACATTGACCTAGTCCGCACGGCGGCAGGCCCCATCGGTCCCGTTCTCGATCGTATCCGTCAGCGGCTGGAACCCTGGCTTGGCCGCGCAGCATTCGAGCAAAGTGACACCGCGCCGAAGCTGCGATTTCGCGCGCCGGCTGAGGACGGCTCCGGAATCATCAGACTGAAAGTCGAAATCAATACACGCGAGATCATGGCCTTCAATCCGCCTCAAACTATCCGCCTTGCCGTCGAGAACCCGTGGTACACGGGCGCGGCGGACATCGCGACCTTTTCACGCGAAGAGCTCTTAGCCACAAAGCTCCGAGCGCTCCTGCAGCGCGACAAGGGACGGGACCTGCTCGACCTCTTCCATGCGCTCGAAGCCTTCCAGGACCTGAATACGGCGCGCATGGTCGAATGCTTTGGGCTCTATCTCAATGGTGGCGGCACACCAATCAGCCGCGCTCAGGCCGAGCAGCGGATGTTTGCGAAACTTGCCGCGCCGCGATTCATGACCGACATCCGGCCGCTGCTCGCTCCGGAAGAAGCGGCCAAACTCACAGACGATGCGATCCGGAGCGCGTTCATTATCGTCTTCGACAGGCTGATCACCACGATGCCAGGCGCGTCTTGGGCCAAGACTCCGGAGATGAAAGAGAAGTTTGGAATAGTCTGAGAGCAATTCAGCCTTGCCATTCATCGTCCTATGGCGTTTCGTGGTGCAATGAGCAGCCGATAGAGAGAATACCGGGCGTGCGAAGGACCGGAGCACTATGAGCCAAGTTATCATCGAGAATCCGATCATCAACTCGCCTTTCGACGAGCCAACCCGCCATTTCCGGTTCACCGACGAGGGAATCACCAACGAGATCATTGACGGCCGACGGACCAGCTCGTATTTCGTGCCCATCGCCAAGCCGAAGAAGATGGGCTCTAAGCAACTTCAATTCGACACCGAGTGGACCCAGGACCGCATCGAGGAGAATAAGCTCGTCAACGACATCCGCCGCCGCGTCGCGATGTGGCGCAAGGGCGGCTACGTCGGCGTCACCCCGACCACGGCGCGCTTGATTGCCTACTGGACCGATCCCGCCCGCGAGAAAAAGCTTTTCTTCTGCCAAAACGAAGCTCTCGAAACCGCCATCTATGTCGCCGAGGTTGCCAAGAAGTACGGCGATGCCTGGATCGAGAACGCGATTCGAGACGCGAACGACACTTCGAACCCCGGCCTGCCGCGCACGGCCTTCAAGATGGCCACCGGCTCCGGCAAGACCGTGGTCATGGCCATGCTCATCGCTTGGCATGCGCTTAATAAGCGCGCCAACCCTCAAGACGCGCGTTTCTCCGACACCTTCCTCATCGTCACACCCGGCATCACCATCCGCGACCGGCTGCGCGTGCTGCTACCGAACGACCCGGAGAACTACTACCGCCAGCGCGACATCGTCCCGGCGCAATTCCACGAGCAGCTCGGCCAAGCGAAAATCATCATCACCAACTATCACGCCTTCCAACTGCGCGAGACAGTCGCGGCCGGCAAGATCACAAAGTCGATTCTTGCCAATGGGCAGCCAAACCCGTTCACCGAAACCTCGGACCAGATGGTGCGCCGCGTCTGCCGCGAATTGGGCGGTAAGAAAAACATCGTCGTCCTCAACGACGAAGCTCATCACTGCTATCGCCGCAAACCGGACGGCGAAGATGAAACACTCACCGGCGACGACCGAGTCGAAGCCAAAAACCGCGAGGAAGAAGCCCGCATCTGGATTTCCGGCATCGAGGCTGTCAGAGCCAAGATCGGCGTGAAGGCCATCTACGACCTTTCGGCCACGCCGTTCTTCCTCCGTGGTTCGGGCTATCCCGAAGGCACGCTCTTCCCATGGGTGGTCTCCGACTTCTCGCTCATCGACGCCATCGAGGCCGGCATCGTCAAGGTGCCTCGCGTACCCGTCGCCGACGATTCGATGACGGGCGACCAGCCCACCTACCGCGACTTGTGGCTGCGCATTCGCGATGACCTCCCCAAAAAGGGACGCAAGACCGACGAGGTGGGCGGCGAACCGAAGCTGCCCGTCGAACTGCAAGGGGCTCTGCACAGCCTCTACGGGAATTACGAAAAGTATTTTCGTCTGTGGGAGCAGAACGCCGAAGCGCGCGCCCGTGGTATCACCCCGCCTGTCTTCATTGTCGTCTGCAACAACACCAACGTCTCGAAGCTCGTCTTCGATTATGTCGCCGGCTGGGAAAGGCTGATCGGCGAAAAGCTTGTTGTCCAATCCGGGCAACTGCCCATTTTCCGAAACGACGATGGCAACGGCGGATGGTTGCACCGTCCCAACACCATCCTGGTGGACAGCCAGCAGCTTGAATCCGACGACTTCAAGAAAATTGCCGCTCGTGAAATCGACGAGTTCAAGACCGAATACCGCACCCGCTTTCCTGGCCGCGACGCTGAGAATCTCACGGATGAAGATCTGCTGCGCGAAGTCATGAACACCGTGGGCAAGGCGGGCAAGCTGGGCGAACACGTCAAGTGCGTGGTCAGCGTCTCCATGCTCACCGAGGGCTGGGACGCCAACACGGTGACTCACGTTCTCGGCGTGCGAGCCTTCGGCACGCAACTCCTGTGCGAGCAAGTGGTCGGCCGCGCCCTGCGCCGTATGAGTTACGCCCCCAACGACAGTGGCCATTTCGACCCCGAATACGCGGAAGTCTACGGCGTGCCCTTTTCTTTCATCCCGTGCAGCGGCGCAACCACTGACCTCAAGCCTGGTCCCATGCCTACCCGCGTCCGCGCGATTGAAAACCGCATCGCCTGCGAGATCACCTTCCCGCGACTGCTCGGCTACCGCTACGAATTAGCAGCCGAGCGGCTCGCCGTCCGCTTTACCGACGAATCCAGATTGGCACTCTCCACCGCCGACATTCCCACCAAGACAGAAAACGCGCCGATTGTAGGGGAATCCAGCATCCATACCCTCGACGATCTCAAGCGCCGCCGTCCCAACGAGGTCGCGTTTCTGCTGGCCAAGCTCACGCTCGAGAAATATTTCCGCGACGACGACGGCAACGACAAGCCTTGGCTCTTCCCGCAACTGCTCGGGATAGCCAGGCGCTGGCTCGCCGAATGTGTAACGCTCAAGGACAACACATTCCCGCAACTGCTGTTGCTGATCGAGTTCGCGCACGACGCCGCCGACCGAATTTACAAGGCGATCGTCGCCTCGACCGATGGCACGGCGGCGCTCAAGCCCATACTGCGCCCATACGACACCCTAGGATCCACCCGCTTCGTCGATTTCGACACCACCCGGCCGGTCTTCGCCACCCGCGACGACAAATGTCACATCTCGCATGTCGTGGCCGACACCGATTCCTGGGAGCAGAAATTGGCGCAGACGCTGGAGGACATGCCCGAGGTGATTCGCTACGCGAAGAACGACCACCTCGGGTTCGCCATCCCCTACACGCTGAACGGCGAGGAAAAGAACTACATTCCCGACTTCATCACCTGCGTCGACGATGGCAATGGCCCGAGCGACCTATTGAACGTCATCGTCGAAGTGACAGGCGAAAAGAAGAAGGACAAAGCGGCCAAGGTCGCCACGGCACGCGCGCTGTGGACGCCCGCCATAAACAACCACGGCGGCTTCGGGCGCTGGGCGTTCCTCGAAGTCGCCGACCCCTGGGACGCGCAAAATCTCATCCGCGGCTTTCTGAAACAGACGCAGCCGGAGTCAATCAAGGAAGTCGCCCATGCCTAAGAAGAACGCCGCCCCGAAGAAAATCGAATCGATCCGCCACAAGGACAAGCGCGCCAACATCCCCACCGAGGAACTGCGCGACTTCGTGGCCGACGAGGAACTCACCCCCAAGACCATGATCTATCCCCGCGATCCGTCTCTCGATCCGCAAATGGTCTGGAAGGGCAAGGACGAACAGGACCGCGAAGACCTCGCGGTCCCTGTCGTGCCGGTCTACATCCAGGAGAAGATTCACCCGCAGGCGATTATTGACGCGTTACCGCGTATCGAACACGCGGACGACAATCAGCCCAACCTGTTTGCTGACTTCAATGGCGGCCCAGCTGACTTCGCGCAAAAAATCGACTTCTACCATCACGAGCAGAACTGGTCCAACCGCCTTGTACTAGGGGATTCGCTGCTGGTGATGACCTCGCTCGCCGAAAAGGAAGGACTCAAAGGTAAGGTACAAACCATTTACTTCGACCCGCCCTATGGGATCAAATTCGGCTCCAATTGGCAGGTAAGTACCCGCAAACGCGACGTGAAGGACGGAAAGGCCGAGGACGCGACCCGGCAACCCGAACAGGTGCGCGCCTTCCGCGACACCTGGAAGCTCGGCATCCATTCCTACCTCGCCTACCTGCGCGACCGGCTGGTGGTCGCCCGCGACCTGCTTACCGAGACTGGCAGCGCCCTTGTGCAGATCGGAGACGACAACGTGCATCTGGTGCGGACTCTGATGGATGAAGTTTTTGGAAGTGAGAACTTTTGCTCCCTCATTAGTTTCCGCACAACATCCAGTCTCGGTGGTGAACTCTTGGGAAAAAGCTGCGATTACATTATTTGGTACGCGAAGCAGCGTGACCAAGTCAAATTTCGGCAGTTATACAAACCCAGTAGCTATGAAGATGATATAGGCGGCCGTTACTCACGCGTGGAATTGCCAGACGGGACACGACGCGTGATGACAAGCCAGGAAAAAGAGGACATCACTCGTTTGCCAGACGGTGCGCGCATTTATCGCCACGACAATCTCACCTCGCAGAGTGGGACCGAAAAGAGTGCCTATCGAGTGACATTTCAGGGAAATACATTTACTCCAGGGAATGGTTTCTGGAAGACGAACGAAGCGGGAATGGAAGTCCTTAAAAGAGCGACGAGACTTGCACCGCCGACTAGCAATTCGCTCGCTTACGTTCGCTTCATTGATGACTTCCCGGTCCGAACCTTTTCCAACGTTTGGACCGACACTCAGACCGGAGCCTTCACCGAGGACAAAGTTTACGTTGTTCAGACCAACACAAAGGTCGTCGAGCGATGCATGTTGATGACCACCGATCCGGGAGACTTAGTGCTCGACCCAACTTGCGGGAGTGGTACCACCGCCTTCGTCGCCGAGCAGTGGGGGCGCCGCTGGATCACCTGCGACACCAGCCGCGTCGCGCTTGCGTTGGCGCGCACCCGTATGATGGCCGCCAAGTACCCGTACTATTTGCTGGCAGACTCGCCCGACGGTATCAAGAAAGAGGCCGAACTGACCGGCAAGATTCCTCCTGAATACAAGACCGAAGACGACATCCGCAAGGGATTCGTTTACAAGCGGGTGCCGCACGTCACGCTCAAATCCATCGCCAACAACCCGGACATCCATGAAGGCATGACGCGGGAGCAGATCGACACCGCTATCACCCGCAATGCCGAGACGGAAACGCTGTACGATCAGCCCTACGAAGACAACAAGCGTGTGCGGGTATGTGGGCCGTTCTCCGTGGAGAGCCTGTCGCCGCATCGCGTCCTGTCGACAGCCGACGAGGATCAGGAGGGCTCCGGGACAGAGCAGGAAGCCCGCAAGCAGCAGGATTTCGCAACCATGATCCTGGAGAACCTCAAGAAGGCGGGCGTACAGAACACTCGCAAGGGCGAACGGCTGAGCTTCGACCGGCTCGACCCGTATGCGGGAACTTGGCTCCAAGCCGCCGGCGAATATACCGACGTCCATGGCAAGACCCGCCGCGTGGCTGTCTCCCTTGGCCCGGAGCACGGTACGGTCGGCCCGCAGCAGGTGAAGGAAGCTGCTAAGGAAGCGGTCCAGGGCGTGGGCTTCGACATGCTCGTCATCTGTGGGTTCGCCTTCGACCCGCATGTCGCCGAGGAAGCGAAACGCTACGGCAAGCTGACAGTGCTGCCGGCCAAGATGAACCCGGACCTCGCGATGGGCGACGAATTGCTCAAGAAAACCGGCGCAGGGAACCTGTTCATGGTCTTCGGCGAGCCGGACGTGGAGATCAAGAAACAGAAGAACGGACAGATCGTCGCCGAGATCAAGGGCGTGGACGTATACGACCCAACCACCGGACAGATTCGCAGCGCCTCGACCGACGACATCGCCTGCTGGTTCATCGACAGTAACTACAACGGCGAGAGCTTCTTTGTCCGCCATGCCTACTTCACCGGAGCGGATGACCCCTACGACAAACTCAAACGGGCGTTACGGGCTGACATCGATGAAGCGGCGTGGAGCAGTCTCTACAGTACGGTGAGCCGGTCCTTCGACAAGCCCGAGTCGGGCAAGATCGCCGTCAAGGTCATCAACCACTACGGCGACGAGGTGCTCAAGGTGTTCGATGTATGAGGATGGACGCATTCCTCAACCCGCTAATCTCGGTGAGCGTCAAATGAGCGCGCCGACCGTCTATCATCTGACGATCGAGCGCTTCCGCGGCATCAAAGCCCTCTCATGGTATCCCGGAAGGGGTGTCAACGTCATTCTCGGCGGCGGTGACGTCGGCAAGACGACCATCCTCGATGCCATCGGACTTCTTCTAAGCCCCACGAATCTTACGACCCTTTCCGATACTGATTACTATCGCCGAGATATCGAAGCGTGCTTCGTTATCGAAGCCGTCCTAGCCCTACCGTCAGTGAGCGGAATCAACCAGCAGACTACGCCATCCTGGCCGTGGATATGGAACGGCAGCCAAGCCGTCGTTCCCAGCGCCGAAGGGGATGGCGAGACGAAGAGTGAACCAGTCTATCGCTTGCGCGTGCGCGGAACAGCGGACCTCGAACTGGCTTACGAAATCGTCCAGCCGGATGACACCACCAACAGTCTATCAGTGGCCCTACGCCGTAGCATCGGTCTCGTGCGTCTCAGCGGTGACGACCGCAACGACCGTGATCTCCGCCTCGTCCAAGGATCGGCCCTCGACCGCTTGCTCTCGGACAAGAGCCTGCGCTCCAGGTTGGCGAGCGAACTCGCCAAGAGCGACGTGAAAGACGAACTCACTGACAATGCCAAGACCGTTTTAAACGGTCTCGATAAGGCGTTCAAGGATAAGAGCCTGCCCTCCGGATTGGACCTCGCAATCACCGGAAGCCAAGGATTGTCCATAACGGCGCTGATTGGACTGACCGCCGAGCGCGAGAGCGTGCAACTCCCGCTGGCAAGCTGGGGGGCGGGAACACGGCGGCTTGCAGCCCTCGCCATTGCCGAGTGGAATCAGGGCGAGGCCCCGATTACGCTTGTCGACGAAATCGAACGCGGGCTTGAGACTTACAGGCAGCGGTCGCTCGTGGAAGACCTACAAGAAGGCCAGTCGCAAGCTTTCGTTACTACGCATAGCCCATCCGCCATTTCTGCCGCGTCCAAGGCATCTCTGTGGTACGTCGACCACGAGGGCAAGATCGGCCGGTTAGAGGATGCGAAGACCGCAAGGCATCGCAGGACCGACCCTGACACTTTCCTTGCGCGCCTGACGGTGGTTGCCGAGGGGGCGACCGAGCTCGGGTTCGTTACCGCTCTTCTCGAGAAAGCGCTTGGCTCATCATTGGAGCAGCACGGGGTCCATGTCAGCGACGGCGGAGGCCATGAAGCGACCCTCGGTCTTCTTGAAGCGCTCGCCGCAGGTGGCTTGCGGTTCGGCGGGTTCGCTGATGAGGAAGGGAAACATCCGACGCGCTGGGAGAAGGTGGCAAAGACGCTCGACCAGCTGCTCTTCCGTTGGACATCCGGCTCCATCGAAGAAAACATCATCGGCATCGTGCCAGATGACAAGCTCGAAGCCCTGCTGACTGACCCAGACGACAACAAGACAGGCACGCGGCTGCGAACGTTGGCGGAGCGGCTTGATATTCAGGAGAAGGAATTCGAGACGATAAAAGCCAAGGCTGGATTGGGCATCAAGGCGCTTATCCTTGATGCCGCATTGGGTAAGGTCCCGGCAGATAAGACGGAAAGAAAGCATTATCAGTCACACGCCCAGAGCTGGTTCAAGTCCGTCGAAGGCGGCCGCGAACTCGCCATGAAGATCTTTAGCCTCGGTATGTGGCCAAGCATGCAGCCGAAACTAATGCCATTTTGCAACGCCGTCCGGAAGGCGGTCGAACTCACAGAAATCCAGGACCTCAATAAGTGAGCGACGACAGTGTCCGTACTGCCCTTCGCTCAGATGCGCCCTTGGTAGTGGTGGAAGCGCCGGCCGGCTGCGGGAAGACCCACCAGGGCGCCGACTACGCCAGGGAGAAAGCGGTCGCAATCGGCCCCAACCGGCTCCTCATCCTGACTCATACTCATGCGGCCTGCTCCGTGTTTTCGGACCGCACGAAGACCGCTGGGTCTCGCGTCGAAATCCGCACGATCGACAGCGCGAT
>WNFG01006128.1_pt1 | contig 10104 bp, 10 predicted proteins | sample 5400431 | NCBI WGS metagenome assembly WNFG01 (sample SAMN13153346, study PRJNA577476) | soil metagenome | isolation source: 120 cm saprolite under Douglas fir tree site 2 hole 3 replicate 2 | place: USA:California | collected 2015-04-18
CAGCTGCAAGACGTTCAGTTGACAGCCAAGATTACAGCCAAGATGACAGCCAACATGACGGACAACTGCGGACGAGCACGAACTTGCATGGAATCTGCGAGCCACCTATCGAACTCAAGTGGACGTTGACGGGCGGTTGTGGACGCAAGACCCGCGGTCTTCAAAACCGTTTGCGGTCGTCCGCAGACGTCCGTCCAAGTTCGCTTTCGTTCGCCGATGTCCGCTTGGTAGGCGAATGACAGCCAATGACAGCCAAAGCGCGGATCGGGAAGCGATTAGGCATTTCGACGAGTTGGCGCCCCCGGCGGATTGGTCTGTTGACCGCAGACGGTTTTCTAGACCGTCTGTGGGAACGAGAGCTTCGCGCGCGTCCTTATAGATGCGGGGAGGAGTGGCGATCCGGATTGGTACCGGTAACTACCCCCTATCGCTAGCCCGCTGCTGCCCGACTTGCTTCTGATAAGCGCCGGTTCTCATGAGCAACCACAAGTCGAAGGCAGTCCAGCCATTGTTGGCGGCGGACCTCCAACTGGCCTTACGCATTGCGACTTGACTCGGCTAAGCTTTACCAGCTGGGGGTGATCGCTGCGAGTTTGTCGTGCGCAATGAATCCACGCACGGGTTCAACAGAGCGCCTCAACGCAAGAACCGGGCGCCGTAATCGTTTTACTCAATGATTGCCACCCGGGAATCACAGGAGGCACGTCATGGGTGACATAGCTCTACGAAGGCCGGCGACTCTCTTTGTCGTATTGCTGGCCGCAATTCTGCTTCTGCTGGCCGCAACGAGCATTGGCCGCGCCACACTTGCTGCCGCGACATCTGGACACGATGGGCCCGTACCTAGCGTCATCAACGCTGGCACCAGCAACCACATGACGCTCACAGTCAAGTTAGCGCCGGCACACGAGAGCGATGAGCATGATTCAGGCGATGGAGGAGACGGCGGAGACTAGGCCTCGGGTCGCTGCCGCCACAAGTAATTCCGGCGGGTGCTGATACTGCTGGTCGAAGACGAGGAGCGGATCGCAACCTTCGTCAGTAAAGGGCTTCAGGCGGAAGGCTATTCGTGTGTCCGCGCCCGAGACAGTGGTGAAGCACTTACTCTGGCTAGGACTGAGCCGATCGATCTGGTGGTGCTCGACCTAGTGCTGCCGGATGGCAGCGGGCTTGAAGTCCTGACGGCCCTGCGTGGCTCCAAAGCAGGCTTGCCAGTCTTGATACTCACAGCCCTCGATGACGTGAGTTCCCGGGTTCGAGGTCTGAACGCCGGTGCCGATGACTACCTCGGCAAGCCGTTCGACTTCGATGAGTTACTTGCTCGGATCCGCGCCCTGCTGCGACGGGACCAGGCTAGTGGAATCGAGCTGCGGGCAGGCACACTCCGACTCGACTTGCGAGAGCATTCGGCGAGCTCGCCGTCCGGCAGTGCGGATTTGACGGTACGCGAGTCTGCTCTGCTCGAGTATTTCCTACGCCATCCGAATCATGTTGTTACTCGAGCCCAGATCAGCAGCGGCGTATGGCCGTACGACTCGTTCAGCGACAGCAATGTGGTCGACGTCTATGTCGGTTATCTGAGACGGAAAGTACCTTGGCCGGCCGATGTGCGCATCGAGACGGTTCGGGGCGCAGGATATCGGTTGCGCGTGTCATGAACATCGACTACCACCTCGAGCGTTGGTTCGCAGCTATCAAGGTAGCCATACAACGCCTTGACCGACTTCTGGCTCGGCTGGGCATACGAATCAGGTTGAGTCTGACTGCGGCAGCGTTAGTGCTGGTCGCACTCATCGCAGTCGAGCTTGTCACCCTGGCAATCCTTCGAACTCAGCTCTACGGGACGGTTGATGCCAACGTTGCGCTCGAGGTTCGTGCATTTCAGCAACGAATGTCATACGCGGCTACAGCAACAGATGTTGATCTCACAACTCGCGAATTCATCGCGAGCGACCCAGCTGCCGCCTCCGGACTTGCCCCAGTCATTCGCGTCCAGTTGAATGGCGCGGCGCCGATAACCAACACCAAGGACAACGCTCTGCTAGCTATGGTTGCCGGCTCGAGCACGTCCGGCGAAATTTCAACGGTGACAGGCGCGCGTGGCGATTACCGGATGGCGGCGGCGATCATCTCGCTAGGCGGTAAGAGAATTGGCGATGTACGAGTGGCTCTACCGCTTCACGATGCACAGGCCATCCTGGCGACGTTAACGCCCATCATGACCCTGATATGCCTCGGTATAGCTGGGGCTTCAGGGCTGCTGACCTATGGCGTCGTCGGGCGCGCGCTGGCGCCGGTAACGAGGATCAGGTTGGCGGCCGCGGGCATCACGGAGAGGGACTTCGGCCACCGCGTCGAGAATCGTGGACCCCGAGATGAGGTCGGGCAGCTGGCGGAGGTTTTTGACGATATGGTGACCAGGCTTGAGCACGGTTTCCACCAGCGGGAGAAGGTCTATGCGCTTGCCTCGCATGAACTGAGGACTCCACTCACCGTCATTCGCGGTCATCTTCAGGTGCTGAAGCGGCAGAAGCAACCTTCCTCGGACGAGGTGCAACAAACCCTTGACGTCGCCCTCCAGGAACTGGAGCGAGTGACTGAAGACGTCAACGACCTGCTCTTCTTGAGCCGGATCCAAGTGGCCAAGGTGTCGACCAAATCCGTTGATGTGCGTGAGCTTCTGCTCGAGGTGCATCGCCGGGCTCGGGGCGCATCGACTCAACATTGGGTTGTCTACGCCCCCAAAGCCGTGGTAGTACGAGGTAGTCGGGAGCAACTGGCTCGTGCTCTCCTAAACCTCGTCGTCAACGCCGCTCGCCATACTCCGGAGAGTGGCGAAATCCACCTAAGCTGCCAGTCTTCCGGAGGCCACGCATTGATTTCGGTGGCGGACTCTGGCAATGGGATCGCGCCCGAGCACATGCCGCACGTGTTCGAACCCTGGTTCAAGGACGGACAGAGCCGCTCCGATGGCGGCCTCGGCCTGACAGTTGTCTATGAAGTCGCCCGCGCACACGGAGGCGCTGTGCAAGTCGAGAGTAAAGCTGGCGCGGGAGCCCGATTCACTATCGAGCTGCCTCTAGCCTGATCGGTCTCAGCGATCCAGGTTGGGGAGAGTGCCGTACGCGAACGCGAGGCCGAACCAAACCCAGTTTTGCTCGTAGTAATTGGCCGACGTGCCAAAGTACGTGCCGTCTTGGCCACCACGCGTCGCCGTCGCCTCCATACGGGACAGCATTTGATCCGCAGCATTCCTGTCGACGACGAGGAAGGATGCGATCGCGCCACCGTACACTGTCGGATCTTCCTTTGGATTGCGGACAGTGCCGTCATGACCATATTCCGATCCGAGTTTGCCCTGCTGGTGCCATGAATCGAGCAGAACCATTGTGGTAGAGCTGAGATAGCGCAGCGCTCGCGGCTCGAGATTCCAACGGGCGTCTAGAGCCACCCGCCACATGACGCGGAAGGCATCGTATCCATAGTCGCTGCCTCGAGACATGCCCGGCGCCGGGTGCGCAGCACCTGTGGCGACGTCGAGAGCGCACCAGTTGGGGGGCAGTCGGCCGGCGCCGCTGTCGAGGGGTGCATCGGTGCACGCCTGCAAGGCCCGGTACGAGGTATCGACAAGCTCCCCCCAGGGGTGCGCGTGGTCTTCCTGGGCAAAGATCCGATACTCATAAGGCGCGAAGTAAGAAGGGTTCAGGACTGGGCCCCCGGCTGCGCCCGGTCCCCAGTTGCCAGCCGTGAGGTAGGGCTGGCCGGCGACCGTGGCCACCTCCTCACCCCAAATCCGGTCGAGCAGAGCGATGGCGGCCGGTCGGTAGCTGGGGCTCCACTGCTGGGATGCGAAAAGCAACGCGAGAGCGATGTCCTCATCCGCGTCGCTGGCGCTGTTGGCATCCAATAGACGCCAGCTCCCATCGGGTGCCTTGCCCCAAAGCCAGCCGAAACGGCTGCGTGTGGGATCACCCAAGTTGTCCCGTGTCCAGCGCCAGGTCAGGTCGAACGTGGGTCGGTCATCCATCCACACCGCGCGCAGCATGGCGTAGGACTGGCCTTCGGACGTGGTCACCTGGTCGCGTTGAAAATCAATAACGCGACCGTCGGGCTGAATGAAGCGATGTTTGTAGCCGATCCACGCTGCCGTCAACAGCGCCGGACGTGGTGACACGACAGGCGACACCGCTATTGGCGCAATCGACGCCTGAGGCCGCGTTGCATGGAGCTTGCCTGGGCCGAACCCGAGTTGATAGATGAGAGCGCTCGCCCCAAGCGTGATCACGATGCCCACCGCCAGATATGTCAGCCTGAGCCGCATCAATCGCCCCCTCCGCCCCCCCGATATCGGGGCGGGATCAACCATGGCGGTGTACAGCCGATACCGAAGTAGGCGATACGTTCGGAGGTCGGTTGCCCACCCCCAGCTCTAACCACACGGAGCTCGTAATTCCCATAGCCGAGCTGCCAAGCTGGAATCGACGCGATTCGTTGAATGCCGCCCTTGCTAATGTCGTAACTCCAACCGCTTTGCACCGCATTCTGCTGACCGCTGGCGAGATAGCGGCTGACGGTGAAACTGCCTGAGCCTATTTGCATATGCGACGCCCATATCTCAGCTCCGCCGCACGGCAGTTGCACAAGTTGGGCAGGCGTAGGCGGCTGAGGGCCGCCGACCCAGACCTGACCATCGTATGCCTGCCCGGAAGGAACTCGGGCGTCCCACCCGTATCGCTTGATGATTTGTTTACCCGACAACTCCGTTCGGTTCACAGTCACGGGAAGCGATGAGATAACTGTGAGCGCCAGGCCCGCAGCCCGGCTGTCCCAGTGATTGAGGCTGTATTCGAGATCGGAGAGCGCGGGGACTGCGATCCCGGTGACGATGTCACCCAGGACCCAGTGCGCCTGTATCTGGATCTTGACCGCGCTGCGGTTTGGGTTGAAGACGGTAATGATGTCGTCAGGAGCCGGCGGAGACAATGCACCGAATCCCCAGCGAGGCAGCGGCTCCGGCTCGGGCGTAGACCACCCGATCGGTCGCACAATCTCGCCCTGGCTGCCGAGCACGGCGGCATCCGGATATCGGGTCGTCGAAGGCAATCCCGTGAGCCAGTCCAGCTGACCCAATGTGAGCGGCCTGGCCTGGACCGGTTGTTGTGGCAGATCAGGAATCTCATACAAGACAAGCTGCACGTTGACGAAGCTGGCGGGATCGCCCGCCTGGTTCCGGCCGTAACGGCCGCCGGTCACGACACTGCGCCCGCGAAAGTGGTAGTCGAGATAGTGCCGGACGGCTGCCGAGCCCTCGTCCTCCAGGTAGTACACCATCCACAGCCGCTTGTACCCCGCAGCCAGGCTGCGTACGTAGCGGTCGATTGCGGGTTCGTCGAGCTTTCTCTGTAGGGCAGCCGCAGGAGCTGGAACGAGGTAAGTAGGTAAGTTGTCGTTGGAGTAGTACTCGTACGTGTAACGATTGAAACCAGCGCTGATTCCGACTACATCGCCGGCTGCAGAATGCTCATGGATATAGTCGGCGACCTGACGGAAGTCCTCGGCAGCCGGGTTGTAGGGACTGGTTCGTTCAACGCCCAGCCCGAGCAGCATCAAGGTTGCTATCAATGCGATGGCAGCCAGATGGATAGGCCCGCGAACAATTCTCTCAACGGCGACCGCCAGAAGAATGAACAGCGCCGGTGTCACGACGATGAGATAGCGGGCTGAGACTATCGGCTTCCACGTTAAGGACAACACGAAAACACCGATTGTTGGCACGAGAAAGAGAGTCCATAGCAAGAGTCCCCGCCAGCTCGGATGAGCACCGAAACTACCGGCAGCAAGCGCAAGGAACACAAGCAACGGCCAAGCAGCCATCACCTGTGAGGTCGCTGCGACGTTCAGATAGCCAAGTAAGAAGTCAGACAGCAGAATTAGGGGCGTGTAGGCGTCCGGTGCCGCCAGATTGGGATCGCCGGCTCCGCGATAGAAGTGGACAAGCATCCAGATCCACGGAAGGTAAGCGACTGATAAGAAGGCCAGTGCCAAGGCCGCCGGTTTCAGCACGGAGAGTCCTAAACGTGACGCGCGAATTCCGACGTAGACCAAATGCGCCGCCAGTACAGCGAATGCGAAATAGTGGAAGTAGATTCCTAAGCCGGTGGCGAGCGTGAACAGTACCCATCCCCAGATGCGGCGGTCCTCGATCGCATACACCAGCGCGAGCGTCGCCGTCGTTCCGAACAAAACCAAGAAGCTGTACATGCGCGCTTCCTGTGCATGCCATATCCAGAATGGCGACGCAGCACCAAGCACTGAGGCAAGAAGGCCGATGTGGTGGCTATAGAGCCGTCTGGCCAAAAGATAGAGGAGCGGAATCGTCGCGATCGCAGCCAGCTCACTCGGTAGGCGCAGAACAACGGTGTCTGTGCCGAATCGAGCAATCCATTCGTGGAGCAGCAGCAGATAACCGGGGGGGTGGACGTCCGCGGCCGCAGCTTGGAACAAGGACGGGGTGTGCTGGTAGGTCGCGTCGTAGGGCTTAAGAGGCAGGAGCCCAAAGTGCAGACTCTGGCCCTCGTCAAGACGAAGGCTCAGTCGACCCGCGTCGTACAGGCGAAGCGTCGCCGCTACAGCGACTAGGCAGGGCAGCGCCAGCCGGTTCGCCCAGTTGGCCAAAGTAGTCAAATTCACGAAGGCGCGTGTGCGGATTCGGATGTCGAGCGCAATTACCGCCATCAGGCTGCCTCCCGAGCCTTGGCCAACATCGGCTCGGCCGCACGTTGCCCACTGGCCGCCCGGACGATGCCGGCCAGCATCGCGATGTTGAACAAGGCCCAGCACGAGTTGGTAATCGCACTGGCATCGACGACGCGGTGAAGACCGACTGGGATAGAGATCAGGCTGACCGCAATGGCAGCCAGCTGAGGGATGACCAGCATGTAGGCTGACCCCCCCTGCGCGACCTTTGGGGTGACCGCAAAACCAATCTGTCGTCCAACTATTGCTGAGACCAGCGCCGAAAGATGGACTGGAAAGAGACCGAAGGAAACCTGCACTGAACGCAGCCGCAGGTGACCGTCCAGAGATCGCACGAAGATGAAAACCGTCAGAAAGATGTAGGGCAGAAAGTGCGCGATGAAATCGTCGGAGGTCGTCAACCTCACGGTTTGCACGCCGAAAAGCAAGAAAATGCAGGGCAGGGCTATGTAGACGAGTACGGAGACGCCACTCAGATAATTGGAGGCCGCCCACGCGTATTGAACTCCGAGCGCTGGTCGAACACTGTTCAGGGTATGCAGACCGCGAACCAGCATCTCGAGGTTGCCTTGAGCCCAGCGGCGCTGCTGCTTCAGAAACGAAGGGAGATCTTCTGGAGCAAGGCCATCAGCAAGACGTTCGTTGATGTAGCGCGATCGCCATCCGCGAGCGTGCAGCGCGAGACCGGTAGCCGCATCCTCGGTTACCGAGTTCTCCTTGAATCCGCCGATCTCGTCGACCGCGGCGCGCCGCATCACGAAATTGGTACCGCAGCAGATGACGCCATCGAGTCCGTCCATCCCCTCGCAGACTGGTCCGAAGAAAATCGCCTGCTGGTCCATCGCACCACCTGCGGTGAATGACACGTGCTGATTGGCATAGAACTGCGGCGCCTGCACCCACGCGATGTCGGCATCGCGAAACCAAGGCAAGAGGCGCTCGAGGAACGCCGCATCCGGAATATGGTCGGCGTCAAACACGGCGAAGAAGTCGCCGTAGGTGCGCTTGAGAGCTTCGTTGAGATTCCCCGCTTTGTGACCGCGGTTGTCAGGCCGCGTCAACCACACAGCTCCATAGCGATGTGCTAGCTGCTCCATCTCTTGGCGTCGTCCGTCATCGAGCAAGTAGGTGCGGTGTGTCCTGTGCATAGCGACCGCAGCAGCAAGCGTTGACTCGACGATTTCGATGGGCTCGTTGTATGTGGTGATGAACACATCCACATCGCCCTCAATGTCTCCCTTGCGGCGGCTTGGTTCGCGCAGGCGCCACACCGCACGCCAGTAACCGACCACCTGGAAGATGTTGATCAGCTGGGCGAGAACCAAGAGACCGTACAAGGGCAATGAGGCCGCGTGCGCGAAGTTGACAAGCCACACCAACCACCAACCGAGGGCAGGCGTACCGGCGAGAATCAGAATCCTGAGGGTCGCACGCCGGCGCCGCGAGGTCTTGCGCGCGGCTTGGACATCTTTCTGCTGCGCCCAGTCAGCCGCACGGGTGTAGAGGGCCCGAGTGCCCCACCGTGTGAACCGTCGGGTTCTATTGCTGCTCGGCGCCCCGGGATGGGGCGAGAGAGCAACTTCGCGATACCCCCAAGCTCGAGCAACCAGCAACGCCGCTAGCAGAGGGCTGGCCGTAGCCTGCAGCCGGGAGAAGACTTCGATTGCAGTCTCTTTCCGGAAGACGAGGAGTGGCACAAGAGGTTGTCGATTGGTAGGGGATTGCACAGCGACTTCCCAGACAGTCGGCAGGTTCTGAGTGAATTGCTCGATTTGTGACGGTTGAAGCGAGCATTGGTCCGGATCCCAAATGCAAATCAAATCTGCACTCGCGGAACGGAGTGCCTGGCGCAGCAACTGAGGATCTGGACTCGTCACCAGCAGCTCCGTACGCCTCTTGAGCGCGCGAAGCTCGCCGGCGAGTTGGCTCAGGCGGTACTGACCATCCCGGCCCTCCGGACCAAGGACGATGAAGCTGAGCGCGGGTACCCCGGCCATTCCGCGACGAACTTACGACGCGGTCTTACGGCCATCATGAGATGGGGATGAGAAGTTTCTCATCCAAGAGGACCTGATCACATCTGTAGTCGCCTGAACGAGTTGGTCGGGCGACGTTGGGGGCTCGCTGACGTCCTGAACGCTTCTCTGCTAAGTACCAGGTCGCTCGCGAGGACCGGAGGCGATCGTCCTACATCGTTCCGGAGTGATTTTTTTCTTCCCCTCGGTTCGGTAATCGCCATGTTCGGCACGGTTGCGCGAATGCGAGTCAAGAGAGGGATGGACCGCCACCTCGAGGCGCTGAGCAAGAAGTTCGAGAGCCGGCACGTCGACGGCTGGATGTCCACAAGCATTTACCGGGCTAAGGATGAGCCTGGGGAGTACTGGATAGCGGTCGTCTTCCGTGACGAAGCGAGCTACAAGAAAAACGCCGACGATCCGATCCAGGGCCAGTGGTTCCGCGAGCTGATCAGCCTTCTGGAGTCCGAACCCGAGTGGCACGACGGCGAGGTGGTACACACGGCGCATACGCATTGAACAGGTGCCGCTGCAGGGTGGCAGAGCATCCGAATCGGCCGACAGGAGACCAGCACCGCCTGTACACCCGGATTCCGGAGAGAATTTTGAGTCCCAGCTGCGAGGCCATCGCCGGGGGGGGTCGGCTTATGGAGCTCGGCGCGCTCGCCGTCTATGTGACCTTCATCGACGAACTATCGCGGCTTGGCGCGAGCGTGGTCAGCATGGTCAGCACGGTTGTTCCCGACAATCCCGCTGAACGTACATTCAAGATCGAGCGCATGCTGGCGGACGGTCGTGCCTGGTCTGGACCTGAAAACTCGAAGAGGCGGGAGCCTTAACACATCAGGCAGCCGCCGCCGACGCTCGAGCAGATCAGGCGCCGGGTGGCTGGAGATGGGTCTTGATTTAGTGCCCAACCGCATCGTGTCGCTGGTTAGCCGGGGCGACGCGGACCATCAAGCCCTTGCAGTCTTGTCGCGAGACAACATCGGGGCAGGTCGTGAAGTAAGAGACTTGCGCACCAGAAAGGCATCTGGACCGCACATCAACTCGGATCACTGACAGCCAAGAAGACAGCCAAGTCGGCAGACAAGGGCACATGAATGCGGACGTTTGTGGATTGCCGACGCTTCCGACTGCACTGCTGCGGACGCTGACGGACGTCAGTGGGCCGACGTCATACGGTCTTCAAAACGGTTTGCGGTCGTCCGCTGAGGTCCGTTCAGGTTCGCTTCCATCCGCCAGCGTCCGCTGCAGCTGCGAACGACAGCCAATGAGAGCCCAAGTTGGCCTCGGACGCGTCCTGACCGGTTGAACGGGTTAGAAGGTCGGT
>WNFG01006129.1_pt1 | contig 10104 bp, 12 predicted proteins | sample 5400431 | NCBI WGS metagenome assembly WNFG01 (sample SAMN13153346, study PRJNA577476) | soil metagenome | isolation source: 120 cm saprolite under Douglas fir tree site 2 hole 3 replicate 2 | place: USA:California | collected 2015-04-18
GGTTGAGAGAATGAGGCATGGGCACGCCGATACCGCCCGCATGATTCGGGTGAGTTCATTTATTCATGTTAACAAGGGCGTAGCCAGGGGAACCGAGGCATCTGATTTCGTAGCGTGGCACTGGAATAAGTACTACATGGATAAAATCAGAAAAGGCGATGCGGAGAATCCCAGAAAAGATTTTGCTGCCTTGGCCGCTGCCTCTGAAAGGAAGATACGATATATATTTTTGACCGGGGACTATTTGACATTTTTCTTTTCAAGCACATGGCGCGAAGTATTAGAGGCGAAAGCATGAAAACGCGCTTACGTGGACGGGCACCGAAAAGAGGCACTGCTCATCGCAGCCGCGATCCTCGCAGCGCGCGAACTGGCGCGACTGGAATACAAACCGCGGCGGGCTGCACACTGGCGTTGGGGCATGAGACGACGCCGATCGGGGAGATGCATCCAGCATTGGGCGCGGGATGGAATCGAGTTGGCGTTCCCGGATGGGTTCCGCCTGACCTAACCCTCGATTCTAACGATCTGACCAGGTTGAGTGGATTCGATGCGCGCGAGGCGGGCGGGTGCGAGCGGCAACAGGTCTTTCAGGCGGTTCGACTTCGTGGCGGGTGGGCCAGCCTCCACTTAGTTAGAGGTATTCCCGTAAGACTGCCTTTCCTCACAGACGTCCCGTCAAACCAGCTCGATCATCACCCGCCGTCCCACCATCGCCGCCGCGCGCCGGCGCGTGGCGTGTTGCCAGTTCGCCAATTCAGTTGTCGCGATGACGTATACGATCCTGTTCGACAATCCACAATCTATGCTCGGGAGAGGACTTCAGCAGGGCGGGAATGAGAATTTGGAGCAAGGCCAGCAACGTCATCTTGTCTTGCGAGTGGGGCCGAAGTACCACTATGCCAGCATGGGAATCTGGAGGATAAGATTGGATATTAGCGAAGTCCATATCCAGGGTGATGAGCACGCGACGGTTCGCACGTACGTGCCGCGCCAAGAGAGCGTCTGCGGCACCGGAAAGATCCTCGTCGGCAACAGTGTCGGCTTCGAATCCTGCGTCTTGAAGAATTACCGCAAACTCCGACGGCAAATTTTCGTCGATCTTAAATTTCAAGCGCTAGTTTCCAGAGGCAATCGCACACTACCCTCACGCGTCAACTCAGCCGCGTAAGACAAGGCGGCATCAATGTCCGGCTCGGTGAGGTCCGGGTAGCTGCGGAGAATTTCTTCACGGGAGACGTGCGCGGCAATGTTATCGATGATAACGGAGACCATGATGCGCGTGCCGCGGATGCAGGCTTTGCCGTGGCAGATCGCCGGGTCGACGCTGATGTGTTGGCGCCAGTTTTCCATGACGCGATTGTAGCGCGACGGGGCACGCCAAACCAACGACTTCCGCGCATCGCTCGCGCCGTTCTTCAGTCCGGCCAGTTCAGCGTAACAGGTTGTTTGGCAATCGTGACCGGCGCCGCATCCCGTAGCGCCTTGCTTTCAGCGAAGGATGCGGATCTCGACTTTTCCCTTAGGGGAAAATTCCGGCGTAATCCATTCACAATCCTGCACTTACAAGTTTACTATTGACAAACGTCCAGATCCGTAATATGGTTGTGCGTGTTATCTCGAACAAACCTCGCACGCTGTTCCCACAACTCAAGCCGTAACCCTCGCCCTTTCAATCTCTTGCAGCCTCTTGCTTCTCCTTTTGCAACTCCCGGCCTTTGTTTTCAACAGCTTGCGGCCTCTTTTCCCAAAACACCCGGGTGGGGGGTGCATAGTCTGTGTGGCAACCCTTGCTTGCCCAGCCTGCCCCGAGCTTCCGGGACCTCGCAGGGATCGCACCTTGCGAGGGGCTGCAAATATGCCGAACCGGCAACCGTAACTACCTTTAAAATCAACACTTGCAAAAGTGTATCAAAACAAAGGACTTTAACCCTCTCTAGAATCAACACTTACAAAAAAAGGGGGGAGGGGGGTACCCCGATTCCGTTTCAGCTACCTGCAAAGAAAGGACTGGCTCAAAGGAAACGCAATTAGTTGCGGACTTAGAGGGTCACGTAAGCTGGCCGGCGCTAACACTCATGCTGCACTTTGGACATCTCCAGAGGCGAAAGTTGGGATGCTTGGGCTGCACTTCGAGCAAGTACATCGGATGGCCATCACGGGAACAGTACTGACGGGGAAGAATCTCGGTTTGGTCGATGGGGAGGTGGTTTTGCGCGTTCAGGAAATAGCCATCCGATCTGCTGTAATGGACGAAACAATCAGGTTCTTGGCAGGCGTAAGCTATGCCATCTTGGCTTGAAACAAACTTGAGAAGGGTCATCTCGGAATGATGTTCGTAGCAAAGGGGGTGAATGCTGCTTGCGGGTGCTGTACCAGGCATGAAGTACCTCCTACCTGAAATGAAGCACCGGTCAATACACGGCAGGTGGGTGGCGCAGGGACACCCTTTACAGGGAACTTCACCAGGGAAACGCTTTAACATCAATGTTTTACCACTCCCGAATACGACCGTCAATGGCAGTTTCGAGGTGGATGCAGCACGCGACGCTGGCGGGCACGTGGGTCCCTCTCGCGTCGAGCAAGCGGTGTCTTAGATTGGATAGACATATACGGGTTAGTGTGGTCTGATAGGCGGGTTCGTACGGAAACGTTAGCACACGGATGTTAGCCCATGATTCCGCCATTCGACATTTTCAAGGTGGAGAGCAGCGGCCCGCGCTGGATGGAAGTGGCGGCCGACCTGGAACGCGCCAAAGCGCGCGTGAAAATACTGGCGACATCTTCGCCCGGCGAATACATCATCGCCAACCAAAAGACCGGCGAGAAGATTTCCATCCAGACGCAAACCAAGCGAATCTTGTTTCAGATCGGCTATGACGAAAAAGGAATAAACGCGAGGGCGGAACTTTTGCGGCGTTTCGGTCACGAAGTGATCTCCGTGACGAACAACGAAGCCGCTAAAGTTGCGCTAAGCTCGTATCATGATGTCGAGCTGTTTATCGTTGGCCATACGGCGCCGGAACAGACCAGAAAAGAAATGGTCGCTTGGCTGAAAACGAACTATCCAAAGGTCAAAATTGTGGCGCTGAATCCATCCAAGGACCAACTCGTCGGCGCCGATTACAACGTTATCCTGAATGACCACGACGAGTGGCTCTCGCTTCTCGCCGCCGCGGCGAGTTGAAGCCGGCTGCTGCAGAACTCCTGTCATTTCTACGAGTCGAAGCCTCCCTTGGAGACTCTGCACCCGCGCCGACTGCCACCTCTTTGATTTGGCCGATGCCGGGGGCTACGGGGTGGACTGGGTGGGGTGGGCTTTGGTAATGGAAGGCGTGAACTCGAAGCGAACCAGCCAGTCGGAGGCGACGGCGTGGCCGTCGACTTTGGCCGGCGCAAAATCCCAGCGGTGCGCGGCTTGCAGGGCTTGGTCAGCGAAATACTTGCTGGGGCCGGGGGAAAAGAGTTCCGCGGAGGAAACATTGCCGACAGGATCGACGTGCAGCTTAACGGTTACGCGGACAGTGCCGCGGATGGTGGCGAGAGCTCCAGGCGAGACCTTGGGCATAATTTGCTCGAGTACTTCGCCCTGAGCGACGGAACCAGCCGCGGGCTTGGGAGGCGAATCGAGTTGCGGAGGATTGGCCGAACTGGTGAGAGCGGCCGGAGATGACGCGGGAGTCGAAGAGTTCAACGTGCGCGTATCACTTGTGCGCGCATCGCTCGCTTTTTGCGGCGAAGATTGCCGTGGAGTTTGCGATGCGTGCTGCGAAGACGCGGCCACGGAACCCAGAGTCGGCGGCGCGGGCTTCTGCGCGGACTTGGAAATGCTTTTCGTGTTTGCGGCAGCGGGGACGGGCTTTGCGGCGGGCCGCTGCTGCGGTTCCACGGAAGCGGCTTGCTGGACGGGGGCGCGGCGATGCAGGAGGCGCGGACCGAGAAAAATCGCGACGAGCGCCAGGACGGCTACGATGCCGAGCGGAAGGTAATTGAATTTGGGCAACGGCGGCAGCAAGGGAGGCCGCTGGAGGTGGGGTTGAACGAGGTCGTAGCGCGGCCTAGTGGCAGTGCCTCTGGCCGCGACGGTTTGCGTATGAATTGACGGCCTGGCGGCAGTGGGCGGAATCGGCCGCGCGAGTTCGCTCTTTGCGCTGGCTAAGGAAGCTGAGGGTGCCGCTTGCGGGCGCGCGGCAGGGGTGAGCGCCGGGGCTGCCGCTGTGGCGACATGCGCGGAAGAAGGCGCGGAGGCGGGCGTCGCGGCCGAGGCAGAAGGAGCAACGGAGCCGGGATTCAAGCGGTCGGCAATTTCCACGACGGTCCAGCGGCGCTGGGGGTCGCGTTGCAAGCAGTGGCGCACAATATCAAGGAAAAGAGCGGGCAACGTATCCGGCACGATGGGATCTTGCGCGGTGGAGCCGGCGGAAGCAGGCAGGTGTTGCGTCAAGGACTCGATGAGCGTGATGCCGAGCGACCAGATGTCGCCCGCCGGCGAGATGATGCCCTTGGCGACTTCCGGCGCGTCGTAGGGGCTCGGATGACGGAGGCTCGCCGCGGCGGCGCTCTGCTGTGTTTCAGCGGCAGGCAGATGCGACTGCGCGGCGTGCTCGGTAAAGGAGGAAATGCCGTCGCTGGAGAGTTTGAGTTGATCTTCGATGGCGAGAATGTTCGAGGGCCGCACATGTCTGTGGACCAAGCCTTCGCCGTGGAGGAACGCTAAGGCTTGCAGCGCGGGAGTGAGAACGTCGCGCGCTTCGGCGGGAGTGAGCGGGCGCTGGGAAAGAAATTGCGAGAGATTTTCCTCGGCGTATTCCATCAAAACATAGAGCAAATCGAAATCGCCGAGACGGCAGCGGCCGGACTCGAAATTGCGCAGTAAGTGCGGGTGGGAAAGCTTGGCGGCGTGCTGCCAGCGAGATAATTGGAGTTGCGCGTCGGGTTCATCGACCTGGATGAACTTGATGGCAATTTTTTGCGGCGGAATGCCGCGCTCGGTGAGGAAGACAGCGCTGTGCTCGGAGCCGCCGAGATAACGTTGTAGGAGGAATCTGGAATTGACGATTTGGCGTTCCCACTGCTTCCAGGATTCGGACATAATGCACCCCCGCGTCGGCTCAGATTGGACACTATTGTACTCTCAGAGCGGCGGAGATTGTTATGTACAGGGGTACAGGTCGACGGTTGGTCGAAAGTCCAAAGCCGGAGCTAGGAGCGAAGGCTTTGGGGGCCGCTGACGAAGGGGCTGCCGCGCAGATAGAAGCGGAGGAGGCGGTGGGCGGCGCGGGTGATGCCGATGCGCCGGCTTTTGCCGAGGGCGCGGCCGGCTTCTGGTGCGGGATGGCGGCGGGTGATTGTGCCTAGCCAGAGCGGGCCTGGGGCGCAAAGGTCTGTGCCGTCGAGGGAGCGGTCGATGCGCAACGCTGCGGCGAGGCGGCCTGGACCGCGCGTGAGGGCGAGCAGCCGAGTGGTCTTGCGGTGACGCTCCATTTGCTCGATACCTTCCAAGGGTTCGAGCGCGCGGATGAGCACGCCGCCGCCAATTCCGGCAACTTCCGCGCTGACGTTGAGCATGAAGTGATTGCCGTAGCTGAAATACACGTAGGCATGGCCACGGCGGAGAAACATAGCGCGATTGCGCGGGGTGGGCCCGCGAAAGTGGTGCGCGGCGGGATCGCGAGGCGGGTAGGCCTCAGTTTCGACGATGCGGGCGCTGAGGCGTGCGCCGGGGAGTTCGCGGACGACAATTTTGCCGATAAGAAAGCGGGCCAGCGCCACGGTGTCCGTGGGGAGTTCGGCGCGTCGGAGGCGCCGGATGGAAATGGGAGCTTGGCGGGGTGTCACGGCTGGCAAGCGCGGCAGTCCTCCGAGGCGGTGCGGAAGTCCAATCTTACGCCCAGGCAGGCTACCACGTAACCTTCAAGAAACGCGTTTCGGGCGCGAATTAGGCAGATTCCTTGACTTGGCGAGCGAGCGACTCAATAATGAAGACAGCATGAATGTGCGCGCCGGAGGCGCTGAAGACATGTTCCTTGACGTTAAGGATCTTGCCGTCCGTAAGCTCCCAATCCGGAAGAGCTACGCGCCGGGCAGCATCGATTACCAGACGGCGGAGATTAAGCAAGTCGAGCCGCTGGAGGTAAACGCCGCGGCGGAGCTTTTAGAGGGCCAGATACGGATCGCGGGGGATATCGAGACCAAGGTCGAACTGGTGTGCGCGCGCTGCCTGGAGCCGGTGGTTGAGGAAGTGAGCCGAACGTTTGACCTCTTTTATAGCCCATTGCCTAAGGGCGTGAAACCGGAAGAGGCTCGGCTAAAGGAAGATGATGCGGAAATCGGGTTTTTCGAAGGAGAGGGACTCTTTTTGGCGGACGTGCTGCGTGAACAGGTGCTGCTGGCGTTGCCGATGAAGGTGATTTGCCGCGGCGACTGCCGGGGCCTGTGCCCCAACTGTGGTGCGAACCTCAATCACGAAGAGTGCCGCTGTGAGACCCACGCGACGGATCCCCGTTTGGCTCCACTCGCGCGCCTCAAGCAGGACTGGCTGAAAAAACAATAGGTTCCCAGGGCGAAAGCCTTATACAATCCGCCCACACGGGCAGGAACGAGGAGTATTGCTATGCCTAACCCAAAACGACGACATTCGAAGAGGCGCACCAGCACTCGCCGCGCGCATGACTTTTTAACCAAGCCGACGACCGGAGAATGTCCGAATTGCCATGAAATGAAGCAGCCGCACCAGGTGTGCCCGCATTGCGGCTACTACAAGGGCCGAGCGGTGCAGGACAAGTCTGCCTAGGGCAGAGCGCTCCGCCTGACGAGTTCGTCGGTCTTCAACGAGCTTTTTCCGGGACTGCCAGGTCTAAGCCTCCATGATCACCATAGCTGTGGACGCCATGGGCGGAGACGATGCGCCCCGCCCCGAGGTTGAAGGCAGTGTGCTGGCCGCGCGGGAATACGGCGTGCGCATCTTGTTGGTTGGGCAGCCGAACGTGGTGCGGCCGGAGCTGGCCAAGCACGCGTCGCCCAATCTGCCGATTGAGCTCGTGGCGGCAAGCGAAGTGATCACCATGAACGATCACCCGGCGCAGGCGTTTCGCAGGAAAAAGGATAGCTCGGTACACGTGGCCGCGCGGCTGGTGCGCGAAGCGAAGGCCGATGGGCTGGTGAGCGCGGGGAACACCGGGGCGGTGATGACGGTGGCGCGATTTTTGCTTGGCGCGCTGGAGTCCGTGGACCGCGTAGCGCTGGCGGCTCCGTTTCCCAACGCCAAAGGCGGCGTTTCCGTTTTGTTGGATGTCGGCGCGAATGTGGATTCCAAGCCCGAACATTTGGTGCAGTTTGCCGTGATGGGAGAGATTTATTACCGGGCGACGTTTGGACATCGCCGGCCGCGCGTGGGCTTGCTCTCCATCGGCGAGGAAGAGATCAAGGGCAACGAATTGACGCGCGAAGTGTATACGAGATTGAAGAAGAGCCCGGTGCATTTCGTGGGCAACGTGGAAGGCGGCGACCTTTTTTCGGGCGAAGTCGATGTGATTGTCTGCGACGGATTCGTGGGGAACATCGCGTTGAAGATTTGCGAAGGGCTGGCGTTCCAGATTTTTGGGTTGTTGCGGAAATCGATCGATAGTTCACTGGCTTCACAGGTTGGATTTCTGTTTTCCAGGGGAGCGTTGAAAGGATTGAAGAAGAAGATTGATTATGCGGAATCGGGCGGCGCACCGCTGTTGGGCGTGCGGGGCGTGTGCGTCATAGCCCACGGGCGTTCGAACGCGAACGCCGTGAAGAATGCCATCCGCGTGGCAGCCGGACTGGCCAAAGCACGCATCAATGAAAAGATCGAAGAGGAGCTCTCGCTGGCTGGCGTGACCGCCTAGCGGCAGGGTCGAGGCTGAAATGGGAAAAATTGCATTTGTGTTTCCTGGGCAAGCGTCGCAATACCCCGGCATGGGCAAGGAGCTGGCCGAGAAATATCCGGCGGCGCGGGCGGTTTTTGACGAAGCGGACGAGGCGCTGGGATTTTCGATTTCGCAGATGTGCTTTGCGGGCGGCGAAGAGGAACTGAAGCAGACGGCCAACACGCAGCCGGCGATTTTGACTTGTTCGGTGGCCGTGTATCGCGTGCTCGCCGAAAAAGGCATTACGCCAGACTTTGTGGCCGGGCACAGCTTGGGTGAATACTCAGGGCTGGTGGCGGCGGGGGCGCTGAAGTTTTCGGATGCGGTGCAGCTTGTGCGCAAGCGGGGTCAATATATGCAGGAAGCGGTGCCCGCGGGACAGGGCGCCATGGCGGCGATTATGGGATTGTCGCCCGCAGTGGTGACGGACGCGTGCAAGCGCGCGGCGGAGAGCGAAGTGTGCTCCCCGGCGAATCTGAATTCTCCGGAGCAAACGGTGATTTCCGGTCACGCGAGCGCGGTGAAGCGCGCGGTGGAGATCGCGTCGCAATCAGGCGCCAAGCGAGCGGTGATTCTGGGCGTCTCCGCGCCGTTCCATTGCGCGCTGATGATGCCGGCGCAGGAGCGGCTGGAGAACGATTTGCGCAGCACGCAGTTTTCGAATTTGCAGGTGCCGCTGGTGACCAATGTGGATGCGGATACCATTACCACCGGCGATGAAGCGCGTGAAGCGTTGATCCGTCAGGTGACTATGCCGGTCCGCTGGGAGGAATCCGTGCGCTTGCTGATCGATGAAGGGGTCAACACTTTTGTTGAAGTTGGTCCCGGGCGCGTGCTCGTCGGATTGCTGCGGCAGATTGAGCGCAGCGTGGGCGCGTTCAACGTGGAAGACGAAAAGAGCTTGTCGACGACGATCGATAAAATCGCGCAGGCTCGTGCGGACGCGGCTTAATGTTCGCCTGAAAAGATTTAACACAGAGCGCACGGAGATAAAAGCACAGAGAGCACAGGGAAAACCCTCAGCCTAAATGTTCAGCTTAAGAGACAAAGTTGCTCTGGTTACTGGCGCGTCGCAGGGCATTGGACGCGACACCGCGCTGGCGCTCGCCGAAGCTGGAGCAAAAGTTGCGGTCGCGGCGCGCAACGAGGAAAAGCTCTCCGTGCTTGTTGCCGATATCGCCGCAGCGGGAGGCGCCGCCTTCGCCGTAAAGATGGATGTGGCCGATGCGGAGCAGGTGAAAGCCGGCTTCAAGCAAGTGCTCGAGAAATTTGGGCGGCTGGATATTCTGGTGAATAACGCCGCGATTACGCGCGACGGTCTGGCGATGCGCATGAAACAGGACGACTGGGAAGCAGTGCTGCGCACGAATCTGACGGGCGCGCACCTGTGCATCCAGCAGGCGCTGCCGACGATGATGAAAGCGCGCGCTGGGCGAATCATCAACATCAGCTCGATAGTGGCGCAGTCTGGCAATGCCGGGCAGGCCAACTATGTCGCGGCAAAAGCGGGCATCATCGGACTTACCAAGGCCATCGCCATCGAAATTGCCTCGCGGAACATCACCGTGAACGCCGTCGCGCCGGGTTTCATCGAAACGCCGATGACGGATGCGCTACCGGAGAAGGTGAAAGAAGAATTGAAGACGCGCATCCCGCTCGGTCGCATGGGTTCCGCGCGGGACGTTGCCGCGGCCATCGTCTTCCTGGCCAGCGACGAAGCCGCCTACATCACGGGCCACGTCTTAAACGTAAACGGCGGCCTGCATTTGGCTTGAAGCGCGATCTATGGCGAGGCCCGCAGTTCGCCGAGGGGAGGACAGCAAAGATTCATCGCCTGGCGAAAGCGCATGCGATGGCGCAGCGGTGGCTGTGCCACGGGAGCAAAGTTGACCTTGCTGGACGGGGCAAATAGAATGGGCAGGTTACACTTACGGGGCGAATGGGCGTGTGGGGCGGCGTTCGGGCCGGGCGGTCCAGAAACTTTAGCACTAACAAGCAAGAGCGATAGCAGATCGCGGAGGAAATGAATGGCCAGCGTGGAAGAGCGCGTAAAGCAGATTATCGTCGAGCAGCTCGGCGTGGATGAAGCGGAAGTGACGCCCACGGCGTCGTTTGTGGACGACCTGGGGGCGGATTCGCTGGACCAAGTGGAATTGGTGATGGCGTTCGAGGAGGCGTTCGGCATTGAAGTGCCGGACGAGGACGCCGA
>WNFG01010495.1_pt1 | contig 10102 bp, 6 predicted proteins | sample 5400431 | NCBI WGS metagenome assembly WNFG01 (sample SAMN13153346, study PRJNA577476) | soil metagenome | isolation source: 120 cm saprolite under Douglas fir tree site 2 hole 3 replicate 2 | place: USA:California | collected 2015-04-18
CGTTCGCGGTGTATCCAATCGCCAGACAACTGCCGAGCGCACCTAGCAGCTGCTCTACGGGATTGGGCGCTGTGTTTGTTCCCCCCAGCGCCTCCGGCTCATCGGCATAACTCGCAGGGAGATCGCGTATGCGAATCTGGTTGCGGAAGCCGTTCTGCCAGATGACCTCGGCTTTCCAGAGCGTGTCCCCTTGTGCGGGCTCCTCCTGAATTTTGTTGCTCAAGGCGGCGATCCTGGAAGTGTCGACGCCATTGAAGGTGGCCAATGTGCTCATAGCTCTTCTCCATTCTCGACTTAGTAGATCAACAAAAACAACTTAAGAACAGTATAGAATCTGATACGGCAAACAATCAAGGGGATCTAGAGCTTGTTTTTAGGGTGACGCTTCCTAACAGAGGGTCAATTCAGTAGACTATTCTTTAGGCATCCAATCTTGTTCGACAACCAACACGTTAAAAGTTGCTCCTGAAACCCTGTCCACCTCTTTATCTTGGTTAAATATGGCCCATTTTTTGACATCTTCACGATATCCTCCCCGGCATCCTGCCTTTAGTAACATAAACGTTGGAATTGAGCCTATGCAGGTAGTGTTCTATCGTACCCGACCAAACTGGACCGGAAACTGATCTTATCGGTTGAGTTCTGGCCAGGATTACGGTGTTATCGGCAGAGTTGACCGTTTTATTGCTTTGAAAACTCTGCCGATAATGCACCTGTGCCGCACTTATCTACTTTGCGGCTATCTACTCTCTTCCTTAACGCTGGGCCTACAAGCTCTGCAAGTCGCGGTTGCTCCTTCCTCCATACCCGACTGAAGCATCCCGTCGAGATCGTCAATCGTCTGATAGTGAGCTGTGTCCGTCGTCTTGGTCTTGCCATCGTGTTCTTCAAAGGTAATCGTTTTGATCAGTACATGACCTGGCAATCCCTTCGAATTCAAAGGTGTAGACAAGCCGCTCATGTGGCACGATCTCGCGATTTTCACCATTGAACACATACTCTTTGCCGTCTTGATGGCGCTGGACAAATCGCCAGACCCCGACCACCCTCACATCCTCAAATTGTATCCTCATTGCACATCCATCTGCAACTAATGTAGGCACGCTCTACCCTACTTAACAGCGGCTTTTTCTGAACGGATGTCCCATGGAGCCAGTACAGGTCTATCGTTACATTCATGTGAAGCATTGAGCTTGACATGTTGTACCATATATGGTACAACATGTGTATGAATGACTCGCTGAAAATTCTCCCAGCTAGGTTCTTCAAAACTGCTTCTGGTACTGAACCAGTTAGGGAGTGGCTAAAAGACCTGGACAAGGATGATAGTCGAATTATCGGCGGGGATATCAGAACAGTAGAATACGGTTGGCCCATCGGTATGCCTGTTTGTCGCTCCATAAAAGGGTATAGAGACCTTTGGGAGGTCCGCAGTCGTATATCCGATGGGAGAATTGCACGTGTGATCTTTCATATTAGCGGCGGTGAAATGATTTTGCTGCATGGGCTTATTAAAAAGACCCAGCAAACTCCACAACAAGACTTAGAGTTAGCAGATAGGCGCAGAAGGGAGTATGAAAGCAATGCCTGAAAATCCCAATAGAGGCTCCTCTTTTGAAGACTTTCTGAAAGAGGAAGGCATCTTTGAAGCATCTACCACCGCCGCAGTGAAAAAGGTGCTGGCTTGGCAGATCAAACAAGCGATGCGCACCCAACATATCACAAAGTCAGCAATGGCTACCCGTATGCACACGAGCAGATCACAACTTGAAAGACTTCTAGACCCAGAAAAGACGGGGGTATCACTAGAAACTATACAACGTGCTGCTGCTGTCGTAGGCAGAGAGTTACGGGTTGAGCTGGTTTAAGCATAAAGCTGTGCTTGGCGCTTCCTTCTGACAAGCCCGCCTATCCACGCGCAGCAGCCTCGTACAACAGTACACTCCCATCTTGTACGGCTATGGGTATGGTTCGTATTTTTTGTGCCGAGAACCTGGCCAGCCGTAGCATGGTAGTTGCGGTGGCTTGTCCCCGCTAGGTCAGACCCAATCCGCTCATTGCAAGCATTTGGAACGCATCCTAATGCTATTACTCGCTTTCCTCAAGCGCAACTATGTGGTATGATAAGAGTGACACAAGGGCACTCATCTTTCCAGATGTCTTATTTGACATCATGATGTAGCGCGTGATCTCTGCATGTACATCTCTGTCTCCCCAGGTTTAAACTTCGCGATAATCACCTGGGAAAAGGAACAAACTTGATCGTCTTACATACAATTTGGGATAACACAAAACTTCATATCTGGGCAGAATCATCCGAACTGGCAGCCACTGCTGCCAGCTCTCGGCGTACGAAACAGCATACCCGCCAGCATCCTTTTGCACTTGCTCGCGATGCATTGATGGAGGCAGTGGGCCAACTTTCAGGCAGTTTACTGGTGAAAAGCACCGGTTCAGGCACCCTGAGCATGCGCATACCGTCAACATCGAAAGGTCCGCTGCCTTCTCCAGAACTCATTCTAGAGAAGGAGAACGAAGACCTCAGTACAGCAGGATTTGAGCAATGGAATACCCTTACCCTCACATTTGACGCGCATACCGCACTGGATTTCCTCCTCTCGCTGCCCAATGATCCTCCTCATGGAATAGCGTTTGGTAGTTCGCTGCGTTTCTGGTCAGAAGTAGCAAAGTTCTCATTTGAACTGATTACCCGGCAGTGTTTTGTGCCGACTATGCAGGAGACCCGGCAGAATGGAGCCACCGTTTATCGAGCAGCCTGGGAGGTAGTGCTTGCTGGGGACGACGAGGAGCGCATGCATCTATTGTCAACAGTGATGCCGTCCGTCTGCCTGGCATTTCTGCCGCCCGGCGAAAAAAAGACCTCGGTGCCGCACGATAGCGTACTGAATTTTCTCAATGCAGTCACCGATGCCTTTATTCGGGAGAGTCTCTCGTCAATAACGCTCAGCCCTGCTCGTCGGAATCGCACCACCAGGAACGTGCCTCTTCCCGAACAATGGCTGCAAGCGCTTTCTTCCGATGACCCGAAACTCACTGCATCGGCTGAAGACCTGAAAAGTTTTTCCACTGGAATGCGCTCCTGGCTCACTCAGATTCGGCCCGTGGACCAGGATGCGCCATTCCGTACCTGCTTCCGGCTCGATGCACCTTCAGAGGATGAGAATAGTTCAGACTGGCACATCAATTTTCTGCTCCAGGCCAACGATGATCGCAGCCTGCTGGTTCCGTCAGAAAGGGTCTGGAAAGAGCGTTCGAGCACCCTGACCTTTCTCAAGCGCAAGTTTGAGAATCCGCAGGAACGACTGCTGGCCGACCTTGGCAAGGCTACCCGCTTGTTCCCTGCGATCGAGGAAAGCTTAAAAACAGCCCGCCCTATGGAATTAAGCCTGAACACCGAGCAGGCCTACGCCTTCCTGCGCGAGTCCGCCCCGCTGCTGGAACAGAGTGGATTTGGCGTGCTCGTGCCGCCATGGTGGTCAAAACGGACGGCGCGTCTCGGCGTCAAATTGAGGTTAAAGCCGAAAGCAGGCGCACAGGAAAGCTCCGGGCTACTCGGTCTACAGGGTATTGTCGCCTACGATTGGACGATCGCCGTTGGAGATACGACGCTCACTGTCAGCGAATTTGAGAAATTAGTCAACCTGAAAGTTCCTCTTATACAGGTACGCGGTCAATGGGTTGAATTGCGTCCAGAGGAAATTGAGGCTGCCATCGCCTTTTTCAAGAAAAAGCGTGGTAACGGAAACATGGCGCTCGGTGAAGCCCTGCGCATCGGATTAGGACAGGAAGCCTCTGAAGTGGGTCTTCCCGTAATGGATATCGAGGGCGAGGGATGGATCAAAGATCTGTTGGCTAAACTTACTGAAGGCGTCAAGCTGTCCACTATCGAGACGCCCCCAACTTTCCATGGCAAACTCCGTCCATATCAAGTCAAAGGAGTTTCCTGGCTAGCATTTCTGAAGCAGTTTGGCTTCGGCGCTTGCCTGGCAGACGACATGGGTTTGGGCAAGTGCCTTTCCGCTTGCTCGCTTATCGCAGTTAATGGAATATTGCAGAAAGCTGAAGATATTTGGGATCACTATGCGGGAGAAGCCACATTTGACGGGGAGGGTTATTGGGCTGATCCTACTGAGCCATTACTTACCAATTCGATTGACCAGGTAACTGGACAGATTATGCAAGCTCCCATCAAGAGGTTGTATCGTCAGCAGGTTCACGAGCGTCTCCGCAAAGTTCGGTTGGAGGATGGAAGTAGTGTTACCATCACCTATCCGCATAAGTTGCTCACAGACAAGGGCTGGACAAATGACCTTCATATGGGCGATTACGTGTGCGTTCCGGCAAGGCTTGTTTGGGATGGTAAGCCAGAGGACCCTGACCTTGTAAAATTCCTCGCCTGGCAAATTGCAGAAGGGTACGAAGTGCGAGTTCAAACTGCAGCTCACATCACACAGAAAGATACTTCAGTACTTGAAGAGTTGCAGCATTGCATTCTACGCTTGGGTGAAAGGAATGCCATCAAGATTAATTGCCCTTCTATTCGTACTTATAATGGCCGATCTTCTTATCTGCAACTTAACAGCGTAGCGTATCGGCGTTTTCTTGAAGCTAAAGGCTACGAATGGGGGAAGCTTTCGCGTGAGAAGCGTATCCCGGACTTCATTATGCAAGCTGACCTCGATAGCATCCGTATCTTTCTGCGGAATTTCTTCGAAGCCGAAGCTTCTGTCATTGAGAGTATGAAGAGTATTGAGATCAGTACCGCATCGCCTCTGCTTATTCAGCAGCTTTCTTATCTGCTCCGGCGATTCGGCATTTGGATGAGGATATCTACCAAGCAAAAGCGAGCAACCACCGGCACTCGGATTTTTCGACCCTACCAGTTTGGTGTCTTAGGAGGAAATGCTGCAAGGAAATTTTGCAAGGAGATAGGCTTTGTGAGTGAAAGAAAGCAACAACGGCTGGAGAGAATTTGTGAGGGAGTAAATAATACCAATGTAGAAGGGATTCCAGCTTCCGAGATAATGACTCAGATCGTTGCAGCTACCAGGCTTCCTATTCGTCATTTTGGGATGGGCCCCGTCTACACCACTGGTTCGCAGCAATTTTCACCCGCCAGTCTGAAGCGGGTAGTCTCTGCGTTCGATGGCATTCTCAATGGCGAAGCTGAACGGCTGTATCGAGAGAGACCATCTTCAAAGTGGACAGTTCAGACGCTTGCCGCTTACACCGAACTAGACAGGCCACTGCTAATTACAACCAGGGCGCAGTTGCAACACCTGATTGACCAGGAAGTGTATTACTGCAGGATCAAGGGAATTGAGGAAGTTGATTACGATGGCTGGGTCTATGATTTTGAAGTTGAAAACCATCACAACTTTGTAGCTAATAACATCCTTTGCCATAATACCATCCAATTCATTACCCTTTTACTGCATGATCGTACGGTGCAACAAGACACAGTAGAGCGTGGTCCGGCGCTTCTCATATGCCCGATGTCCATCGTCGGTAACTGGCACAAGGAACTCACACGTTTCGCACCATCACTCAGAGTCATGATTCACCACGGCCACGAGCGGCTCGCTGGCGAGGCATTTGCGGAAGAGGCGAAACAGCATGACGTGGTCATCACCACCTATTCGCTTGCATTGCGCGACAAGGAGCACCTTGCCCCCATTGACTGGGAGTATGTTGTTGTAGACGAGGCGCAGAATATCAAAAACGAGGCGGCTAAGCAGACCCAGGCTATAAAAAATCTCAACGCCAGGCACAAGATCGCGTTGACCGGTACACCGGTAGAAAATCGGCTCTCCGAACTGTGGTCGATCATGGAATTTCTGAATCCAGGGTATCTGGGTTCTGCTACTGAGTTCCGCAAAAAGTTTGCCATCCCTATCGAGCGTTATCGCGAGAAAGATCGTGCGGAAACGCTCAAACGCTTGATCCAGCCCTTCGTCCTGCGCCGCTTGAAAACTGATAAGGCCATCATCGCGGACCTGCCCGAGAAGATGGAGATGAAGGTGTTCTGCAACCTGACCCAGGAGCAGGCATCGCTCTACGAAGCTGTGGTCAAGGAGATGCTGGAGCAGATCGAAGAATCCGAGGGCATCCAGCGCAGAGGATTGGTGCTATCAACACTGTTGAAGCTCAAGCAGATATGTAACCATCCGGCACAGTTCGTCGCTGATGGCAGTAGTTTGCCTGACCGCTCTGGTAAGCTGGCTCGCCTGCAGGAAATGCTTGAAGAAGCCCTGGCAGCAGGAGACAAGGCGCTGATTTTCACCCAGTTTGCGGAAATGGGGACGCTGTTACGCCATTATCTCCAGGAAACGCTGGGGTGCGAGGTGCTCTTTCTGCACGGTGGCACCTCTAAGAAGCAGCGTGATATGATGATACAGCGTTTTCAGCAGGAGCGCCGTGGCCCACCGATCTTCATCCTCTCGCTCAAGGCTGGTGGCGTTGGCCTCAATCTGACGGCAGCTAACCACGTGTTCCATTTCGACCGCTGGTGGAACCCGGCAGTGGAGAACCAGGCTACCGACAGAGCATTTCGCATTGGACAAAAGCGGAATGTCCAGGTGCACAAGTTCCTCTGCGTCGGAACGTTGGAAGAACGCATCGATATGATGATCGAAAAGAAGAAGGGCCTTGCTGAAAGCATCATTGGCAGTGGAGAAAACTGGCTCACCGAGATGTCAACGGATGAGCTAAAGGAGCTGTTCGCTCTGAGCCGCGAGGCAGTAGGAGAATGATCTATGGGAAGATGGAGAGACGACTACGATAATTGGGGTTACTACGAACCCAGTCGCCCGATAAGAGTTCAGGGCGGGATCAAGACGAAAAAGGAATACGGGCAGATCGGCGAAACCTGGTGGTCCAAACGCTGGATCGCAGTTTTAGAGTCCTTCAACATGGGAACGCGCCTGACTCGCGGTCGCTCCTACGCCCGCCAGGGACAGGTAATCTCGATAGATGTCGAACCGGGTATGGTCCAAGCTAAGGTGCAAGGCTCACAACCCAAACCTTACAAAGTTGAGATCCGCCTCAAGACCCTCTCAGATCAGGATTGGGAGAACGTCACCGAAGCAATGGCTTCACAGGCCATCTTTGCCGCAAAATTGCTAGCTGGCGAAATGCCCAAGAATATAGAGGAAGCCTTTGGGGCAGTAAAGCTCTCATTGTTCCCGACCGCCTTGAAAGAACTTGAAACCAGCTGTTCTTGCCCCGACTGGGCTAACCCTTGCAAGCATATTGCCGCCGTCTACTACCTGCTGGCCGAGCGTTTTGATGAAGACCCATTCCTGATTTTCAAGCTGCGCGGTCGAACAAAGGAGCAGATCATCGAGGTGCTTCGGGAAAAGCGTGCCGCAACACTGCCAGCGGAAAGCGCTTCTCCCTCAACAAGCGAAGCCTCAACCGGGGCCGAGGAGAGCGCACTGCTCGAAGAACGCCTCGACACATTCTGGCAGGCAGGCGAAGCATTAGACACCTTTGCCGTCAAGCCCGGTGTCCCTGAGATCGACAAAGCCATTCTGAAAAGACTAGGAAACGCGCCCTTCGCCATTGGAAACCAGAATATTGCCACTCTCCTCTCAAGAGCCTACAGTGCCGTAGAGGCAGCCGCCCTACAAAAAGGAGAGAAGTAGAGGCCGGGTAAGCGTAAATGCGTTTCAGCTTCAGAACTATCTACCGCGTCGTTTCTTTTTCCTAGCAGTATGTTTCTGCGGGCTGGTTTGTTTGAGTGCTTGACGAAGCGTCTGAATAAACTCCAAGTCAGGGTCAATTTCTTCGGCTTCATCCAATAATTTCTCTGCACGTCGATCGTCTCCCATTGCAATCAAGACAATCGCAAGGTATACTCGCAACTCAGCAGAGTCTTGATTGACACGCAGACCTTGCTCAAGTATCTGGCGGGCCTTTGATCGTTGTTCGCTCTCCAGGTACATCGTGCCAAGCAAAGAGTAGACATGGGAGTCATTGGGATCTAGTTCAATAGAGCGTTTGAAGCTTACTTCGGCGTCTGCAATTTGTCCTGATATCTGTTGGCACATGCCGAGATTGAGCCAGGCCTCGGTATAGGTCGCATCGAATTCCACAGCTTGATAGAAATGTTGCAACGCCTGGTCAATCTGTTCTCGCTCTTTCGCGATATCTCCCAATGAAAACTCGATGAGCGCTTTTTGGCTGTCTTCAGTCGCTAATGCATCGGCCTGGCGCAATTGATCTTCTGCCTCACCAAGTTTATCATCATCAAAGAGTATATTTGCTAACATGATACGCGTTAACGCGTCGTCCTCAAGTGCGAGCGAGTCGCGCAATGTTGACATCGAAAGCGCATGGTAATGATCACCTTCCTCATCCATATCGTCTTCATAATAGCCTTCACTCATCACAAGCTGTGTCCCTCCAAGCAGCCGTAAGCTTTCTGCACGTTGTTCAGGGAAACGTTCCACTTGAAGTTCTATATAAACAGCGGCCCGTTCTACGTCTTCTACGGCCATGGCGTGAATGGTAGCCAATTCATAGATAGATTTTTCCTGCGGTTGAAGGGCAATGAAGGCATCATCGTAATGCAACACTTCGGCTGCTATCCAACGAGGTTCTTCCAGGAATGTATCAATCTCTTCTAGCTTTTTTTCTCGCACGAGTTCTTTTAGTTCTGTATCGAGCTTCTCTATGCGACTCTTCAACTCCTCAACAGGCAATTTCTGTACATTTGCTCCTTGATCCGTCATACTCTGAATACGCCACTCATCCTCTTCCTCGACAAATGTATACCTTGTCCAGAACCAATGCCGTCCTGTTTCATGGTAGGTAGCAGTTGCCATCGGCATCTCTTTGGGTACTTCACCAGCGGGGGTATCTTTCAGCTCGAGCGACCAGGAAATTTCTACTTCCCGCGTCTTAACTGCATGGTTGCCATCTGATGTGGTAGGAAGGCCAGAGTTTGCCTTCCCCTCTTCACATTCGCGCACAAAAGCGATGAATAATTCTCCGGGTCGTGCTTGTTCGGCCCAGGCACGGTGACGCTCAATCCATTCCTCTTGTGAAAGGCCTTCGCGCAACTCACTCTCGCTTGAGAGTAGTTCATACGCAAAATCATACTCTTCATCGGTCCAGGCCTCAATAAATTCATAGACAACATCCTCGGGTTCGAATGTATCCTCGAAGTCGAGTGGAAAGCGTGGAACCAGACGCATTTCCGAGCCGCCGCCTTTTTTAGTAGAGGTGAGTTCCTGGTCTTCTTCAAGATCAACATCATCCAGGATCAATCCCTGGGGAGTTGTTTCAAGTTGAAGAAAGGGCGTACGAGCGATTGGTGGTTGCCATTGAGGGTAGACTCGTAGTTCTTCAAGCCGTATCAGTGAGCGACGAGCCTCTTTACGTACATTCTTGATGGGGCTGAGTTCGTTGACAGCGATCAGAACATCTGCTGCATCAGTGTCGTGTTCTTTTGAGAGTGCTTTCAGCAAGGCCATCTGTGCTGCTTCAGACATCGTATCGATATCTGTAAGAGCGTCATGCGCTTCATTTTCATTTACGCTACTATGGAGTTTGTTTGCTATCAACTCTTCTTGTGAGGCTGGCAAGCTCGTAGCTTTTTTCTTTGTCATACTCTCATCCTCGTGTACAAAACTGCCATTATTGTACCATAAGGCAAGGTTCAAATGAACGTGACAGTTCCTACCCAACAGCAAGGTCCAGCCCTAATGAATTTTGACGACCGAATCGGGGAATCCTATCCATTGAGATGCTTGCGGCTCAGGGTCCTGTAGGGACAAGGGGCGGGGTGGAGTGGATGAGGAGGCCTGGTGCTTGTCCTGGTTGGGGTGCGACCTGTTTGCTCCACGCAGTCCCCACTGGATCGCGTTGCCACCAGGACAAGCACCAGGCCCCCACCCTGCCCCACATCCGCCCCTTGTCCCTACAGGACCCCATTCGGTTGTCAACATTCATCAGGGTGACCGTTCAAACGGTCAAGGACTTTTCTTCACATTGAACCATGCCTAAGGGTACATACTTGCACGGTGGGTACAGCCATTGGATATGGTAGATAATTCGATCAGCCCCTGCGAACTCA
>WNFG01006134.1_pt1 | contig 10101 bp, 3 predicted proteins | sample 5400431 | NCBI WGS metagenome assembly WNFG01 (sample SAMN13153346, study PRJNA577476) | soil metagenome | isolation source: 120 cm saprolite under Douglas fir tree site 2 hole 3 replicate 2 | place: USA:California | collected 2015-04-18
TGCAATGACAATTCGGACACCTTAAAGCAAAAGCATCTCGCGAGAATTGCCGGTGTTCCGGGGTGAAGAGTAGTTGTGCGAGTCTCTTATCGTGCAGATTTCCCATTTTGAAGGTAACGTAGCATAGTTGAACGGTTCCATCTGCCCCCACCCAAATTAGCCGATATCTTTCGCACGGCACCTTCATTCCCGGACCCTTGAGCAGCCAGTCGGGGATGGAACGTAGCGCCATCTCGGATTGTTGCAACAAGCCGGGGCGGATTCGCTTGAGGCGGATAAGCTCTGATACGACCTCTTCGATTGCCGGACGATCCTCCGGCACAAACTGGAGCTCTCGATCCGGGCCCTCGGTAAAATATGGTAGGGAGTAATGAATGAGGCTTACACCGATGGGCGTGCCATACCGCTCAGCGAAGTCCCACGTCTTGCGAACCGATTCTATACTGCAAGTTGGTCGCATGAGGACCCAGCCCAGAGTGAGGTCGATTGCAGCGCCGAACCGGTCGCGCAGATATGCGACCCCTTCCTCGAACTTTGTGTAGCGATTCTTGCGCTGGACGTACAGGTTGTACTGTTCGTCCGTGCCGTAAAATCCCAGACTGATACAACGTAAGCCCGCCTCATAAAGATCATCTATCTTCTCTTTGAGAAGTATTCCGTTAGTCGTAAGCCACGTGTTCAAGCCAAGGCCTACTGAATGTTCAACGATGCGAACCAAATCCTTATGCAGTAATGGTTCTCCTCCATAGAGACGAATGCTGTGAATGCCCGCCGCTTTGCAATCATCCAAAAGGTCTCTCACAATCGGCCAAGACAATTGAGCCCCGGGCATGAAGTCACGACCATACCGGCATCCGACACAGCGGAGGTTGCAATTTGCCGTCAGCGTTATGTAAATCTCTCGTGGGTCTGGCTGAATAATTTGGGGCAAGACTGCCGCGGTCGTATGCCGCAGGAGATCGAAATAAGTATCGAAAGACTTCGCTGCCTTTTTGGCTTCGGGATGATTTCGCAACAGAGGAGCGAGAAGAGAAACAAGTTTCGATCTGACGGCCACAAAAACTCCACTTCCACCATCAGCAATGCCCGGCCCGTTCCCGCTTGAGAGAAATTTGCATTTCCCAAGGGTTCGGGATTTTTCAATATCGGCGCAACTCTGTCCCAAAAAAGAATGTTTGTCAAGATTAAAAACATCTGCTGGCAGCAACGCCCGCTAGGGATTCTCCGGCTAAGTCTCGATGGTTGTTTGCGTTAGAATCAGGCAGCGTCTGGACCGACTTTCAAGCGACTCGATGTTTTCGGTGTGATTTCGGGCTCGTTGAAGACAAGCCCCAGGTTTTTTTCAGCCACCCCGGGGCCTGTCACTCTTTCAGTTTACGTTGGCTACAAATGAGTTCAGGGCATCAATGTTGGCACCCGGGTCGGTGCCGTCTTTAGCCGTGCGCTTATAAGGACTACCAGAGGAGAGGTGATAATCACCGCCGAGGCCGCCTTTAAGATTGACATATTCGACGGATGTTTGGTTACCTGGGTGATTGTTCCCGCTCGGCCAGGAGGTGGTCTGGTGAATTGACATGCCTCCTGGGATCAAGTTTCCTGTGAAACTATATGGCGACCAACAAGCAGTGAACTTCCCTAGAGGGCCTACTTGATTGGTGGCGCAATTTCCCGTACCTCCTGTTGACCAAGGACCGTAGTAACCTGCTACGAAGATATTGTCTTCTACGCGAAGATTTGCCTGGAGAGTTGTCTTCGGTCCGCCCAACTCCAACATTCCCGCATTCGCCGTGGTGTTCTCAGCTGAGGTGGCGACCACAAACGTGTTGTGTCGCAGAAGTACGCTTTTCAGAACAGCTGTGGAGGGTGCCTTCAGTCCGGTTGAAATCTGGTTATAGTAGTTAGTGCAGCGATAACAGTTCCGGTAAACAAGGTTCTCAAAGAGGTTGTCACGAACAGTGTAGCTGTTACCAGCTGCTGCATAGACACCATTGTCATTTGCAATGTCTGCTATCTGAAGTCCCTGTGCTCCGCTTATCATATGGTTGTAGCGAATCGTTACATGAGTCACAAAGCAATGCGGACACAAATTTTTGCTACCTGAGACCTGGCTCTTGGGTGTCAGCAGAATGTGGGTTCCAACCTGTGAAAACCCGCCCCATACATTCTCCATGATATTTCCTTCAAGCAGAACTCGCGTGCCATTCTTCATCTCGAAATGATTCTTGACCACAAACTTTGTGCCGAAATAACTCGGGTCGGCAGGATTCCACAACATTGGTTTATAGAAGTGATTGCGTCGTATTTCGAAGTCACCGGGTGTGTCCACTGAGGCTCCGCCGCCAAGCAAAATGTTCTCACCGGCCGCCTCAAGAAAGTTGTTGACTACTTTATAGGTCCCTCCGCTGGTTCCGTCGCTTCCGGCGATCAGGGTCTGAGCATCCGTGCACGAGCCCGTTGTAACAATACAGTGAAAATCGTTGAAGTACGAATCGATCACAGCGATTTTGTGAGCATCGTTCATTGAGATGCCATGCGCTGCCTCATCCCTTGCGGTTCCGTGAATCCACATACGATCAAAGACGATCTGCGACGCTCCCGTTGTCCGCACCAAAGTGTCAGTGATCCCGCCCCCGGCCGTGCGCGTGATCTCAATGCCAATCAAGCGATAGTGGTCCCCAGAAATTGATATTGGGACACTACCCGGACTGACCGTAATTTTCGCCAGCCGATCGCTAGATGGGACTCCACCCGACGGACAGCCATAGGCCGGTCGACCCGACAACGAAGCGATTTTCGCCCAGCAAGGGGTTATCCGAACTCCTTCGCGAGGCAACTGCGAATTAGAGGCGTTGGTGCGAACCGTGATCCAATGACGATCATCGCAGTGTTTCGCGGAGAAAGTGAGCCCGTTGATGTTTTGGTAGGACGCGCCCGCGGTGAGCATCAGCGTCTCTCCGCAGACAGCGCCATCGAGATAGCGTTGGAGATCAGCGCCGGCCGGCACCGTAGTTACGGTTCCAGGCGAGGGAGTAGCGGATAATGCCGTGAAGAAACAGGAGGCAGGAAGATTAGCAAGACCATCGGACTTGCTGCCTGCAAAATTTACTAGATTGCCAGAGTTGCAATACCGATTATCCGCGGCTGTAGAAAACACCGTCAAAGAGACTGATTTCGTCTGCGCAGAACCACCGACATCCATCACTTTAACGCTAAATGTGTAAGTCTTACTGGACGTCGGCGTCCCGGAGATTCGCCCTGAACTGGAGAGCGTCAGTCCAGGCGGCAAACTGCCGGAAGAGAGAGACCAAGTGTAAGGCGCACCTGATCCGCCAGTGGCTTGCAACTGGATATCATACGTAACGCCCAGGGAACCATTGTACAAAGGGGAACTCATCGAGATCGACAGCGTTGCAGCATTGCCGGCCAACACCGCTCCAAGGAAAAATATCAGCATGAAAGTATTTTGTCTCAGCACAGGAACTCTCCTTTTCTTCTCGGTATGGAGGAATTTTGAAAGCGCATTCGATCCGAGCACCTGGCCTCCGCGGCCAGACGCACTCATGAGCAGACGAAGTTAGGTTAGGACGCGCAGACGAAGGGATTAAAGTGGCAAACACAGGTAAAGACCTGAGGCCAAGCGCAGGTAAATACCTGAATAAACATAACTTAATTTAGTTTCGAAGTGATGGCATCGTAGGGTAGAGGTAGACGGAAAGCAAGACGTAATTTGCGAAGGAGGAAATATTTAGGGCATGCGGGCCATCTGACGAACTGATGTTCAGCAACTCCTCGCCATAAGACTTGCACAATTCCCTTGCCAATCGGCAAGAGCTCTTAAGAAAACGTATGTGAAGGCTCGCGGTCGCCTTCCTCGCTAGTCATTATCCAGTCCTAAAATCCATTCCTAAAATTTGGACGCTCCAACAACGTGAGTAGAGGCTCCATGAATTGAGCAAGGAAATCCCAGAGCGCCAATATTGCTTTCACAGACCACTGTGAATCGTTCGTCTCAGAACTTTGAGGTGCGACTTGGCGCAGGTATACAATATTGGACCAATAACGCCGAATCACGGGAATCTGCTGGCGAAACACTGCGAGGAGCACCGTGTTTTTAATGGATCCGCGTAGACATGGTTGATGCTCTGTTGCCAGCTTCAGGCGTGCGCACTGCCCAATTGGAAAGTACAGGTGAATCGCTGCGTAATAGCCGCTTGAGCATCGCGTTCTGGTTGATCGGCATCGTCTTGGCGTTACTGCAGGCGTGGCACAATCACAATTTCATCAATGCAGACGGCATTTCGTACCTCGACATGAGCGACGGTATTGTGACGGGAGATTGGAGCCGGCTGATCAATGGCACATGGAGTCCCTTATATCCCGTACTGCTGGGTGTCGCAGCGCGCGAGCTCAAACCTTCCGCTTACTGGGAGTTTGCAGTAGTGCATCTCGTGAACGTGTTTTGCTTTATCTTTGCGTTCGCTTGTTTTGAGTTTCTGTTACGCAGCATTGTGAGAAGGCGGGACAGCGCCGGGCCGGATGGCTATGCGCCGATGCCGATTTGGGCGTGCGTGATACTGGGATACACATTGTTTCTATGGGCCTCACTCAAATTGCTGACCGTGACCAGGACAATGCCGGACATACTGATGTCGGCGTTCCTCTACCTCGGCATGGGTTTGCTAGTCCTAATCAAGCACGGGCAGAGCAGCTTCAGGACCCACGCGGCGCTCGGTCTGGCACTGGGTTTCGGATACCTGGCGAAGACGGCTATGTTTCCTCTCGGTGTGCTGATGCTGGCGATGGCGCTGTTTTTTGGAGGAGGACTGCGCAAGACTGTAGCGCGTGTGCTGGTTGCCTTCTCGATCCTGGTGGTGGTTGCGGGACCTTACATAGTGGCGTTGTCCAGGGTTGAGCGCCGGCCCACCTTAGGAGAGAGTGCTACGGTTACCCACTTGCAGGATCTCGATAAGGCGGGGCCGTCGGTATACTGGCAGGATTTGGGGAGCGCAGGAGGCAAGTTTGTACACCCGCCAAGGAAGATTTTTGACAACCCTCCTGCGTATGAATTCGCGCGTCCTCTCGCGGTCACGCAGCCACTCTGGTATGACCCATCGTATTGGGTTGAGGGTGCTCGCCCGCGTTTCCACCTACGCTCTCAATACGCAGCTTTGCGAAGGAATTTCGATGTTTACGCTCAAGTGTTTTCACGCCTCGGAGGACCCGTCGTCGGCCTGCTGATTCTGTTCTTCCTAGTGGGTGCAAAATACACACTGAAAGCGTTCGCAAAGTTTTGGCCCTTGTGGGCGCTCGCCGTTACGGCGCTCGGCATGTACATGGCAATCCATGTTGAGGAGCGTTACATTGGAGCTTTTATCGTCTTGTTGTGGCTAGGGATGTTCTGCGGGCTAAATATTCCAACAAAGGGAACAGGAAGGCTCTTAGCGGGAATGGTGGCTGGAATCGCGCTGACGCTTGCGGTCTCAGTCGCTCCCGTGGCCTACGAGTCTAATCCTGACGTTAGCCCAGAACAGTGGCCTTCAGGCGGCAATCGGTCGTTTGAAGTCGCGTCTGCCCTGCAGCGGCTTGGTATCCGGTCGCACGACCACGTGGCTCGCATAAGTCCTTTTGGTGCCGATGGCTGGGCCAGGCTTGCGCGGGTGACCATCGTTGCAGAGGTGCAAATGACGGCTGCGGATGACTTCTGGTGCGCGACACCCGAAGCTCAGGAAGCGTTACTGCATGCTTTCGCAGCGGCTGGAGCCAAAGCAGTTGTGGCGCCAATCCGACGCGCACCATTGCCGATTGGCTGGACGAAACTCGGGGACACCGGATTTGCGGCGTACATGCTGTCGTAAGCACTGCGGTTGGCTGGCTTCCAGTCCGATCCGCCGATAACAATGCGAATTTTGCAGAACTGGCGGCTGAACTTGAGGAGATACCAGTCTCTTTATTCCTCACGCCCGGCAGCGATGATCATTGCTGTTTTGTTGGTCCTGATCGGGACACTTCGCATCGCATCCACTTTCAAAGTGCTCTCGCAGGCATTTGACGAGCCTGCGCACGTGGCTTGTGGAATGGAATGGCTTGACAAAGGCACATACACTCTGGAACCTTTGCATCCCCCGTTGGCTCGGGTGGCCTCCGCTATAGGACCTTTCTTAGCGGGTCTTCGGCTTCCACCTGTCGCCATAATCCAGGATGAGCAGGGCCGATCGTATGACATTTATAGTGCCGGTAACAACATCTTGTATGCGGGAGGGCATTACAGGTCAAATCTTGCGCTTTCCCGGGTGGGCATGCTCCCCTTTTTTTCAGTAGCTGCATTCGTCGTTTTCTTTTGGGCTCGCAGCCTTTTCGGTGATTGGCCCGCCACTGTTGCGGTTTATACGTTTACCACCGTTCCGCCAGTTTTGGCCTTTGCGGGTCTGGCCTACACCGATTTCCCCCTAGCCTGCTTCGTTGCTGCAGCGCTGTTTACCTTCACCCGTTGGCTTGAAATTCCCAGCGTACGCCGAAGTCTTGTGTTGGGTTTTTTTACTGGTTTGGCCGTACTTTCTAAATTGACATGTCTCTTATTTCTGCCGCCATGCATCTTGGTAATTGTCGCCTGCAGGTTGAGTTTCGATCGGCAGGTTGATGGACCTGCAGCACCGCGGTACCGTTTGTTGGTTCCCCTGTGTCTCACCCTGTTGACAGTTGGCTTCGTCATTTGGGGTGGCTATCGATTCTCAGTTCGACCCTTGGACAACGTCATCGAAAGACCTATCCAGGATATCGGATCTCTTAAGGGCATACCGAGTCCGCTGAAACGGTTAGCGATCACGATTGTTGAGGCCAACCCTCCGCTGCCTGCTCCGGCCCTATTCAAAGGAATTGTGGCTGATTGGGAAAGGAATCATTCCGCTCCACCATCGTACCTTCTGGGAAAAACACGTCAAAGCGGCTGGTGGTACTTCTTTGTGGTGGCTCTGGGTGTGAAAACGCCGCTGGCATTTCTAACTCTCTCGGTCATTGGAATTGCCTGCATACTCGGCTCAACCCGCGGGCAGCGCCACTGGCGTGTGCTAGCGCCTGCACTATCCGCTCTCGTTATCCTCGCGATTACCATGCCGGTCAAGGTTAATATCGGCATTCGGCACATACTGGTCATCTACCCGTTGCTGGCAGTGGTTACGGCCTCAGCGGCAAAGCGTCTGTGGGAAACCACACGATGGCCCACGTTTGCTCCTATGGTCCTGTCGAGCCTCTTGATTTGGCAAGCGGTCTCGAGCGTACACGCCCATCCCGATTATCTCTCGTACTTCAATGAACTTGCCGGAAGCAAACCAGAAGAAATACTACTGTTGGGCTGTGACTTGGATTGTGGACAGGATGTTTTACGACTCTCTCAGACCCTGCGACAACAGGGGGTTCGTGACGTTGCTTTGCGCATATTTACGAGCGCCGATCTAGACCGCATGGAGCTACCCTTGTTCCGGCAACTCGCTCCTCACCAACCCGCCTCCGGGTGGGTAGCCGTGAGCATCCGAGGAATTCGAACGGGAAATGTCCTGCAAGACATAGTCCCTCCGGACGGATATTCCTGGCTGGATTCTTACAAACCCGCCGCGCTTGTGGGAAAGACGATCCGACTTTATTACGTCCCAGAAAGCCTTCAGCGACTCGAAACGATGCACAAGAACAGGGCCGATCCGCCCAGATCCAAGTAAACTGCCAGTTACTCGGGGTTGGACCCAAGCAGAGGAAAGACACTTCTGCTTTACTGCAATACTGGTAACAGGCACATATTTATCTTTGACCGAGTTGACAGTTTAATTGCCTCGTTTTTGCGCTGTAACTATTTTTGTATCAGTAAGATGCAAGCCGTGGAATACTAAGGCGAGGGGCGAAACCCTCGCCTCAAATTGAGCATCTTACCTGCAGTTCACGCAATGGACAAGAATGTCAGCCGCTTGGGAATTGAAAGGCTTCGTAAGGCAAGGGAGAATTGTAGGTTATTTACACACGCTTCGGGACAAACTGGACTTCGTAGTGTATGTAGGCTCTCTCCCCGGCGACCACCTTCCCATTTAAGGTTTGGGCCAGTCTTATTCAGGTCATTATGAAATGGATTGAAGTTGTCGGTAAATATCTGTGCGTGATTGCCTTGGCTGCGGCTCTCGAGCCGCACCTTGTGGCACAGCCGAATGTGCAGGGGCAGTGGACGACCTTGCCCTACACCATGCCGATTAATCCGATCCACGTCTCACTTCTCAATAACGGCCAGGTGCTGGTGATTGCAGGATCGGGAAACAATCCTCCCAACACGAACCTTCAGGCAGCCCTCTGGAATCCGCAGGCCGGCACCGTCACCACCCAAACTATTGCTTGGGATATGTTTTGCAACGGGGCCATCGTGCTGCCCGACGGGCGAGTATTCGTCAACGGCGGTACCAAGCAATACAATCCGTTTTTGGGGCTTCCCAGGACTTCGGTGTACGATCCCGTAAGCAATACATTTACTGACCTGCCCCCTACAGTGCATGGGCGCTGGTATCCCACGGTCATTACTTTAAGCGATGGCACAGTGATGACTTTTTCCGGTTTGAATGAGACGGGAAGCACGAATAGCACGGTCGAAATCTTCGCCCCCACGACGGGTACGTGGAGCCCACAATATACAGCGAATTTCACGCCCCCTCTTTACCCTCGGCTGCACCTTTTGCCCAATGGCAATGTTTTTTATTCGGGCTCGACTCCCAAATCGCGCTATTTCTTTCCTGCCAGCCATTCATGGTCCAGTGTTATTGCCACGACGAATTTCGGCGGCACGCGAACCTATGGGAGCTCCGTATTGCTGCCACTCACGCCGGCCAACAATTACAAGCCGGTGGTGATGCTCCTGGGCGGCGGTAGTCCCGCCACCGCGACTACAGAGACTATTGATCTGTCGGCAACTACGCCGGCTTGGCAATGGGGACCGCCGATGTCTCAGCCGCGTATTGAGATGAATGCTGTCATTCTTCCCAATGGCAAAGTTCTCGCGCTGGGCGGTTCAGCGCAAGACGAAAACGCGAGCACGGCCAGTTACAATGCGGATCTTTATGATCCGGCCACGAATACTTTCTCTTCGGCTGGCGCCAATGCTTTCGCCCGGTTATATCACTCCGTCGCATTGCTTCTTCCCGACGCAACCGTGTGGCTTGCCGGTAGTAATCCCGCCCGCGGTACCTATCAGCCGCACATGGAGACTTACCAACCTGCGTATCTCTTCAACGCGGATGGAAGCATGGCGACACGGCCGACGATTGCCAGCGCCCCCAGCACGATTGGATGGGGAGGGAACTTCACCATCCAGACCCCTGATGCCGCCAACATCAGTTCTGTGGTTTTGGTCAAGGCGGGCTCGACGACTCACGCTTTTGACATGGACCAGCGGTTGGTCGGTTTGTCCTACACTGCGGGATCTGGCAGCCTAACCGTTACCGGTCCACCCAACTCCAACATCGCTCCTTCGGGATACTACTTGCTGTTCCTTTTGAATTCGGCGGGCGTTCCCTCGGTCGCGAGCTTCGTGCAAGTTACAGCGGGTCCAGACTTCACCATCACCACTTCACCTCCACAACAAGCCACTGTTCCTGGTGGCAGCGTCAATTACACAGTGCAACTTGCGCCCTCGGCCGGATACAGCGGAACCGTGAACCTGTCGGCTGCTAACCTTCCGACCGGAGTCACCGCTACGTTCAGCCCGGGCTCAATTTCCGGTCGCGGATCGTCCACGCTAGGCAGCACCAGCGGTTTCAATCCGCCCAATTTGCCGGCGACCGTGCCGATCATCGTCAGTGCAACTGACGGGACTCTCACCCGCAGCGATAAGGTCAAGTTGATTGTGAACTCGCCGGGTGACTTCTCGCTTTCAGGGTCAACATCCACATTGACAGTAAGTAAAGGATCTAGTGGACAATTCACTATTACTCTCACGCCCTCGGGTGGCTTCGTGGGAGAAGTAGATTTCACTGTAAGTGGATTGCCAGGTCCCAGTGTGACCGCGACTGTTAGCCCGACCTCGCTTACCGGGTCTGGTACAGCGACTGTGACGGTGGCGGCTACTTCGGGCGCAGG
>WNFG01007710.1_pt1 | contig 10096 bp, 5 predicted proteins | sample 5400431 | NCBI WGS metagenome assembly WNFG01 (sample SAMN13153346, study PRJNA577476) | soil metagenome | isolation source: 120 cm saprolite under Douglas fir tree site 2 hole 3 replicate 2 | place: USA:California | collected 2015-04-18
CGCGACATCAAGCCCGGGAACCTGCTGCTCAGCCAGGACGGCCTGGTGAAGATCACCGACTTCGGGATCGCGCACGCGGCCGGGTCCGCGCCCCTTACGCGCACGGGCACGCTGATCGGTACGCCCGCCTACCTGGCCCCGGAACGGGTCGCGGGCGCCTCGGCCACACCCGCCAGCGATCTGTACTCGCTCGGCGTCGTCGCCTATGAATGCCTGGTCGGCGTGCAGCCGTTCAGCGGGAACCCGGTAGATGTAGCGGCCGCTCACCGGGATCGTCCGCTTCCGCCGTTGCCCGCGGCCATACCTGGTGAGGTGGCCGCGCTGGTGACCGAGCTGACAGCCAAGGATCCGGCGGCCCGGCCTGGCCGCGCCGACCAGGTTGCCGCCCGGGCTGGCCGGATCCGCGACAGCATGATCCGCGACAGCATGATCCGCGACAGCATGACCAACGGCACGGTCGTCCTGCCGGACTTTGGGCCGGGATCGTTGCCCGTGACCCTGGCCGACATGCCGCTGCCTGGCCCGCCGCCGGCGGGCCGGCGGTCGGGGGCCAGGACGGGGCGTCCCGGCCGTACCGCGGCGCTGGCCGCGGCCGGGATTGTCGCAGTTGTCGTGCTGGGATTGCTGTTGGCCGGGGCGTTCAGGTCAAAGGCGCCTTCGGCGCACGCGCCGAAGGCCGGCCCGTCAACAGTCCGCACAATGGTCGGGGTCAATGGTCCCTCGCTGGCCGGGCAGCCTGTCGACACCGTGCGCCGGCAGCTACGTGAGCTCGGCCTGGTGGTCCGGGTGCAGTGGCAGCCAAGCGATCAGCAGGAGCCCGGGACGGTCGTGTCCGTGCAGCCAAGCGGCCGGGTGGCGGCCGGCAGCCAGGTCGTCGTGACCGGAGCGCTCAAGCCCCATGGCCACGGCGACGGCAACGGGACCGGCGACGCAGGAGGCGGCGGCAGCGGAAATTGACCCAGCCGGTGGCCGGGTGGCGTGACGTCACTTGCCGCCGATCGGGCGGTCCGCCACCGTCGGTACACCTGGCCCGTTATCCACCGCGGTCTTCGGCGGCTGGCGGCCGAATTGAAACGCTTCCTTCGAAGAGATGCCCGGGTGCCCCTTCCCCGGTCGGCCCGGCCGCGAGCTGGACGAGCGCTGCTGGACATGCCGCTGAGCGGACAGCCGGTCTTTCCGGATGCAGCTGCATGTGGCGGCGGGAGGGCTCGTCTGCCTGGCCGGGCCGGTGGGCTCCGGGAATCTGGGGCCGGGGAGGGGGCGGCGCGGTCGGCTTCGCCCGCGCCGCCGCCCCGGTCGATCGTCGGCGCGCTCGGCGTCATTGCCATGACGACTGAGTACGCGACCGGAGCGATCACAGTCATGCCGAACCGTCGGGATGCCTAACTCGTCCCAGCCCGTGTGAGCCGCTGGCCCATCCGAGGCGGAGCCGGACGAGCAGCGACCGGCCGGCGTTTCCGCGGAAACGCCGGCCGGCCGTGCCGGTCCTGTGAGATCACAATGAGCGCGCCCGCGCAGTCCCATTCGACCCGGAACTATTCGCGGCACGGCGCGGGGCAGCGTCCCGCCATTTCGCGCCGGATACTGACGCTGGAGTCTGGTCGAAACCGGCGCGGGGACTTACGGTGAGTAAATGGGGGAGTGGAGGAATGAATGGGGGATGCTGAGGTAGCCGCCGCGCTGGGGGCAGCGTACGACCGGCACGCTTCGCTGCTTTACGCCTATTGCCGGTTCCAGCTCAGCGATCCTGAGGACGCGGCCAACGCGGTGCGTGACGCGTTCGTCATTGCCGCCTGCAAGCTCTCCGTTCTGTGTGATCCGAGCCGGCTACGGCCCTGGCTGCATGCGGTGGCCCGCAACGAGTGCCGCCGCAGGCTGCGGGCCGGGGACTCGATGTCCCTGTCCGCCGAGGCGCGCGAGGTGAGCGATGACACGGCCGATTTCGGCGGCAGCCTCGAGCAGGCGGGGTTCCGCGAACTGGTGCGGTCGGCGTTCGCCACGCTGGACGACGCCGACCAGGAGATCATCCAGCTGACCCTTCGGCAGCGGCTGGACACCGTCGACCTCACCGATACGCTGGGCCTGCCGCGCAACAGGGCACGCGGGACGGCGTCGCGGGCCCGCGCCGAGTTCGCCGCGGCGGCGGCCGCGCTACTGGCGGCCCGCTCCGGGCAGGGATCATGCCGTGAGCTCCACGAGATCGTGGCCGGCCTGGGTGAGCTGACACCGGCGCTCCGCAAGCAGGTGCGGCTGCACATCGCGCATTGTGACAGTTGCGGGGCACGTCGTCGCCGTGACCTGCGGCCGGGGGTGCTGTCCGGCATGCTGCCCGAGGCTGTGCTGTCGGCCGGCCTGCGGCAGAAGGTCCTCGGCGTGGTCACCGGCAACTCGCCGGATGCGGCCGCATTCCGCGTCGCAGTGACCGACCGGGCGGAGCCGTTCGGCCACTCTGGTTTCCCGGTGCTGATCGACCCGTTCGCCGGTGCCCGCGGGCCGGCCGCTTACATGCCTGCGGCCGTGGCCGTGGCCGCCGCCTGCGCGTTGCTCGGCGGCGGGGCCATATACGTCGTGGCGGGCACGATGCACCATGCGGCCCGGTCGTCGGCCTCCCCGGCGGCGGGTCACGCGGTTCCCTCGGTCGAGGCGCAGCCGGCCGCCAGCCCGTCAGCCGTCCTGCCGGGAGCCCCGCGCAAGAAGCCGACTGGGTTGCGCGTCGCCAACCAGCCGTTCCTGGCCGGGACCGCTCAGCCCCCCGGCACCAGGCAGGGTCCGGCCGGGTCCACGCCGGCCCGGCGGTCGTCCCCGTCCTCGCCAGGCCGGAGTTCCCCGGCGCCGGTGCCGCAGCCGCCGCCATCGTCGGCGACCCCGACCCCGACCCCGGACCCGCCGCCCACCACGGCGACCCCGACCCCGACCCCGACCCCGACGCCGACGATCCCGCTGCCGACGCCGACGACCCCGCTGCCGACCCCGACCCTGGCGTCGTCAAGCCTGCTGGCCTCCGCGGTCGCCAGCCTGGGGCTGCAGGCGCCCTCCCGCACGGTGTGGTCGGTGATCGCGCACTAGGGCTCGGTGGCCGCCGTCCACCCACGTCTGCATCACACCTCTCCCGGATGGATCATCGACGCCTCATCCGCTCTGGCCTGCACTCCGGAACGAGCCCGGAGCGGATCTAGGCTCGTCTGGTCGAGCCCGGAGCGGATTTGGGCTCGTTAGGGTTCGGGGTGCTGGATTCCGGATGCAGGATTCAGGGGGTGCGGGCTAGGCGTCGGCGGGGGCAGCTTGTCGGGCTGACCGGCGTGACACCGCACGCAGCCGCCGTTTGTGTCGGGCCATATCCGACGTCGAGAATCGTCGCGCGGCTCCGACAACCGGGTGAACACCCCGTCGAGGGCATCACTGAGCGGAAGGATCACGCTGATGAAGTACATGATCATCATCTACGGCAACCGGGAGCTGTGGGAATCGTTCCCTCCGGAGGAAGCGTCGAAGGCCATCGCGGCTCAGGACGCCTTCAACGAGGAGTTCATGGCCAGCGGTGAGCTGCTCGGCGCCTACGGCCTGGCCGACGTCGTGCAGGCCAAGACCGTCGCCGTGCGTGACGGGCTGCCCGCGGTCACCGACGGCCCGTACCTGGAGACCAAGGAGTTCCTGAGCAGTTTCTGCCTCATCGACGTCGAGAGCGAGCAGCGGGCACTGGAACTCGCCGCCAAGGTGCCTTTCGCCTCGTTCCGGTGCGTGGAACTCTGGCCGGTCCTGCACGAGGCCGGAGCCGAGATGTGACGAGCGAGACGCGATTCGAGGACCTGCTGCGCTCCCTCGCGCCGCAGGTTCTCGGCGCGCTCGTGCGCCGCTGGGGTCAGTTCGGCGCCTGCGAAGACGCCGTGCAAGAAGCCCTGCTCGCCGCGGCGGTGCAATGGCCGGAGACGGGTCAGCCGGACAATCCGCACGGGTGGCTGTTCACCGTCGCCACCAGGCGGCTCACCGACCAGATGAGAAGCGAGGCCGCCCAGCGTCGGCGCGAGGGCATGTTCGCGGGCACCGCCACGGGCCACCCCGTCACGCCTGCCGTGGATGAGGAGCAGCCGGCCGGGAGCGACGACACCCTGATCCTGCTGTTCATGTGCTGCCACCCGGCGCTGTCCGCGCCGTCGCAGATCGCCCTCACCCTCCGGGCCGTCGGCGGGCTGACGACCGCCGAGATCGCCCGCGCCTTCATCGTCCCCAGCGCGACCATGGCGCAGCGCATCAGCCGGGCCAAACAAGGCATCCGGGAGACCGGCAGCCAGTTCACCCTGCCACCGCCGGCCGAGCGCGATGAGCGGCTCCGGGCGGTGTTGCAGGTGCTGTATCTCATCTTCAACGAGGGCTACACCACTACTGCCGGGACCGCGCTCGCCCGCAGTGATCTCACCGCCGAAGCGATCCGCCTCACCCGGCTGCTCCACCGCCTGCTACCTAACGATGGCGAGGTGGCTGGTCTGCTCGCCCTCATGTTGCTCACCGAGGCACGGCTGGCCGCACGCACCCGTCCCGACGGGTCCCTGGTCCCTCTCGCTGACCAGGACCGCAGCGTCTGGAACCGCGAGCTCATCGGTGAGGGCGTCGCGCTCATCACCGACGCCTTGTCCCGTACCCGCCTGGGCCCCTACCAGCTCCAGGCCGCTATCGCCGCCGTCCACGACGAGGCGGCCCGGGTCGAGGACACCGATTGGCCCCAGGTCCTCGCGCTGTTCGGGCTCTTGGAAACCATCTCCCCGAATCCCATGGTCACCCTCAACCGCGCCGTCGCAGTCGCCATGGTCCATGGGCCCGAAGCCGGACTGGAGCTCGTCGACCGCCTCGAGGCCGACGACCGCATGGCCCGCCACCACCGCCTGCACGCCGTGCGCGCGCATCTGCTCGAACTCGCCGGCGACCGCGACGCCGCCGCAGCGGCTTACCGTACCGCCGCCCGGTACGCCACGAACCTCCCCGAACGGCGGTACCTCGAAGCGCGCGCAGCCAACCTCGCGTCCGCCTCGCGGTGACCAGGGTCGCATTCACCGTCGTTTCGCTGGTCGATCCGGTGTTCGCCGGGGCTACCGCCCAGGCAACCAAGATCACGCTCGCGTCTGCTCATTTTGCTGGCCCCCGCGATCGTGATCTCGGCCCTGGCCTGGCACCTTTCCCGCACCGGCTGACTTACGTGCTTGTAGTTGCGCTCCGACCCCTTTTCGTGCCGGACGAGACGTGAAAGACTTCATGATCGTTCAGCAGACGGGTAAATCCGGCTGCGGACGCGGGGCGCAGCCGGTCCGTCTCCAACGGAGAGGACGGGCACCATGAGAAGCTCATTACGGCGGCTCACTAGCGCGCGCACGCTATCGGTGATCGCGGCTCCACTCGCTGCGGCCACGCTCCTGGTCGCGGTGCCGGCGGCCGGGGCGAGACCCGGGCAGCCGCCTGGCGGGGTGGTCCGTAACGCGGCCCAGCAGCGGCTTTCTGTGATCTCGGGCAAGGTCAACGCGCTGATCGGCAAGATGACGCTGGCGGAGAAGATCGGGCAGCTGGAGATGTCGGGGCCGACCGGCCCGAACGGGACGCCCGGGCAGACGCTGCTCGACGAGTTGCGCAGCGGGCAGGTCGGCTCGGTGCTCGACCTCGTGGGCGTGGCCAACATTAACCAAGCCCAGCAGGCGGCCCTGCAGTCACGGCTGCACATCCCCGCCATCTTTTCCCTCGACGTGATCCACGGGTACAAGACGCTGTTCCCGGTGCCGCTCGCCGAGGCGAGCAGCTGGGATCCCGCCGCGGTCCAGAGCGACGAGTCCATCTCGGCCAGCGAGGCGACAGCGGACGGGATCAAGTGGACCTTCAACCCGATGGTCGACCTGGCCCGGGACCCGCGCTGGGGACGCGTGGTCGAGGGAGCCGGGGAGGATCCCTTCCTGGCGTCAGCGATCGCGGCCGCGAAGGTGCGTGGCTACCAGGGCAGCGACTTCAGCGCGCTGGACAAGATGGCCGCGACCGTGAAGCACTTCGCCGCCTACGGCGCGCCGGTGGCCGGGCGAGAGTACAACACGGTGGACATGTCCGAGCAGCAGCTGCGCAACTACTACCTGCCGCCGTACAAGGCGGCCGTCGACGCGGGCGCGGCGACCGTGATGAGCGCGTTCAACTCACTCAACGGCGTGCCGGCCAGCGCGAACCCCTATCTGCTGCGCACGATCCTGCGCCAGGAGTGGGGATTCGGCGGCACGGTGGTCAGCGACTACCAGGCGATCCAGGAGCTCATCGACTTCGGTTTCGCGACCAACGGTGCGGACGCCGCGCGGCTCGCGCTGACCGCCGGAGTGGACATCGAAATGGGTGTCCAGGTGCCGAGCCAGTTCGCTACGTACGACGCCTTCGGGCCGGGCCTGGTGAAGTCCGGCCAGGTCAGCATGGCCACGATCAACAACGACGTGCGCCACGTGCTGACGCTGAAGTTCCTGGCGGGCATGTTCGACCATCCGCTCACCGATCCCACCCGCGTGCAGACCGCGGAGCTGACGCCGGCGAACCTCGCCGCGGCGCGGACCATGGCCGGCCGCTCGATGGTGCTGCTCAATAACAACAACAACGCGCTCCCGCTGAGCACCGGCGTGTCGTCGGTGGCCGTGGTCGGGCCGCTGGCCGACAACCCGTCCGACCAGCTCGGGCCGGACGTGCCGATCGGCTACTCCATCGACCAGGGCAAGGTCGTTTCGGTGCTAGGTGGCATCAAGGCGGCGCTGCCGGGCGCGACCGTGAACTACGCGCAGGGCTGCGACACCTCCTGCACGTCGACCTCCGGGTTCGACGCGGCGGTCAGCGCCGCCCAGGCATCGGCCGTGACTGTGGTCGTGGTCGGCGAACCGGCCGCGGACAGCGGCGAGGCGTCCTCGCGTAGCGACATCAGCCTGCCCGGGCAGCAGCTCGCGCTCGTGCAGAAGATCGCGGCCACCGGCAAGCCGTACGTCGTGGTGCTGATGAACGGCAGGCCCTTGACGCTCGGCTGGCTGGCCGACAATGCACCGGCCCTGCTCGAAGCGTGGTTCCCCGGCACCGAGGGCGGCAACGCGGTCGCCGACGTGCTGTTCGGCAAGGTCAACCCGGGCGGGAAGCTGCCGATGAGCTTCCCCCGCAACGTCGGGCAGATCCCGATCTTCTACAACGAGCTGCCGACCGGCAGGCCCTACGATCCGAACAACAAGTACACGTCGAAGTACCTCGACGTGGTTAATGCGCCGCAGTACCCGTTCGGGTACGGCTTGTCCTATACGACGTTCGCGCTGTCGAACCTGCACCTGTCGGCGAGCAATGTCTCTACGAAGGGCACGCTGACCGTCACCGCGGACATCACCAACGCCGGAACCAAAGCGGGCGACGACGTCGTCCAGCTCTACATTCACGACCAGGTGGCGAGCATTCTGCAGCCGGTCCGCCGGCTGGACGGTTTCCAGCGGGTCACGCTCGCACCGGGCCAGAAGCAAACCGTCACCTTCCAGCTGGGGCAGCAGAACCTCGGCTTCTACAACAACCAGGGGCAGTTCGCCGTCGAGCCGGGCGGCTTCGACGTGTACGTCGGCGACAGCTCAACCGGCGGCCTGCACGGCCAGTTCACCGTGCACTGACCACACCGTGCACTGACTGCACTGTGCACTGACCGCACCGTGCACTGACTGCCCGCACGCCGACGGCGGGAGACCCGGCCACCGCCGGGTCTCCCGCCGCGGGGACCCGCAGGGATGTCGCCTCGCGGTGCGCGACCTCGGCGGCTATCGTGACCGCAACATCGCGATGCCACGTTTCGGACCGGAACCACAGCGCTCCAGGCCTTCCCGGGCTACTCCGAGGGACGCATCCATCCCATGACAGGCACGATCATTTCCGCTGCGCGCCGGGCCGTCCCGGCCAGGTGGCGGCCGGCCCGGGTGCCTGCCTGGCCGCCGGCCTGGTCGCGGGAGCGACGGTGGGCGGCGCCGGTTGCCTTCGCGGGGTCGGGAGTGCTGCTGTTTACCGTGTACCTGCGGCAGGCCCGGCTGGTGCCGACGAGTTCGGATGGGGCGGCCAACGCGCTACAGGCGTGGGACATGCTGCACGGCAATCTGCTGCTGCGCGGCTGGGCACTGTCGGACGTCTCGTTCTACACGACCGAATTGCCGCAGTATGCGCTGGTCGAGGCGGCGCACGGGCTGAACTCGGACACTGTGCACGTAGCGGCGGCGATGACCTACACGCTGGTGGTGCTGCTGGCCGCGCTGCTGGCGCGGGGCCGCGCCCGCGGCGCCGAGGGTGCGGCCCGGGCGTTGCTGGCCGTGGGCATCATGCTGGCGCCGCAGGCGGGAGACGGCCGCCTGGTGCTGCTGTCTTCGCCGGACCACGTGGGGACTCAGGTGCCGTTGCTGCTGGTCTGGCTGGTGCTGGACCGGGCGCCGCCGCGCTGGTGGGTGTCGCTGGCGGTGGGAATGCTCCTGGCCTGGGCGCAGATCGCCGATCCACTCACGCTGTCTGAGGGGGTGCTGCCGCTGGTAATCGTGAGCGCGGTGCGGATGTGCCGTCGGCGGGGCCCGTGGCGCGGGCAGTGGTTCGAGCTGTCGCTGGCCGCCGGCTCGATCATCGCGGTTGCCGCGGCGGACCTGGCCCTCGCGCTGATCCGGCATGCGGGCGGGTTCGTTGTCCAGGTACCCCGGACGGCATTGGTGGGCGCCAGCGAGATCGCGATCCACCTGTGGTACGCGGCTGAGGGGGTGCTGTTGCTCTTTGGCGCCGATTTCTTCGGTCAGCCGACGGTGGCCGCGACGGCACTGGCCCTGCTTCACCTGGCGGGGGTGGTCCTGGTGGCCTGGGCTCTGGCCAGGGCGCTGCGCACCTTCCTGGATGCCGAGATGGTCCTTCAGGTGCTGACGGTCGCTTTCGTCCTGCTGCTCGCCGCCTATGTGACCAGTGGGGTGGCCATCGAGCTGACCCGGACGCGGGAGATCGTGGGGGTGCTGCCGATCGGCGCGGTGCTGGCCGGCCGGCTGGTCGCCGGCCGGCTGGTGGCCCGCCTGGCGGCTGCCCGCCTGGCCGCTGCCCGCCTGGCCGCTGCCCGCCTGGCGGCCGGTCGCCTGGCGGCCGGTCGCCTGGCCGCTGCCCGCGTGGCCGCTGCCCGCCTGGCCGCTGCCCGCGTGGCCTCTGGTCGGCCGGCCGCTAGCCGCCTGGCCCGGCCGGCTAGCCGGTGGCTGGTGGCCGCTGGCGTTGCCCTCGTGGCCTGTTACGCAGGAGGCGCTGTCTATGAGGCGGCGCAGCTCCCCGGGCCCGATCCGAATCAGGTGGTCGCGTCCTGGCTCCAGGCCCATCACCTCACCAGTGGGATCGCCGGGTACTGGGAGGCGAACAGCATCACCGCCGACAGCGCCGGACAGGTCCAGGTCGGCGCGGTGTGCCGGGCTGGCCGGAAGGTTCGCGTGCTGGCCTGGGAGGCGAAGAAGTCCCTGTACGACCGGCGACGCCGCGATGCCAGCTTCTTCGTCTACTCGCCGCTGGACGCGCGCTCCGATCCTTTCGATTCCCCGTCATCCGCCGAGGCCAGGGCCACATTCGGGCCGCCCGCACAGACGTATCAGGTCGCCGGCGACACCGTCCTGGTCTGGCCCACGAACCTGCTGGCCGATCTCCCGCCCTGGCCGCCGTGGCCCGCGTCAAGGCTGGCGGGGACCTTCAGCGTTGGGGCTCTTCTCGGCTAATAGGGCCCGAGGCGATCCTCCTCGCCGGGGACATCGCAGAAGCCGCGCCCAAGACCCGCACAAACCGCGGCCCAGGCGGTCCGTCGGTCAGGCGACGCTGACGTGCACCGTGTGGTAGCCGGTCGCGCCGTCCGGGAAAACGCCCTTGGCCGTCGGGGTCTGCGTGTACCCCGTCTTGTCGGTGGCCCGCACCTCCAGGGTGTGCTGTCCGGCGGTCGCCTGCCACGGTGAAATCGGCTTGGGGCGCGGTGCCGGGATTTCGCCCGGCCCGTTTCCCCAAGCCGTTTCCCGAACCCGGCGTGCCCATTACTGAGCACCGGGCTCTCCACGTGACCATGCCGTCAGGTGGCTGTCTTTCAGGGGAA
>WNFG01012103.1_pt1 | contig 10096 bp, 6 predicted proteins | sample 5400431 | NCBI WGS metagenome assembly WNFG01 (sample SAMN13153346, study PRJNA577476) | soil metagenome | isolation source: 120 cm saprolite under Douglas fir tree site 2 hole 3 replicate 2 | place: USA:California | collected 2015-04-18
CTTGCATTATGAGCCAGTTGCCGACCTTGGCGTCGGTTAGCTTTACGCACTGGTATTGAGCGGACAACACGTAGTCGGAGGCGGCCCCGTTGATGGTGTCGGTGCCGTTTCGATGAAGCGTGACAGCGTTAGCAGAGGAGTCGATCTTGCAGGCTTCAACGTGCGACTGGGTGCCGTTCGAGGTCGGGAGGTTGAAAGTGACGGCACCTGCGATTGCATCTCCCGAGAGCACCCCCGCTGTCACCGCGCAAGGCGAGATGGCGTTGGTGCAGGTTTGGCCCGAGTAGCCAAGCGTGATGGTGGTTCCGGGCGGAATGGAAGGCGAGACGGTAAAGGGAGGAGGCGCAGAAATGCCAACCCCGGAGAGGCCGCCCGGAGGCGACAAACCGAGACAGGACCAGACGCCGTTTATGCCTACGGCAACAGCCCCACCTCCGCCACCCGTACATGGGCTGCCGACCGCACCATCGGTGATTAGGATGGAATAGCCGTCGCGCTCCGCAGGGATATTGGCGAAAGTGTACTTTTGGAGGACGCCCGCGCTGGCGCCCCACCCTGACTGGCCTGAGGCGCGGCTCACCCCGCACCGCAGCGAAATGACGAGGGTGAGTGCGGCAAATGCAAGGAGCAGCTTTTTCATATTAGAATATCCACTGGGTTCCAATTCCCGTTCCGCCTCCCGCACCAATTGGGTCATTTGTGATCATATATGAAATAGTGTTCGTATCGATGGCACAGCCGGTATGCGTGCTGAGGGTGTTGCAGGTAGTCATCCGGCTCCCCCAACTGCTTGCGCTAAACAGTCCCAGAAACGTCCCTTCCTCTCCACTTGGGTAGCCATCGGCCATGCAATTTACTCCACTACCGGCGTAAGCTGTCTGTACGCAATTTCCATTGCTTCCCGATCCGGCCGCCGTGTCACTCACTCCATCAAGCATGTTGTCGAACCAATCGATAACGCCCCAGTAATCGTTAAGGCCCGAATTCTTGATAAAAGGACTGGAAGACAGTTGCCACTTGATTTGCCCGATGAAGGGGTGCGTTGTCGTTGGATCGGTGATTGTAATCTCGTTCGTCACGTCCGAATAGTGGTTCGTCGACTCTGCCGCCCACGAGTCGAAGGATTGCGTTTGCACCATCGTCGCAGCCACGCCGCCAAATCCTGTGAGCAGCATAGTACCGGTATCGGACATCTCGACGTGGTTCCCTACTGAGAGACAGGAGGTCCAGTCCCCCGAAACCACGAATGAGGTGCTTGCGTACTGGTAATCAACTGATACCGGGAGCGTGCCGTTCAGCATCCCAAACGACCTGCCGCTCGGGCAGGAAGCGGGTGTGGTAGCATCAGGGAAGTCTATGCCAAACGTATCCAGCGTCGTAAACACCGGGCAGTTCCCCGCCACTATGGTCGTGTTCGGTGAGCTGAAGGTCCGGCTCGTAATTTGGCATTGAGTGTTTCCACCGGCTATGTTGTTCTGATAAAGCATCCCCTGTGGTACATCGGGACTGGAAGCTGAAAAGTCGTCGATCAGGAATGGAACCGTATGCCCCGCCGCTGCCTGTGCCGCATTTACCCAACCTTGTAGGTTGGTCTGAATGGTCGCCGGATCTTCGGTGTAGTTTCCTTGCGTTGTGCTGCCTGGAAAGACGGCTATGCCCGGTCCCGCCTCGATGATATCACAGTAAGGTGCAGAGGCCGTGAACGCCTCATCCGGGCCGAAGTCTATAGGACAAACATTGAGGGGCCGCGTGTTTGTCGGCACCGTGCTACCAAGGGCGGTGTTATAGGCGTCTCGTCGAGTCTTGGTGAAATAGCTCACATAAACGATATAGAAGGCGTCAAGATCGTTGTAGATATTCTGCTGGCTACTGCCGGTCCATGTCTGAAAGCCCAGTTTTCCCTCAAACCATTCCGGCGGACACTTGTTGAGGAGGCGCTTGCCGTTTTCGTCGAGTAAGCCCGTTCCCGTTCCGTAGGAGGTATAATTAGCCCCGCCATTTGAGATGCCGGTCAGGCCGTTTGTATCAGAGGTGTTCCACGTCGTGTAACCGGTATTGCAGGCGAGGGTCGTGCTGCCGGTGCAGGATGTCGTGTTCGTCAGGCCCCAAGCCGTGTTCAATGCGGTTAGCGCGGTCGCTGCCGGTGAGGAGCCTACATAGGTTAATCCATCGAACGCCGCCGTTCCGTTAGCCGAAGGGTCAGCAGAATAGGTGCCCTTATGGTTTGCAGTGCAAAGCGCTCCCGGCGTTCCCGCGCCTGTGCAATAATATTCATTCAGCAGGGTATCCCGCAGTCCGAAGCTTTTGGTATAGAACTGAAATTGTCCCACAGGAATAGTTTGGCCATCGGCATTGTCCGCAACGGGGTTGGCAGTGACTAATTCATAGACCGCGCTTGGATGCTGCTTAGAAGATAAAAACTGAAGCTGGTCGGTTTCATCCAGCTCGACCAAGGGAATCTTAGACGCATCCAGTGGTTGGCCGGGTCCGCTTGACCACGAGCCAAGCTTAGCCTGAAAGTTGACAACGTTAATAAACAGCTGAGGCACATTCGGATCGTAATAGTCCGGCAACGAACCGAATACTCCCGTGCCGCACGAGGCCCCTCCGCCCGAGGGGTTAGAGTTGGCATTGAGCCATCCATTCTTCAAGGGCGTGTTCGCAACGGGCATGCTTACTGTATTAACAGGAGGGCTGCCGGCAGCCGTCGATGCGTAGTGCGTTGTGAAGAACCGATAGAACAATGGGATCGTGGCGTTTGCTGCAAGCGCTATCCCACCATCGCCTGTGCTTCCGAGCTGAATCAGATTCGCATAACATCCGCTCAGTTCCGCCATATTGATGCCGGCGGCGGTCAGTTGCGGAATATCGTGATTCCACAGCTTGATGCAAGCTGTGGTAGTAAGAGCCGCGTCGCCGCTGTTGATGTCGTTCAGAAGCGTACTGAAGGCAAGGCCGGAACCACCATATTTGGCTTGCGCGCGCCAGTTAAGCGAGGACAGTTCCACGATGTGAGAAAGAGTGGGCATCGTAGTGATAGTGCCGCTGACCCGGAATCGTATGTACCACCGAAGCGTATGATCAGCACCCGAGGTCACGCCTGAGCTAGCCGCCTCGATGTCTGATTTGACGAAATCGCTTGGCGTCCAACAATTGGAGCCGACCGTAGGGCAGCTTACCGAGATGTTGAATAGCCCAACGGTGTTGGATTTAGCGGCAGCGCCGAAAGTGTACGTCACTCCGCTGCTACTAAGCTCATAGGTGGTCAGGCCCGCCGTGTCGAAACAGTAACGGCTCGCACAGTTCGTCGCCGAACTGGCCACGTCCACACCCCAAGGTGTCCCCGTCCCATTGACCAACACCCAGGATGTGCCGTTCCAATACTCGACGACGATCGTTCCCGTGCCCGCCGTGCCGAGGCTGCCGAGTTGTATGTCGACAAACTCCGGGACGAAGTCGGAGCCGATGATTAGAACAGCCCCGCTCGTACCGCTAAGCGTCACGTCGCCCGTGCCGCGATGCGTATCTGTGGCAGCTTGCGTTACATCCGTTGCGACCGTAGAGCTTGCTGGAACCGTATAAACCTTTTGATAGGGCACCCACGTGGTCCCGCTAAATGAAGCGCCCGTGTTGAACACATCGTAAATCAAGGGGGCCATGGCCCCGCCGTCCGGCATCGCCAACAGCCACTGCTTTCCACCGTAGAGGTGAAGCTGTGCGTAACCGTTCGTTCCGCCCACCGCGCAGGTCTTGAGCGTCGCCGCACTGTCAGCTCCGGTAAAGGAATAATTCTCGGTAGGAAAGCCCGTACATGCCGCCTTCACCGCGGCCGGCAAAATAAGCGTCAGCGCCAACAGTATGATGCTAATTCTCATTCTAGTTAAATGGGTTGATCAACTCCTGACGCATGATGAAGGAGTTACTTGCATTGGCTAAGCTATCGGTTATCGAGAATTGAACGTTCTCAGCAACTGTGAGATCGACCGTCACCGTGCCGGTCACCACGGCTTGGTAAACTCCGGCTGCCGCTGTTCCTGTTGTACCGAACGTGATGTTTGCGTTGCCGTTGCACATCAATGTACCGCTAGCTCCGACTGCCACGGTTGTACAGAACATCTGAATATTCCACGGATCAGCCGAAGTTGTGCTCACGGTCGTCGCGATAGTGGGGCCGTAGACGTTGAGATTTACGACTGTGCCTGTGGCGCATCCCGCGACCGTACAGGCCCGTATGGTGAAGGTTAACGTACCGGTGCCGTTCGTGGCACCGGTCGTGTATGTCCCGGAGCCCACAAACTCCGTCGTCTTCCCGATGACGTTCATGCCCTGCGCAGGAATCGGCAAGGTCATTAGGTTCTGAATCGCCGCTGAGTTCGCTGCTGCGGTTACGGCGGTTGTATTGAACAGCGGTGCAAAGAAGGGATTTAGGAAGGACGTCGAAGTCCCGGCATCCGAAATGGGCGTCGTTACAACATCGTAGGTATTGAGGCCAAGATTGGTGCTTGTCGCCCCAGCCCCAACGGATATGCCGGTGGCTAAGTGGGATAATTGGTTATTGGCAACGATGGTAGAACTTACGGTACCTGAGGAATCTAAAATGCCAACGCCGATCTGACTCGTGGATGTATCACCGACGCAGTGGTTATTTGTGATACTATTATCATTGACTGTTTGAGCATGTGACGCTTGTATTTGGAAGCATGTACCGCCGCCGCCTGCTGGGAAGAGACTAACATTGTTGTTCGTTATGATGTTATCCGAAACCGGCGCGCTTTGATCGTCAATTTGGATCCCGATCTTCCCGTTGGCGACATGGTAAATAGTATTGTTAGAGAAGACGTTTCGATCACAATCCGCACAATCGATGCCGCTAGCTTGCCCGGTACCGACATCAATGGAATTCAGAGATATCGTGCTGTCGTACACATCACCCAGCAATATTGCCGCCTGAGTGATCGTGGAACCGCCGTCCTGAATCTCGTTGTCGTTAACTAATGCATGTCTTAGTCCAAAGAGATGAATAAGCCCGGCGCCGGTAGCGGCAACCGTCTGGTATGCTTTATTGTGAGAGAAATTCACGCCCTGCGGAATGTGATCGAATGCGATACTTGTCGTGGTTAGTAAAAATGGCTGCGCGCCCACGGTCGTGGCGACTACGCTATTGTTTGTAATCGCCAGATTATGGATTCTGCTAGCAGCGCTATCACCGGCGTCGTTGATGCGAATACAGGATAGCGCCGTGGCTGGAGCACAGGCATCTATGATATTCCAATCCACTATGGCACGATCAACTGAGTTCGTGCCGCTCGGGGCCACGTCTATCGATGTGTCGGTGGCCGAAGGAAACACATTGTATCGAATGACGTTGTCGTTGCCGTTTTGGATGATAATCGCACCCAGGTTGGAGGTTGTGACACCGAGGTTGATAAAGGTGTTATCGGCGATTAGGGCATTACTTCCGGTGAGGTTAACAAGCGGCCCCGAACTGGCCGAGCTATTACCATCAATCTTGCAATCAATAAGCTGGAAATTAGCCGCCGACGCATCGAATAGGTCGGTTGTTCCCGTACGCTGAATGATCGCAGCTTTCGATGTGCAGAGCACTGTCACGTTGGCGACGTTCACCGTCTGTGCGGCTGCGACGGTGTAGGTGCCTGCGCCCATACAGTAGGTATGTCCTGCCGTCCAAGTCGGCGCGAAAGCCCCAGGCGCAGGATAGTCGGTGCACGTATTGAGTGCGGGCATTTGCGAGGTCGCCGCCGTTCCGCTTATGTCGGTAAAGGCTGGCTGCGTCGCAGAGGGCACACCGGATGTAGAGATCGTGTTAACCCACTTACTTGTGACAGGCGCCAGAGACTCCACGCCGCCAAGAGTAGATGCCGTAGGATTCGGCAGTGCTCCGGCATTGAGTGCTATGGAAAAGGTGTTAGTTCCAGTGAATGCGTTCGTTCCATTCAGCGAGGGTGTGTTGGCTAGGGAATAAGTGAACTGTGTGTACGTAAGAGCATCTGTCCCTACCGTCACGACTGCTGAGGTTAACAGCCACGACGTCCCCGCATTGGCGGTTCCGGCGATAACCGGGACGGTCCCTGTGCTCGTGATGTCGCTAGACTGATCGTAATCGAGCGCACGCGTCAGCGTATAGAATGCCGCGCCGCTACCTGTCGCGGTGACGATATACACGCCGTTCTGAAAGCTACTGCTCTGGTTCTTGACTAGTACGCGGTCGTTAACAGCGACCGTCACTCCGTCAACCGTCAGGGCACCGAAGGAAGTCGAGATTAACGTGGCCCCGATGCCGGCAGCGCCATTCAGATAGGCCGGTGAGAACGGAAGTACCGTCGTGGTAGCGACACGCGTCGCGACTGCTGGATTCACCGCGGCGCAAGTAATCCCGTAGGCATTCGTGCCGGTCCTTGTGAAAACGCAATCACCGCTAACAGTTTCCGCCTCACCGGTATTGGTCGCCGAATAACCGACGACTTGGGGTGGCGCACCCGCAGGCGTACCACTGGCTGTCGAGGCGACAGTCAAGGTACTTCCCGCTCCCGCGTCCGTCAGGGTAACATTAGAACCCGCCACCAGTTTTCGAGAGTTAGGTAAGGTTGCCTCGGTGGCCTGCGTTATATAGGTCGGAGCGGTTGTCGCTGGAGCAGCAGGTGGTAGATTGGTCACACAGCCAACAATCTTCCACTCAGTCAGGGCCTTTGTGTAGAGGAGATTGTAAGTAATCTCCGAGGGGATTGTTGCGCTCTGTATAGCTCCTATCGTGGGACAACCACCTGGGCTGGAATTACGTACAATGGTCCCCGCTCCGGCTGTGAAGGGACTGCCGCTTACTGAATCTGCATCAGCGACGCTTGGGAGGGTAAAAGGACCGCCGGCCGCAGACTGCTTTACTTTGACTTCGACGATCTCTGCGTCTGCCGTCGCCGTATCTGCGGGGAGCGTAAACGTTGTCACATTTGCTGAAAGGAGTAGATTCTCGACATCTATGGCGGGGACAGTCGAAGAATTAACGACAGCAACCGGAGTCGCACCGGTGAGAGTGTGGGTAAAAATGGGAGTAACGGTGCCGCTACCGCTCGCCGCGACACAAGTTGGCGCGGCGTTAGCGTTTAGGCGCCCAACGGCGCCTACCGATCGGCAATCACCTATTCCAGAGTGCGGCGTGCTGGGACTGCCTGAGTTTAAGCCGCCGTTGTCGGCTTGAGCGAGCGCAAGTGTGCTTAGAAACAGGACACCGCAGAGGGCAACGAGAAAGTGCTTATAGAAACTCAACGACGCACCCTGTCGCGGCTCCACCCGAGATGATGATGTTGATCGACTCAAGAGGGACTGTGCCTTGGAGAGGTCCGAGGAGACCGTAGAGGTCCGAGGAGACCGTTCCAGTTGTATTCGCCACCGGGAAGAATCTCCATTTCGCCGTTTGCTCCTGCGGTCGCGGTGGCGCCAAAGGCGAGCCACATCGTTCCGACTGAGGCGGCGTAGTTTCGGATGTAGAGAGCGCGTCGTTCGGCTCGGGAGGGGGTGATTTGAGATGAGACGGCGCTGTTCGGAATGAAGGTTTGAGCGGTTGGGACCATTTTAGATTCACGGGCCGGAAAATTAGGCAGGCACAAAAAAGGCGCTAAACAGAAGGCCCGCTAGCGCCAATTAAAAGAAAGGAGCCGTATTTAAGCCCTCCTCTTAAGGAATGAGATTAAAGCGCGCTTACTCCGTCCTCACGGGCGAACTCGACATGGAAGAAGGTCTTGTTGGTAGAGATGGAGGTATAGGTGATGCCGTCGGTTGAAGAGGCGGCGATTTGGATTCCTAGCTTAAACTTGACGCCGTAGTAGGAGGCGCTAAGAGACCAGTTACCGGCGGCTTCGGTGGCGGCGGTCGTACCCGCGGCGGGGACACCGATTACGATCTTGGGAATGCTGGACGAGATAGGAGTGGTGGCCAGATCAAACACCATGATGAAGATACCGTTCGTGGTATCGGTGTTACGGCCGTTGGCAACGAACAGAAGCGACTGGGCGGTTGTGATGGAGGCGGTGTTTTCGAGGGCAGCCGAGCTGTATTGTTCGGCGCCTTGGGAGGTTAGATCGGCGAAGTTAGCCATTTCTATCTACCGGCGCTTCCCACGAGAACGACCTTTAGGCATGTAGATGGATCTGCGGGAATCACCCCGCGCTACCTTTGGCGAGCGAAACTTTCGCCGCCTCGGCTTCGGGAGGTCATCTATGGTCGGTTGTCTCTTCGGCCTCTTCGAGGTTCACGGCCGAGGGCGTGCTTCATGGTCCACTGCTTGGAACGAGCCTTTCCGACTCGGTAGTGCGAGCCGATGAAGGCGCGCCGCCTACGAGAGTGGTTGACGCTGCCCGTGGCGATTCGGCCCTCGATGCGGGGAGCTAATCCACGAGAGTTAAAGATGCGGTCGTTGACGGTCACCTGCGGTGCTCCGAGGTGAGCTTCTTAGCTCAGGCCGCGCTTTACTTTGCGGAGCGGACCGGATTTGCGTCCGCCCACTTTGCCGATCTTACGAGACTTGTGGATGCGTTTCATCTAAGCGCCTTTTACTTCAACTAGGATGGTGAACCCGGTGATGGTGCCCGATGCCTCGCCGAGTGCACTGCCGGCTGCGCCACCCGAATCGCCGAATAGCTGAACCTTAAAGCCGGTGGTGGTTGGGAAGGTGGATGGACTGGCGGTCATGAGGGCGGTTGTCGACGACACGATGCAGTCGTTGAGGTTGGCGCTGTCGATTACGTCGAGGCCGAATGTGGCGGGCGTGACATTGTCGCCGCCGGCTGTATAGGTGCCGGTTGCGGTCAACAGCCCCTGAACGATACGCTGGTCGCCGAAGACGGTCTGCTTTGAGTTAGAGAGAGCCCAGGTTGCCATTTTACCGTCCCCCTATGGGGAGAAGAAAGGCCCCCGCGCAGCCGAGGGCGACGAATGCGAGAATGATGAGAAGGTCCATTGAGTTAAGGCTGCCCGCGGACGATTGCCGTTATGGATGCCTCCGAGGGGCTGCCCGCGCCGGCGTTGACGAACTCGCAGGTAACGAGGTTGGTTCCGGCGAGACACCCCATCGGGATGCCGGCTACCGTCACCGTGGTGGGCTGACAGGTGCAGGTGTGAGTGGCGGTCATACCGGGGAAGACGAGAGTAGGAGCCGCCGCCGTACTGAGGATGGTGGTGGCGGTGACGGTGTTGAGGGCGTCGGAGGCGACGAACGTATCCCACAGAGGAGCGTTGTCGACGTTAGAGACGAAGGTCGCGGCGCTGGCGGAGGTCGCCTTTATGATCCAAACTGTCCAGTTTGCGATCGTAGCTGGAATGGCCGGGACGGCGGGTCCGCCCGTTGCCTGCGTGATGGAGGCTTGCGTGAGCGTGCGGGAGCCGGTCGCGTCTTGGACGAATATGATGGTGTAGAAGTTGCCGGCCGTCATCCCAGCGAGGGTGACGCTGGTAACGTTGGCGGTCATGTTCTCGATGCAAGCGAAGGCGGTCGACGTGTAGGTGCAGGTCGGGGTGGCGCCGGCCACTTCGAGGGGGTCGGAGGTCGACCACGGGAAGGCTGCCACTGCGGGGCTCACGGCGACGAGAGCAAAGGCAAGCGCCAAAATGAGAGAGCGTGTGGTCTTCATGTGATAGCCCTTAGAGGACGATGATCAGGCAGCTGGTGGTGCCGTTCGCGTAGAGGTTGAAGGCAATCAGCCCGTTGGTGTTGGTGATGGAGGCGAGGTCGGGGGTGACGAGGGCGCCGACGGCTCCTTGGTTGAAAGGAAAGCAGAGTACAACGGTGGGCGTCCAGTCGGCGGCGACCGGGAAGCTGCCGGCGGCGGGCGGCGTCGGTAGGGAGATCGCGTTGACGCCGTTCACCAGACCCGTTACGTTGTAGACGTAGTCGGCGAGCGGAAGGATGGACTTTTTCTGGGGAGTGACTCCGATAGCCATGTTAAGTTACGACCTGTTTTGGAGCTGAAAGCAGTACCGAGGGCCTGGGACGATGAAGTTCCCATAAGCGATGAGCTGATCGACGAAGGCGTCCTGGTTGAAAACCGGGAAGCCGTTCGGGCCGAACTGTGCGCCCCTTCTAACG
>WNFG01006147.1_pt1 | contig 10094 bp, 9 predicted proteins | sample 5400431 | NCBI WGS metagenome assembly WNFG01 (sample SAMN13153346, study PRJNA577476) | soil metagenome | isolation source: 120 cm saprolite under Douglas fir tree site 2 hole 3 replicate 2 | place: USA:California | collected 2015-04-18
GGCTCAAGCCATCCTGACCAGCATCATCCAAACTTGCCATCAGCAGGGTAGCTCCGCTCTTGAGGCTTTCAAATCCATGCTCCAGTATCCAATCCCCACCCGCTACCCAATCGCGAACGGACTGCGGTAAACAGATACGCTGGCCCTGCTCGGGAACCGGTTCGACAAATCATTCGCCGAGCTGATCGAATATGCAAAGAGCGGCAACGCGCCGCTCGATCTGTCCGAGCTGCTCAAGAGACGCACCTATCCGGTTCCGGTCATTGTCCGGCATCCGGCTCCGAAGGTTTTATCGCTCGAGAACGATCGCATTTTCCGCATCCAAGTCCGGCGTCAACGGCCAGCTCGCCTGGCCGTCGCCGAAGCTCCAAAACGGGTCTCCCGAGGCCGTGCTCCTCCACCTGTCTCAATCTGCTCACTCTGATCACAGCAGGTTTGAGAAAGGAAAAAGGAGGACTTGTGTCCAACAAGAGTGAAGTACCCGTTACAACCACCCCACAGACGTCCCACCTGGATGAGGCGGTAGCGCTCATCGACGACATTCGCGCGATGAAGCAGCGAGTGCCGAATTTCGTGATCCCGGAGACCAAGAACGCCGGCCGGCAGCTCGCGGCCGCCGCCTCGGTACCTCCGCAATTCGTCGATCTCGCGGCGTTGGCGATCCGGAACAACGAGGAGCTGACCCGCGGCGGAAACTCAGGTTCCGTGCAGATGCGGGACAAGATGGACTTCGCGGATGCGTATGATCCGGTGGCGGATGAGCTGGAAGCTTTGGCTCACTTCATCCGCCACAGCGTACGCGTGGCGAGAAACAGCGCCGGTAGCAACGCCTTGATGACCTACTCCATGGCGCAGCGTCTGGCCAAACGTCCCGAGACGGCCAGTCTCGCTCCGCATGTCGCCGACATGAAGAGCGCCCTCGGCGCTCGGATCCGCAAGGCCAAAGCCAAGCCGGCCCCGAAGCCGGCAACTCCGGTTCCGTCCACTCCGGCCGAGCCCTCGCCGGTGACGACAACGTCACCGACGACCGCTCCGAAGACGACGGCGTAATCGGTCTCGTGCAGTAAGCCCCGCGCGGGCGCGTCCGAAGGCGCGCCCGCGCATTTTGTTTCCGGCCTCGAACCACGCGGTCGTACATATTGATAAACCGAAGTACGTGGTATGGTTCTGGAGTGATCGCCGGCCGCGTGAAGATCAGCCCCACGGTTCGAAGTGTTTCCACGGACGAAGGCGCGGTTCTTCTGCAACTCGATTGTGGAATGTACCGAAGTCTGAATGCCACCGGCCGCTCCATCTGGAGCGCGATTACCGAAGGCGCAACGGTCGAGGACATCGTGTCCCAACTCTGTTCGCGTTATCACGCCATTCCCTCCGCCCGAATCACGGCTGATGTCCATACGTTCATCGCCAACCTGCAAGATCGAGGTCTTATCGTGGTGGAGCCGTGACAATGAAGGCGTGGTTGAAGATCGCCATCGTCGACGCGGTCGCCTCATCGCGCGGGTTTGCTGACCTTCATGGCTTCCTCCGACGAGTGCAGGTAGCAAGCCGCCGAAAAGGCAATCCCGAACAGCTCTGCCGGGATATCGATCGCGCCGCCGTCTATTACCCACGACGATTGCATTGCCTGAGACGATCGGCGGCGATGACGTGGCTGCTGCGGTCTTGCGGCTATCCGGCCGAAATGATGATCGGAGTCAGCGTCACCCCTTTCCTGGCGCACGCGTGGGTAGAGCTCGACGACGGCGTCATCGGCGACGACGAGCGTGTGATCCGTCAGCGCTATACCGTGATCGAGCGGTGCTCGCCCCCGCCAAAGGCGTAAGAATCATGAACGGATCTGTTCGTCATTGCCCCGGCCCCGCCGTGACGATGACGCAATCGGCCGCTGGCAGCAATCTCCTTGTGTCATTCGAAGGACGCATTGACAACCGGAACGACCTCTTGCGGCAACTCTCGTTGCCTTCGGAGTCAAGCGACGCGGCGATCATCGCGGCTTGTTACCGCGGCTCTGGCGTGGCGTTTCCGGCCGGCGTCCTGGGCGATTTTGCGTTTGCGCTGTGGGACGACCATCGTGAGCTGCTGCTCTTGGGGCGCGATTGTTTTGGCGTGTATCCGCTTTATTACCAACGCACCGCCGATGAGATCGTTTGGTCGTCGCATTTTGGAGAGCTCGCGAATCGTGGCAGTGGCCATCGCGGTCTTGATCCGCGGTTCATCGCTGGTTTCCTGACCTTCGGACGGCGCGGCGATGTCACTCCGTTCGCTTCCATCGCCAGCGTCCCACCCGGCAGCGTCGTATCGTTCACGCGCGGCCGGGTATCCATCGATAAATACTGGCGTCTGGATCCTGAAAATCAGATCCGGTTACGCTCGGATGTTGAGTATGAAGAGCAATTCCTGGCGTTGTTTCGCGAGGCGGTGCACGACAGGCTTCGGGGCCATTCACCGATCTTCTGCGAATTGAGCGGCGGCGTCGACTCGTCGAGCATCGTTGGAGTCGCCAATGAGATTTTAGGCCGCGATGCCTCCGCGCATGAAAACCTGCAGACGATTTCACACATCTATGCCGAAGATGCGACGTTTGATGATCGGCCGTACATCAGCATCGCGGAGAAGGCGTTCGGACGCAAGGCACACCACGTTTCGGAAGAGAGCGCCCGATTGCTGTCCTCGATCGATGGTGAGTACTCCTTCGCCGAGCCCTCGCCGCTCTGGGTGGGCGCGAAGCTCATCGAGGCGGTGAAAGAGCAACTGTCTTCAGCGGGCAGCAATATCCTCCTCAACGGGATGGGAGGCGATCACGTGTGCTGGAGCGAGTTCCTCAATCCTCCCTCCGTCGCTGATGATCTTTCGAGGCTTCGGTTTCGTAGTGCATTTCGGGAGAGCAGGCAGTGGGCAACGGCGTTGGGAAAGCCACAGAGCGGGATACTGATCGACGCCGCAAGTGAGGTTTTCGGGCGCACAGAGTCGTCGCTGCCCCCATGGGTGGATCGGCGCTTCGCCGAGGCCACAGGCATTGATCGACCCCTTCGAGGCGATCCCGAGGTCGAAGCATTTCGACTGCCGAGCCGTCGCGCGCATTTCATCGCGTTGCGCAGTATTGCCGGCGAGATTGGGGCTCGCCGGTCGATATTCGGCCCTGTGGACGTTCGCTATCCGTTCCTCGACCGGCGACTGGTCGAGTTTGCATTCGGCGTACCGATTGGCCAGCATCTTCGTCCCGGCGAAACCCGCTCGCTTCAGCGGAGAGCGATCGCGAGGATCGTTCCCAACGACATTGCCTACAGGCGCACAAAAGGTGGACCGACCGGGACGATCTATCGGCGATTTCGACAACGTTGGCCCGCAATCAAGGCACTCTTTCAGGACGCCCGCGTCTGCGCGTATGGCTACGTCGATCGCGCCGCGTTAACTGATTCTCTGCAACGTGCCGCGCATGGGCAGAATTTGAGCGCACCGGGGCTTCTTCGACTCATCGCGCTCGAATCATGGCTTAGAAAAACTGATCGGCCACCTGCCGGAGCGGAACGATCCGCGCCGGCAACCGAAATACGCGAATGGAAGGAGGTGGAACACTATGGAAGATCATGAAGAGGAGTATCAGACTCCGGAAGTCTTTGACATCGGAGCAGCAGACGAGCTGACGTTCGGGAAGAACGATGGCACGTTCCCGGATGGCCTGGACGGATGGACTTTCCAATGGTAGCCGCGTGGTAACTACGGTGAGGTGCCTGCTTTTGCAGGCACCTCACCTCGTAACAGGAAACCGGCACACATCCCTCAGCAAGCACACATCGCAATTCTCCTTCCGCCTCCTCCGGCTGCAGAGATCGAGGATCCCCAGCCGGCAGATGGCGAAGTCGTAGCGGACGGGGTCGGCGGGGTCGAACCTGGCGAGCCGGTTGGTCAGGGCGCGGGCGGCTTTCCAGTCGGCGGACTTGCGGTTGTTCAGGCCCAGGAACGTGGCGATGCGGTGGACGTGGGTGTCGACGGGCATGACCAGCATGGCGGGATCTACGAAGGGCCAGATGCCGAGGTCCGGGGGGGTGGTGCGGACCATCCAGCGGAGGAAGAGATTCATCCGTTTGCAGGCGGAACCATTGGCGGGAGAGGTGAGGAGGTAGTCGAGCGCCTTCGTGCGGCGCTTGCCGATCAGGGCGGCGACGAAGCGGGTCAGTGACGGGCCGATGTCCTTGTCGGCGTCGTCGTAGCAGACGCGGAAAAGCTCGCCGAGGGTGCCGTGCGCGCGGACGGCGGCAGCGAGGCAGGCCAGCAGGGCCACAAGTTCCGGGGTCTTGTGGAAGCGGTGGGTGAAGCCGGCGAATCTCCGTTTGCCTTCCGCGGGAACGAAGGTCGCCAGATAGAGGTAGGGCGAGGGAACCATGCGGTCGAGCACGCGGCCGACGTTGGCGACGACGATGTCGGCGCGGCCGTAGGCGAAGGCGGCGGCGAGGATGCCGGCCACTTCCTGGTCGCGGGGATCGCCGTAGCGGAGGACGAGCTGGAGCGGATCGGGCTCGATGGTCGAGACGTCGAAGGTGGCCACCAGGGCGTCCAGGCGCTGCCGGAGCAGCTCCCCTCGAACCGGCATTCTCGGCATGTCCGAGCCAAACGTAGAAACCCGCTTCAGCATTCTTCGTCTAAAGGTCGTACATTCGTTCGTCGTCGGGAGGATTCCATGCGCGTATTCCGCCGCTTGCTCTGTGCATTGTTCGTGTTGTCGTCGCTGGTTGTGCCGCTGCGCGCGGCCGTCATCGGAACCGTCATCAACATCGACGGGAAGGCGGTCACGGGCGCCAAAGTGTCGCTTTTCGCGCTGGAGCTGATCGCGGCGCAGGGGCCGCGCTTCCTCTCGGCGGAGCCGCAGCGGAAGCCGCTGGCGACGATGGAGACCGACTCCGGCGGCAAGTTCTCCTTCGACGTCCCCAAGGATCAGACCGTCGTCGACGTGCGCGTCGATGCCGCCGGGTACGCGCCATCCGGCATCCGTCTCAATGCCGCCGATGACGACGCCGGGGCCATGCTGCTGACACAGGCGCCGTCCGTCCGCGGGACGATCACCGCAAACGGGAAGCCGGTGGCGAACGCCACCGTGATCATCCTCGGCGGCGGGGAGTACACGACGAAGACCGACGCCGACGGCCATTACTCGGCCCCCGATCCCTCGAAATGGGCGTTTCGCGTCATCGTTCTTCATCCCGACTTCGCCATGGTCGAGGAGTTGCTCGGCCCTGCCGGGTCAAAGAAGGGACCCGACTTCTCGATGACCGCCGGTGTGGCCATCAAAGGCCGCGTCGTCGCGGAAGACGGCCAGACGCCTGTAGCCGACGCGCAGCTCTCTCTCGACGGCTGGCCGGCCGGCAAATCGGCAGCCGACGGAACCTTCACCATCGCCCACGCCCCTAAAGATTGGGAGACGGTCGTGGCACGCAAAGAGTCCCGCGTGGCACAGCGCGCGCGGACGTCAGCCGCGGCCACGCTGAAGCTGGGCAAGAGCGCGACCGTCAGCGGCAACGTCCGCGATGTGAAGTCACAACTGCCGGTGGCCGGTGCGGGCGTCTCCCTCGGCCCCACCGGACGTTTCGGCGCCCGCGACGCCTCGGTCGATGCGATCTCCGACGCCAAAGGCAACTTTACGATCACCGGCGTGGCCGCGGGCACTTACGAGATCCGGCCCACACGGCCAGGCTACGGCATCAGCGGCATGCAGGCGGTTCATCTGAAAGCGGCCGATGCCGTGCAGAAAACGCTCTACGCGACGGCGCGCGGACGCATCAGTGGGTCCGTGATCGACGAAGACAAACGGCCGGTGGCCGCCGCGCATCTGACGACACGTCCGACCGCGCGCAACAACGATATGTTTGCCATGATGGTCCGCGGCAACGCCAGGAGCGATGGCTACAGCGCGCCCGACGGCCATTTCGTCCTCCGCAATGTGGAGACCGAGGCCGACCTGCAGGTCGACGCGGCGAAGCGCGGCTATCCGGCGGCGAAGTCGCCTACGCTCAAGCTAGCCGCGGCGGAGCGGAAGACCGGCCTGACGATCACCATTCCGCGCGGCGTGGCGATTACGGGCAAGGTCACCGATAAGGACCACAAGCCGCTGTCCGGCGTCGGCGTCGACGCGATCGAATCGTCCGCCGACCCGATGGGCGGGATGCGCCGGATGGTCATATCGAACATGCAGGGCAATCGCAACGACGAGATGGTCCGGACGGGCAGCGACGGCACGTTCCTGATCCGGGTCAAGGAAGGGACGTACGACCTGGCCTTCAAGCGCGAGGGCTACTCGGCGAAGTCGGTGCGCGGCACGAAAGTCGACGCGAACACGAAGCCGGTCGAGGTCACGCTCGATCCGGGCGTCGAGATCAGCGGCCGCGTTACGCGCGGAGGGGCGGGCGTGGAGGGAGTGAACGTCCGCAGCATCTCGCAGGACGGCATGGGCTCGGCGGTGACGTCGAGCGACGGCTCATTCACCATCACCGATCTCACCCCCGGCCAGATGATGCTGAACGTCAGCAAGCAGGACTCATTCATCCAGGAAATGCGCTCGGTCACCGCTCCCGCGCGCGACGTTCTCATCGATCTCCCTCCCGGCGGCCGAATCACCGGACACGTGCTGGACAAGAGCTCGCACCAGCCGGTGACGTCGTTCCAGGCAGGCGTGACGACCTCCCGCGGGGGCGGCGGCATGGTGGTGATGATGCCGCCGATGCAGAAGCAGTTCACGAGTGACGACGGCTCCTTCGTCCTGGAAGGCATCAAGCCGGGCACGACGCAGGTGGTCGTGAACGCGCCCGGTTACACGACGGCGCGCGTGCCGAACATCGAGGTGGAGGACGGCAAAACAGCGCCGGACGTTGAGGTCGACGTCGAAAGCGGATCGAAACTGACCGGCCGCGTTACGGGCGCAGACGGCACGCCGCTCGCCGGCGTATCCGTGCGCAATGATCCGACTGCCGGCGGCTCGCGGGTAATGCGCTTCGACGCGACGGACAGCAGCGCGACGACCGACCCGAGCGGCGAGTACGCGTTCGATTCGCTCGATGCCGGCGAGAAGACGTTCACGTTTTCCAGGAGCGGATACGTCGCACAGCAGAAGACGGTGACGATCACCGGCGGCAAGGACTCGCGTCTCGACGTGCAGCTCTCGAGCGGGATGAGGGCCACCGGCTTCGTCGTCACCGACGGCGGCGCGCCGATTCCTGATGCATCGGTGCGCGCGGTCTCCGCCGCCGAGATGGACGGCGGCCGCGATGCACGCACCGACGCCAACGGCGCCTTCGCCTTCGAAGGTCTCGCTCCCGGGCACTACACATTCACGGCGGGGAAAACCGGCTTTGCGCCGGGCACTCTGCGTGACATCGACATCGCGTCATCGGGACCGGTGCGCGTCATTCTGACGGGCGGCGGCGTCATCACCGGCCACGTCAACGGCCTGACTGCGCCGGAGCTCGAGCAGGCCACGGTCTCCGCCAGCGTCACCGGAGGTGGCGGCGGTGGGCCGTTTGGCGGCGGTGGCGCGGCCTCGTCCGCCGTCGATGCCGGCGGCAACTTCCGCATCGAGGGGGCTCCGTCCGGCACGGTCCGTGTGTCGGCACGTACTGGTGCCATGTTCGGCGGGTCGATCAAATCGGCGGCGCCGAAGACAGTCGAGCTCGAACCCGGCGGAACGGCGCAGGTGGACATCGATTTCAAATCGAGCACGGTCATCCGCGGCCGCGTCACGCGAAACGGCGTGCCGGTGGCCAGGGCACAGGTTTCCTTCATCCCGCGCGGTGGACAACAGACGAGCGTAAGCGGACCGGCCGATGCAGACGGCCGCTATGAGCTGAGCGGTCTCGACGACGGCAACTACACGGTCCAGGCGATGGATATGGCCAGCCTGAGCCCGTTCACCACGCAGTACGAGGTCCACGGCTCGGATACGTTCGACATCACCCTGAAGACGGTGACCTTGCGCGGCCATGTCATCGACGCCTCCGATTCGCATCCTCTGAATGAGGCGAACGTGCAGCTTCAGTCCCCGGGGCAGTCGTTCATCGGCAGCCGTAACGCCCAGACCGATTCCGCGGGAAACTTCACCATCGACAATGTGCCGTCCGGGAACTATCAGATCACCGCGGACAAGAGCGGCTACGGGCATGACGCGCGGACGATCACCATCAGCGATTCGGCACCCGACGATGTTCAGTTTCAGCTCTCGCCGGGCGACGGCATCACCATTCGCGCCGTCGACACGCGCGACAACACGGCGCTCACCGTAAACGTTCTGCGCGTGGTCGACTCGCAAGGCAATGAGGTCCCGTCCCAGCAGGGCTTCTTCGGCAGCAGCAGCGAGGTGGTGAAGCTGGCTCTCGCGCCGGGCGTCTACCGGGTCACGGTCACGGCCCGGAACTACGCGCCACAGACGCTTTCGATGGCGTCGCCGTCACAGCAGTTGGTTCGCTTCTCGCCAGGCGGCTCGATCGTCCTCCATTCGACGGACTCAACACCACGCAGCTGCAGGCTGATCGATTCGTCAGGCGTCCCGTATGCAATGAATCCCATTTCGCAGGGCATCTTCCCGCTCCCCCCCGGCACCACGACGATGAACAACGTTACCGCCGGACACTACCGGCTGGAGGTCATCGACAAGAGCAGCGGCCGCGTGACGAAGACCGTGGAGATCGACGTGTTGGATGGAAAGCAGAGGGATGTGAACGTGTGATATCATTTCGATATCATGGACGTCCTGATACGTGATCTGGATGAGAAGACAGTCAAAGCGCTGAAGAAGCGAGCCAGCGATAGCAAACGGTCACTGCAAGCCGAGTTGAAGACGATTCTTCAGGAAGCCGCGTCTGATGATTGGCAAGAAACCTGGGCCGCCGCCGATCGGATCTTCGATGAACTGCGGAGGAGCGGTCAGAAGTTCTCGGATACTACCGCTCTGCTTCGAGAGGATCGCGAACGTTGACGCTCTGGGTCGTCGATGCCAGTGTGGTCATCAAGTGGTACGTTCCTGAAGGCGATCTCGACGCCGCGCAGGCGTTACGCGCGCCGGGAGTACGGCTAGCTACACCCGATCTGCTATTTGTGGAGTCGTCCAATATTCTCTGGAAGCTCGTCAGACGAGGAGAAATGCAGTCGGCACATGCCAGCGAGATCATCGAGAAGATCGTGGCATCGCCATTTATCACATACACCAACGAGAGCCTTGCACGGGATGCGATTGATCTCGCAATGGCAACCGGCGTGAGTGCGTACGACGCCTCATATGTTGCTCTTGCAGTGCGTCTTAACGTTCGCTGCATCACCGCCGATCAGAAGCTCGTTCGAAAGTTAGCCGGTACGCCGGGCGGCGATCATGTCACCCTCCTCGCCGACTACGTCCACTGACCTCACTCCTCTTCGTGCTCGTCGATCGGGGGCGGCTCCGGCATATCGACGGCCGTTTCGAGCGGCAGGCGCTCCGGGCGGGGGGCCATCGCGCCGCCGAAGTTCTTGCGGTGTTTCTCCAGGCGCTTGAAGAGGTGGTGCAGGTCGTAGGTCAGGCGGAGGACGGTGCGGCGCAGCTTGTATTTGACGCGCTTGAAGGCCTCGAGATCGTCGCCGCGCAGCGTGGGGAGGAAGGACTGGATCTCGGCGATGCGCTTGCGCACCTTGTCGAGATCCTTGTCCTGCACGTTCACGAACAGCTCTTCGCCGTTGATCAGCATCGGCTCGGTGCCGGTCATCTGATCGTCGAACCAGCGCCAGAGTTGAATCAGGTCGATGCGCCGGCCCTTGGAGAGGAACCTCGTCTCCAGCAGGTCCTGCCGGAAGTAGCCGAGGAGCTTGCGGTCGTCGGCGTGATTGAACTCGTCGTCCGTCAGATTGCGGGTGTTCCAGACACCGTAGCGAATGATGTCGTTACGCGTGCTCCGAAGCTGGCGGAGCGTCTCATCGAGAACCTTGAACGGCATTTGCGCGAGCGTTTGCGGCTCGAGTTGGGTTAAGGGCATACGCTTGAAGAATACCTCACTGAGAAGGCACGAAGATCGGATCGCCGGTGTTGTTGTCGACGACGGACGCCCAGGCCAGCGTTTTGCCGGTGCCGGCGATCACCT
>WNFG01020571.1_pt1 | contig 10093 bp, 9 predicted proteins | sample 5400431 | NCBI WGS metagenome assembly WNFG01 (sample SAMN13153346, study PRJNA577476) | soil metagenome | isolation source: 120 cm saprolite under Douglas fir tree site 2 hole 3 replicate 2 | place: USA:California | collected 2015-04-18
ATCTCGTGCCGCTCGTGCTGGCGACGGCGCTCGGCCGGCGGGCGCAGATCGACATCTACGGCACCGACTATCCGACGCCGGACGGCAGCGCGGTGCGCGACTATATCCACGTCCAGGACCTCGCCGAGGCGCATGTCGCGGCGCTCGCCCGCCTGCTCGGCGGCGGCACCAGCCTGGCAGTCAATCTCGGCACCGGCGCGGGGCACAGCGTGCGCGAGGTCATCGATGCCGCCGAGCGCATCACCGGGCGGCGCATCGCCCGCCGGGAAATGCCGCGCCGGGCCGGCGATCCGCCGGTTCTCGTCGCCGATGTCGCGCGGGCCAAGGAGCTCCTCGGCTGGAGCGCGCGGCTCTCCGATCTCGATAGCATTCTCGCGACCGCCTGGGCCTGGCACGTCGCCACCGATGGTGCGGCGCGCGCGGCCGGCGATTGACGGCGGCGGGCGAGACGCCGTTACGGTCTTGACAGCTTCGGCGATGTGCGGTGCTAATCCCCGCCTGCGGCATCGGGGGCGGGAATAGGTCTGCCGCGGATCGCGTTGTTCGCGGCCTGCACCACCGAGGCATCTTTTCAGGAGCGGCAGTGATCTCGCGCAATCACGGGGCTAAGATTTCATGCAATCGGTCGCGACCGCAATGAGCCCGATGGATCGGTCATCCGGCGGATCGGCGACGATCGAGGTCCAGGGCAAGTTCTTCTTCACCGGCGGCAAGAAGCATTTCGTCAAGGGCGTGACCTACGGTCCTTTTGCCCCCGGCGCCGACGGCACGCAATTTCCGCCGCCCGAGCGCGTCGCGCAGGATTTTGCGCTGATGGCCGAGATGGGGGCGAATACGGCGCGCGTCTTCACCGTGCCGCCGGTCTGGCTGCTCGACATCGCCGGCAAGAACGGGCTGAAGGTGCTGGTCGGCATCCCGTGGTCGCAGCACATCACCTTTCTCGACAGCGCGGCCGTGCAGGCCGAGATCCGCCGCTCCGTCCTCGCCGGCGTGCGCAGCTGCCAGCGGCATCGGGCGGTCTTCGCCTATGTCATCGGCAATGAGATCCCGCCCGACATGGTGCGCTGGCACGGTGCCGATCGCGTGCGCCGCTTCCTCAAGAGCCTGGTCGCCGCGGTCAAGGACGAGGTGCCCGGGGCGCTGGTCAGCTACGCAAACTTTCCCTCGACCGAGTATCTGACGATCGATTTCACGGATTTTCTCTGCTTCAACGTCTATCTCCACCACGAGGACGCCTTCCGCCGCTATATCTCGCGGCTGCACAACCTGGCGGTCGATCGGCCGCTCGTGCTCACCGAGTTCGGCGTCGATTCGATGCGCGAGGGCGAGGAGGGGCAGCGCGCCATCCTGTCCTGGCAGGTCGGCACCGCCTTTGCCATGGGCGTCGCCGGCACCTTCGTCTTCGCCTGGACCGACGAGTGGTTCACCGGCGGCCATCTCATCGAGGATTGGGCGTTCGGCCTGGTCGACCGCGATCGCAAGCCCAAGCTCGCCTATCAGGCCGTCTCTTCCGCCTATCGCGGCGCCCTGCCGCCGCCGCTGCCCGACAATCCCAAGGTCTCGATCGTCGTCTGCGCCTACAACGCCGAGCGCACGATGGAGCAGTGCCTTGCTTCGCTCGAGCACCTCAACTATCCCGACTACGAGGTCATCGTCGTCAATGACGGCTCGACCGATCGCACGCTGGAGATCTCGCAGAAATTTCCCTATTGCCGGATCATCAGCCAGCCTAATAAGGGGCTGAGCGTCGCCCGCAATGTCGGCGCCGAGGCAGCAACCGGCACCATCATCGCCTATACCGACAGCGATTGCGTCGCCGATCGGGATTGGCTCACCTACCTCGTCGGTAAAATGACCGCCTCGGACCTTGCCGCTTGCGGCGGGCCCAATTTTCCGCCCCCCGAGGACAGCCTCATCCCGGCCGCGGTCGCCGTGTCGCCCGGTGGGCCGACGCACGTGCTGATGAGCGACGACGTCGCCGAGCATATCGCCGGCTGCAATATGGCGTTCCGCCGCGACGTGCTGCTCGCCGTCGGCGGCTTCGACCCCATCTATCGCGCCGCCGGCGACGACGTCGACATCTGCTGGCGCTTCCAGGACGCCGGTCATGCCATCGGCTTCAGCCCGGCTGCCGTCGTCTGGCATTTCCGCCGCAACACGGTGAAGGCCTATCTCGGCCAGCAGCGCGGCTATGGCAAGGCCGAGGCGCTCGTCTATGGCAAGCATCCTTTCCGCTTCAATCTGTTTGGCCAGGCCAAGTGGCTCGGCCGCATCTATGGCGACCTCTCCGCCTCGCTCCTCCTGTCGCGTCGACCGGTGATCTATTCCGGTGTCTTCGGCCGCGGGCTCTTCCAGACGATGTACGAGCCGCCATCCTCGCTCGCCGCCTTTCTGCCGCTGACCTTCGAGTGGAACCTTGCCGCCATCGTGCTGGCGTTGTGGGGCGTCATCGCCGGCGGCTGGCTGTGGCTCATGACGGTGCCCCTCCTGCTGACCTGGACTTTGTGCGTCAACGGGGCGCTCAAGGCGCCGATCGAGAGGCGCTTCCGCGGTCTCAAAGCGCGCGCGCTCATTGCCCTCTTGATTTATCTCGGCCCCATCCTGCGCGGCTGGGAGCGGGCGCGCTGGCGCATCCGGCTGATGAAGACGAGCGACCAGATGCGGATCGACGCCGCCGAGGACTCCACCGGTCAGAAAGCGCGGATCGATTGGCGCGAGCGCGCCTTCTTCCTCGCCTATTGGAGCGAACGCGGCGACGAGAAGGAGCTGCTGCTCGGTGGTCTGATGGCGTTCCTGGCGCCGCAGAAATACTTCATCTTGCCCGATCAGGGCTGGAGCGACTGGGATCTCAAGATCGCCCGTGGCTTGTGGAGCCGCGCCTACGTCATGGTCGTCGGCGAGAATCACGGCGGCGCCAAGCGGCTGCTGCGCGTGCGCTGCGAGATGCGGCTATCGCGGCTCTCGGCCTTCATGCTGCGCTGCTATGCCGGGTTCGGCGCTGCTGCACTGATCCTCGACGCGCCGGCCGTTGCCGCGGTGATCGGGATCGTCGGCCTCGCTCACTTCAGCTTCATCGCCTACAGCACCTGGGCATTCGGCGGTCTCATGCACCGCATCATCGATGCGGTCGCCAGGCAGGCGCAGCTGACGCCGGTCGAGCCGACGCGTCGTCCGGCGGTTCCCATCCTGTCGCCGCGCGCCGCCTAGGCGAAGAATACATCGGTGCCCAAGCTAGGCCGGAAGCTCTTACCCTATCTCTGGCCGTATCGCCTGCTGATTGCCTGGGCGTTGCTCCAGGTCTTCCTGATCGCCGGCTTCGAGCTGCTGAAGCCGTGGCCGCTGCAGATCGTCATCGACTACGTGCTCGGCGGCCAGCCGCTCCCGCCGATGCTCGCCGGCTGGGCACCGGGTGCGCTGCTCACGCTCGCCTGCACCGGCATCGTCGCCGTGCAGATCGCCGCCGGCGGTCTGACCTTGCTGCACAATGCGACGACGATCGGCGTCGGTCAGCGTATGGTCAACGATCTGCGCGGCGCCCTCTACAGCCATTTGCAGCGTCTCTCGCTCGCCTTCCATAGCCGGCAGAAGGTCGGCGATCTCATGTATCGCGTTACTGCCGACAGCTTCGCCGTCCAGACGATGATCATGAACGGCCTGCTGCCGATCGTCTCGGCCTTCGTGCTGCTCGCCGGCATGCTGTTCATTCTCGTGCCGCTCGATCCCCTGCTGACGGCGTTGTCGCTGACTATCGTGCCGGCACTCTTCATCCTCATCGCGGTGTTCAATCGCAAGATCACCACTGTGGCCGGCGAGGTGCGCGACACAGAGGGACGGGTCTATTCGCTCGTCCAGTGGGCGATCGCCTCGGTCAAGGTGGTCCAGGCGTTCACCCGCGAGGAGGACGAGTACCACCGTTTCATGGGGGCGAGCCGGGCGAGCCTCGATGCGACGCTCAAGCTCTACAACTGGCAGACCTTCTATTCCGGCGTCGTCAACGTCGTCATCGCGGCGGGCACGGCGCTTGTCGTCTACGCTGGCGGCAGCGCGGTCATCGAGGGAAGGCTGAGCGTTGGCCAGCTCATCATCTTCATTTCCTACCTCGCCCAACTTTACGTACCGGTCAACCAGATCACCCAGAGCTGGGGCTTGATTGCCGGCGCGCGCATCGGCGCCGGCCGCGTATTCGAGATCCTCGATACCGAGGCCGATCTGCTGGACGGGCCGCGCAGCTTTCCACCCGAAGGCGCCAGAGGCGATGTCGCGTGGTGCGGCATCAGCTTCCGCTATCGCGAGGAAATGCCGGTGCTCCGCGAGGTCGATCTTACCATCCGCGCCGGCATGAAGGTCGCCGTCGTCGGCCCGACCGGCGCCGGCAAGTCGACGCTGCTCAGCCTGCTGCCGCGCTTCTTCGACCCCTCGACCGGAACGGTCTCGATCGACGGCGTCGATGTTCGCGAGTTTCGCCTCAAATCGTTGCGCAGCCAGATCGCCATGGTCCTGCAGCCGCCCCTGATCTTCCCGATCTCGGTGCGTGACAACATCGCCTATGGCCGCTCCGAGGCAACGATCGAGGAGATCGAGGCGGCGGCGCGCATGGCCCATATCCACGATCTCATCGCCGGCCTGCCGCAGGGCTACGACACGGTGATCGGCGAGGGGGGCTCGACCTTCTCGGAGGGCGAGAAGCAACGCCTGACCATCGCGCGCGCCATCCTGCGCAATGCGCCGATCCTCATTCTCGACGAGCCGACCTCGGCTCTCGATGTCGCGACCGAGGCGTTCGTCATGGATGGGATCGAACGGCTGACAGCCGGGCGGACGACCTTCATCATCGCCCATCGCCTGTCGACGGTGCGCGGCTGCGACCTCATTCTGGTGCTACGCGATGGCGCAATCGTCGAGCAGGGCGGCTATGCCGAGCTAATCCGCCGCGGCGGCGTCTTCGCCGACTACTACCATACGACGCAATTCGATGCCGAAGATAAGCCGCGCGGGGTCGCTTAGTCGGCGGTCCGAGTGCCTTAGATCGCGTCGAGCTGGTAGGCGATGTCGTTGACCAGGTTCCACATGTAGCCGGGCTCGGCCTGGCCGACGATGGCGTAAGCGTGGCCCTTGCGGCGCCAATAGAGGACGTTGGTGTCCTGGCGGCGTTCGAAGGTCGGCCCCATGTCCGGGCGCTTCGACGAGCCGATCACCACGGTCAGCGGTCCGATCGCGCTGCCCACCGCCTGGTTGTCGGCGGTGTAGACGAGCTGCGCCGCCGGACGGCTCTCGATCATGATGACGCGGGCGCCCTGGAAGATCAGGCCCCACGGCTTGAGATTGGGCACCCGCACGCCGGCCTGCGCGGTGCGCTGGTTGATCTTCTGCATGACCTCGCCGCCGTCGCCGGCCGCCGGAATGTCGGCGAACGAGTTCTCGCCCTGCGCCGCGCTGACAAACAGCTTGTGATAGCCGGCGACGTTGTCGAGCCAGCTGTTGGTGCTGGCGCTCATCGTGGCGACCTGCTTGTCGTCGGCCGTGCCCGGCGCCTTGCCGAGGCCAAGATAGCCGAGACCGCCGCCGATCATCAGCCCGAAAAACGAGGCGGCGACCGGGATGGCGATCCACCAATGTCGCGCGGCGGCAACGCGCGCCATCGGGCGGCGCTGGCGAAACGGCAGGATCTCCGCGTCACGGTCAGTCTGGCCGGCGGCGCCTTCGCTGGTCGCGCGCCGTGCCATCCTGCTCGAGCCAAGCCTCGATTTCGGTCCGCTGCGGCTCCGCGAGCTCACCGTCGAGGTAAGCGACGAGCAGTTCGCTATCCGGTTTCTGCATCGTCATCATCCGTACTCCTGCGGAGACCGCCGCCCGCTTCGAGCTGCGCCTGCAGAGCGACCCGCGCCCGGGCAAGGCGGCTCATGATCGTTCCGACCGGCACTTTGGCGACCTCAGCCGCTTCCTTGTAACTCATCCCTTCGACCGTCACGAGGAGAAGGGCGGTACGCTGCTCGACGGGCAGCCGACTAACCGCCCGCCTGACCTCGACAAGGGCGATGCGTGCCTCGACACGGCGCATCGCCTCGTCGCTTCCCAGCCTCTCGCCGTCGACCTCGCCGTCCTCCTTGCGGACATTGCGCGCGCGCAACTGATCGATCCAGATCGTCTGCACGATGCGAAACATCCAGCTGTCAAAGCGTGTACCTTCCTGAAACTGCTCCATCCGCGACAGGGCACGCTCGCAAGCCGCCTGAACCAAGTCGTCGGCCTCGACGGTGGACCCTGTCAAGCCGCGGGCAAATCGCCGCAAGCGCGGCAGCACGGCGATCAGCTGGTCGCTGAAGCCGGCGCTCATCGCCGGGCCATCAACATCCGGTGGCGGTTCCGGTATCGCGTAACGGGAAGACAACGGGCACCTACTAAATTTATTCCATCTGTCGATCGGCCGGCCGCAAAGTGCGGAAAAGGCTGGATTCCCGGGACGTTGAGCATGAAGTCCCCAGGCGCGGTCCGCGTGGTCGGAGGCTTGTCTGCACTGTGCGCTGGCGGGTCAAACACCGCTCGGATCGTCTCACCGCGGGACCCTATCACGGGACCACGGAAATGACAAAATCTCGGGGTGGCTATCGGTCCCGAGCAATAATCCGGCCCGGCGAAGGGATCAAAATCGCGGCATTCGGCGTTACACCGACCGCGGGCATCCCGCCGGTCGCTCTGCGCCTGCCGTGTGCCGGGAGAATTCGTCATGAAGACGCCGAACCGACGCGCCAGAGGCAGAAGAGGCCCGCGTGGCAAGGCTTCGCGGCCCGATCTCGATGTCATCAAAGCTGACCTCGCGCGACTGAAAGACGATCTTGCGACGTTATTCGCTCATCTCGCGACCGGCCCCGTCGAAGGTGTCCCGGGCGCCGCCCTCAGAGCGGTCGGGCAAATCGGCGGCGAGACCGTGCGCGTTTGCGAGAAGCTCGTCAGTGAAACCGACACACGCGCGCGGGCCCTCCGGCTGAGCGTCGAGCAGCGGCCGTTGTCCAGCGTCCTTGCTGCTGGCGCGCTCGGTGTTCTTGCCGCCCGGCTGTGCGATCGTCGCCCCGACGACACCCGGGGCCGCACCAACCGATGAGCGGCGCGGCGGAAAAGCTCATCCGGTCGGTACTGGTCGCGCGGGCCGCCGGCACAGTCGCCGAGCGGCTTGGCAAAGCCCTGCAACGCGCCATCACCACGATGGTCTGCGCGATCCTTGCCGGGATCTTGTTGCTCGCCGCGTTCGGCTGCGCCGTTGCGGCACTGTGGATCTTTCTGAGGCCGCAGATCGGTCCGGTTTTCACGCCGCTTGCGGTCGCTGGCCTCTTCCTCCTGCTTGCCGTAGCCCTGCTGCTGGTCTCGCGCGCGGTGTCGGATGGCACGAGCGCCAGGGCATCCGCCGCGGCTGCTGGCGATCCGCTCGCCGAACTGGCGACCGATGCCCTCCGTCTCCTTCGCGAGCACAAGGGCGCGGCCCTGCTATCGGCGGTGCTTGCCGGGCTGATCCTCGGCCGTAGGCGGTGATCTACCTGCGAAGCGGCTGAATTAATTCCTGCACCTCGTCGCGCCATTCGCTTCACAAAGCGGCATCGGCTTGGCATTGTGGCGCCCGTCGCACCGCTCGGGTGCATGGATAGGCGCGCCCAGGCGCGGCTGTTCTCGGGGGAAACCGTTGGAGAATCAGTGTCGATGAGAATCGCTATTCCAAAGGAGCGACGTCCCGAGGAAGCGCGTGTCGCTGCCTCGCCCGACACGGTGAAGCGCATGGTCGCGATGGGGCTCGAGGTCGTCGTCGAGACCGGCGCCGGCGCTGGCGCGGCTTTCCCGGATGCCGCCTATGCCGCGCTCGGCGCGACGGTAGCACCGGACGCCGCATCGACACTGGCCGGCGCCGATATCGTCCTCAAGGTGCAACGTCCCATGCTCGCCGAGGAGGCGAGCGAACTGGTCGGCATCGAGCCGGGCGCCGTGCTGGTCGCCATGCTGCAGCCGCTGCAGCATCCCGACGAGGTCGCCGCCTATGCCAAGGCAGGCATCACGGCCTTCGCGATGGAGCTCATCCCGCGCATCACTCGGGCGCAGTCGATGGATGTGCTCTCCTCGCAGGCCAATCTTGCCGGCTACCGCGCCGTGCTGGACGCCGCCGGCGAGTTCGGCCACGCCTTCCCGATGATGATGACGGCGGCCGGTACCGTTCCGCCGGCGCGGGTTCTGGTAATGGGGGCGGGAGTTGCCGGGCTGCAGGCGATCGCCACGGCGCGGCGGCTCGGTGCCATCGTGTCGGCGACCGACGTGCGTGCCGCCGCGAAAGAGCAGGTCGAGAGCCTCGGCGCCAGCTTCCTCACCGTCGATCTCGAGGCGATGAAGGCGGCAGAGACGACCACCGGTTATGCCAAGGAGATGAGCGAGGATTTCCAGCGCCGCCAGCGCGAGCACGTCCACGAGGCGCTGAAGAAGATCGATGTCGTGATCTGCACCGCGCTGATTCCCGGCCGCAAGGCGCCGGTGCTGATCACCGCGCCGATGGTCGCCGACATGAAACCGGGCTCGGTGATCGTCGATCTGGCTGTCGAGCAAGGCGGCAATTGCGAAGGCAGCAAGCTGGGCGAGGTGGTGACGACGGCGAACGGCGTCAAGCTGGTCGGCCATGCCAACGTGCCCTCGCGCATCGCCGTCGATGCGAGCCAGCTCTACGCCAGGAATATCTGGAACTTCCTCGCCCTCATCATCGACAAGGACAAGGCGCTCAAGATCGATCTGACGGATGAGATCATCAAGGGGACACTCCTGACCAAGGACGGCGCCGTCGTTCATCCCGCCCTCGCGCCGAAACCCGGAGCCTGAGAAAACCATGGATAGCACCGCCGCCCTCTCGCAACGTGCCGGCGAACTCGCCGGCGACGCGCGCGCTCTTTCCGGCAATCTCGACCGGCTGGCCGATCAGGTTGGCCAGCTGGCGCAGCAGGCCGCCGTCACCCACGGCGGCTCGCCCTTCGTCTTCGAGCTGACGATCTTCGTTCTCGCCTGCTTCGTCGGCTATTACGTCGTCTGGCGGGTCACCCCGGCGCTGCACTCGCCGCTGATGAGCGTCACCAACGCGGTTTCCAGCGTCATCATCGTCGGTGCGCTGATCGCCGCCGGACCGGCCGGCTTCAGCTTTCCCAAGGTAATGGGCTTCCTCGCCGTCATCCTCGCCGCGGTCAACATCTTCGGCGGCTTTATCGTCACGCAGCGCATGCTGCAGATGTTCAAGAAGAAACCGGCAAAGTAAGGACGCGACAGTGAGCGAAAACCTCTCGGCCTTCCTCTACCTCGTCGCCTCGGTGTGCTTCATCATGGCGCTGCGCGGCCTGTCGTCGCCGGTGACCTCGCGCGCCGGTAATCTCTACGGCATCGTCGGCATGGTGATCGCCATCGCCACCACCCTGGCGACGCCGCATGTCATCTCCTATCCGATCATCCTCCTCGGCATCCTCATCGGCGGCGCGATTGGCACCTATATCGCGCTCAAGATCCAGATGACGGCGCTGCCGCAGCTGGTCGCCGCCTTCCACAGCCTCGTCGGCCTCGCTGCGGTCTGCGTCGCCGCCGCCGCCTTCGCCGCGCCTCAGGAATACGGCATCGGCACGCCGGGCGCGATCTTCTGGAGCAGCCTGATCGAGATGGGGCTCGGCACGGCGATCGGCGCCATCACCTTTACCGGCTCGATCGTCGCCTTCGCCAAGCTGCAGGGGCTGGTCACCGGCAAGCCGCTGGTCTTTACCGGCCAGCACCTTCTCAATGCCGCGCTCGGTGTCGCTCTCCTCGCTCTGCTCGCCTGGTTGGTTGTCGGCGGCTCGCCCGCCGCCTTCACGCTACTGGTGCTGATCTCGCTGGCGCTCGGCTTCCTCCTCATCCTGCCAATCGGCGGTGCCGACATGCCGGTCGTCATCTCGATGCTCAACTCCTATTCGGGCTGGGCGGCCTGCGGCATCGGCTTCACCCTCGGCAACAGCGCCCTCATCGTCACCGGCGCGCTGGTCGGCTCGTCGGGCGCCATCCTCAGCTACATCATGTGCAAGGGGATGAACCGCTCGATCTTCAACGTCATCCT
>WNFG01011463.1_pt1 | contig 10091 bp, 9 predicted proteins | sample 5400431 | NCBI WGS metagenome assembly WNFG01 (sample SAMN13153346, study PRJNA577476) | soil metagenome | isolation source: 120 cm saprolite under Douglas fir tree site 2 hole 3 replicate 2 | place: USA:California | collected 2015-04-18
CGAACGGAATGGACGGCCGGCAGCCGGTGCTCGATGACCTAGGGGACATGGTGCGGGCCTATGTCGAGGAGATCTCCACTACGCGGCCGACGGGGCCGGTCCGCATCGGCGGCATCTGTGAGGGCGGCTGGGCCGCGATCGAGATCACCCGCGAGCTGCAAGCGAAAGGCCGAGAGGTCGGTCCGGTGATCCTGTTGGACTCGCCTGCCGCGCCCCCCGGCTACAATAGCCAAAATCGTACCGTCAACCTTCGCCACCCGCAGGTTGCGGAGCGCCTATACCAGTCGGTTCGCCACTACTTGCTGACCCATGCTTCGCATCCATTCAACCAGACCCCTTTCGACCCTGGCGATCCCAAGCAGCTGCACGCTGCCACCTTGGCCGGAGTCGGCTCACTCGTCGCCTTCTGCAGATTCGTGCCGAATCCATTCCCAGGTCCGGTGGCGTTGATCGCGTGCCCTGCACGGGCTGCCCGTTTTTTCGATCCGCAGATGCCCGGGTACAGGTTATTGCGCGGACCCCGCCTAGTCCTCGTTCTGCCGTGGCCACACGAGGATTTTTTCGTCTCCGGGCGCGAGCACGTCGCTCGTTTTGTCAAGTACTTACTTGAGGAAGCGCCGTCATGGGAGAGCGTCGCCGGAACACCGGATGGATTGCAGCGTCACATGGTGCTTGCGGGTCGCTCGTGAATACCACCGAGCCATCAAGTCGCCGGCAAACTCGATCCGCTGACCCCGAGGCGGTGAGATAATCCCATGCTGGTGCCGATTCAAAGGTCGGGATCCAAGCCGCCCCTGTTCCTGGTGCACGGCATGTTCGGAGTGATTGCAGCGGCTTCGACCTTTGTGCGGGTGCTGGGGCCGGATCGGCCCTTGTATGCCGTCCTCGCGAACGGAATAGACGGCCGGCAGCCGGTGATCGATGATTTGGGGGAGATGACGCGGGCCTATGTCGAGGAGATCCGCACTGCGCGGCCGACGGGTTCCCTCCACATCGGCGGGATCTGTGAGGGCGGCCTGGTTGCCATCGAGATCGCCCGCGAGCTCCAGCAAGCAGGGCGACAAGTCGGTCCGGTGATCCTGGTGGATCCGCCCGGCGTGCCACCCGGCTACAACAAGAGGAATCATATGGTCAATCCTCGTGAGCCGCGGGTTGCGGAGCGTCTGTACCAATCGGTGCGCCACAACTTGTTGGGTGCCGCTTCGCAAGCATTCAACGACACCCCGTTCGACCCTGCCGATCCAAAGCAGCTGCATGCTGCCACCCTGGCCGGGGTCGGCTCGCTTACCGCATTCTGCCGGCACGTCCCGAAACCGTTCTCGGGTTCCATCGCATTGATCGCGTCGCCGGAACGGGCGGCCCGCTTCTTTGATCCGCAGTTGCCCGGACATAGGTTGTTTCGCGGACCCCGCGTGGTCTTTGTCCTGCCGTGGCCCCACAAAGAGTTCTTCACGACCGGGCGCGAGCATATCGCTAGATTCATCAAGTACTTGCTCGAGGAATCGCCGGCTTGGGAAAACGTCGCCGAACAGCAGGTGCAGCAGACGGTCGCGTGATCTCCGCGGAATGGGAACGTTGCGCTGCCACCGGGCACGGTCCGACCGTTTCCAGAGCGCGCTAGCGACCTGGCGAGATCGGCAGGCAAGATTTACAGGCGGGTAGTTGAATTGGCGCGTAAACTGCTAGGGGTAACTGTGAGGAGTAATTGAGCATGTGGCGAACCGATTCTGGCTTTCGCATTGGCGCCGCGACGTGGCTGCTCGCCGCCGGGTTGCTGACCTCGATGCTCTCCCCGCGAGCGACCGCGCAATCTCCCGAGCACGTGACCTTGCGGCTCGACTGGTGGGCGGGCGCCAATCATGCGCCGCTCTTCTTGGCCGCCGCCAGGGGCTACTACAGGGACGAGGGCATCGATCTCGAAATCCTCGACGGGAAGGGCAGCCTCGCCACCATTCAGTCGCTGGCCGCGGGCAGCGACCGCATCGGCATGGCCAGCCTCGCGACCATGACGGTCGCGGTCGGCAAAGGCGTGCCGCTGAAAGCGATCGCAGGCTTCGTGCAAAAAGCGCCCGACGCCATCATCGCACTCAAAGGTTCCGGTATCACCCGGCCCAAGGACGTCGAGGGCAAACGCTGGGGCCTGGTTTCCGATGGTTCTTTTGCCCGCAGCTTTCCGGCGTTCGCGGCGGCTGCCGGCATCGACATGAGCAAGATCGTCACGGTCCAGGTGAGCTCCAGCACGGTCTATTCGGCCCTGCTTCAGGGCAACGTGGACTTCATCACCGGCTGGGCCTCGAACGATGCGCTGAAGATCGCGCGGCAGAAGCCGATCGAGCCGCCCATCGTCTTCGCTGATCACGGCATGAACATTCTGGGCACCGGCATCGTCGTCAGCGCCGACACGGCGGCCCGTGACGGCCGGCTGCTGCGCGGATTTCTCGCCGCAACCGTGCGCGGCGCCGAGGCGGCCAAGCAGTCACCCGACGCCGCCGTCGAGGCGATATTGCGCGCCCGTCCGACGATCGACCGCGCGATTGTGACTGAGGAATTCAATCGGCTTGCCGAGTTCCAGCATACCAAGAACAGCGAGGGACACGGCTTCGGCTGGATGGCCGAAGCGGACTGGGACGAGACCCGGGGCGTTCTGGAGAAATATTTCGATTTGCCCCAAGGAATCGAGCTCAGCCGCCTCTATACGAACGAATTCCTGCCGAAACAGTGATCGGCGCCTGCCGCGCAGGCTTGACGCGCGGCTACGCGGCCCTTTCTCCGGAATCGGCAGCCGGCGAACCCAAACTGGCGCAGCACGATAGGCCATCCGCGAAATGTATACTGGCCGGGATACCTTGGAGCACCGCCCTCGCCCTTTGGCCGGTGCGGTCGAGAAGCCCGCATCGATGTTCATCTCGGTCGAGCAAGTTTCGAAACGCTACAAGAGCCGCAGCGGCGAAGTCGCCGCGCTCGAACCGATCAGCTTCGGCATCTCCGATCATGAATTCGTCTCTATCGTCGGGCCGAGCGGCTGCGGCAAGACCACGCTGCTGATGATCATGAGCGGTCTCCTCGGTCAGACCGCCGGGTCGGTTCGGATCGGTGGCCGTGCCGTGGAGGGGCCCTATACCGATCTCGGAATCGTGTTCCAGCACGATGCCCTGCTCGATTGGCGGAACGCCAAACAAAACGTCATGATCCAGGCCGAGATCCGCGGCCTCGACCGCGCGGCGTTCGAGCCGCGGGCGCGCGAACTCCTGGCCATGGTCGGCCTGGCGGGCTTCGAGACCATGTACCCGCACGAGCTCTCCGGCGGCATGCGCCAGCGGGTGGCGATCTGCCGCGCGCTGCTGCATGATCCGCCCATCTTGCTGATGGACGAGCCGTTCGGGGCGCTCGATGCCCTGTCGCGCGACCAGCTCAACATCGATCTGCTCCGGCTGTGGCAGGAAATGCGCATGACCGTGCTATTCGTCACGCATTCGATCCCCGAAGCGATCTTCCTGAGCGACCGCGTCATCGTGATGTCGCCGCGTCCGGGCCGCATCGAAGCGGATATTTCCATCGGCCTGCCGCGACCTCGCCGCCTCACGCTGCGGCAGACCGCCGCTTTCAACGACTTCACGCGCCAAGTCACCGCCGTGTTCAAGAAGGTGGGCGTGCTGCAGGAGGATTAGACCGTGGCAGACATTTCCGAGACGTCTTCATCCGACGGCGCCGCTCCGGACGAGACGAGAAACGCGCGCATCGAGTTCCCGTATGCCGCAGCCACGCTCGCGATCCTGCTGGCGATTTGGCAGGCGGCGACGACCCTCCTGAACGTACCCACATTTCTCCTGCCCTCGCCGGCCGCGATCGCGACCACCGCCGCCACGCATTGGCAATTGCTGCTGCGTGAAGCCGGCATCACCACCTACGAAATTCTGCTCGGCTTCGGATTGAGCGTCGCCATCGCGGTACCGCTTGCGGTCCTGCTCACCTATTCGCGGGCGGTCGAACGGGCGATCTATCCGTTGATCGTGGGCTCCCAGGCGATCCCAAAGGTGGCCGTGGCCCCGCTGTTCCTCGCCTGGTTCGGCTTCGGCCTCAAGCCCAAGATCGTCATCGTGGTGCTCATGGCGTTCTTTCCCATCGTCATCAATTCGGTGGTCGGGCTGAAATCGCTCAGCCCCGAGATGCTCAACCTGGCCCGGTCCATGGGCGCGACGCGGCTGCAGATCTTTCGGCGATTCCAGCTGCCGAATTCGCTGCCCGGCATTTTCGCCGGCATGAAGGTTGCGATCGTTCTCGCCGTCATCGGCGCGGTGGTGGCCGAGTTCGTCGGCGCGGACGGCGGACTCGGGTTCGTCATCATGATGGCGACGGCGGATCTGGACATCGCGCGGCAGTTCGCCGCAATCGTCCTGCTCTCCGTGATCGGCATGATCCTGTTCGCCGTTCTGCAAAGAATCGAGCGACGCTGCCTGCCGTGGCACATTTCGGTCCGCCGGGATCTCGTCGAAGCGTGAGAATGGGGAAAGGCAGTATCGAAGGTTTCCCCGGAGCGGGACCCGACGCCAGTTCCGCGTCATAAAGGCGCTGCATCGCGCAGTCTTCGTCGCCTGTCGGTACCGAAGGAGATTCTGATGCTCGGCGAGTATTTGCGGGAGCGTGCCGCCATGACCCCCGATGCGCCTGCGGTCTTGGCGCGCGGCCGGCCCACGCTCTCCTATGGCGGATTGTTCGACCAGGTGGCTCGCACGGTCGACGTTCTCAACCGCGCCGGATACGGCCGTGGCGACCGGATCGCGCTTGCTCTCCCGCCGGGGCCGGAGACGACGGTGGCGGTACTCAGCGTGCTGGCGGGCTGCGTCTGCGTTCCCCTCAACCCCGGGAGCAGCGCCGCGGAACTGGGCGGGTTGCTATCGCGCTCCCGTGTCGACGCGGTCGTCACGCTTGCCGATTATTTCAGTCAGGTGATGCAGAAGGCAACCGAGCTTCGGATTCCGGTGATCGATCTCGTGCCTGCTGCAGGCGAGGCCGCCGGTCGTTTTCACCTGCGCATCGAGGCTCGCAGGCATCGGGCGCAAACCGGGTTCTCGAACGAGCACGACCTATCTGCGGTTTTTCCTACATCCGGCACGACGGCTCTGCCAAAGTTAACCGCGCTCACCCAGGCCGACATTTGTTGTCACGGCCAACGCGCGTCGCGATATTTGGGCCTGACACCGTCCGACCGATGTCTCGGTCTGCTTCCGCCATTTTATCATTGTGCAACATGTGCTTCCATTCTGAGCACAATATTTGCGGGTGGCAGCGGTGTATACCCCAGCGCGATGTCGGTTCGCCATTTCCTGAGCTGGGCGCGCGAATTTCGTGTCACATGGTGCGCGGCCCCCCCGCCGTTCTTTACGTCATTGCTCGCCGAAATCCAGGGTGACAGTCGTGACGCAGCTGATCTCGGCCTCCGAACCCTGTTCGCGTGCGGAGGCGCGCACGATGAGGACGTCGCTGCCGCTCTCGAAAGAATATTCCGCGCTAATTTTCGGAACTCCTATGGAGCCACGGAATGCGGAGGGATCGCGATCAATCCGGTCCCCCCTGCCGTAAGCAAACGCGGATCGGTAGGCATCAGTGTCGGGCCCGAGATACGGATCGTCGACGAGTCGGGTGAATCTCTCCCAGTTGGCCAACTCGGCGAGATCGTGGTGCGGGGACCCGGCGTCTTCCGCGGTTATGAAGCGGATCCCGGCGACAACGTGGATACTTTCTTCGACGATTGGTACCGGACCGGAGATCAGGGCTATCTGGACGGCGACGGTTATCTGTTTCTGACCGGCCGCATTAAGGAAATCATAAATCGTGGTGGCGAGAAAGTCGCGCCGCTGGAGATCGACGAGGTGCTGCGCAGCCATCCCGATATCGAAGATGCCGCAGCCTTCGGGGTTCCGCATCCCGTGCTTGGCGAGGATGTCGCCGCCGCGGTGGTGCTCAAGCGAGCGGAGCTCGGCGTGGACGAGATCCTCCGGTTTGCATCCAAGCGTCTGACCGCCTTCAAAGTACCCAGAAGATTGCTCATCGTGCCGGAAATCCCGAAGGGCCCCACCGGAAAGGTGCAGCGAAGACGTCTCGCGGTTCTGCTTGCCGATGAATTGGCGCGGGCGGCACAAATCGGCCGACCGTCCAGGACCTCGAGTTCGCCAACCAGCGATCCGGGCACGGGCTCGCGACAGCGCCGCGGCGACCCTCGTTTGCCGTAGCAGCCGCCGTTGGCACCCGGCAGCGCAGCTACGGCCCGGGCGGAATCCGCCGACGAGTGCGGCCGATCTTGCCGGGTATCTTATGGTGCGCTAAAGAGCACCGTGGCCTTGCCGATCCGCTCGCAACCTGCCTAGCTCACCAAAGACCCCATCGTAACCCGGCGAGCGTCCTCAGTTCGGACGTGTGATGACAGCTGATCCCAATCGAAGCCTGCTCCTCGAGCACGATCTGACCAAGCCCCCCGGGCAGAGACCGGACATCGTCGATCTGATCGGACCCTGGTTCGATCGCCCCAGGGGCGAACCTGCGGGGAAAACGCTGATCATCTGCGCCGCGCCGCGCACCGGCAGCACGAACCGCCGGCCTCCTTTACGGGTGGGCGAACGGCGCGACCTCGGCGCGACCTGATCAGTGGTGTCCATGCTGCGGAAAAACACGCAGCGGATGGAAAGGCCGTAGATGCATGCTCATCCCGATCCAAGCGTCAGGACGGAAACCTCCGTTGTTCTTCGTTCACGGCATCCAGGGACTCATGCCGCTGGGCTCCGTATTTGCCCGCGCGTTGGGACCGGACCAGCCGCTGTATGTCATCCACGCGAACGGCACCGACGGACGGCAGCCGGTGATCGACAATATGGAAGACATGGTGCGGGCCTATGTCGAGGAGATCGAAGGGGCTCGGCCCGCGGGTCCTGTTCGTGTCGGGGGCCTGTGCGAGGGCTGCTTTGTTGCCATGGAGATCGTTCGTCGCCTCCAGGAGAAAGCGCGACAAACCGGACCGGTGATCCTGGCGGACCCGCCTACCATGCCGACGAACCAGAAGGCGCAGCGGAGGATCGATCACCGGGAGCCGCACATCGCGCATCAACTTTACCAACAGGCGCGCCTCGCAATGCTGAGGCACGCTTCGCTTCCTTACAACGCCATGCCGTTCGATCCCGGGGATCCGAACCAGCTGCACGCCGCCGCCTTGGCCGCAGTAGGGTCGCTCATCGCGTCTTCGACCTACGTTCCGACGCCCTTCCCGGGGCCCGCGCAATTGATCGTCTCCGCGGAACGAGCGCCCGGGTTCTTTCATCCGCAGATGCCCTGGCGCAAGCTGCTGACCGGGCCGCGAATCGTGCATGTCCTGCCATGGGGTCACATGGAGCTCTTCCGCGAGGGCCGCGAGGCAGTTGCCCGCCTGCTCCGCTTCATGCTCGAGGAGCCGACGATGCCCGAAGCCGTGCCCGAGCGGCAGGCCGAGCCGGTGCATGCTGGGGATGGTTAGGCGCGCAAATTTTCCACTGTGGCCAAAGCCGCGCCTGAGCTCGATGTTCGCGTGCGCCGCCTCAGGGTATCATGTGGTACAAGGACGCCTCGGTGACGCCTATACACCGGGGTCTGTGGGTGCGTAGTTCCGGAAACGGTCGATGAAATTGCTTCTTGTTTGCGGCCCGTGGTGCAGCGGTACGACCGCGATTGCGGGCCTGCTTGACCGCTTGGGAGCCGTCGGATTCGGACCGTATCTTCAGATCAACGACGCCAAGCGACCCAACAGCTACGAATTCATTCCTTTCAAAGATACATTGCGCGCTTTCATCTCTCAGAGCACGCTCACGCTCAACTCGGAACAGCAGTTCGAGTCGAGACTGAGACTGCTGCGAGAACGGATCCAAAACCAAGAATTCGGAGCGTATGAAGTCGCCTCGCCCCGGCCGATCTTCCTCAAGCATCCATTATCGGCTTTCGTGATTCCTCAAATCTGCAATGTTTTCGAGACCAAGCTCATCTACGTGTTGCGGCCCCTGACCGACATCGAGGCGACCCGGCGGCGCAGACGCTGGCCCCCGCAGTACGGCAAACCGGCCGCTGAGACCATCTACGCCAATATGTTCCGGATCCTGGTTGATCGCACCTACCCGACGATAATCGTGCGATATCCCGAACTGCTGAGATCTCCGGAAACAGTGGCAAAGCAGATCGTGGAATTCACGGAGCTCGCCACAGGCAGCATCGACATCGAGGCCGCGGCTGCCTTCATCGTTTCGCCGAATGCCGATCCCCCTCCACTCGCCTCCAAGCCGGAACAGGCACTACAATGAGCGTACCGCCATTCCCGGCGCTACGGTCACCCGCGGCAGAAACGTCGTTGCGTCCCGGGCTTTGAGCCTTCGATTCCCTCCGACCGCACCGCTTGGGGAGCGCCGCCGATCGCCCGGGAGAGGAAACGCCGCGGCTCGATATTGGCGAGAGGCGGCAGGCCTGCTATTCGATGCCGATCGTGTGAAAAGATTCCGGTCGTACCATGAGCGAGCCCATATTCCCCGGACTGAATGCGGCAACCGCCGACCCTATGGCGTTGTTTCTGCAAGCGGTCCGCTTCCAGCAGCAAGGGCGGCTTGCGGAGGCCGAGCGGCTCTATGAAATCGTGCTGGCGGCCGACCGGCGTCATTTCGATGCGCTTTGTCGGCTGGGTGCCATTCGCATCCAGCAGGCCCGATTCGACGATGCGGTGGGGCTGTTCCGTCGGGCGATCGAGCTGGACAGCAATTCCGCCGAGGCGCACCAGCTTCTGGCTTTTGCCCTGGCCGGGCTGCAACGTCTGGACGAGGCCGTGCGGCACTACGAAAGGGCCGTCGTCATCGCTCCGGATTTTCCCGAAGCCCACAACAACCTGGGCCACGCATTGCAGATGCTCGGCAATTTGGAGCAGGCAATTTCGCATTATGAAGACGCGCTGGCGGTCAAGCCGGATTATGCGGAAGCTCGCAACAACATCGGCAATACGTTGCATCTGCTGGAACGCCATGACGAGGCGATCGCGCAATACGAAATGGCGCTGGCCATCAGGCCCGACTACGCCGAAGCGCATTGGAATATCGGGAACGCGCTGCGGGCACTGCTCCGTCCCGAAGAGGCCGTTGCCCATTACGAGAAGGCGCTGGCGATCAGAGCGGATTATCCCGAAGCTCACAACAGCCTCGGCAACGCGCTTGCCGAGCTCGGGCGCTCCGAGGAAGCGGTCTCGCATTATGAGCAGGCCATAGCCATCAGCCCGGAGTATGCCGATGCCCGCATCAATCTCGATTATCTGCTTCGGTCGATGGCCGACAGCGGCGAGTAATTGAATGACGCTGCAATCGTTATGAATGGACGATCGGCGCCATCCAAACAAAAGCCCCGGGCAATAGGCCCGGGGCTGGTTTCTGGCGTGCTCTCGCGGTCGTTCAGTATTTGGCCACGACTGGGGCCTTGCCCTTGCCCCAGTTGAACCGGTAGTTCACGCCGACCCTGACGGACTCGACCCGTTGCGTGGTACTGATGTCGAACGAGCGGGTGCTGCCCGATGTCGCGGCGAAGTGGAACAAGTTCTTCGTGCCGAAGTCGTAATGGTTGAATTCGGCGAAGACCGACCAGTTCGGCGCAACGGCGTATTCGATGCCGCCGCCGATGGTCCAGCCGGTTCGAGTCTGGGTGAAGGTCTGGGTCTCGTGACCGCCACCAAGTTCGAGCTGATCTGCATCCTGGAATTCCCATCGGTCCTTAACCCAGGCGACGCCGCCCCTCACGTACAGCAGCGTCCGGGGAAGCCAGCCGGTGACGCCCAGGCGTCCGGTGACGCTCGCCAGCCAGTCGGTCCGCACGTGGAGTATCCCGCTGCTGTCGCCGTCGCAGAAGAACGGATCGCAGAATTGGTTGCTGGTGAGGCGCGCACCGGCGAAATCGCCTTGAATGCCGACCACCCAGTTGGTCGCGAACTGGTAATCGCAGCCGACCTGGCCGCCGAAGATGGCGCCGCTGGTGTCGGCTGAATTCGATCCAGAAAAGGCGGAGGCGCTGGAGAAGGTCGCGTGCTCGCGGATCTCCTTTTTGCCCCA
>WNFG01030910.1_pt1 | contig 10085 bp, 8 predicted proteins | sample 5400431 | NCBI WGS metagenome assembly WNFG01 (sample SAMN13153346, study PRJNA577476) | soil metagenome | isolation source: 120 cm saprolite under Douglas fir tree site 2 hole 3 replicate 2 | place: USA:California | collected 2015-04-18
CGGCGCGCACCCATGCGCTTGGCAAGCAGGCACGACATGATGTTGTTTTCGTCGTCATTGGTCACCGCGACGAAGAGGTCCATGTCGGAGACGTTCTCGGCCGCCAGGAGTCCTTCGTCGGTGACGTCCCCCTGCAATACGAGCGCCCGGTCGAGGCGGGTGGAGAGTATCTCGCAGCGCCTCCTGTCGTATTCGATGATCTTGATCGCGTAGTCGCGCTCGATCGCCCGCGCCAATCGCAATCCGATGTTGCCGCCCCCGGCGATCATGACTCTCCTCACCGGCGCGTCCATGCGCCTCAACTCGTGCATGACCTGGCGGATGTCTTCCGTCGCGGCGAGGCAAAACACCTCGTCTCCGGCCTGGACCACGGTGTCGCCCTCGGGCAGGATCGGGCTGTCGCCGCGGAATATGGCGGCGATGCGCGTGTCCACCGAAGGGATGTGCTTCTTCAGGTCCTTCAACGGATGACCGACGAGCGGGCCGCCCTGGAAAGCGCGCACCGCAACCAGGCTCGCCTTGCCGTGGGCGAACTCGAGCACCTGCAGCGCTTCGGGAAACTCGACGAGCTTGGCGATATAGTCGGTAAGGATCTGCTCGGGACAGATGGCAAGATCCACGCCGAAGCAGTCCGGACCGAGCACGCGCTCGTTGGCGAGGTAATCGGTGGCCCGCAGGCGCACGACGCGCGTGGGCACGTTGAACAATTGCTGCGCCAGCTTGCACGCCACCAGATTCGTCTCGTCGCTTTGCGTCACCGCGATCATGAGGTCGCAGTCCTCGATACCCGCCTCCACCAGCACCGAGGGGTGCGCTGCGCTGCCGAGCACCGTGCGAAGGTCAAGCCGGTCCTGCAGGCCGCGCAGCCTCGCCCCGTCGATGTCCACCACGGTGAGGTCGTTGGCTTCGGACGCGAGGCTTTCGGCGACGGTCGAGCCGACCTGGCCCGCGCCGAGAATCACGATTTTCACGGCGGGAATCCGCGCAAAAAAGGACGCATTCTATTCCGAATCGCGGTCTCTGCCCAAAATCCGACTCAGTCCTCTTTTCGCCCGGTGAGGATGCCGAGCGCCTTCAGCTTCCGGTACAAATGCGTGCGCTCGAGGCCGCTTCGCTCGGCGACGCGCGCAATGGATCCGTTCGCCTGCGCGAGGTGATGCTCGAAGTAGTTGCGCTCGAAAGCCTCGCGCGCCTCTCGCAAAGGCAGATCGAGCGACAGGCCCACCCCGGCTGCGCGGCGCGCGAACTGCGGCACCACCCGTTCGGCGTCGCCCGCGCCGATCTCCTCCTCGAGGCTGGTGAGCGCCAGGGTGCGCACCGCGGCGGCGAGGTCCTCGAGGTTGCCGGGCCAGGAGAAATAGCGCAGGACGTTGAGGGCTCCGGTGGAAAAGTTTCGCGGCGGACAAAAGCGTGTTTCCACCAGCTGCGCAAGCATCAGGCTCGCGATTTCCGGGATGTCCTCCGGATGCTCGCGCAAGGCTGGAAGCGCGATGACGATTCCGGCGAGCGCCTGCATCAGCGCCGGGTCGAAGCCCTGCGATTCCACCAGGCGTTTCGGCTCCTCCGCCGTGAAGGACACGAGCCGCATGTTGATCTTTTCCGCGCGCGCGGTGAAGAACGCCAGGTGCTTCTGCTGGTTCTTGGACAGCGCCGCCAGCTCCTCGACGAACAGCACGCCACCGGCAGCCTGCTGGAGCAAATCCTGAGAAGCGTCGTTGAGCGCCTGCGCCGCGTCGATCCACGGCGTATTGGGCTGTTGAAGATAGCGCGCGTAGAGCTCCGGCATCACGCCCTTCTCGCCGCGCATCAACACCGCCGTGCCCGCGGCGGAGATTCGCGCGAGGCGTTTTTTCAGCTCGGTGAGGCGCGCCGAGCGGCCGAAGCTGGCGATGCTGAGAGGCGGGACCGCGCGCGATTCACCCGCCCGCAGCGCGCGCTTGACGGTCGCAAGCAGCTTTTGCAGCGCGATCGGCTTTTCATCATGATGACCGGCATGTTGAGCTGGCCGCCGCTGGCCCATTCCTTCAGGAGCGTGATTCCGTCCGCGTCGGGCATCCAGATGTCGAGCAGCACGAGATCGGGCCGCCCCCGCGAGCGCAACGAGCGCGCCGCGGTGGCATTCTCGGCGAGCTGCACCGAATGGCCCTCGTCGGAAAGGATTTCCGACAGCAGCTCGCGGATTCCGACTTCGTCGTCAACGACCAGTATCTGCGCCATGACCGATTCAGGCCGCAAGCGGAAGCGAGATGCGCACCGCTGCGCCGCGACCGCCTTCCCTCTCCGTGCGGTTCTCTATCCGGATGGTGCCGTGGTGCTCGTCGATGATCCGCTTCACGATCGCGAGCCCGAGTCCGGTCCCCTTGGGCTTGGTGGTGACATAGGGCTCGAACGCGCCGTCGATGATGGCCTTCGGGAAACCGCAGCCGTTGTCGCTGATCCGCAGCCACACCTGGCCGCCTGAATGCTCGGTCGATACTTCGATCTTCGGATCGCCGCTGCCGGAAAGCGCGTCCTGCGCATTCTGCAGCAGATTGTGGATCACCTGCCGCAGACGGTCGGGGTCGCCGCGCACCGCGGGGATACCCTTCTGCAGGTTCGCCTGAATCCGGGTTCCGGACTGCTCGTACAAGGCGAGCACCTCCGCGACCAGCCGGTTCAGATCCAGCCCGCCGAGCTGCGGCGGGGGCGTGCGGGCGTAGTCGCGGAAGCCATCGACCATGTTCTTCAACGCAGTCACCTGCGCGACGATCGTCTCGGTGGCGCGGTCGAGAGCCTGCGCCTCTTCGAGGGAAACCTTGTCGGTGAGCTTCGCCTGCAGGCGCTCCGCGGCGAGCTGGATCGGCGTGAGGGGATTCTTGATCTCGTGGGCGAGTCTGCGCGCGACCTCGCCCCAGGCGGTTGCGCGCTGAGCCGCAATCAATTGCGTGACGTCGTCGAACACCACGACGTAGCCGCCGCCGCTCGCCCCGGGAAGGGGAGAGCCGCGCACCAGAATCACCGCTCCACGGTCGCGCATCTCGATCTGCTGCTGCCATTCGGCGCCGCTGTGCTGACGGAATTCTTCCCGCAGCATGCGTGCAAACTCGGCGAGCGCCGGCCAATCCTCAAGCCTTACTCCGATGAGGGGCGCGAGATTCTCCTGCAATATGCCTCCCGCCCCGCTGTTTGCGATTCGCAGGACGAGTCCGTGATCGAAAACGAGCACTCCCGCCGATAGATTGGCAAGGATGCTTTCCAGATACCCCTTGGCGGTCTCGAGCTGCGTCTGGTCGCGCTGGGCGGCGCGGCGCGCCTCGCCCAGCTGCTGAGTCATGCTGTTGAACGACTGGGTGAGGATGCCCAGCTCGTCGCGGCTCGTGACCGGTGCGCGGCGCGAAAAATCGCCTCGCGCCACCGCCTGCGTGCCCTCGGCGAGCACGGCGAGCGGCTGCGACAGGCGCCGCGACAACAGGAACGCGAGCGCGATCGCGGACAGCAGCGCGAGCAGCAGCGTCAGGGTCAGCGTGAGAATGTAGATCTCCTTCAGCCCCTGGCGAGACAGCGACAGTTCCTTGTAGGCGCGATATACGCTCTGGACCGATTCGCCTTGTTCGGCGAGCGCCTGAGGCACCCAGTGCGTAAGCTGCAGCAGGCGCGGCCCTCCGGCGAGCTTCGGGCCGTCCAGCGGCACGATCACGCGCAGCAGAAGTCCTTTGTCCCCGACGGGCTCGACCGCGCTATAGCCGCGCACCTGCCGCCCTTCGCGCAGCGCCTGCGCAGCCGGGGAGGGCGGTACGAGTCTTGCGGTCTCGCGGCTCGCGCTCGCCAGAACTTCTCCTCGCTCGTTCAGCAGCAATGCTTCTTCGACATAGGCCTGCTCGCGCAAGCGGGCAAGCGCGGCGGGTTGTTGGCGCGTCGGATCCTCGGAGAGGTCGAGCGCCATCACACGGGCCTTGAGCAGCAGCTCGTTCAGCATGACGTCGAGCGCCGCGCGGCCGAGATTGAGTCCGCCCTCGAGCGCGCGCTCGACGCGCACGTCAAACCACGACTCGATGCTCTTCGCGAGAAACTGCAGCGACACGGTATAGACGAGCAGCCCGGGAACGACGCCCACCAAGGCAAACATGACGAGCACCCGGAACGTGAGCAGCGAGCCGAACACCTTTGCCCGGCGCTGCCGCGCCAGGATCGCGAGCTGGTACGCCACAAGCCCGAGGAGCGCCAGGGCGATCGCCGCGTTCAGGCCGAGCAGCAGCGGATAGTGCTCGGCAAAGAGCGGCGAGTTGGCCGTCGCGGCGGCAAGCAGGAACAGCAGGATGCCGCCGAGCGCGGCGCTGCCGACCAGAACGTAGGTCATCGGGCCTCGCGCACCGGCGCAAGCGGCGTGAACGGGAATCGCTTCCAGTCGGAGGCAAGCGTCCACTCGCGGTTGGTGACCGCGCTCACGCGGAACGGCGTCGGCAGTTGGGCCGGGTCCAGGCGCAGGCGCACCGAAGCGATGTACTTTCGGCCGTTGTCGACCTGGTTCTGTCCCAGCACCGGCCAGCCGTGAACCGTGCCGAGCGCTTGTAGCGCCTCGGCGAGCGTGGGGAAATTCTGATGGAGCGTCCCGCTGGAGAGCCGGTACTGTTGCGCCAGCGGGAGATAGGCAAGCCGCAGCTCCAGCTTTTCGGAAGCGGACTTCTCATCGAACCAGTACCAGCGCGGCCGCGTCAGCTCGAATTCCACGAGGAAACCGAGCGACACGCCATTTTTCAGGGCCTCCAGCAGCGGAGCTGTCAGATCCAGGTGAAAATCCGCATACAGGGAGTATCGCGTCTCCGCGAGTTCCAATCCAACATTATTCACCTGGATGGGCTCGGCGAGCGCCGACGCCGCGAAACCCAGGGAAAGCGCGGCGGCGAATCGACGAAAGCTTGCGGTCATGTAGGCGGCCGGCCTTTTGTCAGCAAAGCGTAGAAGAAGCCGTCGCTATGGGCGCCCGGCAGGATCTGCCCGTCGTCAAGCCCTGGAATCGGGAGCAGCTCGGCTTCCGGGTGCCGCGTGAGAAACGCGCGCACCTGTCCCCCGTTTTCCTCGGGAAACACCGAGCATGTCGCGTACAGCAATTTACCATCGGCCGCGAGCACCCGCCACAACGCCTCGAGCAGCTGCGCCTGAGTGCCGGCGAACCCGGACGCGTCGGCCCTCCGGCGCAGCCACCGGATGTCGGGGTGGCGTCGCACCACGCCCGACGCCGAGCAGGGCGCATCCAGGAGAATCCGATCGAACGTCCTGCCTTCGCTGAAGCTCTCCGGATCGCGGCAATCGCCGACCACGATTTTTGCAGTGAGCCCCAGCCGGGAAAGATTTTCGGCGATACGCCGCGCCCGCTCTCCGTCCGCGTCCACCGCCAGCAACTCGCACTGGGCGAGCTCGAGCAGGTGTCCGGTTTTTCCGCCCGGCGCGGCACAGGCATCGAGGACGCGCATCCCGTCGCGAACATCCAGAAGCGGTGCCGCCCGCTGCGCGCCCGCGTCCTGCACGGAGACCTCGCCGGCGGCGAATCCGGGGAGCCGCTCGACCCGGCAAGGTTTCTCGAGCAGCACCGCCTCCTCGCCCAGCGCCCGGGCGGGAATCGCGGCCCGGTCGAGTTTCTCCAGATACGCACTCGCCGGCAGCCGTCGCCGGTTGACCCGGAGCACCATGGGCGGATGCCGGTTCGAGTCCAAGAGCGCAGCCTCCCATCCGTGAGGATGCGCCGCGCGCAGCGCGTCGATCCACCACTGCGGGTGGCGATAGCGGCCGGGCTCGGTCGCCTCGATTTCCGGAAGCAGTTGGTGCATGCGGCGCTGGAAGTTGCGCAGCACGGCGTTGACCAGTCCCTTCGCGCGCGAGTGCCCGAGCAAGACGGCCGCCTCGACCGCCTGATGCACCACTGCATGCGCGGCCTGCGGCCGCGCCGCGAGCTCCGCAAACGCCGCGAGAAGCAACCCGCGCAATCGAGAATCGGTGAGAGGCCGCTCCAGTAGCCGGTCGAGCGCCACGTCGACCACACCGTAACCGCGCAATGCGTTGTAGCAAAGATCCTGCGCCGCAGCGATGACCGCTTGCCATGGGGCCCGGTGTTTCAGGTCGCCGAGTGCCGTGTTCAGACTCTCCCCGTCGAGCACGCGCCCGACGACCTCGGCGGCGGCAACGAAGGCCCGTGCAAGGGAAGGACCAGCGGAAACGGCGGAGAGGGGCATGCTCCTCAAGGTCACGGGCGTTACCGCGCATTATAGGCAGGGCGCCGTAACCCGTGCCACGCGCTCAGACTTCGAAGCGCTCGCCCGCCAAAAGCGGAAATCCTCTGAGAAACTCGGCCGCCGCGAGCCGCTTTCCACCGGAAACGCGCGCGCCGGGCGCCGGATCGAAGGCGCGAACGCGGCGGCTGACCGCGACCGCGCTCTCACGCCAGTCCAGGCGCGACTCGCGCTGGTCGAGCTTCGCAGCATACGTCACCCCTTCGGCGGGCTGGGGGCGGGGTCTGAGCCCGCCCGCTTCGAGCTCGCTCAAGGCGCGCACGATGAGCTTCGCGCCAAGCCCTGCGAGCCGGTCGTGCAGGGCACCCGCGGTGTCGTCCTCCAGGATCGGAATCCTTTCCTGCAGCAGTACCGGCCCCGTGTCGAGCCCCACGTCCATCTGCATGATGGATACACCGGTTTCTCGATCCCCTGCGAGAAGCGCCCGCTGTATAGGCGCCGCGCCGCGCCAGCGCGGCAACAGGGATGCGTGAACGTTGACCGCACCGTAGCGGGGGATTTCGAGCACCGCCTGCGGCAGAATCAGCCCATAGGCGACGACGACCATGATGTCCGGCCTTCTGTCCCTCAGCTTCTCGTGTAATTGCGTGTCCCTGAGGTCGGCGGGCTGGTCAACCTCGATTCCGCGTGAGATGGCGAGTCGCTTCACCGGCGAAGCAGCCGGTTCGAGACCGCGACCTGCAGGCCGGTCCGGCTGGGTCAGCACGCCGCTCACGCGGTGGCGAGATTCCAAAAGCGCCTCAAGGCAACGCGCCGCAAATCCGGGCGTGCCGGCGAAAACGATTTTCACGGGCGCAACCCCCATTGCCGACCAGGCGAAGCGCTTCGCCCTTCGCGTAATAACGAACCGAAAGAGCCGCCTCTCAGGCTGTCTTGCGCAGTTGTTTTTGAAGTTTCGCCTTGATGCGCTGTTGCTTGAGGCGCGACAGATAGTCCACGAAAACTTTGCCCTCGAGGTGATCCATTTCGTGCTGGATGCAGATCGCGAGCAGCTTCCCGGCGGTAAGGGTGAAGGATTTCCCTTCCACGCCAAGCGCGCGCACTGTCACGAACTCTGCGCGCTCAACCGGCTCGTAGATTCCCGGAACCGAGAGACATCCTTCCTCGCAGTACTGGGTACCTTCCCGCGCAACGATTTCCGGGTTGATCAGCACCAGCAGCTGGTCGCGGGTTTCCGAAGCGTCGATGACGATGACTCGCTTGTGTACGTCGACCTGCGTCGCCGCGAGGCCGACCCCGGGTGCGGCGTACATCGTTTCGGCCATGTCGCGCACCAGTGCGCGAACCGATTCGTCGACCTCGAGTACGCGGGCGGCCTTCTTGTAGAGCCTCGGATCAGGGTAGCGGAGGATGTTCAGCAACGCCATAAATACTTGCAAATAGAAAGAATTAGCGGCAGAATTTAATGCGGACTGTAAAAAGCGCACCGCAATAGCCAATATAGGGACTAAGGCGGGTCAATCCAGACGAAGACGAGACGGACATGCAAAAGTCTATCATAGCTCTCCTCGCGCTCGTCCTTGCGGGCGCCGCTTCGCTGGCCCTCGCGCAAGGCGATCTGACGCTGCGAGACAACGCCCCGGACCGCCACGTCGTACAGAAGGGCGATACGCTCTGGAGCATCGCCACGAAATTCCTCAAAGACCCGTGGCGCTGGCCGGAGATTTGGCGCATGAATCAAGAGCAGATCCGCAACCCCCACCTCATTTCTCCCGGCGACGTGCTGGTCCTCGACCGGAGCGTGTCTCCGCCGCAATTGCGCCTGGGAGAGGACAGCGGCGCTGCTCGTCCCGCCGCCGGTTCGGTGAAGCTCTCGCCCCGCATCTACGGCGAACCGCTCGCCAGGGACGCAATACCCGCAATTCCGCTCAAGGCGATCGAGCCGTTCCTGACGCAGCCGCTCCTCATCGAGGAAGGCGGCCTTGACAAGGCCCCGCGCATCATCGCCACGGAAGAGAACCGGGTGAACGTCGGAGCGGGCAACGTAGCCTACGTCAGCGGTTTCGGCGGCGCCGACATTCCGGTCTGGCAGGTCTACCGGGCCGGCCGGCCGCTCGTTGATCCGGACACCCGTAGGACGCTCGGTTTTGAAGCCGTGTTCCTCGGCACCGCGCGCGTGACGCAAAGCGGCGAGCCGGCCACGGTGCGGATCCTCGATTCCAAAAAGGAGATCTCCGCCGGGGACAGGCTCATTCCAGCGCCCCCGCCCACCATCGCCCAGTACGTGCCCCATGCGCCGGCCTCCGCCGTCAACGGCCGAATCATGGGACTCTACGATGCCCTCGCTACCAGCGTGGGCGGGCGCGACTCGATCATCTCAATCAACAGAGGCAGGCGCGACGGCTTGGAGTTCGGGCACGTGCTCGCCGTCTACCGTAATGTCGTAATCTACAACCAGCGGGACTATTTGAAATCGCGCGACCGCTCCCCAGCCATTCAGCTTCCCCCCGAGCGCTACGGCTTGGTATTCATCTTCCGCACTTTTGACTCGGTCTCCTATGCCTTGGTCATGGAAAGTTCGCGGCCGATCCAGCCGGGAGACATCGTGCTGAACCCCTGAGCGCGCTTGAGGCCAGGGCACCGTCGCCGAGGCACTCGCCCGTGAGCGACGCGGGCGAACTGGCCGCTTGGATCGAGTTAAGCCTCGTCCCCGGACTCGGTGACCAGAGATTCCGGTCCCTGCTTTCGACCTTCGGTCTGCCGACCCGAATACTGAGCGCCACGCGATCGCAGCTCGGTCGAGTGGTACCCGAGGCGCTTGCGGCGCGCATCCTCGAGCGCAGCAGCGGCCCTGAAATCGAAAAAACGCTCCAATGGGCGGCTCAAGCCGGGCACGCGCTGCTCACGCTCGCCGATACCGAATACCCCAAGCAGCTCCTGGAAATCCCGGACCCGCCGGCCCTGCTCTATGTCACCGGCAACGTGAAGCTTCTTTCCTCCTCTGCTCTCGCAGTGGTCGGCAGCCGAAACGCCACGCCCCAGGGAATGAAGAACGCGCAGAGCTTCGCCCGCACCTTGAGCGAGGCCGGACTCGCCATCGTGAGCGGCCTTGCTCTGGGCGTGGACAGCGCCGCGCACCGCGGCGGGTTGGAGGGACGCGGCTCGACCATCGCGGTCCTGGGGACCGGAATCGACATCGTGTATCCCAGGCGCAACCAAGCGCTTGCGGAGGAAATCGCATCGCGGGGTACGCTCGTGTCCGAGTTCCCGCTCGGCGCACCGCCCAACGCGGCAAATTTCCCGCGCCGCAACCGCCTCATCTCGGGTCTCGCCCGCGGCTGCCTCGTCGTCGAGGCCGCGCTCGATTCGGGCTCGCTGATAACGGCGCGCCTGGCGGCGGAACAGGGACGCGAGGTGCTTGCCATTCCCGGATCGATCCACTCGCCGCTCTCCAAGGGCTGCCACGCCCTCATCAAGCAGGGCGCGAAGCTCGTCGAGAGCGCACAGGACGTGCTCGAGGAACTCGGCGGGGCGCGAGCGCCCGATCCGACACCGTCCGGATCGGGCGCGAGTCACGACCTGCTCGATAAAATGGGTTTCGATCCGCTCGACATCGACGAGCTGATCGCGCGCAGCGGCTTGACGACCGAAGTCGTATCCGCCATTCTCCTGCAGTGGGAGCTGGAAGGAAAAATAGCGAGCCTCCCCGGAGGTTTATACCAACGCATCGGCTGAGGATTTATCGCGAATGTTCGACGTACTCGTCTATCTCTTCGAAAACTACTACCAGACTGAGGCTTATCCCGATCAGGACACGCTCCAGCGCAAGCTGCACGCGGCCGGATTCGAGAACGACGACATCCACGACGCGCTCGACTGGCT
>WNFG01009744.1_pt1 | contig 10082 bp, 8 predicted proteins | sample 5400431 | NCBI WGS metagenome assembly WNFG01 (sample SAMN13153346, study PRJNA577476) | soil metagenome | isolation source: 120 cm saprolite under Douglas fir tree site 2 hole 3 replicate 2 | place: USA:California | collected 2015-04-18
CAGGTGGGCAGCAAGCTGATCGGGTCGGATGCGTTTCAGGAGACGGACATCACTGGCGTCACACTTCCCATCACCAAGCACAACTATCTGGTGACGCATGCCAGCGAAGTGGCGCAGACTATCCGCGAGGCTTTCTATGTGGCGCGGTCGGGACGGCCGGGACCGGTTCTGGTGGATATCACTAAAGACGCGCAGCAGACTACATGCGAATTTGATTGGGAAGCGGCGGCGCCACAGTTGCCGGGATACCGTCCTGACCTTTCGCCGGCTCCGAAGGAATACGACGAGGCCCTGGAGTTGATCCACAATGCCAAGCGACCGGTGATTCTGGCTGGGCATGGCATCATTATTTCCGGCGCCATGCAGGAGGTCCGCGACTTTGCGGAACGAGCGGGCATCCCGGTGGCCCCCACGCTGCTGGGGTTAGGTGCGTTTCCAGCTTCTCACCCCCTGAATCTCGGAATGATGGGCATGCACGGCGAAGCCTGGGTGAACCACGCCATCCAGGATGCAGACCTGCTGATCGCGCTGGGAATGCGATTTGACGACCGCGTAACGGGCAGTCTGAAGACTTACGCTCCGAACGCGAAGAAGATTCACGTCGAGATCGATCCGGCGGAAATCAACAAGAATGTCAAAGTGGACGTCGCTCTGGTGGGCGATCTTCGCGAGGTGCTGCATGAACTGCTGCCTCGCATCGAGTCTCCGGATCGCAGCGAATGGCTGGACTCGATTGACCAGATGAAAGGGGACGCTGCGGTCCGCGATATTCAGAACCTGCCCGACAACGGGCATCTGTACGCCGCGCATGTGATCAATGACATCTGGCGGGAGACTCGCGATGCCGACACCATTGTGGTCACTGACGTTGGGCAGCATCAGATGTGGGAGGCGCAGTACTACAAGCACGAGAAGGCACGCAGCCTGATTACTTCGGGCGGACTGGGCACGATGGGATTTGCTTTGCCTGCAGCCATCGGCGCGAAGGTCGCGCGCCCGGAAGCGGAAGTTTGGGTAATCGTGGGCGATGGTGGGTTTCAGATGACGATGGCGGAACTGGCGACGCTTGTGCAGGAAAACCTCAAGATTCACATCGCCATCATCAACAATGGCTATCTCGGGATGGTGCGGCAGTGGCAGGAGTTTTTCTACGAGCGCAACTATTCGGCGACTCCACTACTGAATCCGGATTTTGCGAAGCTTGCCGAAGCGTATGGGATCAAGGCCGCAACCGTCCGGCAACGCTCGGAGGTCGTTCCGGTGGTGCGAGAGGCACGCAATCACGACGGGCCCATGCTGATCAATTTTCATGTCGAACAGGAAGACACGGTGTATCCGATGGTGGCGGCTGGATCGGCGCTGCATGAAATGATCCGCCGGCCGAGCCCGATCGTGGAGACGGCAGCGGACGAGTAATTTCCCGAGTAATTTCCGAGTAATTTCTATGATGAACACATTCGTTGTGTACGTGGAAAATAAGCCGGGAGTGCTAACCCGGGTCGCGTCGCTTTTTCGCCGGCGAGCTTTCAATATCGATTCGCTGACGGTAGGGCGTACCGAGAAGCCTGAAGTCTCGCGTATGACCATCACGGTGGATGCCGACTATGATCAGGCCCGCCGCATCGAGGCCAACCTGTACAAGTTGGTGAATGTGATGCTGGTGGAGAACATTACTCACGAGCCTGCGATCGTCCGCGACCTGGCTATGATCAAAGTGGCCGCAACCCATGAGGCGCGCTCGCACGTGCTGGAGCTGGCGAGCGTATTCCGGGCCCGAGTGGTCGATGTCGCGCCCGAGTCCCTCACCATCGAGATTACCGGCGCCGAAGACAAAATTGACGGACTGCTCGAGGTATTGCGTCCGTATGGCGTGATGGAAATGGTTCGCACGGGGATCGTCGCCATGCGGCGCGGGAGCAAGTCTTCGGGCGCGTTGACAACGACTGTTGTCGCTTCGGCAGAGGCAAGCGGCGAAAACGTTTCCTACTCGGTGTGAGGTTTGTCGAACGGATTCTCGATGCGGATGCCCGAGATAATCTGTTTAGCATTCAAGTCCTCGGAGAAAATCTGGACGCATCCAGCTGTTCACGACGATACGCGCCAGATCTTTGGAAAGCGGAGTGGCAATCTTCCGCGTGACGTTGACATAGAACTCTTGCAGCACCTGCAGGCTCAGAACGCCCGTTCGCTGACTCCAAAGTTCCACCAGAACGCTCTTCGCCACTTCATGCTTGGCTTTCGCGTCCACATCGTGAGCGTAGATCAAAACGTTGGTGTCAACGAAGGTTCTATCGCTCATGCAATTCATCCCGGCTGACTCTGATCACGCCACCCAGATGAAAGCCTTGCTCAAGCAGGCTCAGAGCCTGTCGCTCAGCGCGCTCGTATGCTTCCTCCTCACCGACGAGCATTTCAATCTGCTCCGCAACGAGACCGCTGATGGAGGTAGCACGACGCGCGGCGAGGATCTTCGCCTTCCGGATCGTCTGCCGGTTGAGACTGATCGTCAGATTCTGTTTGGGTATGTCGCCAGAGGATGCCATGCTTGTATTGTACCACGTATTATACGTGACACACATAAGAAACGTGCAAAAATAGCAACACGCTTATTATTAATTTTGCAGCAGTAATCGGACTGGTAGCGCATTCCAGATTGGGCGACGAGTGCGGTCGGCCTGCATCACGAGGCGTCGCAGTTTCCCATCGCTGGCATCTGTGAAGAAAGGGGCCCAAGGTTTATTCAGGGAGTCGACACAAAATTACTGTGGGAAATGCCGGAGTTCATGACCTTCAAGGCTCTTTCAGCTCGCCGCAGGCTAGAGTTGCTGATAATCCGCCGCCGCTACTTCGATAAATCCACCTTGCTTCAGACTCTCAGGAGTGACGACGCCGGCCCCAATCGTTGCCGGGAGCTTCTTTTGTGCCGTTTTCCAATCCACCTCAAAGATATCGGTGAAGTAGCTGGCCACGCCGGCGTGTTTGAAGAGCAGGCCTGCTTCGCGGTTCTCCGTCACGGCCGCCTTTGACCAGTTCTGCGAACTCACCAGCACGGTTTCACCATCCACGATTATGAGCTTGTTGTGGCAGTGGACAAGGCGCGTGGTATCCACGTAGCGGATGTTGACGGAGATCTTCAAACCGTACTTCGCCGCAATGTTCGCGAGGTTCACCTTTTCCTTCGCCAGGTCTTTGTTGCTGAAGATCTTTCCTAGCATAATGCGAACGTCAAATTTCGGCTTGTCCTTCCGGGCATCGGCGATGGCCTGCAACAACTGGGCCACTGGCGGGTCGGCGCTGTGAATATATTGCTGCTCGATCAGCACCGAACTCTTGGCCGCCTTGAGAAAATCCGGAATGACCTGCATGTAATTATCGGGACTCAGGACGGGCTGGACCGTCAACGGCTTGTTCAGCGAGAACGTCTTGCTTGGGAACAGTTTGTCGGGGCGTTTCGTGGGCGCGGATTCGACCAGCATCGGCGGCGGCGGAACCGCTGCAGCGGCCATTGCCAATGCCTCGGGCGTGTTCAACTCGAGTTTCATATCGTCATCGAGGATAGTGGTCAGGAACTTTGCCATAGCTTTGGACTGCAGGGCGATGCCCATGTCGCGGTTCCCGGTACGGAAGTGGGTGTCCGCCTTACCGTCCAGAACGTTCAAGGGAATGCTGTTATTGCTGTAATTGCCGCTCTGCACGATGCAAATCTCACCATCAATCACGATCACTTTCTCGTGGGAGGAGCGGAAGAAGTGGGCGCTCGTGTTTTCGCTCGCACAGGAGGGAGCGGATACGCACGTCGCGCCCGCTTGTTTCAGGTCGCGAAAGATTTCATCCTCGCCCTTGACGTGATCGGTATCGAGCATGAGCGTGACTTTGACGCGGCGCGCCATCGCATCCTTGAGAAGGTTGGCGACGTAACCCGCACTAAAGTCGTAGATGCCGATCTCAATCGTCTTTTTCGCCGCGTCGAGTAGCCGCTTGGTGACGGCGAACGTGGAATCGGGCGAAGCGAAGGCCGTGATCTGGCCGCTAACCGAAAAGGAAGGCACCTTCACATCCTTGTGTGGCTTTAGAATGCAGTTCCGCGGCACCATCTCCAGCGTCGCTTCAAAGGTCTCCGCGGAGGCCGGGCTTAAACTCTCGATCGCCGCATCGGCAGCGGCGCCATCTTCTTTCACGATGAGCGGCATATTAGGTTACTCCAGTTGAAATGGCTTCGATTCACGTACTATGAGCGGAACGTTCACCGTTTTTCCGCGCTCTACAATCGGCAGGGCTGACGGCAGATAAACGGGATTCGTCTGCGCCTTGCTGTGTACCCAGGCCACAATCCCAAACGATCGGGCCTTGTTTCCCGCTTGCCCTGTTAAAGATTCGACGCTAAGGGCATGCACGCCCGATGCCGCCAGTTTGTCCTGATGCAAGTCCCTTGCGCGTTGCGCCTGCCGTTGGGTTGCCATGCCTCTCAACTTACTGTCAGTCGGCTGTAAAGGTAAAGCCCAATGCCTTCATAACCGATTGGATGGGGTTGAAGACGCTACCGCCATTTGCGCCGGCAAAGTGCAAGCCGACGATCTTGCCGGTCGCCACGTCGATCACCAGCGATCCGGAGTCGCCGCCGGCGGTGTAACGCTCACAGAGCACCTGCCGAGTAAAACCGATCTGCCCGACCCCCTCATAGTTGAGAACGAAACGAAAATCCGTGTCGATGATCCTGCCCTTTGTGGTTCCGGTCGTGCGGCCCCGTTTCGTGACCACCATGTCTCGCTGAGGCGCGATCGTCGCAAGGGGCTTCTTGGCCTTCGGAAGATTGTAGGTAATGTCCGCCAGTCGCTCCGGCCTGGCCTCCGCCAAGGCTGCGTCAACTTCGTTTACAAACGCCCCGCCTTTCTTGAAGGGAACCGCTTCCCTCAACACCGCCACCCAATCCGAGGGAACTTTGCCGCCATCGGCGGGCCCCGGATAAACCACCTTGTCACCCGCCTTGCCCTTGCCACTGTTCGCCAGCACGTGGGAATTGCTCAACACATAGCGCTTACCGCCTTTTTTTACGATGGCGCCCACTGTACCTGCGGTAATTTTGACGTGTCCAATGCTGAAGCCGCTCTCTATGGATTTCCGCTTAACTAGCGGTTGTACCTGCGGTACGATCAATCCAATTGGCTTGACGTCGGTGTATGCCGCCTGGCCCCGGTCGGTGGCTATTACGGGTGGCACGAAGTGCTGAGCCGCTATTTTCTTCCGAGGCAGCTTCTTCACGACGTAGAAGCACACACAAAGCGAATCCAATTCTTTTCCGTCGCTGACTTTCTTGCTCACGCCGACGCCCACGATATTTGGATCATCAAAGGTTCGGCGCACTCTTGTTACGTGTCTTGCATGAAGGCTCTCCACCTCTGCCTCTGGCTCCGCCTCGGCGGTGATGAAATCCAACGCCTCTAGCAAGTCCTTTGGAGTTGACGGCATGTCTTTCCTCCAAATTCGCCGCTCGGCAGAAAGCGACAACGTGCCTGGCGGCGTGAATTCGTTCGGGGAAGACGATACGACCGGGTTCGGCCCTGAGAAAGGGAAGTGGTAGGTTTTTACTCGATTCAATAGCGCGAGTCAAGGCCAATCGCGCATTGATTGGCGACTAAATTGTGGCAGCCGGATCTGTAAGCCGAATTCTGTCCGCGGGATTGCTCCTGCGGGACGGCCATTCCTCTGGGCCGCGCATCGCTGTGCGGCTCTAGCGACCTACCCGGAGGTTTGACGCACCGAGCCGGCACGTGTCCCCGGCCGAAGCCAGGGACTTCCTCCCTATTTGGTCTTGCTCCGTGTGGGGTTTGCCCTGCCCGCGGCATTACTGCAACGGCGGTGCGCTCTTACCGCACCTTTTCACCCTTACCTGAGCCTTGCGGCTCGGGCGGTATATTTTCTGTGGCACTTTCCGTCGACTGAGCTTGAACCCAGCCTCCCGGACGTTATCCGGCACACTGCTCTGCGGAGTTCGGACTTTCCTCTGTCTTACGACAGCGGCCGTCCGATCCGGCTGCCAACAGGGTCATTATATGCGATTGTGGCAGCGCTCCAGGCTGCGGGTCGCACCGGCGGAGTGATATTGCTCTGCTAGACTGATATCTTGACGAGGCTCTGTAGATGCCACGGACAGACAGCCTGCGACACGGGGCCATGACTTCAACCGAGGCCATGCGCATTGCTCTGCAATCGCTGTGGGCAAACAAGCTACGGTCTTTTCTCACGATGTTGGGAGTGGTGATCGCCGTGGCTGCGGTCATCGCTGTGGTTACCTTTACCAGCGGCCTTGACCGCTACGTGGCCGAGCGAGTGTTCAGGCTGGGAACGGACGTCTTTATTGTCAGCAAAATCTCTCCGGTCATCACCAACATTGACCAGTTGATCGAAGGTGAGAAACGCAAAAACCTCACCCTGGACGATTATTACGCGGTGCGCGAGGCCTGCCAAAAGTGTTCGGTGGTCGCCGCCTCTGTCCTCAACCCTACGGGTCACGTAAGGTATGCGGAACACTCGATCAATGACACCTGGGTGCGGGGCATGACACCCACGATGGCGACCGTCCTGGATCTCAATCTGACCGCCGGCCGGATGTTGAACGAAACCGACGAGGACAACCGCTCCACGGTGGCGGTCATCGGCACTGACGTCGTGGACAATCTTTTTCCCAGCCAGGATCCCTTGGGCATGGAAGTGCGGCTTGATGGACAACTCTATCGTGTCATCGGCGTGGGCGAGAAGCAGGGCAAAACTCTGGGCCAGAGCCTGGACAACTATATAGCCATCCCGATTTCAGCTTACTTAAAGCAGTACGGTTCCCATACCAGCATCCGCGTTTCAGGAAAAGCTCACGGGGTAGGCAGCCAGCTGAATGCGGCGATCGACGAAGTGCGAGTCGTGTTGCGGGCTCGTCGTCATGATGCTCCCGGCCAGCCGGATAGTTTTGTCGCGGAGACGAACGAGAATTTCCTGAGCTTGTGGAAGAATCTCACGCAGACCCTTTTCATCACGATCACGGCGATCGCCGCCATAGCCCTGGTGGTGGGGGGCATCGTGATCATGAACATCATGCTGGTGTCGGTTACTGAGCGCACGCGAGAGATCGGCATTCGAAAAGCCATGGGAGCACGACGGCAGGATGTCCTGATGCAGTTCCTGATCGAATCCGCCACTGTGGCCCTGCTCGGCGGGTGCCTAGGCGTTCTGTTCGGGATCAGTTTTGCCAAATCAATCACCGCCTTAATTGGCATGCCTTCGGCGGTGAAACTGTGGGCCGTTCTGGCTGCATTGATGGTTTCAACCAGCGTGGGATTGTTCTTCGGAGTGTATCCGGCAAAGCGCGCCGCCAAGCTGGACCCAATTGCAGCGCTGCGGTTTGAACTGTAGGTCTTAAATATGCGTCGAAGCGATTACGGCGAGAGTGTTCAGATGGCGCTGGACACCATCCGCAGCAACAAAATGCGCTCGGCACTCACCGTGCTGGGCATCGTGATCGGTGTCGCGGTGGTCATTAGCATCTCTTCGGTGGTGCGCGGATTGAACGAGAGTGTCACACAGTCCATCAGCAGTTTGGGTTCAGATCTGGTCTTCGCCTTTCATATCCAGCCGTTTAACATCGGTCGCCCCACCGAAGAAATGCGCACCCGCAAGGAATTGACTCTCGAAGACTGCCTGGCCATGAAGGACTTGCCACATGTGAAAGCGGTCACTACGGGGCTTCGCTACCAGAGACCAGAATTCGGCGCCGGCACCTACGTGGTGAAATATGGCGACCGCCGGGCTAAGAACACCATGCTCGAAGGCGATACCGGGGAATGGCCCAAAGTATTCGATCTTGGAGTTACCGAAGGCCGCTGGTGGAATGAGAATGACGACGAACGCCATGCTTCCGTCATCGTGCTGGGGAGCGATACCGCGGACGAACTTTTCCCGAATGGAGGCGCTCTCGGAAAGGAAATTAATATTGACGGCCAGCTGTTCACCGTCATTGGAGTCGCCGAGAAACGGAAGAGTGCCTTTGCAGGCGGCAACAACCCGGAAGACAATATCGTACTTTTTCCCTTGACCACGTTTCGGAAATTGCATCCCGAGTTGAAGCAATACTGGATCAGCGTCAAAGCCACGTCGCATGTGGAGATGGCGAAAGCGGAGGATGAGATGCGCGAACTCCTGCGGCGCAGGCGCAGGCTCTCCCCGGAAAAGCCCGACAACTTCGCCATCTTTACCCAGGAGTCCTTCACCGACTTCTGGAACCAGATCACGGGAGCGGTATTCATCTTCATGTTCGCTGTTTCCAGCGTGGGCCTGATCGTGGGTGGCGTGGGCGTGATGAACATCATGCTAGTGTCGGTGACCGAACGCACCCGGGAAATCGGTGTCCGAAAAGCGATCGGCGCGCGGAAGGCGGATATTCTCATGCAATTCACCCTGGAGGCGATTACGCTAACCGCCGTGGGCGGGATCATCGGCGTTCTCGTAGGAGCGGTGATCACCTGGGTGATTCCGGCTATCTGGAGTTCGATGCCCGCGCGCATGTCGTTCTTCTGGACCGCTTTTGGCTTCAGCGCCGCCGCGGCAGAAGGTTTGCTGTTCGGGATCTACCCGGCATGGAAAGCGGCTAACCTGGATCCGATCGAGTCGCTGCGCTACGAGTAGCGCCGACATCTTGCGGCAGGGACGGCGAGCGCTACAAGGATCACATGCATCTGACGGCACGCCCCCTGATTGAAACGGTCGCGGCACTTGGAACCGTATCCAGCCTCGGCTTCTATTTGCTCTCCGGATGCGGCATCGCGAGTTTCCTGAAAAGCCGGCGCCAGAGGCGTGCGTCAGTTTCGTTGCCTGAAAATCAGCTCCCTCCTGTTTCCATCCTGAAACCTTTGAAGGGAATTGATCCGCAGATCTGGGAGGCGTTTTGCAGCCACTGCGAGCAAGACTATCCGGAATTTCAATTGATCTTCGGCGTCAGCGATCCCAACGACCCCGCCATCGGGCTGGTGCGCAAGCTGCAAGAGAGGTATCCGAACCGGCAAATTGATCTGCGGGTGTGCCATCGCGACCTGGGGACCAATCGCAAGCTAAGCACGCTGGCACAAATGCTGCCTGCGGCACGTCATGAAATCTTGCTGGTCAACGACAGCGATATCCGCGTCGCGCCCGACTACTTGCGACGTGTGATCGCACCGCTGGCGGATTCCGCAGTCGGGATGGTGACTTGCCTGTACCGAGGCATCGCCGCCACGACTCTTGGTTCGCGGCTCGAGGCGCTTGGGATCAGCACCGATTTTGTCCCGGGAGTGCTGAGTGCAAGACTCTTCGAAAAAGGACTTCACTTCGGGCTGGGCTCGACGCTAGCTTTCCGCCAAAGTGATCTGCAAGCCATCGGAGGCTTCGAAGCGGTGGTGAACTACCTGGCCGACGACTACGAACTGGGCAATCGCATCGCCGCGCTCGGGAAGCGCGTTGAGCTCAGTGAAGTTGTGGTCGACACGTTCCTGCCGGCGTACTCGCTCAGTCAGTTCTTCGACCACCAGTTACGCTGGGCTCGTAGCGTGCGGGGCGCGCGCCGCTGGGGATACGTCGGCCTGCTCCTAACCTTCGGTTTGCCGTGGGCACTGGTTGCGCTGGTGGCGGCGCGTGGGTCGGGGTGGGTCTGGGCGCTGTTTGTCGCGACCGTTGCGGCACGGCTTGCGGTGGGTTTGACTTCAGCGGTGGAGGTGCTCGGCGATTCACAGGCGCTGCGAGATCTCTTCCTGTTGCCGGTGCGCGACCTGATCGCGCCGGTTGTGTGGGCTCTGGGACTGGTGGGAAACCGTATCTTCTGGCGAGGCGAGGTGTTCTATCTCAAGAACGGCCACCTGGAGAGAATTGCCAACGAGGCCACCGTGCAGCAGGAGCTATCCCGCTTATCCCGGCCCTGAAGGCGTTGCTACAGGGCGGTTGGTAAAGATGATCTTTCCTCCCCGCCGGGCAAGTTCGTAGTACGTCAAACCACGCAACTCTCCAGGATTGTCTTCCTCAGCCCAGAGAAACACGCGCTGCGGACCTTCCCACAAAGTTTTGAAAGA
>WNFG01008545.1_pt1 | contig 10081 bp, 9 predicted proteins | sample 5400431 | NCBI WGS metagenome assembly WNFG01 (sample SAMN13153346, study PRJNA577476) | soil metagenome | isolation source: 120 cm saprolite under Douglas fir tree site 2 hole 3 replicate 2 | place: USA:California | collected 2015-04-18
CACGAGGAGTCGATCGCCGACGTCTCGTTCATCCCCTTCTTCGAAGAGGTGCAGGTGGACTACGAGCCCGGCACCGTGCGCGACGTGCAGCTGCACGACGGCTCGCACATCCTGCTGAAGAAGCTGGGCGAGGACCACGATCCGCGCGACCGCCGGGCCGCACAGCGGGTCATCGACGAGGGCCGCGCGCACGGGCACCTGGTCACTGGCCTCCTCTACGTCGATCCGAATGCGGAGGACTTCGCCAGCACCGAAAAGATCCCGGCGGCGCCGCTGAAAGACCTCGCGGAGAAGGACCTGCGGCTGTCGCGCGAGCAGTTCGACCAGTTCATCGCGGAGTTCGCCTGAGCACCTCGCCGAAAGCGGTCGAGGCCGAGCTGGCGAAAGGAACCCGCCTGGTCGCGCGCCGCGACCCGGCGATGGCCAGGCTCATCAAGCGGGTCGGGAAGCTCGACCTGCGCGACCCGCACGAAGACCCGTTCGCGGCGCTTGTCCGCTCGATTATGTACCAGCAGCTGGCGGGCGCAGCCGCAACGGCGATCCACAACCGGTTCCTCGGCCTGTTTCCGAAAGGGCTCTCGCCACGTGCGGTGCTTGCGCTGAAGGACGGCGCGATGCGGGCCGTCGGCGTCAGCGGCCCGAAGCAGGCGGCGATCGTCGACCTCGCGACCAAGGTCGGCGACGGGACCGTGCCGCTCGAGGACGCCGACTCGCTGACCGACGACGAGCTCGTGGCGAGGCTGGTGCAGGTGCGCGGAATCGGCCCTTGGACGGCCGAGATGTTCCTGATGTTCCAGCTGCACCGCATGGACGTGTGGCCGGTCGACGACTACGGCGTGCGCAAGGGTTGGGCGATGGCGCACCGGCTGAAGGAGCCTCCGGCGCCGCGGGCGCTGCGGGCCGAGGGCGACCAGTTCAGACCTTACCGGTCGGTCGCCGCCTGGTACTGCTGGCGCGCGATCGACGGTTAGCGCCGAGAGTAGCTGCGCCGCAGGCGCTCGATCTCGCGTTCGGTCAGCGGCGGCGTCCCGTAGGCGTCCAGGAACATCTGGGCGAAGCCAGGTCCGAAGTTGTACTGCAGGCTCCAGATGGCGGCGGCGAAGTCGATGCGCGGGCTGTCGACGCGCGCGCGGCCGACGTCGACGAGTGCGGACAGGCGGTCGTTTTCGACCAGGACGTTGGGCGAGCAGTAGTCGCCATGCACCAGCACCTCGCCGCGATCGGGCGGTCCACCGAACGGGCAGTCCGTCGCGTCGATCGAGTGCAGCTCGCGCAGGATTTCGCCGAGCCGCCTCGCGGTAGTCGGGCCGTTCCACGTGATCGACATGTCGTTCATGGGCACGCCTCGCACCGCGTGCGTCAGCAGCCAGTCGTCGCCGAAGCCATGAAACAGGCCGATGAGCTCCGGCACCGGCCATCGTCCCTCCAGCCATTCGAGCCGGTCGCGCTCGTCCTCCAGGTGCGCGGCCCTCTTCACGTAGATCGACTTTGACTCGCCTTCGAGCCGCCAGACCGTCCCGGCCCAGCTCATCCAGGCAAACTCGTGCCGGATCTCCCCGCCGCCCAACGCCGCGCGCGCGGCCGCGGCGACGTCATCAGGCATCCGCATGCCCGTTGAGGACTCCACCGCGATAGCTTTACCATCGACGGGGGTGGCGGTGAATCTTCTTCTGCCCGACTCAGCCGACGCATTCCGCGACGCGACGTGGAGCGACATCGATCCCTACTACAGGGAGCTGGCGTCGCGGCCGTTTGACGAGGACGGCGTCGAGCAGTGGCTGGCGGACTGGTCGCAGCTGGAGTCGCTCCTCTCGGAAGCCTCGACGCTCGCGTACTTCGCGTACACGTGCAACACGGCCGACTCCGCCGCGGAGGCCGCCCAGCTTCGATTCGGCAGCGAGATCGAGCCGAAGATGATGCAGCAGGCGTCCGGGCTGCAGAAGCGGCTGGTGGACCTCGGTTACGACCGGCCTGGCCTGATGACCACGGTCGAACGCTTCCGCAACCAGATCGAGCTGTTCCGCGACGAAAACGTCCCGCTGTTCTCCGAGCTGTCGAAGCTGGAGACGGAGTGGTCGAAGGTCAACGGTGCGATGACGGTGGACTGGGACGGCGAGCAGAAGACACCGCCGCAGCTCCTCCCCTACCTCGAATCACCCGACCGCAGCCTGCGCGAGCGGGCGTTCAAGCTGCGCGCAGAGCCATACCTGCAGCAGCGCGGCGTGCTGGCCGGCATATTCGATCAGATGCTGGTCGCGCGCCAGCAGGTGGGAAACAACGCCGGATTTGCGAACTTCCGCGACTTCATCCACCGCGAGAAGAATCGCTTCGACTACACGCCCGACGACTGCCTGCGGTTCCACGACGCGGTCGAGGAGACGATGCGTCCGGCCACGACGCGAATCCTCGAGCGGCGCAAGCGAGAGATGGGCGTCGGCGAACTTCGGCCATGGGACGTCACAGGCGACCCACTCGGGCGCGCGCCTTTGCGGCCGTTCAGCGACGTGCGCGAATTCATCGAGCGCACCTCAGACGTCGTCGCCCACGTCGATCCGGACTTTCGCAGTTACATCAACACGATGGCCGCCGCAGGCCTGCTGGACCTCGAGAACCGCAAGGGCAAAGCACCCGGCGGATACTCGGCGACCCTCAACGGCCGCAAGATGCCGCTCATCTTCATGAACGCCGTAGGCATCGACGACGACGTGAAGACCATGCTCCACGAGTCGGGCCACGCGTTCCACGGCTTCGAGGCGTCGAAGCTGCCGCTGATCTTCCAGCGCTACCCAGGCTCAGAGATGGCCGAGGTCGCGTCCATGAGCATGGAGCTGCTGACGTCGCCCTTCATCAGCGCGGAGCAGGGCGGCTACTACTCCGACGACGACGCGAGGCGATCGATCCGCGAGCTGCTCGAGGGCGTGATCCTCTTCTTCCCGCACTGCGCCTCGGTCGACGCGTTCCAGCACTGGATCTACACCGACGAGGCCGGCGCCGACGCCGACGCGAGAGACCAGAAATGGCTCGAGCTGCGGCGGCGGTTCGAGAGCGATACCGTCGAGTGGAGCGGACTGGACCGCGAGCGCATCGCGCGCTGGTACCAGCAGCCGCACTTCTTCGCGCACCCTTTCTACTACATCGAGTACGGCATCGCCCAGCTCGGCGCGCTGCAGGTTTGGCGCAACAGCCTGAGCGACCCGTTGAACGCGGTCCGAAACTACCGTGCGGCGCTTGCGCTCGGCGCGACCGAGAGGCTGCCCGACCTCTACGGAGCTGCGGGGGCGCGGCTCATCTTCGACTCGGCGGGAATGCAGGAGCTCACGTCCGTGGTGGAGGAGCAGCTGGACAAGCTGTACAACTAGGGGCTCAGCTCCGCGCGATGTCGCGCAGCGGCATGCGCGGTCCGAAACGAGGCGCGGACGCGCCCATCAGCAAGAGCAGCCGCACGACCCTGGCACGATGAGGACGGAATGGCTCGAGGATTTCCAGCATTCGCTCGTCGGTCGAGCGCGCCGTGCCGTCGAACGCGTTGCCGACCATGTGCGGCAGGTGGTAGTCGCCGACGGGCACCGCGTCGGCGTCGCCGAGCGCGACAAGCGCGACCTTGGCCGCTGTCCACGGACCGACGCCCGGGAACGCCTGCAGGCGCTGCCACGCGTCGGGCAGTGCCATCGCGGTTGTTTCCTCCAGGCGCCGCACACTGCGGGCCGCCCGGATGATCACATCGGCACGTCGCCGCTCGATGCCGAATCGATGGAATGTCCAGTACGGAGTGCCGGCGAGCACCGCGGCCGGCGGCGCGACGCGCAGGTTTGCCGGACCCGGCGCGACGGTGCCGAGCTCGTACACGAGCCTTCTGTAGGACTCGTGCGCGGCGTCGGTGGCCACCTTCTGGCCGATCACCGTGGGCAGGAGCACCTCGAAGACCGCGCGGGTTTTCGGAATCCTCAGGCCCGGATGGCGGCGCTTTGCGTCCGCCAGCGCCGGCTCGTGCGGCTGGAAACCTGAGTCGTCGTCCTCTTCTCCGCACAGCGCGGGCGCATTTTCGGCAGCCCACGCCGCGCCTGCGCCCCATGCATCGACGTCGACCACGCCATCCGACATCACAAGGTGCACGGTGGCCGGTCCTTGCGGCGTGTGGGTCGCGCGCCAGGCCTCGCCCCCGCGCAAGCGCATCGACGGCCCGGATCCGATGAGGCCGAGGGTCAGCGCGAGGTTGAGAGGCTTGTGCGGCCGGAACCGCGATCGAACGTCGGGCGCCGCATCGTCAGTCGGAATTCAGCGGGATCTCCAGCGTGAATGTGCTGCCCTTTCCGGGTTCGGATTCGACAGTGAGATCTCCATCATGCATGCGGGCGATCTCTCGCGAAAGCCACAGGCCGAGGCCTGCGCCCGCGGTGTGCGCAGTCGCAGCGGACTCGATGCGACCGAAGCGCGTGAACAGCTTGCGCTGGTCTTCCATGTCGATGCCGATGCCGCTGTCAGTCACCGCGACCAGTGCGTGGTCGGCGCGGCGTGAGATCGTGATCGCGATCGGCGTGCCGGCCGGCGAGTACTTGACCGCGTTGCTGACCAGGTTACGGACGACGATCTGCAGCCGGTCTGGGTCCACGTCCGCCCACAGCGGCTCCGTCGGCCGGTCGATGTCGAGCTCGTGGTCGGAGGCGAGGGGCCCGATGTTGTGAACGGCGTCCTCGGTGAGACCCACAACGTCGCTGCGCTCCTTCTTCAGCGCAAGACGTCCGTCTTCCAGGCGCGACGTCTCGATCATCTGCCCGAGCAGCCAGTTCACCTCGTCGGCTTTCGCGATGAGAAGCGGGACCACGGCGGCCGCTTTCGGTGGTACGTCGCCAAGCGATCCCGCCGCGATCATCGTGAGGTAGCCCTTGATGACGGTCATCGGCCCGCGCAGCTCGTGCGACGCGAAATCGAGGAACTCCGTCTTGGTCTTCTCGAGGGCGGCGATGCGGGCGGTGAGCGAGACCCGGTCGAGGCCCGCGGTGATGCTTACCGCGAAACCGCGCAGGCGCGAGATCTCCCATTCGCCGAACAGCGGCGTGAACGGCCCGGCCAGGATGGTCATCATGCCCGGGCCCAGAGCCAGGTCCAGAGGGATGCGCAGCATCGAGCGTCCCGTGCCAGGATCGGCGGCAAGCGCAACCGCTTCCTGCCGTGTCAGGCCGTGTGCCGCGAGCATCGAACCGTCCGAGTCTTCGATGAACCCGGCAGGCGCGCCAACCATGCGCGCACCGCCGGCGAGCGCGCGAGTGGCGAGGGTGGCGCGGTCAGCGGTGTACAGGAGCAGCTCGTGCAAGGCGCTTCGGAGCTCCTCCTCCTCAGGACGGCTCCAGAGCTGGCGCAGCCATACCGGTGGCGCGAAGCTCGCGTACATCAACGGCACGATGACGAGCACGATCACGTCGACGACAACTGCCGCGGTCGTGCTCCGCAGCTGCGGCCCGGCCACCGTGGCTGCGACGATCACGGCCACCAGGCCCGCGTAGCCGAGGCTCAAGGAACGCAGGCGTGATCCTTCGACGGACGGACGGCCGATGGACGCAATACCGAGCCGGAAGATTGGTTCGATCACGCAGAGCACCCACGTGACGAGGATCAGTCCCACCGCCACGAGCTGGAACACCGATCGATCCGCCTGCGGATTGGATGACAGATTGGCGATCACGCCGATGATCGCGACCAGCGCGGTCCAGGCGGTGATGGCGGCGGTCAGCCGCCTGCCGAGCGGGATGAGCGAGTTTCGAAACATCAAGAGCGCGTAGCCGGAAAGCACGAAGAGGACGAGGGCCAGGTCAGTCACGAGCTGCGCGGGCAGGCCGATGAGCACGGCCACCGGCGTCAGCACAACCAGTGCCGAGAGCGAGACCAGGGCCACCACCAGCCACACCCGCGGGCGGTCGCGGTGGCGCATCCAGTCGGTGAGCGTGAAGAGTGCGAGGGCGACGAAGGCAGCCTGGACGGCGATGTCCAGGACCTGCAGCACCGACGTCATCCGCTGGAGCTTACTTCATCGACGACATTTCAAAGACAATCTGTGAGTGGCAGTGCGCGACGCGGTGGCCGGCGATGTCGACCGACTAGCTGTCATCAAGGTGCGCAACTGGGCCGATACGTACGGGCCGCTGGTCCCGCGCGACGTTCTCGGTCGGTTTCTCGACACGGAACGGTCCGCCGCGGAGATCAACGAGCTCGTGCGCGCGCCCGACACGTTGCTGCTGGTCGGGCCAAGCACTGGTGATATCCAGGGCTTCGCACTGACATACATGGCACGAACGCCCGAGCCGTGGCTCGAGTCGCTGCATGTGATGCGCGAAGAACGTGGACGCGGCCTGGGCACGCTGCTGATCCGCGAGACCGCGAAACGTCTCCTGGCCGCGGGGTACCGCAGCATGAGCCTGGGCGTCATCCTCGGCAACGACCAGGCTTCGAGGTTCTATGAACACCTCGGCGGCATCCCGGCGCGCGTAGAGGCGGTGGACTTTGCCGATGGCGTGGAGCACACCGTGTGGCGCTGGCCGGACCTAACGGGCTTGCTGATCGCCGAATAGCGGCCTAGCCGGGAGAATCGAGAAGTCGTCGCACCCACAACCGAGCAGGGCTAACCCCTACCCGGGTGGTGACCGGACCCCGATGCGCCCCGGTTACGGAGCACTTACGGTGCCGGCACGGTGCCACCCGAGGTTCATATCGAAACAAGTGGACGATCTGCCGACATCGCAGCGCTCGGCGCTCTTCGGATCGCAGCTTTGGGACGTGCGGGGGATGAGCCTCGACAAGCATGAAGGCGTTCAGCGAGATGTGGGAGTCAGTCCTGGATGCGTTAGTAAAAGCGTTCGCGATGTGCGACCCGGTCGCCTACATGTATTACCTAGACGCCGAGCGGGAAACTGCTCGAACTTGTCTCTGGCGAGACTACGAGGAGGGTGGGGCTGGGCCGACAATTCGAGGTGACGCCCGCATGATCTCCCCGAACCGACGGCCTGTCCTGTTGTCGTCCCGAGTTCCGGAGCGGCTATGACGCCTGCTGACGCTCGCAGCAACTTTCCTTCTCTGGCCACTCTCGCTTACCTCAACGCAGGCTCAGTCGGCCCGCTTGCTGTCCCCACCCTGGAGGCAATGCAGGCCGAGGAGTCGAAGGGTCTCGAGCGTGGTCGCGGCTCCGCGAGCGCATTTCAGGAGGCCTTCGCCCTGGGCATTGGCCTACGCGGGCGCCTTGCGGCGCTGGTGGGCGTCCCCGTCGAGAACATGGTTCCGACAGGATCGACCACGGAGGGCTGCAACATAGTGGTCACCGGCCTCCGACTTGGGCCCGAGGATGAGGTCGTGACAACCGACGCCGAGCACCCCGGGCTGCTGCGCCCGCTTCTCGCGTCCGGCGCGCGAGTCCGACGCGCGAGCGTCATCGGCCGGCCTGCCGCCGAGGCCATGGACGCGATTCTGGCCGAGGTCACGCCGTCGACCCGGCTGGTGGCGATCTCACACGTCCTCTGGCTCAACGGGCAGGTGCTCCCGCTGGCCGAGATCAAGCGGGCAACGGGCCTTCCCCTGATGGTCGATGGGGCCCAGGCGGTGGGGGCGATCCCCGTCGCCGCCAAGGTGACCGATTACTACGCTTTCTCCGGCCAGAAGTGGCTGTGCGGTCCAGAGGGTACGGGCGGTCTCTACGTGGCCGACCCGGCCTCCCTCCAGCCGCGTATGCAGGGTTTCGCCGCCGAAATTTCCACGGACGCCCTCCGGCTGGCCGTCACCTTCCCGCCACCTTCGAGCATGGCCGGCCTGACGGCGGCGATTGACCAGATTCCAGAGTGGGGCTTTGCACGCGCGGCCGACCTGGTGGGCCGCTGTCGGGAAATCCTTATCGAGTCAGGGGCCGAGGTCCGGACCGCGCCCGGGCAGGCGACGCTCATCTCTTTCCGACTGGCGTGCGATCCGGCGGCGTTCGTGTTGCATGCCGAGCAGCGGGGAGTGATCATCCGCAGCCTTCAAGATGGCTGGCTGCGCGCCTCGGTGGGGTGGTGGAACAACCAGGACGACCTCGAACGACTCGGCACCTTGGTCCGGGAGCTGAACCTCCAGCCATCGGCCTAGCTGAACTGCTCGACTCGTTCTCGAGTACGGGCGTGTCAACCTTCTGACTTCTATTCCAGAGTCAGGCATCGTAGCGAGCCGCTCCGGGTCGGACCTCGACGCGGTGCGGCTGATCGCCGGCTAGGCGGTGTACGCCTCCACGGCAGCGTTTCCGCCGAGCAACGGGTTGCCGCCGCCGCACACCAGGAAGCGCCCATCCGAGAGCATGCTGCCCGTGGCCAGCCAGCGGGCCACAGCCATCGGTGCCGCCGCCGACCATGAGCCACGCCCTGTGTCGAAGACGTCGACCGAGTCCAGCAAGACGGGCGTGTAGCCGATCGACTGGACGGTTGCCGGATCGTACTTCTCGACCAGGCCGCCCGCGACGATCACCCTGCCGCCGGCCAGCACACCGACGACGGGAGCGATGCGCGCAGCGAGCTCCGTGGTGGAAGTCCAGGTGTTGCTCCGCGGGTCGAGGATCTCCGCGGGTGCGGGATCGCGCGTACCGCCCACCACGAAAACGACACCGTTGCCCAGCACCGCGATGGCATGGCCGACGCGGGCCCGGGATCCACACCTTCGTCGAAGGGTCGTAGATCTCCGTGGTCGCAAGCGGGCTGCCGAAGAGCACCGACGCGTCGAGCGACCCGCCCGTGTCCACGGACACGCCACCGGTTACGAGCACCTTGCCATCTGGCAGCAGCACCGCCTGCGGCCGGTCACGCGCTACGAGCAGGCTGCCGGTCGCAGTCCAGCTGCGAACCCGCGGATCGAATATCTCGGCTGACGAAAGCGGCCGGCCCGGCTGCCGGCCTCCCATCACGAGCACGCGTCCGTCGCCCAGGAGCACGGCCTGGTGATTGGCGCGTGCGCTGATCAAGTTGCCTGCCGGGGACCAGGTGTTTGTTCTCGGATCGTAGATCTCGGAGTTGCCGCGGCCGGGCCCGAGTCCGCCGACGACGAGCACGCGGCCGTCAGCGAGCAACGTCGCGGTATGTCGGGCCCGGGGGTACGCCATCGCCGCCGCGGCCGACCATGTGTTGGTCTTGGGATCGAACATTTCAGCCGTGGCAAGCTGGTTGGCCTCGGCCTCCTGGCTGCCGCCGACGACCAGCACCCGCCCGTCCTGGAGGACGGTGCCAGTCTGGTCGATGCGACCCGTCGCAAGGCTTGCCAGTCTCGCCCACGACCCGACCTTGGTCGGAGACGGCGGGCTCGGCGTGACCGGCGGTGCCCCGCCGCCCTTCGCCGGCGCCCACGTGCTGCCGTCGAAGGTCCACGTGTCGTTGCGATTCGGCCCGCCAAACAAGACGATCACGTCCCGCCATTCGTCGTATGCCATCGCCGGCCGGAAGGCGTTTGCCCAGCGCCCTGGCGGCGAGCACGCGGGCGCGAGCTTGTGCCAGCCTGAGTCGACTCCTGGCTGCCAGGTCCAGGTCTCGCCGCCGCCACCGAAGCGGACGAAGCCCAAGCCCACGTCGTACGCGACGTTGCCCGCATAGCCGGTGCCGGCAGGCCATGGGACGCCAAGCGCAGACCACGCCCCGTTGCTGAACCGATACGCCCCCAGGTTGCCGGCGACCAGAAGCGATCCATCCTTCGGCGAGACGATCACGGCGTGCGCCGAGCCGAACATGGGTCCCTGGTCGGGCAGGATCTCGATCCAGTCGTTTCCGTTCCACGCCCAGACGTCACTCCGATCGCTGGAGTCTGTGCCACCGACGAGGACCACGCCCCCACGCGACGGGTCGTTCGCCATCGCAGGCTCAATGCGACTGGGTGCCGTGTGGGCCGGCTTCTGCTGGGTCCACGTGACACCGTCCCACGTCCATGTCTGCGGCATCGCACCCACCACCGACGCGGGTTCGTACATGACCATGTAGTGATGCGTCAGGTCGTAGGCCATGGCCGCGTATGAGGTGGCGGGCGGGCTCTGTGAGGGATCCTGCCCTGTCCACCCCTGGACGTCCCAGGTCCATGTGTCTGCAAAGCCGCC
>WNFG01006162.1_pt1 | contig 10080 bp, 10 predicted proteins | sample 5400431 | NCBI WGS metagenome assembly WNFG01 (sample SAMN13153346, study PRJNA577476) | soil metagenome | isolation source: 120 cm saprolite under Douglas fir tree site 2 hole 3 replicate 2 | place: USA:California | collected 2015-04-18
GGATAAATAGTCGGCCAAGACCAGCGTCTTGGAAGCTAAGGCAATCGCTACTTCGGCGATGCTCAGGCCTGCATCAAGATTGATGGTGTGGGACAGCGTGTCCATGAAATGGCTCGCCTCCTTGATCGCGCTTCAAGCGGGAGGACGGCAGCTCATTCGGAATTCAATCCATCTCGAACGCGAGATACTGCAGCTTCCCGTTACGTTCCACCTGGAGGACAACGGGATCACCAGGTCTGAGTGCGCGGACGATCACCTGTAACTGAGACACTGTTTGCAGCGGGGTGCGATCGATTGCGCGAATGATGTCCCCGGTCTTCAATCCCGTATTCACGGTTCTTGACCCAGCGGCCTGGGCCACTACTACGATCCCGGATTCGCTGCGGGCGCTAGCCAGCACTGACCTCACGCTCCCGTCCAGGTCCGTGACAAAAACGCTCAGCTCCCGGAGCAAGCTCTTCTGCAGGTCAGGAACATCAGCTAACTCCTCGAGCTTGTCGTGATACACCTTCACGGGAATGTTGAAGGACATCCGGCTCATGCCTCGAAGCACATCGATTTTTATAATCTGATCAGCTGGGTGCAGATAGAGTGCAGCCATGAAGTCGGGAAGACCCAGGATTGGGTGATCGTCGATGGCAAGCACGATGTCCTGTACCTGCAGACCCGCTGCTTCCGCCATTCCTCCAGGAAGCGTGTCGGAAATGATAGTTCCCCAGCTCCTCGCCAACCCCAGGCCATCCGCTAGTGTAGGTGTGATGGTCTGCGCTTTCGCGCCGATTGCGACCCGCTGCACATGGCCGTACTTGCGAAGATTCTGATAATCGAAATTGACGATGGCCGCGGGAATCGCAAAGCCCAGCCCTTCGCTGCCGCCACCTGTGCTTAACATTAACGTGTTAATACCAACAACATTGCCATCAATATCCACCAGCGGCCCACCGCTGTTTCCCGGATTCATCGCTGCGTCAGTCTGGATATAGACCATGGGCTCATCGGGATCGGGTTGCCGCGCGACCGAGCTGACCACGCCCATCGTGACTGAATCCCGGAGTCCCTCGGGACTGCCGATCGCAAGCACAAGTTCTCCCTGGCGGACTCGCTTCTCACTGCCTAGAGTAAGCGTGGGCAAGTGCGATGCCTCCACTTTAAGGAGCGCCAAATCCGACGCTTTGTGTGTACCTAACAGTTTGGCGTCGAAGATCTGCGTGGCGCGAACGGCCTGGGGTTCGAGCGGGGAATTTGTCGGCGGTGGTGGAAGGATCACGCGGATGCGTTGCGCGCCTTCCACCACGTGGGCGTTGGTCATGATGTATCCGTCAGGATCAACGATGACCCCCGACCCAATAGCATGCTCCCGGACGATGACTGCCGTATTTGCGTGTCCGTGATCCTCCAACGGGCCGTAGCCGGTGACCACGATCTGGACCACCGCGGGCGAAACCTTCGCCACCACTGCTTCGAGAGAGCTGTCCAGCTCTCGCAGGAAGTTCGATGGCCTGGCCGTTACCGATATGTCAGTGGCAACTCCGGTGTGCCGCGTTTGCGCGTGCGCGAAAGTAGCTAGCAGCAAACAAGCCATACCGCGTTTGATGTGCAGTCTTGTCATCGCTTCAACCAATCTGGAACAGACTCAATATCGTATGTCTGTCTTCTCCAGGTTAGTTGCAGTTAGAGTTCCATCGGGTGCGAGTCTCCTCGATGGGGGTGGACAGCGACGCCCGGTCTCTACACGGCATTTATCAGCGTACGCTTCTGACCCGCAAGTGCGAACGGCGTCGAAATGCCGACATCGCCATCCCCCTGTCGACACCATGGGCGTTTCATATTCTCTGCTTGCTGATCACACAAACCTTGGAAAAGCATTGTGTTAACGGCAACCGGAAGGTTTGGAGAGCTGCATGCAATCAGATGGAGTTGAAAAGGAGAAATGACAATGGCAAATCAAGAGACTAGAAAGTGCGCACACATACCTTGTCTGTGCGATGTCCCACGTGGACAAAAGTACTGCGGAGACTCGTGCCGCGACGCAGGAAGCGACGACATGGAGATCGCGTGTCACTGCGACCATGCATTATGTCCGCTCACGATTCGGGAGTTTGTATCTCGCCTTGCCGCTCAGACGGCCAACTGATTCATGACAGAACTGGCGGTGACCATCAATGCGTCCCGCCGCAGGAGAATTGATATGTTCTTAAAACAAAGTTTGTCTTTTTTTCTTTCCTTTTGCCTCTTGCTAACCACCGCCCCGGGGGTGTTCGCCGATCAGGCCCCCCAATCCGAGGCAACACCACCGGTTCAGGCCGCACAACAGACTCCGGCACAGCTGCAGCAGCTCGTAGCGCCGATTGCATTGTATCCGGATGCATTGGTTGCGCAGATTCTGGCGGCCGCTACCTATCCCGACCAGATTGTGGAAGCGGACCGCTGGCTCCAGCAACATACCGATCTAAAGGGAGCACAACTCGGCCAGGAGGTCGACAAGCAACCTTGGGATCCAAGCGTGAAGGCCCTTACCGAATTTCCCTCGGTGCTCGCCAACATGGACAAGAACCTCTCGTGGACCTCGTCGCTCGGCGACTCTTACGTCAACCAGCAGCAGGAAGTAATGAACGCCGTTCAGGCGATGCGTGATCGTGCGCAGAAAGCGGGAAACTTAAAGAGCACATCACAGGAGAACGTGACGACGCAAGGACAAACCATTGTGATCGAACCTGCCGACCCTGAGATTGTTTACGTTCCTGAGTATGACCCTTGGCTCGTGTACGGAGAGCCCATCGGGATTTGGCCAGGTTGGTATTCGTATCCAGGACTGTACCTTGGCGGCCCTGGAATTGCGTTTGGGTTGGGCTTTGGAATTGGTTATTTCGGCGGGTTTGGTTGGGGATGGCACCACTGGGGATCTGACTGGCATCACCACGATGTCATTTATAACCACAACACTTACGTATCCCACAGTAGAATCTTCGCCAATCACAACACCTTCAATCGCGGGCGTTCCAACTTCAATCATGGAGGCGGATTTCATGGTGGAAACGGATTTCAGGGTCGCGGCCCTGGTGGAAATCCGGGGTTCCGAAATCCGGGCGGCCATGGATCAGCCCCGCAGCATGGATTCGTAGCTCCGCAACACGGATCTGCGGCGCCGCATGTTCAGCCCGGTGGTCATTCCGGGGCGTTCGGCGGCTTTAATCATGGAGGAGTTGCTAGAGGATTCTCCTCTCGCGGGCAGTCGAGCTTCGGCGGCTTTCACGGCGGCGGAGGTTTCCACGGCGGTGGCGGTGGGGGTTTTCACGGTGGCGGAGGTCGCCGGTAACCCGGTTCATTCATAGAAAACCAACTTACATAGGGAGAATGAAATCATGCACACGACGAATTTGATTACCGCGACAGCTTCCAAACCGAGGCTCAACTGGGTAGGTGCCCTAAGCGCTCTTGCATTGTTAATTGCGAGTTGCTCTCAAACGAGTCACGCTCAGAAATCGGGACTCGAAACCTTTTCGTCCCCGGGGAAAGCGACGAGCGCTCTGTTCCAGGCTGTTCAGAATAGCGATGAGGAGGCTCTGGAAAGGATCCTCAGAGCCGGCAAGGAAGTGACTTCGTCAAATGACGAGATCGAGGACAAACTCGAACGCGAGCGGTTCAGCCAGAAATATCAGGAGATGCACCGTCTGGTTCGAGAACCCGACGGAAGCACGGTACTGTATATCGGCGCGGAAAACTGGCCCTTCCCCATTCCGCTGGTCTCAAAGAACGGCGCCTGGTACTTCGATTCCGATTCCGGTCAACGGGAAATTCTGTATCGGACTATCGGCGAGAATGAGACCACCGCAATTGAGGTCTGCCGCGTACTGTCAAAAGCAAATCACAGCGAGACAGAAGCCACCGTCGACGACCAAGTCAAACGATATGCGCAAAGCCTCGAGCGTGGCGCTACTGGGAATGCTGATGCTCAAAATGCTGACAGACAGCCGTCTCCTTTCCACGGTTACTACTTTCGAGTGGTGGCAGGGAATGCTCCGGCCGCGACAACCGTCACCCGCAGCACGAAGACTGGCGCCGTGGCGCTGGTAGCTTATCCAGTGGATTACCCGTCGTCAGGGGTCATGACTTTCGTAGTTACCAAGACCGGTACTCTGTACGAAAAGGACCTGGGATCTAAAACGACGACGGTCGCAAAAAACTTAGTACGCAGCCCGGATTCGAGCTGGCATATCGCCGCAGTGAAGTAACGAGGTCATAGAGAAAGGTCTGTGGAAAATGAAAACGAGCGAGAAAACTGCAAGTCGGTCGGCCGCTGGCAGCGGAACAATTGCTCTAGGTGGCGAACTCACCGTCAACCGTCTGGGCTTCGGGGCCATGCGCCTTACGGGCGACGGAATCTGGGGGCCACCTAAGGATCCCGCGACAGCAATTGCCGTTCTTCGCCGCGCCATCGAGTTCGGAGTCAACTTCATAGATACGGCTGATTCTTATGGCCCCTATGTCAACGAAGAATTGATCGCCGAGGCGCTGGCGCCTTATCCCAAGCATCTTGTCATCGCGACCAAGGGTGGATGGAATCGGCCCGGGCCGAATCAGTGGACACACGACGCTACACCGGCACACTTGCGCAAAGCGGTGGAAGGTAGCCTGAAGAGACTGCGTCTCGACCGGATCGACGTCTACCAGTTGCACATTCCCGATCCGGTGGTGCCTTTCGACGCGTCGATCGAAACCCTTGCTAACATGCAATCCGAAGGAAAGATCCGGTTCGTCGCATTGTCGAATGTCACCGTGGAGCACGTCGAGCGAGCGCGGAAAATCGTACCGATCGTGTCGGTCCAGAACCGGTACAGTTTCGCTGATCGCGAATGGGACAATGTCGTCGATTATTGCGAGCGCAATGGGATCGCGTTCATCCCCTGGTTTCCGCTGGGAGGGGGGACGGTGGCCGGCAGGTTGCTGGAGAAGGTTGCGAAAGCGGGCCAAGTGAAACCTATCCAGATCGCGTTGGCGTGGTTGCTGAAGCGGTCCCCGATTATGTTGCCCATCCCTGGGACGTCCTCGATTGCACATCTCGAGGAAAACATGCAGGCGGCAGCATTGCAATTGACTGACGAAGAATACATGGGCTTATCTGGCGTTATCGAACTGGCGTCCTGATCACGCCGGCCGCGACTGTTCCTTTGAATGTTGGGGCTGCGGGCCAGGTCACAAATGGAGGGTTAAACGCAATGGAGAAAGCTGGCACTAAAGACAAATTTTCGCGTCGCGGATTTCTTGGAGTCGGCTCGGCAGCCTTGGCAGCCGCGGCTGGAAGTTTAGCGGTAAGCGCCGCTATGGCGCAGGAAAATCGGCCACGAACTGACCGGAGCGCAACCGATCCTGGTCCCGCAAATACGCCCCTTGACGCGCAGAACCCCGATTCCGCGTGGCCACCCGCAACGGATTCCAAGAGCTTGGTTCAAAACTTCAAATATCCGTTCTCTCTTGCGAACAAGCGCACTTACGAAGGCGGATGGTCGCAGGAAGTGACCGTTCGGGAACTGCCTGTCTCGAAGACCATGGCAGGCGTAAACATGAGACTCACTGCCGGGGGTGTTCGCGAACTGCACTGGCACACGGCAGACGAATGGGCAATCGTATTCTACGGGTCCGCGCGTATCACAGCCATTGATCGGGACGGCAAGAGTTTTGTGGCCGATGTAAAGAAAAATGATCTGTGGTATTTCCCCAGCGGGATTCCCCATTCGATTCAAGGACTCGATCCGGACGGTACAGAATTCATGTTGGTATTCGACGAGGGAGATTTCTCTGAGTCAGATACGGTCCTGCTGAGCGACGCGATGGCGCACCTGCCGCGCGAGATCCTGTCAAAGAACTTTGGTGTTGTCGAACCAGCTTTGAAGAATCTTCCCAAGCAAGAGTTATTCATTTTCCAGGCTGAAGTTCCTGGATCACTCGACGCCGACCAGAAATCAGCTGCAGGAGCGCCTGGGAAGTCGGTCAGCGATTTCGCTTTTCGCACGATGGAAATGCCGCCGACCAAGCGCACGAAAGGCGGAGAGGTGCGCATCGTTGATTCGAGCACGTTCAAGGCCTCAACTAACGTTGCGATGGCCATGGTCACGGTCCACCCGGGAGGGATGCGCGAACTGCACTGGCACCCCAACGCCGACGAATGGCAGTATTACATCTCGGGCAAGGGAAGAATGACTGTAGTCTCGACAGGGAACCGCGCTCGCACGATGGACTTTCAGGCGGGAGACGTCGGGTACGTTGAAAAAACTCTGCTGCATTACATAGAGAATACCGGGGACACAGACCTGGTCTTCCTGGAGATGTTCAAAAGCAGCTTCTACCAGGATCTGTCGCTTTCACAGTGGTTGTCCCACACGCCGCCCGAACTGGTGATGGCGCATCTCAATATCGACAAGGCAACCATGGACACGATACCGAGAGACGAACTCGTGATCGTGCCGCGTTAGTACGAACGCTCGGGCTGTCCTGCGGCGGATGGAAGCAACTCAATCGACATCGCCGCGTTGGTTTCTAGAGTCGTCGCGTCGATGCCAATGGCCATGCCTTTTATGCGAGAACACTGACACGAAACCAATTCTAATAATTATTTCGTATGTAGCTCGACGGTAATGTCGTTGTCACTCGGCGAGTTCTGTCCGGGCGAGGTCATCCTAGACGACAACTCTCGTCGCCGGTGGTGTGATCACTTACTGGTTCGTACCGTTATCGCGCAGCAATCGTCAGCTTATCGACCACGTGGCTGTGGACCGCAAAGGACTTCGCGATCTCCCGAACTTTTTCGCGCTGCTCTTTCGTTGCGACGGTGCCTCTCAGCTCGATGCGGTCGCCCGCAACCGTCACGTTTACTCGACTTCGTGCGAGGGTTGGCTCGCTCTCCAAGGCCACTGCAATTTCGTTGGCCACTTCGGCGGCCTTAGACGTCGTCGAGTCCGCGGTGGCATTCGAGCTTGTGTAGGTGGTGGCGGTCGCACCTTCAACAGCCGGAGCATTGATCGTCAAACGGTCCTCGATCCGGGTGACATGGGGAAGGGCCTTGACCGAGTTGACGGCACGCCACCTGTCTCTTTTCGATGCGACCGGCCCTTTGAGGACAACCACTCCGTTACTGACATTGACCTCGATGCTCTGAAAGGCCGCGTCAGCCGCGAACTGCTGTTGGATTTCGCGCCGTAGATCTTGGTCGCGCCGCTGTGCCGCGCTCAGCGTTTGCGTCTCGCTTGGCGCAGACGCTGTGTCCGGTTCCGCTGTCACGGCCTGGGCCGACTGTTGCGCAAAGAGAATACCCTGCCCCTGCCCGCAGAGTAGAGCAGAGAGTACTGCTGCTGTTCTGCAAACGCTCATTCCAAAATGTTCTTTCATCATTTGTGTTACCTCCGCCCGGTAATTGAGCAACTCGTATGCCATACGTCTCGCGGGAAACAGACCGCCTAGAGGAACATCTGCGTCGGCGCTCAATCGCGAAAGCCAACCGGGTGTCGATATTTCGACACCGCCGTCAGACAGTTCGTAGTCGCGCGCCTGTTTTAGACGGCTGCGCTTGGCACTTGGATTGCACTCGGAAAGTGGAAGAGGCAGTTACAACATAGTGCTGGCGGACGATTGATGTTCCTCGGCGCAGCATAGGAGAAAACAGCATGAACACCGACTATATCTTTCTGTGCGGAGTGATGTGGTGCAGGTTCGGAGAACAAGACGCCGGCAGGGAGCTAATGAGGGCTGCCGATTCTATGGATCCGGACATGAGCGCACTTGCCTCGGCGATGTTGGTGAAAGGTGCGAGTCGCTTGATGGAGTTTGGAAAAACGGGCACAGCTTGAGACCTGCGAATTCACAACTCTTCAGAGACAGCGTTCGCGTCTAAAGACAAATTAGAGCAATGAATCACATCCTCCTTATTGATGACGATGACGTCCTGGTCAACCTTCTCCGGGAGTTCCTCGAACGGGAAGGTTTTGCTGTAGATGCCGCTTACGACTATGATTCCGGCCTAACCCGTGCTTTAAGCAGCGATCACGAACTGGTCGTAGTTGATGTCATGCTCCCCGGTGGATCGGGATTAGACCTTCTGAAAACAGTGCGTGCGTCATCCAAAATTCCGGTCGTCCTTCTCAGTGCGATGGGAGACGCGGTAGATCGCATTATCGGTCTGCAAATTGGAGCAGACGACTATCTTGCGAAACCGTTTGAACCTCGTGAACTGGTAGCCCGCATACATGCGATTCTGCGACGCACCCGCGATATACCCACGGATGGCAACGAAATCAAAGTCGGCGACGTAGCGCTCTCGGCCAGCCGAAGAGCGGTCGTCTGTTCCGAAAGATCAGTCGAACTAACAGCTGTCGAATTCAACGTGCTGGAATGTCTGCTGCGTAACGCGGGCAGTATTGTCAGCAGACAAACTCTCGCCGAGAGGGCGCTGGGTAGGCCGCTGGCCCCGTTTGACCGCAGTGTCGACGTACACGTCCACAACTTGCGGAAAAAGTTTCCAATAATGCCCTACGAGCGGATCAAAACCATTCGCGGTGCCGGTTATGTCTACACTCCACCGCTCATAAAGGATCCTGAATAGGCGGGCGCCTGTTCTGGACAATTCTTTCTTGGTGTCGAATCAGTTTTCAATATTCAGCAGCATGGGCTCGCTCACACAGATTTACCATTCTTAACCATCTCTTAACCGTCCGCTTCCTGGCGCCGGAATCTAACTAGATATGACAGCTGGTATTCAGCCGTCTAAAGGAGAAAAACAAATGAAATTGTCAAAGCTTAGTATGATCGCTGGTTTTATCATCGCATTTACTCTCATTTTCGAATTGGCCGCTCACGCGGACGAAATCAATCAGTCCACGAAGATTTCGTTCAGCGAAGCGGTGCAGGTGCCAGGGAGGGTCTTGCCGGCGGGTAACTATGAGTTCGTGCTGGCAAGGACTGACGCCAGCCGCAATATTGTGCAAATTTTCAATGCGGACGGCACCGAGCTCTATGCGACCGTTCAAACGATCCCCACCGAGCGTGCGCGGGAGACCGACGGCACTTCCATCACTCTAGCCCAGCGCCCAGATGGCAAACCTGATGCTATCGTGACCTGGTTCTATCCTGGCATGGGTACTGGACACGAATTCGTGTACTCCAAGCCGGAGGAAACGGAACTAACTCAGGATGCGAAGCAAACCTTCGTAGGCGACCATGGAATGATGGTCAGCTCCGGCACGAACGAAGCGGGCAACTAACACAATGCCTGACGCCCGGCATTCACTCCTGTCAACATCAACGCGAGTGAATGCCAGGCCCCGGCAGAACATAGACGCCAAACTGTCGACGCTCCGACACAACTTTGTTCTTAGCGTTTTGCTTGCGGCTGGAACTAGACTTGCTATGAATTGAGCGGAGGACAAGACTGTGGCTAAGGCTGCGATTGACGGCATTGTTCAAGAAGCCCGGCCCGACGAACTTCTCATCGATCTGATCAACCGTACTGGTGCTTCGGTCCCCCACGTCTGTTACCACCCCCAACTCGGCCCGGTTCAGACGTGTGACACGTGCATGGTTGAAGTGAATGGCCGCCTGGTTCGGGCCTGTGCAACCGAAGTCGCCGATGGAATGAAGGTATCCACCAAGTCAGCGAAGGCGTCGGCCGCCCAGGTGGAGGCATTTGATCGGATTCTCAGTAACCACCTGCTCTACTGCACAGTCTGCGACAACAACAACGGCAATTGCACTGTCCACAACACGACGAAGATGCTGGCCATCGAGCATCAGCGAATCCCCTTTCGATCGAAGCCCTACGAGGTCGATAACACGAATCCGTTCTATCGCTACGACCCCGATCAATGCATTCTCTGCGGCCGCTGCGTAGAAGCTTGTCAAAATGTCGAGGTCAACGAAACGCTTTCCATTAACTGGGAAGATCCTAATCCCCGGGTGCTTTGGGATGGCGGCTCAACCATTGGAGAGTCGAGCTGCGTTTCATGCGGCCACTGCGTCACCGTCTGTCCCTGCAACGCACTGATGGAAAAAACCATGCTGGGCCATGCCGGCTTCTTAACTTCTCTGAAGAAG
>WNFG01006167.1_pt1 | contig 10075 bp, 8 predicted proteins | sample 5400431 | NCBI WGS metagenome assembly WNFG01 (sample SAMN13153346, study PRJNA577476) | soil metagenome | isolation source: 120 cm saprolite under Douglas fir tree site 2 hole 3 replicate 2 | place: USA:California | collected 2015-04-18
GCTCTGCGGCAGGGCGTCGAGTTTCTGGTCGCGACTCCTGGCCGGCTCCTCGACCACGTCCAGCAGAAGGCGGTGAATCTGCAGCAAGTCGAGGCTTTTGTTCTCGACGAAGCCGACCGCATGCTCGATATGGGATTCATCCCGGACGTGCGTCGCATCATGGCGCTCCTGCCCAAGCAGCGCCAGAACCTGCTGTTTTCGGCCACCCTGTCCGAAGACATTCGCACGCTCGCCGACTCGTTCCTGCACGACCCGGTGCTTGTTCAGGTGGCGCGGCTGAACACCGCGGCCGAGTTGGTGCAGCACGTAGCGCACCCTGTCCGGCGCGAGCGCAAGCGCGAGCTGCTCGCGTATCTCGTGCAGTCGCGCGATTTGCGCCAGGTACTGGTCTTCACTTCCACCCGTATCGGCGCCAATCGCCTCGCATACCAGCTGAACCGTGACGGCATTCACACGTCCGCCATCCATGGCGACAAGAGCCAGCCGGAACGGCTTCAGGCGCTCGCCGACTTCAAATCGGGAAAGGTTCGCGTGCTGGTGGCGACTGATGTCGCGGCGCGCGGGCTAGATATCGAAGACTTGCCCCATGTCGTGAATTTCGAGCTCCCCGGCGTGCCCGAAGATTACGTTCATCGCATCGGCCGCACCGGCCGGGCTGGGGCGAGCGGTGAGGCGATCTCGCTGGTGTGCGCCGAGGAGCATGAACGGCTCGATGCGATCGAGAAGACCATCCGGCTCAGCATCCCAAGGAAGATCGTTCCGGGATTCGAGCCCGATCTGAGCGTCGCATCCTCGATGATGAGCAAGCCGACCGGCCGCCGTGACCCGGCGGCGCGGGAGCTCCGCCCGCGTCAAGGCGATCGGGAGCGCGACCGCTTGACCCGCGCAGCTGAGGGCCCGAAGAATGTCGACCCGATTTTCAACTCTCCCTACAAGCCGGCTCTTGCGACATCGGTTGCGGTCGATCCAGCGCCTGCCCAGCAGGCACCGCGCCAAGTCGCCGCGCTGCTCTGCGGCTTCCCCAAGAACAAGTAGGCGCTTCTAGTTTTTTGTCCGGAACGGGCTTCGTTCGTTGAGCTCGTCCACGTAGCGCTCGATGCCCTCCGACTCCCGGGCAAGGAACTTTTCCACCGCGTCAGCGAACTCCGGATGGCGTAACCAGTGCGCAGACCACGTGGGGTTCGGCATGAAGCCCCGCGCGAGCTTGTGTTCGCCTTGCGCGCCTCCCTCGAAGACCCGGATGCCGCGTTCTATGCAGAAATCCAGCGCCTGGTAATAGCACACCTCGAAATGCAGCAGCGGGAAGTGGCTGACCGAGCCCCAGTAACGGCCGTACAGCACCCCCGGCGAGAAAATATTGAGGGCGCTCGCGATCGGCTTTCCATCGAGCTCGGCAAGGACCATGAGGAGGTGTTCGGGCAGCGTCTTGCCGAGCCGCCGAAAGAACTCCAGATTGAGATAAGGCGTCGAGTGATGCGCTCGGTAGGTGTTGTTGTAGCAGCGCGTGAAAAAATTCCAGTGCTCGTCGCGGATTTCGGCTCCGACCAGCCGTCGCACGCGCACGCCGGCTCCCTGTACCCGTCGTCTCTCCTGTCGGATTTTTTTGCGCTTCGCGGAAGCGAGATCGGAGAGAAATTCATCGAAATTGGCGTAGCCACGGTTTTCCCAATGAAACTGGACTGAGCGGCGCAGCATCATTCCCGCCGTTTCCATCTCGCGTGCTTCGGGTTCGGTGGGAAACAGCACATGCAGGGACGAGACTTCGAGCGAGAGCCGCAGTGCGGCACGAACAAGGAGTGCCCGGCTCTCGCCGTCGCGCGCAAGCAGACGGGGTCCGGAGACGGGCGAAAACGGGATTGCACCGAGCAGTTTGGGATAGTACGAAAGTCCATTACGGTGATAAGCATCGGCCCATGCCCAGTCGAAGACGTATTCGCCGTAGGAATGCGATTTGGCATAGAGGGGCATGGCACCCACGAGCGACGCGCCCTGCCACAGCGTGAGATAGCAAGGCGACCAACCCGTGCTCTCGCAGGCACAACCCGTTTCATGGAGCGCATGGAGAAATTCGTGGCGCAAGAAGGGATGCCCTGGGGCAAGCGCATTCCATGCTCGCGGCTCAATGCCCCGGAGCGTATCGATAACTTTGACCGAGGGCGTGTCTTCCTTCAATCGACCGGTCCTGAGGTGGCGTTCACGGTTGCCGATTATAGAATCGATTGAACGGTCCTGAGCGCGAGGGCTCATCCGTCGATGGTAAACTTGCCGGATGGCGAGCATCGTCAAGATCGCGATTGCCCAGATCAACTGTGTCGTCGGCGACCTCGCCGGCAACACCGACAAGATTCTCCGATATTGCGACCGCGCTCGCACCGCCGGAGCAGACTTGATCCTTACCCCGGAGCTCGCGCTGTGCGGCTACCCCCCCGAAGATCTTCTGTTACGCGGAGGTTTCTATCGCGACTGCAACGCGGCGCTCGAGCAGCTGGCGCGCGAGGTGCGCGGCATCACTCTCGTCGTCGGGCATCCGCATGAAGATCAGGGGAAACGCCACAACGCCGCATCCGTCGTAAAGGACGGGCGGATCGTGGGCACGTATTATAAGCACGTCCTGCCGAACTACACCGTGTTCGACGAGGAACGCTACTTCGTGCCCGGCGACCTTCCGTGCGTCTTTCAAGAGGGAGAGACCCGCTTCGGCGTAAACATCTGCGAAGATACGTGGGGGCCGCAGGGGCCGCTCACGACCCGGCCGGATGCCGTCAGTATCGGAATCAACATCTGCGCGGATGCCTGGGGAGCGAAGGCGCCGCAGGCGGCCCGCGAGGCGGGTGCGCAGGTCCTGCTCGTGCTGAACGCCTCGCCGTATCACATGCGCAAACAAGAGTCCCGCTACGACGTGATGCGCGAACGCGTGACCGAGACGGGTATGGCGCTCGTTTACGCCAACATGGTGGGGGGGCAGGACGAGCTGGTGTTCGACGGCGCGTCGTTTGCGCTCGACCGGCGAGGGGAGGTGGTGTGTCAGCTCCCGGTTTTCGAGGAGACGCTAGAATTCGTGACGGTGGTCGATGGCGAACCGCAACGAGGCGGGATCGCAGAGCAAGCGTCACTCGAATCCGAGGTTTACAAGGCGCTTTGCCTCGGGGTACGCGACTACGTCGGGAAGAACGGATTTCCGGGAGCGCTAGTCGGCCTCTCAGGCGGGGTCGACTCGGCGTTGACACTGTGCATCGCTTGCGATGCGCTCGGATCAGAGCGGGTGCGCGCCGTCATGATGCCTTCGCAGTACACCTCCCAAATGAGCCTCGAAGACTCGCGCGAACTCGCCAAAAATCTCAGGGTGCGCTACGACGAGATCCCCATTGGCCCCGTGTTCGACGCTTTTCTCGCCTTGTTGGCAAAGGAGTTTGCGCGCCTTCCCGTGAACGCAACAGAGGAGAATCTTCAGGCACGAATCCGCGGGACTTTGCTGATGGCTTTGTCGAACAAATTCGGAGCGATCGTGCTGACCACCGGCAACAAGTCGGAGATGGCGGTCGGCTACGCAACCCTCTACGGGGACATGGCCGGCGGTTTTGCAGTGATCAAGGACATTCTCAAAACGCTGGTATACCGCTTATGCCGGCATCGGAACGGCATGGAGCGCGTTATTCCGGATCGCGTGCTGACCCGCGCGCCTTCCGCCGAGCTCAAGGCCAACCAAACCGACCAAGACAATCTTCCCCCCTATGATGTTTTGGATGCCATCGTTTCGGCTTACATGGAAAACGATTTGAGCCCGGCCGAAATGGTGGCGCGCGGCTTCAGGACCGAAGACGTGAGGCGTGTTGTCGAGATGATCCACCGCAGCGAGTACAAGCGCCGCCAGGCGCCGATCGGCATCCGGATCACCCACCGCGGTTTCGGCAAGGATTGGCGCTATCCGATCACATCGCGCTACCGCGAGCCGTACGAATAGCCGGTCATGGCGCAGGCCTGATCAGGCAAGTTTCGACGCCCGTTTGTTATACTGACAGCAGAAGTCAACGCGGGGGAATGGCCATGAAGAAAATCGAAGCCGTGGTGAAACCTTTCAAGCTCGACGAAGTTCGCGAGGCCCTTGCTGAAGTCGGTGTCACCGGATTGACTGTAACGGAGGTGAAAGGCTTCGGTCGCCAGAAGGGCCACACGGAACTCTACCGCGGCGCCGAATATGTCGTGGACTTCCTGCCGAAGGTCAAGATCGAGGTCGTGGTGACGGAAAGGATGCTCGAGGGCGCGATCGAGGCTATCGTCAAGGCGGCGCGTACCGGCAAGATCGGCGACGGGAAGATCTTTGTAAGTACTGTGGAGCAGGTGGTGCGTATCCGGACGGGTGAAACCAACGAGGCGGCCGTCTAGCGGCGGCATCGGGGATCAAGGGGTTAAAGGAGGATCCAGGGAAAAAAGCGCGCGACGTGTCTCAATCCTAGGCTTTCAGCAGCACCAGCAGCGCTCCGCTTCCACCCTGATTTTTCGGGGCCTCGCAGAAGGCGAGGACGTCGTCGCGCTGCGCCAGCCACTGCTGTGCTTTTCGCTTCAACACCGGCTCTCGTCCGGGCGAGCGCAGACCCTTTCCATGGACCACGCGAACGCAGCGCAGCCCGCGCTTGAGGCACCCGCCGAGAAACTCCGCCAGCAACGACCGGGCCTGCTGCCGGTTCAGCCCGTGCAAATCGACAATGTCCTGCACGACCCAATGCCCTCGCCTCAGCTTGCGCAGCACATCGCGGGCGAGGCCGGTTCGCAGGTAGGAGGGCTCCTCCCCGGTCTCCATCGATTGATCCCAGGAAAGGGCGCCGGCCAGACTCTCGACGAGCGCGTCATGCCCGTCGAGCAACGATTGAATCGGCACGGGCGGCGGCGACTCGGTCTTGGACCCCACCCGGGCTGACGATTCGAGAGGCGTTGCATCGCGCACCGCGTCGCGAAACAGGGCGGCTTCGTCTTCCGGTAGCCCGTTACTCGTGCGTTTGCGCATGATCTCGTCCTCGGCATCCGAGGCCTGCTGCGGAACTCAGCGTAGACCGTCCAGATACTTTTCTGCATCAATCGCTGCGATGCAACCGCTGCCCGCGCTGGTTACCGCCTGCCGGTACACGTGGTCCTGTACGTCCCCCGCAGCGAACACTCCCTGCACGCTGGTTGCGCTGGCGTTACCCTCGCTCCCGCCGCGGGTGACGATGTATCCGCCTTTCATCTCGACCTGTCCTTCGAAAATGCCGGTATTCGGGGTGTGGCCCACGGCGATAAACAGCCCCTGTAGGTCGATCTGTTGCGTGGCGCCGGTCTGGATGTTCTTGATGCGGACGCCAGCGACTCCCTTGGCATCGCCGAGGACTTCGTCCAAAACGTGGTTCCAGCGCATCGTGACGTTGCTTCTGTCGAAGAGTTTTTTCTGAAGAATCTTCTCCGCCCTGAATTTGTCTCGCCGGTGGATCACGGTGACGTGACGCGTAATATTGGAAAGGTAGAGCGCTTCCTCCACTGCGGTGTTCCCGCCGCCGACGACGGCGACGTCCTGACCCTTGTAGAAGAATCCGTCGCAGGTCGCACAGGCGGAGACCCCTTTTCCCATGAACTTTCTCTCCGATTCGAGCCCGAGATAGCGGGCAGAGGCGCCAGTGGCGATGATGAGCGCATCGCAAGTGTATTCACCCGCGTCGCCCTGGAGCCGAAGCGGACGTTCTTGGAGGCTCGCAGTGTGGATATGATCGAACACGACTTCAGTTTCGAAACGCTCGGCGTGCTTCTGGAAACGCTCCATCAGCTCCGGACCCTGCACTCCGTTGACGTCAGCCGGCCAGTTATCCACGTCGGTCGTCGTCATGAGCTGTCCGCCGGGAGCGAGGCCCGTAATGACGACGGGTTTCAGGTTTGCCCGCGCGGCGTAGACGGCGGCGGTGTAGCCCGCTGGGCCGGATCCCAGTATCAACAACCGAGAATGTCTGGTTTTTTTTGACATGATGGAATCATGGGGACGAAGATGCGCGAATTCAATTCAATCGCCGTGCGGTTCCAAATTATAACCCGGTTGAATCGCTGATCCGCCTGGCGCGGCCTCCTGAAGCGTTGCGCCTTCGACCGGACCCGCGGCGTGAGGCGGTCTTCGCGAGTCTGTTAAGATATGCTGGTAAGGACCAGGTTTTTTCCTGGGAGGACAGACCAGATGACGGCCCCGGCTAGCGTATCGATGCTGCTTCTGCGCAATGTTCCCCTGTTTTCGACGTTGCCCGAGCATCAGCTGGCGCTGCTCACCAGTGCAGTGAGCCGCAAGAGCTTTCCCCGCACGACTACCATCATTGCCGCTGGCGACATAACGGAGTCGCTTTACGTGGTGATATCGGGCCGGCTCAAGGTCATGATGAGCGATGACGAGGGACGCGAAGTGATCCTTGCGATCCTGGGACCGAACGAGTTTTTCGGAGAGATGGGCCTGATCGATGATCATCCGCGCTCGGCAAGCGTGGTGGCCCTCGAGGCTTGCGAGGTGCTGAGTCTCTCGAAGCGCGATTTCAAGAGATGCCTTGCCGAAAACTTCGAGATGGCCATGACGGTCATGCGAGGACTGGTCAAACGGCTTCGAGAAGCCGATCAAAAGATCGGCAGCCTCGCCCTGATGGACGTGTACGGCAGAGTGGCGCGCTTGCTGCTCGAAATGGCGGAAACCGTGAACGGCCAAAAAGTGGTTACAAGAAAACTCGCCAAGCAGGACATCGCCAAGATGATCGGAGCCTCGCGCGAGATGGTCAGCCGGGTGATGAAGGACCTCCAGTCGGGAGGCTACATCGAGGTGCGCCCCGGTTCGATTTTCCTGCACGAGACCATACTGACGATCGATTGAGGGGCCGGTCCGGGAGGGGGCCGGCTCGGCGACGCAGTGACCGGCCGTCGCAGTGTCGATTCCCCGCAGTGCTCTGAGATTCCAGCGCTGGCGGCCGCGGCGAGGGGTTCCTCATCTGCTAGAATTCCCGCATCGATCGGGGACCGCTGCGCGGCGGAGCGCAGCTAGCGGTTTGACTCAATCAGAGCCTCTTTGAAACGGAACCAAGCACCCCTTCCCGGCAAGGTCGCCGCGCTGCTGCGCGAGTCGAGGCTGTTCGTCCTAGTCGCAGGCGCCCTCTACCTTTCCCTGGTCCTCACCACTTTCAACCGGGCAGACCCCGGGTGGTCCCACAGCGTGGCGGCGGGCGAGATCCGCAACCTCGGTGGGAGGGTGGGCGCCTGGCTGGCGGATATGCTCCTGTATCTGTTCGGCGTTTCAGCCTGGTGGTGGGTCGTGTTCCTCGTGGTGACCGCGACTTGGACCCTGCGGCACCTGGAGGGCAGCTCGCTCAGGGACCGGCGGTCATCCTTCATTGCACTCGCCGGGTTTTGCGTGTTGCTGGCCGGCTCGAGCGGAGTCGAAGCCTTGCGCCTTCACTCGCTGAAGGTGGCGCTGCCGCACGCCCCCGGGGGCTTGGTCGGTGACGTCGTGGCGAGGGTGCTGCAGTCGGGGTTCGGCTTCACGGGCGCCACGCTGATCCTGCTTACGCTTTGCTTGATGACTCTGTCTCTATTCACGGGCATTTCCTGGCTGGCTGTGATGGAAAAGCTGGGAGGGGGGATCGAGAGCGCGTACCTCTGGTCCCTGGAGAAATGGCAGGGGTGGCAGGATCGCAAGGCCGGAGCCATTGCCGCGGAGAAGCGCGAGGCGTCAGTGGGTGAAAAGCGCGAGCTATTGATCGAGGAACACACGCCGATCCGGATAGAGCCTCCCGTGGTGGAGATTCCAAAATCCTCCAGAGTCCAGAGGGAAAGGCAGGAGCCGCTCTTCCGTGAACTGCCCGATACGCCGCTACCCCCGATCAAGCTCCTCGATGAAGCTGCGAGTGACATCGAAGTCTTGTCAGCCGAGACCCTGGAATACACCTCGCGTCTGATCGAGAAGAAACTCGCCGATTTCGGCGTTCAGGTCAAAGTGCTCGCCGCTTACCCGGGGCCCGTGATTACTCGCTACGAGGTGGAGCCCGCCGTCGGCGTGAAAGGCAGCCAGATCGTCACCTTGGTGAAGGATCTCGCGCGCGCGTTGTCCGTCTATAGCATCCGCGTGGTCGAGACTATCCCAGGCAAGTCCTGCATGGGCCTGGAGATCCCCAATCCGCATCGCCAGATCGTGCGGCTCTCCGAGATCATCAGCTCGCGGGCTTACCATGAGTTGCACGCGCCGCTCACGCTCGCGCTCGGCAAGGACATAGCCGGCAACCCGGTGGTGGCTGATCTCGCCAAGATGCCGCACGTGCTCGTCGCAGGCACGACCGGGTCGGGGAAATCGGTCGCCCTCAATGCGATGATTCTTTCGATTCTGTACAAGACCGAGCCGCGCGAGGTACGACTCATCTTGGTCGACCCGAAGATGCTCGAGCTCTCCGCTTACCAGGATATCCCGCATCTGCTCACGCCCGTGGTCACCGATATGCGGCAGGCCGCAAACGCTCTTGCCTGGTGCATGGGCGAAGTGGAACGTCGCTATCGGCTCATGACCTGGATTGGAGTACGGAATCTATCCGGCTATAACCATAAGGTCGCCGACGGCGAAAAGTCGGGCAACCCGCTTAAGGACCCGGACACGCTCGACTCGGCTGAGCCCCAGCCGCTGGAGAAGCTTCCCTACATCGTCGTCATCATCGATGAGCTTGCCGATCTGATGATGGTTTCGGGCAGGAAGGTGGAGGAACTGATCGCACGCCTGGCCCAGAAGGCGCGTGCCGGGGGCGTGCATCTGATCCTCGCCACGCAACGTCCGTCCGTGGACGTGATTACCGGGCTTATCAAGGCCAACATTCCAACGCGCATCGCCTTCCAGGTCTCGAGCAAAGTGGATTCGCGCACCATCCTCGACCAGCAGGGCGCAGAGTCGCTGATCGGGCAGGGCGACATGCTCTACTTGCCGCCCGGCAGCGGAATGTCCCAGCGTGTGCACGGTGCTTACGTCGCCGACCAGGAAGTGCACAAGGTCGTCGCTTATCTCAAATCGCTCGGACGCCCCGAATACGTGGAAGGTCTGCTCGAGGGCGAGGAAACCGACGGCGGCGCCGAACCGGGCGCGGGCGAACAGGGTGGAGAGGCCGATCCCCTTTACGATCAGGCAGTGGAGATCGTGATGCGCACGCGGCGCGCATCGATCTCGCTCGTTCAACGCCATTTGCGGATCGGCTACAACCGCGCGGCGCGTCTGATCGAGCAGATGGAGCAGGCGGGGCTCGTATCTTCCATGCAATCGAACGGCAATCGCGAGGTGCTGGTGCCCGCGAAAGTGGAATAGCTGCTCCGATGGCCGTGCGTTCCGGGGTCGTGGCTGTTTTCCTGGGGACGCTTGTCGCACTCGCGGCGTCGGGCGCTGGGGCATCGAGCCTGGAGCGCTTCGCGGAGTTTATTACCGAGACCCTCACCGCAAGGGGAGACTTCGAGCAGAAAATCTTCGATCGCAACCTCAAGCTGCTGCAAGAGTCACGCGGCGCGCTCGCGTTTTCGCGGCCCGGGAAATTTCGCTGGAACTACGTGAGGCCCTATGCCCAGCTCATCGTCGGCGACGGCTCCAGGGTTTGGATCTATGACGAGGATCTGAAGCAGGTCACGGTGAGGAAACTCGACCAGGCGCTCGGTTCCACGCCGGCTGCGCTGCTCGCGGGAAACAACGAGGCGATGCGGGCATTCACGCTCTCGGACAAGGGCGCAAGGGACGGTCTCGAATGGCTCGAAGCGCTGCCTCGGGACAAGGAAGGCAATTTCGAGAAGATACGCATGGGCTTCGGTTCCTCCGGTCTCGAAGTCATGGAACTCGTCGACAGTTTCGGACAGACCACGGTGCTCAGGTTCGAGTCGCTTGAGCGCAACCCCGAGTTGGATCCTGGACTCTTCCGATTCTCTCCCCCAAGGGGTGCCGACGTGATAGGCGACGTCAAATAGCCCGCTTCGCTTGGCAAGCGAATGACCGATCTGTTCCCTGCTCCTGCGCCGGTGCCGCCGATGGCGGAAGCCCTGCGGCCCAGGTCGCTCGACGAATTCGTGGGGC
>WNFG01006817.1_pt1 | contig 10074 bp, 8 predicted proteins | sample 5400431 | NCBI WGS metagenome assembly WNFG01 (sample SAMN13153346, study PRJNA577476) | soil metagenome | isolation source: 120 cm saprolite under Douglas fir tree site 2 hole 3 replicate 2 | place: USA:California | collected 2015-04-18
GCCGCATGGAACCCGAGACTGGCGCGTTCCGTCACGCAGATCCTGCCGCGCGGTATCGTTCCCAACAGCAGCGTGCAGGCCGAGTTGCAGGTTCCGTCGACGATGATGCGCTCGCCGGAGTGCCGGAGCTTGGCGAACTTTTGGAGATATCTGTCGATCCGGCCGCCGGGATCGTCGTGAATTCGAATCGTTGCCGAAGCGGATGTAATGCCCAGCCACATCAGCAGCGCGCCGAGCAAAGCGCCTACCTTCATCGCCAAACCCCTTCCCTTCCGGAGCCTGCTGCCCGCTCTCTTGTGCGCGTCCTGTTCTTTGGCCGACAAGACGAGCCAAGTTCACGATCGTTGAGCAGCAGACCGTGTTGATTTCATGGCCAGATTCTGCTTTTTCCGCAAGCCGAGCGGCTGCAGATTCCTGTGGTTTCTGCTTCCCGGAGCGCCCGCCGCGCGCGGCCGAGGTAGGAAGCAACCACCGACTGCGCGCAGAATGGAACGAGCCGATCCATGTGCCGGATCGATCCGCGGCGGACAGGTGTGCAAACGCCCATGACGGAGTGCCCATGACGGAGTTGCGCTAGCAATGAACGTGCCAATTTCAGCCGAAATCGATTAAACGCCGACGCCGGGATTTCCGGCGAGGATTTCGCTTTGCGGATGAACGATTTGGCGCGACCGGCGTTATTGCTGCGTCGCTCCCTTGTCCATCACCGGCAGGAATACCGCGATGCCTCGTGCCCAATATTTCGTCACCAAGCGCAACGGCGAATGGAAAATTCGCGCGGGCTATCGCTACTCGGGGCCTTATCCAACCAAACGGAAAGCCCTGCAGGTGGCCATCGACTTTGCCGAGCGCGACGGCCAGGCCGGACGCGAGGCCCAGGTGCTGGTGCAAGGCGAGGATCGCCTGTTCCGCCCGACGTGGACCTACGGACGTGACCCCTATCCGGTCGAGACGCGGGCATCCGCGGATTCCAAGCTGGCGGCCGGGTCGAGTGCGAAATCCGGCTAGCCCCGCAACTCGGGCACCGCGAGAGTGCCGGCGGGTTGCCCGAGCCGGGCGGAGCGCCGGGGTCGGCGCTCGAACAGGCGCTGGTCGATCCGACGAAGCTTATCTCGTTCCGGTGAGCGCCGACGTTGATCCGGTCGAAGCCTCGTCTTCCATCTTCACCGGCTGCGCGCCCCGCATTCCCGATCGTCGGAACCCGGTATTCGGCGCCCAATGCGTTTGGTGCTACACTCGACGATATCGTCGTTCAAGCGGGGGCATTCATGCCGGTTCTGTCGATCCTGGTCGGAGTTCTGGTCACATTCGTCGTAATTCTTCTTGTGCTCTACCTCGTGAACCTGCTTCCCATCGAGGGGCGGCTCAAGCAAATCCTGCGAGTGATCGTGATCATCCTCGGCATCTTGTCGCTGGTGCGGTATTTCGGGGTCGGTTTCTGAAAGCCAGCGCGTTTGGCCGGCGGCGCACGGGTCGCGCCGGTCCATCGGCTTTGCACTCTCGGGACGGTCGAGCCGGGAAATCAGTTAATTCTGGATCGCGGTGAGCTCCGCGCGGCGCCGGCGCGGCGGCTCGACGCCGAGATCCGGCGCAAGCCCGAATCGCGACGTCCGCGGACAGACGTTGAGAGCGGACACGAAGTCGCTCATCCACACTTTCAGCGAGGAAGACCGCAGCGTCTCCATCATGGCGTCCCAGCGCTCACGGCGCTCTTCGTTCGGCATCGCCAGCCCGCTCGAGATCGCCCGCGCCACCGCGTCGATATCGTGGGGATTGACCAGCAGCGCGGAATCGAGCTGCCTGGCGGCGCCGGCGAATTTCGAGAGCACCAGCACGCCTGGGTCGAGCGGGTTTTGCGCCGCCACATATTCCTTCGCAACCAGGTTCATGCCGTCGTTCAGCGGGGTTACGAGGCCGACCCGCGCGGTGCGGTAGAGGCCCGCCAGTTTCGCTTGCGAAAAGCCCTTGTTCAAATACCGGATGGGAATCCAATCGACCTCGGAGTGACGGCCGTTGATGTCGCCGACGAGCGCCGCAAGCTCCTCCTGAAGCTGGCGATAGGCGTCGATCTTGGCGCGCGATGGCACCGCGACCTGCAGCAGCGTGACCGCACGTTTCAGTGCGGGCTGGAACTGCAGCATGCGATCGAATGCGCGCAGGCGATTCGGCAGGCCTTTGGAATAGTCGACGCGATCGACCCCGATCACCAGCCGGGCGTCCTGCAAGCTCGAGCGCAGGCGCGAGACCTCCAGACGCGCCGCCGACTTGACGGCGCGTTCGGCGAAGCTCTCGACGTCGATCCCGATGGGAAACGTGCCGAGCCGGGTGACGCCGCGCTGGGTCGTGAACGAATCCGTGCCGGTCAAGCCCAGCTCCTGCCGGAGATAATCGGCGAAATTCGCGACGTCCTCCTCGGTCTGGAACCCGATCAGGTCGTAGCAGAGCATGGCCCGCACCAGCTCGCGATGATGCGGAAGGCTCACCATCGTGTTGCGGACGGGAAATGGAGTATGGAGAAAGAAGCCGACCGGATGCTCGATACCCAGGCGCCGCAGCTCGCTGCCGAGCGTCAGGTAGTGATAGTCGTGGATCCAGAACATCGCGTCCGGCCGCGCGAAGCGCAGCACGGCTCGCGCCATCAGCGAGTTTATCTCCCGGTACGCGGTGTATTGCTCGACATCGGTACGAATCAGGTCGGTGCGCGAGTGCAGCACCGGCCACAGCGCCGAATTGGCGAAACCTTCGTAGAATTTCTGATAGGTGTCTCGCGGCAAGTCGATGGTCGCGACCGCGCCGGTGCCGAGCGCCTCGACTTTCGCAAAGGATTCCTTGTCCGCCGGACCCGTGAAGCGTCCGCTCGATCCCACCCAGATCGCTCCGGAAGTCCTGACTGCGGGCAGTAGCGCGGCTGCCAATCCGCCTTCGATGGGTTCCTCCCCTTTCGGACATGCGACGCGATTGGAGACGATGACCAGCCTCATTGCTACCTCCCGGTCCAGGCGAGGGTAGTAACGTTTCAAGGGTGCGCGGGTTCCGGAACTCATACGAGGTTATATAGGCACCCAGGGGCGATCCTGCGCCCATGCGACTGCGGCCGCGAGCGCAAGGTCGTTCTCTCCGGAACCGCCCTTTCGGTTGCGCGTTGTCGCAGCGCACCGTTGGCGCGAAATTTCATTCTTTTAGCAAAACGGCGCGCTTTCTCGGCAATGTCGCCGAAAAGCCGACGTTCCGGACGCGGGAAGCATCGGATCATGCGGCGAGCTGCGCTGGCCTTCGCGGCCCTGCTGGGATTTGCCTTCTCTTCCGCCGAGGCTGCGCATCCCAGCCGCGCACCCTGTGCCGATCGGGATTCCATGCTGTGCACGTTCTATCGCGCCACCCCTGGGTACTCCGGGCACAAGCTCTCCCATTCGCGCGCACACCGGTTCGGAGCGAAATCGCGAAACGGCGGCGAGTCGGCGGCGAACACCGGCCGAGCACAGGCGATGAGTCCAACTGGAGCAAAGCCGCTCGCCGGAGCGGCGCCGCCCAAGCTGCTGGCGGCACGGAACTTCGACCCGTTGGCGAGCGGAAGCGATTCTGGGGAGCTCACCGCGCGGCCACCTCCAGCGAGCGACGCGGACCCTCGGCTCAAGTCGATCCTGATCGCGCTCGCGGGTGGCGGAATCCTGTCCTTGTTCCTGGCGAAAGCCGCCGAGCTATGAGCCGCCTCACTTCCCCGGACCGCGGGCCGGGAAGGTCCGCAGGCTTGCGGTTGCGGCTGGATCGATAACGCCGGGCCGTTCATCGGGGCCGCCATGGATGCGAAGGAACAGCGGGCGCCGCGCGCGCAGGGCGGGATCGTCGAAACCGACATCCCGGCCCGGCTCGACCGGCTTCCATGGGGGCGATTCCACACGCTGGTCGTCGTCGCGCTCGGCGTCACCTGGATCCTGGACGGACTCGAAGTCACCCTGACCGGGGCGATCTCCGGCGCGCTCAAGACCAGCCCGGTGCTGCATTTCAGCAACACCGAGGTCGGATTGACGAGCAGCTTCTACCTCGCCGGCGCGGTGCTCGGCGCGGTGTTCTTCGGCTGGCTCGCGGACCGGCTCGGGCGGAGAAAGCTGTTCTTCATCACGCTCGGCCTCTATCTCACGGCGACGGCGGCAACCGCGATCTCCTGGAACGTGGCAAGCTTCGCATTCTTCCGCTTCATGACCGGGGCCGGTATCGGCGGCGAATATACCGCCATCAACTCCACCATCCAGGAGCTCACCCCGGCGCGGGTCCGCGGATTCACCGATCTCGTGATCAACGGCAGCTTCTGGATCGGAGCAGCGATCGGCGCAGCCGGTTCCATCGTTCTGCTCGACCCCGCGGTCATCGACCCGGAGCTCGGCTGGCGGCTCGCATTTCTCATCGGCGCCTTGCTCGCCTTCATCATCCTCTTCATGCGCATGTGGATACCGGAGAGCCCGCGCTGGCTGATGACGCATGGACACGCCGATCGCGCCCAGGCCGTGATCGCCGAAATCGAAGAGGGCTTCCGAATGCGCGGCTACGCGCTTGCGCCGCCGCAGGCGCCGCCGGTGCGGTTGCGGGCCCGAAGCCACACCCCGCTGCGCGAGGTTGCCGTGACGCTGTTCCAGCGCCACCGCCAGCGCGCGCTGGTCGGCCTGAGCCTGATGGCCGCCCAGGCGTTCTTCTACAACGCGATCTTTTTCACCTATGCGCTGGTGCTGACCGATTTCTTCGGCATCGCCGCCGACGCGGTCGGCTGGTACCTGCTGCCCTTCGCGGCCGGGAATTTCCTGGGCCCGCTGCTGCTCGGCCGCCTGTTCGACACGATCGGCCGCAAGCCGATGATCGCGTTGACCTATGCGCTCTCCGGAATCCTGCTCGCTGCCAGCGGATATCTGTTCATGCGAGGCGTGCTTTCGGCCCAGATGCAGACGGTCGCCTGGATGGTGATCTTTTTCTTCGCCTCGGCCGCGGCGAGCGCCGCCTATCTCACCGTCAGCGAGACCTTTCCGCTCGAAATCCGGGCGCTCGCCATCGCCTGCTTCTACGCGCTCGGTACCGCCATCGGCGGCATCGCCGGCCCGCTGCTGTTCGGAGCCCTGATCGACACCGGCTCGCGAGCCAGCATCTTCGCCGGCTATCTCTTGGGGTCCATACTGATGATCGCAGCCGCCGTCATCGAGGTGCGCTGGGGGGTTGCGGCGGAGCGCCGACCGCTCGAAACGGTGGCGCGGCCGTTGGCGTTCGTGGAATGAGCCGATCGATGGCGGCGGTCCGGCAAGGCGCGGAAACCCCGTTCGGCTTGACCGCCGGCACGCCGCACGCGTACATGCCCGCCTTCCGATCGAGCGACGCGCCGGCAATTGCGGCACAGAGACTCGGAGATGCCAGCAGCTGGCGCGCATCGCTCCGAATCCGACCTTGAGAGAAGTTCCATTTTGTCACCGAAAGCCGGCAATCCTGCCATGACGGATATCGTGCCGGGGCTTCCCGCCCCTCCGGCCGAGTTCGCCTTCCTGCTCGATATCGACGGGACGATCCTCGACATCGCGGCCACGCCGGCCCAAGTTCGTGTCCCCAACAGCCTGCGGGAAACCCTGGCGCGGCTCGACCGGCTCAGCGGCGAGGCACTGGCGCTGGTGAGCGGCCGCTCGCTGCAGGACATCGACCGCGTCTTTGCGCCGCTGCGCTTGGCAGCCATCGGCGGCCACGGCGCCGAATTGCGTCCGGCCAAGAACGAAGCTCCCGTCCCCGGCCGCGCCGCGCCGCTTCCCTCCGAGCTCAGGCAGCGCCTCGCCGGGGCCGCGGCGCTGGGAACCGGCATCATCGTCGAGGACAAGGGCTATTCGCTCGCCCTGCACTATCGGCTCGCGCCGAACCTCAAGGACGCCGTCGAGAATGCGGTCGCGACGATCTGCGCGAAGGCGCCGGCGGGTACGCTCGACGTGCTGCCGGGCAAGGCCGTGATCGAGATCAAGCGGATCGGTTTCGAAAAAGGCACGGCGGTCCGCGAGCTGATGCGCCACCCGCCGTTCGCCGGGCGGCGACCGCTGTTCGTCGGCGACGATATCACCGATGCGAGCGTGTTCGCGGTACTGCCGGAATTCGGCGGCGTCGGCTTTTCGGTCGGACGGATGTTTCCCGGGGTAGCCGGCTGTTTCGCCGTCCCTCGCGACGTGCGCAAATGGCTGGCGCAGATTTCCAGGCTCGATGCGGTTGCGACCCCATGAGGGATTACGGGCTCGACCTCGCCGTCATCGGCAACGGCCGCACCGCCGCGTTGGTCAATCCGGACGCGCGGATCGTCTGGTGGTGCTTCCCGCGGTTCGACGGCGACCCAATCTTCTGCCGGCTGCTTGCCGGCGACGAGGAGAAGGGTTTCGCCGACGTCGTGCTCGACGACATGGTCGAGCAGCAATCCGAGTACCTGCGCAATACCGCCGTGGTCTCGACGGTGTTGACCGACGCGCGCGGCGGCGCCGTGCGGGTCACGGATTTCGCGCCGCGGTTCCCGCGCTTCGGCAGGATGTTCCGGCCGCCGCAGCTGGTGCGCATCATCGAGCCCCTGGCCGGCCTGCCGCGCATCACCATCCGGTTCCGGCCGACCTCGGATTACGGCGAGCCGGTTCAGCACCATTCGATCGGCAGCAATCACATCCGCTTTTTCGCCGGTAATCACGTCATCCGGCTGACCACGGATGCTCCGTTGTCCTACATCGAGCGGGAATCCCCGTTCGTGCTGACCCGGCCGGTACACCTCGCCTTCGGCGCCGACGAGCCGTTTCAAGGCGATCTGTTGGCGACATGCCGGGAATTCTGCGACCGCACCCGCGACTATTGGGTGGACTGGGTGCGCCGTCTGTCGATCTCGTACGACTGGCAGGACGCCATCATCCGCGCCGCGATCACCTTGAAACTCAGCAATTTCGAGGAGACCGGCGGCATCGTCGCCGCGCATACCACCTCGATTCCCGAAGCGCCGGGATCGAACCGCACCTGGGATTACCGTTATTGCTGGCTCAGAGATGCCTATTTCGTCGTCAAGGCGCTCAACCGCATCGGCGCGACCGAGACGATGGAGGATTTCATCTCCTTCACGCTCGGGATCGCGGCCAATCCCGACGAGGTGCTGCAGCCGGTCTATAGCGTCGTTCCCATCGACTCGCTGGAGGAGCGGATCGCGCCGAAACTCCAGGGTTATCGCGGCGACGGGCCGGTGCGCGTCGGCAATGCCGCCGCCGGCCAGCCTCAGCACGACGTCTACGGGAGCCTGATTCTGGCGGCGATGCCGATGTTCTACGATCGCAGGCTGCCGCGGCCGGGTGATGAATCGCTGTTTCGCCTGCTGGAGACGCTCGGCACCAAGGCCGCGCAGCTGGCGCTCGAGCCCGATGCCGGCATCTGGGAATATCGCGGCCGGCGCCGCATCCACACCCATTCCGCGGCGATGTGCTGGGCGGGATGTCATCGGCTCGCCGCGATCGCGGCCCGGCTCGGGCTCGACGACCGCGCCGCCTATTGGACCGCGGCCGCGGATCCGATCGGCGAGGCCGTGGTCGAGCGGGCCTGGAACGAAGAGCGCAAAGCCTTCACCGCCGCGTTCGGCACCGACGAGCTCGATGCCAGTCTGCTGCTGCTCCCCGACCTCGGCCTGATCGACGCGGAGGACACGCGGTTCGCCAGCACGGTCGCCGCCATGGAGCGCGAGCTCGTGCGCGAGAAGCACGTCATGCGCTATGCCAGCGCCGACGACTTCGGCCTGCCGGTGACCGCGTTCCTGATCTGCCGATTCTGGTTGATCGACGCGTTCTGGCTGCTCGGACGCCGCGGCGAGGCGCGCGACCTGTTCCTCGATGCGCTCAATCACCGCAACCGCTACGGGCTGTTGTCCGAGGACGTCGACCCGCACAGCGGCGCACTGTGGGGCAATTTCCCGCAGACCTACTCGATGGCCGGATTGATCCTCACCGCGATGCGGCTCTCGCGGAGCTGGGAGGATCGCTACTGGCGCGGGTGAAACGACCGGGGCGCGGACTACCACGGTGGCGCCGCGAAACGCGTTGCCGATTTGGCACGAGGCCTTTAGGCGTCCTCACGACCGGCCGGCGCGATCGCCGGCCGCCGTGTCGGGGTGGCGCGGGCTTTGCCGACGGCCCAAGCACACCGCGCTATTGACCAGCGCCAGGTGCGAGAACGCCTGGGGAAAATTGCCGACCAGGCGCTTTGCGCGCGGATCATATTCCTCGCTCAGGAGCCCGACGTCGTTGGCGAGCCCAACCAGCCGCTCGAACATCCGCCGTGCTTCTTCGACCCGCCCGGTGAGCGCGTAGGCGTCGACCAGCCAGAAGCTGCTTGCCAGGAACGCGCCTTCGCCCGGCGGCAACCCGTCCTCGGTCTCGCCGCTGTCGTAGCGCAGCACCAGGCCGTCGACCAGGAGCTTGCGTTCGATCGCCGCGATGGTGCCGTGTACGCGCGGATCCTCCGCCGGCAGGAAGCCGAGCGCGGGGATGAGCAACAAACTGGCGTCGAGATTGCGGGTGCCGTAGCTCTGGACGAAGCTGCCGAGGTCGCGGTCAAAACCGTTGCGGCAGACATCCTCGTGGATCTGCGCGCGCAAGGCGCGCCAGCGATCGATCGGGCCTTCGAGCTGAAAGCATTCCGCGCTCTTGACCGCGCGGTCGAACGCGACCCAGGCCATGATCTTCGAATAGGTGAACGGCTGTCGGCCCGAGCGCACCTCCCAGATGCTCTCGTCGGGCTCGCGCCAGATTGTTTCCAGATGCGCCATCAGCGCCTGCTGCAAGTCCCAGCCGGAACGAGTGGCGCCCAAGCGGCCGATCCGCGCATGGTGCAGCGCGTCGGCAACTTCGCCGTAGACGTCGAGCTGCAGCTGCCCGTGCGCGGCATTGCCGATGCGGACCGGCTTGCTACCCTCGTAGCCCGGCAACCACGGCACGATCCATTCCATGAGCCGCCGCTCGCCGCCGATCCCATACAGGGCCTGGACCTGGTCGGGGCTGCCGGCGACCGCGCGCAACAGCCACTCGCGCCACGCCTCCGCCTCCTCGTAATAGCCGGCATTCATGAACGCGAGCAGGGTCAGGGTGGCGTCGCGCAGCCAGCAGAAGCGGTAATCCCAATTGCGCTCGCCGCGGAGTTGCTCCGGTACCGAGGTCGTAGGAGCCGCGACCGTTCCGCCTGTGGGCGCATAGGTGAGCGCCTTGAGCGTGATCAGGGACCTCTGCACGGTCTCGGACAGCGGCCCGGCGACCCGGCCCTTCCGGCACCATTCCGTCCAGAAGCTTTCGGTCTGCTCGAGAGCCGAGGCTGCATCGAACGGTTCCGGGGGCGGCAGATGCGAAGGCGCGTAGGTCAACGTGAACGGCAGGACCTGACCGGACGCCACGGTGAACTCGGCCACGGTCTTGAAATCCTCGCCGCGGACGTCCACCGCGCTGCGCAACAGCACCATGTCGGGCCCGGCAATGGCGCGTAGCGTTCGCGCCTCGAGCCGCGTGACCCACGGGACGATGCTGCCGTAGTCGAACCGCAGCACCAGCTCGAACTGCATGGCAACGCGGCCGCGCTCGCCCCTGACGATCCGCACCAGATGCGAATGGTTGCGGCGCACCGGCATGAAATCGATGACGGTCGCCGCGCCCTCCTCGGTCTCGAAACGGGTCTCGAGAATCAGCGTGCCCGGCCGATAGCGCCGGCTCACGCGCGCGGCATCCTGCATGGGCCGCAGCAGCCAACGGCCGTTGTCGCGCGAGCCGAGCAGCGCGGCGAAACAAGCGTCGGAATCGAAGCGCGGCCAGCACAGCCAATCGACCGAGCCCTCGCGCGCGATCAGCGCCGCCGTCTCACAATCGCCGACCAAGGCGTAGTCTTCGATCCGTGACGGCATGGCTTGCTTTCAGGCGAACTCGATCACGACCTTGATGTCGTCGGGCCGGCGCTCGAGCGCTTCGCGCCAATGTTCGAGCGGCACGCGGCGCGAGAGCAATCCGGTAAGCCAGTCGCGATCGGCTCCGGCCAGCGCGTCCGCCGCGGCGCGATAATGCGCGCGGT
>WNFG01006168.1_pt1 | contig 10073 bp, 11 predicted proteins | sample 5400431 | NCBI WGS metagenome assembly WNFG01 (sample SAMN13153346, study PRJNA577476) | soil metagenome | isolation source: 120 cm saprolite under Douglas fir tree site 2 hole 3 replicate 2 | place: USA:California | collected 2015-04-18
GGAAATCTGCATGGTGTCTTCTCCCTTAAGAAGCGTCGCTCGCCGACGCTAGGAACTTGACGAGTCGCAGGCGGTTCGTTGGGCCCTTGCGAGTGAACTCCACGGTGTCCATGGCTTGGCGGATGAAGTGCAATCCCAATCCGCCTGGCCGTATTTCTTCGAGTGGCCGCCCTCTCAGCTTGCTCGGGTCAACTCCGGGACCATGGTCACAAAGGAGTATTTCGAGCCCGTGTTGGACTTCCCCTTCGTGTCGGCGCTGCGTCCTTCGAAAGTACATGGCGATAGGTTTGTCGAGGCGATTACCGTAGGAGTGCCGCACGATGTTGGTGAGAGCTTCGTCGACCGCGCGAGTGATCGACCTGCACTCGACTGCCGGGAATCCCAGTGTCTCGGTCAGACGTTCCACCGCTCCGCGTACTACCGAGAGCAACCTGGGATTGCTGTACAGCGCTAGCATCAACAACAGACCTCCTCGTTGCCCGGACGTTCGTTCCTGGTCATTACTCACCGGTGGGCGAGGAAAAATTTTCACGTGCAACATTGGCGGCCTTCTTGGCGAAGTCGTAGGTAGCTCTGAGGTTTCCGCCAAAGAACCGGACCTTGCCGTTTACATCCCGCTCCAGTAGCGACGTTCCGTCCGGCCTCGTGAACTGACAATGAACCGTGATGGACGTGGCGCCGGATACGGTTGTCACCTGCCGGGCCTTCTCGCTGCCTGCCTTGAATCCCCGAACCGTGCTACGAAGAACTACGAGGTCGGCGACACTCGCGGCGTTGCGGTCGCCGTCGCGATACACATGCGAAAATCCCTGTTTCTCGAGTTGATGAATCAGGTTTTCGTACAGTGCGACCTGGAACTCCGCGGGCAGCTTGATTTCGTCAGACTGGATCATCTCAACTTGGATCGCCGCCACCTTGATCTTGGCGGATTGGTTTTTCCGAGCGAGCAGAGGACCGGCGGCGAAAAGCAGGGCGAACATAGTCAGCCAGATACCCGGGCTTGGAAAACGTTTCATTGTTTTTGCTCCTTGTTGGTTGAGGTACTGGAGGGGGAGGGAACTGCAGTTGGTTCTCCCGTAACCGTGGTATGCGCGCCTTGTGCCACCAGCTGTTTCTTGATGGCATCGGCCGTGCCGGCGGACATCGTGAAAATGACGCCGTGCAAGCCCCCGTCAGGATCGCGATACTCAACGGTCAGTGTATCGATTTTTGTGCGGAATAAACTCAGGACGCGGCCGCCGCCGTAAGGTGCAGCCATACCCATAATGCCCACCGTCTTGCCGACAGACTCTCGACTGTCGGCGCCGGTAACGACATCTTGAATCGATGTAGCTTTTACGTCGGAGTTTTCCTTACCGTGGACAAAATGCAGGTTTCCGTTCTCAACACTCAGAGTCCCTTTTGTATTGTCTTTGACGCCTTTGAGACCCGTAAGCTGGACCGCCTTAACAGATCCTGAGGTCGCTTGGGCGTTCCCGATGGCACCTAGGAACCCGAAGAAGAGCAAACCAACAGCAAGATAAACCGTCGTCCTTCTGGGTGTCATGCATGTCTCCCTAGTCATGAAATTCAGTCCCTTTCAGCGAACGTGCACCAGCATAAGAGAAACGTCATCAGTCGGCGGGCCCTCCCGCCAGGCAGCCACGCGATCGAGGATGCCCTGTTTCATTTCGCGAGCAGGAAGGGACGACGTCTGCCGAACAATTTCCTGAACGCCTGCGATGCCGAGCATCTCTCCGCGGGAATTGAACACTTCGGTAATCCCGTCGGTATACAGGAGGATGCGGTCGTCCGGCTCGAGCTGCACCTCCAGGCTGGTCGTGACGTCCACTGCGTCAGGCAGCGCTCCCAGAATCATGCTGCGAGATTCGAGCAGCACCGGATTCTGGCCACGACGCGATACCATTGCGGGAGGATGACCGGCTCCTGCAAATACCATTCGGCGTCGATCAACATCGATCCGCGCGGCGGCCACAGTGACAAACATTCCGGAGCCCGCGATGTCTTCGATGAGGAAGCGGTTCAACTCCCCGAACATGTCGAGGAACGGCATGCCACTCCGCAAGTGCGTAGTCGTCTCGGAGTAGATTCGGTTCGCCACCAGCGCGGAACCAATGCCGTGACCGGAAACATCACACACAAGCAAGCTGAGATGCTCTTGGTCCGTCGAGTTCACGAGCGCAAAGTCGCCTCCGATCGAGTGCACGGGATGGTAGAAGGCGTCCACGCTCATGGTGTCCCAGACCAACGATCTTGGTGCGAGGCTGTTCTGCACACGCGCGGCGAGGCGCAGATCTTCCTCGATTTCCATCTGACGCTTTTGAAGCGCAACGTTGGCGGAGCGGAGTTCCTGCTCGGCTCGCACCTGTTCCGAGATGTCCGTGAATGTCACGATTCCAAACCGGCTGCCGGAATTCTGGAGTGTCCGGGAACTGATGATGACGGGCAAACGACCGCCGCCCTTTCGAGGCAGGACAAAGGCGTAACGGTTGTGTCCGGCTCGGAACGCAACGTCAATCTGCTGCCTCAGAAATTCCATTTCCTGGGAGGTATAGAAGCAAGAAGGGGCAAATCCGATCAGGTCTTGCCGGGGAATGCCGGTCATATCTACAAACCGGGAGTTCGCAAAGAGAATCCGATGGCTGTCGTCGGCTATAACGACTCCCTCGTTGAGCACCTCCAGAACGGTCTCCATCTGCGTGAGCCATTCGGGCTTTTGGGTCTCGATCGAATCTCTCCCCGTCACTGACATTGAGCGCCCCTGAAGCGAGAGCTTGGTAGAGTCAGCTGTATCATGAGAACGCTATTTCTGGAGACGAGATCTCCGCAGACCTTGCGGCAAGAGGCTGAAAATCAACTTTGCCAAAAGAGAATGGAGACTGCGTCGCCCTGCGGATGGGGGCCAGGAGAGAACGCTGCGCCTGATCCATGAGATGTCGCCTGGCCCGGAAAAGCCGCGACTTGAATGTACCGGTTGAAACGCCAAGCAAGGCGCATGCCTCTCGGCTCGACATTTCGTCGTAGTAAGTCATCGTAAATGCCTGCCGAAGCACAGGATTCATCCTTCCCAGCACTACGTCGATCAGCTGGAAAGTCTCTTCCTCCGCGTAAACCATTTCCGGATCAGGTTGTGAGGCCGGGATCCTTTCCGTCCACGGAGTGTCATCCGTGCTGTTGGGTTCCGGAAGCGGGTCCATCCAGGATGGTTTCCGTTTTCGCCGGATCATCAAGGCAGCGTTCAGCACGATGCGGGTAAACCATGTCGTAAGAGCAGAACGCCCTTCGAAGGCGCGCAAATGAAGACATGCAGAGAGCAATGCATCTTGAACCGCGTCTTCGGCATCTTCCTTATTTCGCAAGATGGCGTAGGCCATTCTGAGGAATCTGGGACGTGAGGCCAGAAGCGTCGCCTGCACGGCTTCCCACTCTTGGCCGTCCGGTTGAAGCCGGCCGAAATTGCGGGACGGGTGGCCGGCCGGCCCACATGAAGTCAGCCGTGCACTCTTTTCCAGTCTTCCCGAAAATTGCGAACGGCTTTCCGCCGCTCGAAAGCGGGCGCGGGCGCCGCAGTTTGCAGATCTGGATGAGTGGGTCAATAGCGATCTCCGTTTCGACGCTGCGCAATGAAGCATCTATGTGCCCAATGAAAGGCCTTCGCCAGAGGCCTTGCCAACCTTCCTGTTTTCAACGGAAAGGGGGCACCCTGGCAACGGGCCGCACGCGGAGGAAGCCGCCGCGACAGCCCTTCATGGCGAGGGTTTGACGGTAACGTTCATGTCGTAACTGAGTTGCGAGCGGTCGCCTGATGTGAGGGTGCAGCGTGCCCGTGCAGACCCTTAGCTTCGGCTTGTGGAAGAATGCGTGCTCATTATGTGGAGGTCTGGAGGTGAACATGAGCGCTGTTCGTGAACGGATCGAATCGGCGGACGTCATCGTTTGGGGTGAAGGGAGTAGCTTCGCGCAGCAGATTGCGGTCGGCCCACATCGGCTAAATGGCGACGAACCGGAAAGCGTTGGAGGCACTGGTACCGGGCCATCTCCTTACGACTTTTTGCTCGCCGCTCTGGGTTCTTGCACCTCGATGACGGTCGGCATGTATGCGCGAAAAAAGAATTGGCCGCTGGAACGGGTCACAGTTTGGCTTCGACATTCGAAGATATACGCTGCCGACTGCTCAGAATGTGAAATGAAGGAAGGTATGCTCGACAGAATCGAGCGGGACGTGCGGTTTGACGGGCCCTTAACCGCGGAACAAAGCTCCCGGCTGCTCGAAATTGCCAACAAGTGCCCGGTGCACCGCACGCTCACTTCGGAAATCAACATCCGAACGAGACTTCTATGAGCGCGCGTCGCTTCAGGTGAAAGTTTTGGGTAGCGACACTTTAAGAATTCCCCAGCATCCAAGGGCTTTTCATCTCTGTTTAATTGACGTTATGTAAATAATAAGTTGAGTTCATGTAGCGAGTCGCCCCGTAAGTAAGCCATAATCACGAATCTCCTCTCCCGCAGTTAGCGAATTCGAAGCGACCTTTTTCCAGCTCTCAGTATCGGCCAGAAGGTAGTACAGTGAGCCATCTATCGGCCTGAGTAGCGCTTCCCAACAAACATTCCGAGTTGTAAGCCGCCAGACAGGCATGACGAGAATCGAAAATCCGGTTGGCACCGATCAAGTCAATCAGACCCATGCGTTCGAGATCCGCCCGATGTTTCACAGGAACCACCACGAGGGCAAGGACAACGCCGGTTTTGGCGAGGTCCTGCTGTAGTTCCGCCACAGCTCTGCCAGCGGAAAAATCCAAGCCGGTAATCGCGGTGGTGTCAATGACCAGCCAGCGAACGGGCGACGGTGAATCATGGACAAGTTTGCGCGCCTGCTCGACAAAGAACGCGACGTTGGCGAAAAAGAGATCTGCACCGAACCAAAACATCACCAAGCCGGGTTCGGCCATCTTGCCGGGCACGGGATCCTCAAAGCTCCGATTGCCGGCAGCATCGCGCACTACCACTGCGGTATGGGGATGATAGCTGCGGCGGACGTGTTGCAGCAGGGAGAGAACTACGGCCAGGACGATACCTTGCTCCACGCCGAATAGGACAACGGTGAGAGCGGTGACGAGCGCAAGAAGGAATTCCTGGGGCTGGGCACGACGAATTTCGGCGAGGCCACGAAAGTCGAACAGCTTGATACCGATTCGAAAGACGATGGCGGCGAGGACGGCATTCGGGAGAAAGCTCAACGGCTTGGTGAAAAAGAGGAGCACCATCAGGACAACGGCGGCCGTCGTCACATGGGACCACTGACTGCGGCCACCCGCGCTGTCTACTATGGCAGTCTTGGTGGGGCTGCCGTTAACAACAAAGGTGCTGCTACAACCGGCGGCAGCGTTGGCCAGCGCGAGACCGACCAAATCGACATTCTGACTGAAGTGGTCACGATAACGGAGAGCGTACGCGCGAGAGGTGGCAGCGCTTTGAGCGAGGATGACAATGAAACAGGAGAAAGCAATGGGGAGGACCGAAGTAACATCGTTCCAAGTAACATCGGGCAAGCCGAGTCTAGGCAAGCCGCTAGGAACGGCGCCAACAACGCGGATGCCTTGATGGTCCCAATGGAAATATGCGCTGGCCACGGTCATTCCTATCACGGCGAGCAACGCACCGGGAAAGCGGGGAACCAAGACTTCGAAGCCGATGATAATGGCTAAGACGCCCAAGGCGATGAACAAGCTCGGCAGATGCGTTTCCGACAGATGCCGAAACGTGAACAGGAGCTGGCGGAGAAATCCCTGGCCGCCCTTCTCTATGCCGAGCATCTCGTGAAGTTCGCCGAAAGCAACCTGAATACCGACACCCGACAAAAAGCCCACCAGTACGGTACGAGACAGGAAATCAGCGAGAAAACCCAGGCGAAGGATTCTGGCCAGCAGAAGTATGCTGGCAGCCACCAGTCCAATGAGGCTCGTGAGTGCGACATACTTCGGCGTGTTAGCGGTGAATGAAAGCGAAGTTAAGCCCGCCGCCACGATGGCCGCTGTTGCGGAGTCCGCACTGGCGACAAGGTGCCGCGAGGAGCCGAAGAGGGCGTATATCAGGACTGGTAAGAAGAGGGTGTAAAGCCCGGTGATCACCGGCGTGCCTATGATCTTGGTGTAACCCATAACTTCGGGTATGCCGAGGGCTGCAAGGGTGATGCCGGCCACGATGTCCGGCCCGATGCGAACCCGATCGAAAGGCAACAAGCCCTGGAGCAGTGGGAGCGACAATCGCGGGTTGCTGTTCGAGTTTTGGCTGGCGGTCATACTGACGGTTGCGAGGGAAACCGATCATCCGCTTTTGGCGAATTTTCTCGACCGACCGCGATTGGCGGCCTGGGGAACTTGGAACCACTGGAGCCACTGTGATCGTCTGGACTCCAAAGCATCGGGAATGGAGAGCTTTCCATCGGTCATAGTCGTTTCGTGTTGATGCATTTTTTGTGCAGGTAGCGGGGTATGCTTTATTTCGACTCCAGCAGGGCACGCTTTGCCCTGGCGATTTCCTCGAGTCTTGCCCTGTCAACTTGAGGATATGCCAGGTCAAGAGAGGCCAGCGTATCAACGACCGCGGCGGCAACCACTACTCGAGTGAACCACTTGTTGTTGGCGGGCACCACGTACCACGGGCTGTGCTTCGTGGCGGTGTTTCGGATCATGTCCTCATAGGCATCCAAGTATTCATCCCAATGCTCACGTTCCGCCATGTCCGAGCCGGAAAACTTCCAGTTTTTCTCGGGCTCTTCAGCTCTTTCCAGAAAGCGTCGCTTCTGTTCCTTCTTCGAAATGTGCAGAAAAAACTTGATAACGATGATTCCATTACCGGTGAGGTATCGCTCAAAGCTGCGAATATCCCGGAAGCGCTCCTTCCAAATGCGCTTCGATACCAGCGCAGCTGGAATTCTTTGCTTTGCGAGAAATTCCGGATGCACGCGAACCACCAGCGTTTCCTCGTAATAGCTCCGGTTGAAAATGCCGATGTGCCCGCGATTCGGCAGGCATTTCATGCAGCGCCAGAGATAATCGTGATCGAGGTCCTCGACAGAAGGCGATTTGAAAGAATAGACCTGGCAGCCCTGCGGGTTGACGCCCGACATGACATGCTTGATGGTGCCGTCCTTACCAGCGGCATCCATAGCTTGAAAAATTAGCAGCACAGCCCATTTGTTCTGCGCGTAAAGCTTGTCCTGCAACTCTGCAAGGGCTTGGACGCCGATAGCCAGCGCCTCTTTGGCGTGCGGTTTGGCCTCGGCCTTGAAGGCCAAAGTGTCGCCCGGATCCACGTCCTTCATCCGAAACTGTTCTCCCTTGGTGATGCGGAATGGCTTGGCAAACTTGCGAGCTTTCTTGATCACTTTGTCGGTGTTCATGGACACTTGATTCCACTTTTAAACCAGGTAACGGTTCGCCAGCTTGAGTTGCAATGTGCCTGCCAATCAGGTAAGCGCACGCAGTGCGATAAGTGGTTGAAAGTGAAGGCGTACGAAGAAAACGCGAGGCGCACGGCATACCATCGGCCGTTCATGTGTGACAACCTCAACGTTTACGTTAAACCTTCGCCATGACGGGTACATAAAGTGAACTTTGGCTTTTGCGTCTCGCCGGCAAAATGCTTCCTTTCGGTTGAAAACAGGACGGATGGCAGAACCTCCGGCGAAGGCCCTTCGTGATCATCATCGTGGTTATGCACGAACTCGCTAGCGCATTTTTGATCGCCGACCGCATGCTCTTGATCGACAAGGTCAAGATCGTGGCACTCGGAGCAGTCGACGGCCATCGCGTGGCTCCCAGAGAGGACTGCGTCACTTGCATTTTTTAGAGGGAGTCGAAATCTTAGTTGAGCGCTGTCGCGGGGCGGGCGTCCAAGACATCTCCCATCATTGTTATTCTTACTGGCGGACCGCACGAAATGCTTAATGAAATCAACCGCGTTGAGGCTCTGGCAAACCGGCTTGGCTGGACTTTCGCAATGCTGGAAAAACAGGAGCTGGCCAACAAGAATTCTTAGGCGTGTCTCGATCCGAATGGCTAAGCAAGGGCCATTTCGACCGACAGCGGATAATGGTCGGAAGCTGATACCGAACGATAGACCCGCGAACCACCGGCGCGAATCGGCCCTCGCATAAGGATCCAATCAATCGTTCGTCCATGCTCGAAGAATGAGGCTGGTGTTGTTGGCACATGTTGATTTGCAAATGCGTCCTGAAACTGAGCGCGGCTGATTGCAGAAGCGGCGCGTCCCGCGGACACATCGAGATTAAAGTCGCCAGCAAGCAGAATGGGCGTTATCCAGTTGTATTGCTTCGCATCGTCCAAAGCTTCCTCAAGCTGGGAGATGCGCAACTGATCATCGCCTCTGCTCTCCAGGTGCAGGTTGTAGGTCATTATTGTTCTGCCCGCAATGTTGGTCTCGCTGACCATCGCCAGGCGTCCTCCCAGCCTCTCCTGAAAGGGCGTGATCTCGGGAAGAAACCAGTGCGGATGCCAAAAATGCGATTGCTTCTGAAATCGAATGACTCGGGAATTGGACAACGGCCAACGCGAAAGTGTTGCTTGGCCGTGGTAGGCGGGTGACTTCTTGGAGCCCTGGGTTAATTCCTGGAACTCCCGTCCAAAGACATAGTTCATCTGCAGCTTCTGCGCGATTTCTCTCGCGACGTTGATATGGTGTGTCCGTCTCGCGTTCAGATCAGCTTCTTGCAACAAGATGATATCCGCTTTTGCGCCGTCGAGGAACTCAATCACCCCACGGAGCTTGAAACCACGGTCAATGTTCCAGTTCACAACGCGTATCGAATCGGGCGGACAAAAGATCCAGCGAGGGACTGCGAAGTTGCCACTTTCAATTTCCTGCATAGCGTTCACATACGCCTTTACGAGTTTGGCCGAGATGCATGCGGATGCTCCCCAACCTTCGGGTTGAAATCAACAAGAAAGGCCCCCTCATGACGAAATAAAGCAACACGCAGTTGAAAGCGTAGTTCCTCCTAAACCGACCTAAAATCAAGTACGAGCATGCACGCTCATCTCCATCTCTTCGTGCCGGCGCTCACGTGAAACTGCCATAGCGCCAAACGATTAGACACTCTTCGGACTACTCGCGGTCAAACATTGAATTGCACCCTGCCATCTCGGTCGCCCAATTTTCAATGACAACCCAAGCTGTTAACGTCTCGCCTAAACCGTCGAAGTCTAGTCGTGCATTTGTGCCGCTTCCCGGTGATGGATTTGCGCCCCGACGTCTAACCGCTCTTCAAGCGATTGAAAAAAAACAAGATCCACAAAAGGCTAGGCTATCCGCTCATTGGAAGAACTAATGCTTTATTGAGGTGGACGTCCGGATGGATGCAGTGCGCTGGATCCCGGATACCTGCAAGGTGCGGGCGCTGTGGCTTTTTGCGCCCACCCAGGCGCATCCAAGCCGAGCCGATGATTGGAGCAATGTTGTCACGTTTCGATGAGGTGCCCCAGAAGGCAAAAGAAATCTGTCCTCTGCATCAGGAGCAGAGAGGGCGCTCCACTAACGGGAAGATTCTCTTCTTGCTGCTTTTCCTGACGCTCGCGTTGGCTGTGTTCACGGCCCTGGCTCACGGCCAGCAGCCGAACGTTACAACGGTGAAAGTCGCCGGAACAGTTTTCGTTCAAGACTCTGCGGGGAACCGATCCCTCGTGGCTGGTGCAAAGGTCAAGCTCGATGGGCCGGCTGCTTTCGAAACAGAAACGGACGAAAACGGCAACTATGTTGTTGCTGCCGTGCCTCCGGGGACCTACACGGTGGAAGCACTTTCTCCAGGTCTGGAGGTTCGGAGGACGCTAAGGGTTGAAGGCGGCGAAGTCCACGTTCCGCTCGAATTAAAACCGGTGGAAGTCACTACTTCTGTGGTCGTGAAAGCCGATCCAGCTGACAGCAGGAATTCTGCTCCGTCCGAAACGATTTCCGAGAAGACACTGCGTGAAGCTCCCAATGTGAACGAGCGCTTTGAAAGCTCACTTCCGCTCATTCCTGGAGTGGTTCGCGGGCCCGATGGACATATCAATCTC
>WNFG01024851.1_pt1 | contig 10073 bp, 15 predicted proteins | sample 5400431 | NCBI WGS metagenome assembly WNFG01 (sample SAMN13153346, study PRJNA577476) | soil metagenome | isolation source: 120 cm saprolite under Douglas fir tree site 2 hole 3 replicate 2 | place: USA:California | collected 2015-04-18
CGATGGGAGGGCCGTGCACAGTTTCACGACGCTGCTGAAGGAGCTAAGCAGCATCGTCCGCAACGTGTGCCGGCCGCAGAGCGCGGGAGCGGAGGCGCCCACCTTCGAGCTCACCACCACGCCCACACCCACCCAGCAACGCGCCTACGAACTCCTAAAAACGATCACGGTGTAGACAGAGCTCCGCAGATCGGCGATGAGCTATCCCCATGTCTTAACGAACAATTCCACGCGAGTGACGCGGGAACTTCAGCTTAGACTTCCCGGCACGGCCTCTGGGCTGGCGCCATCCGCCAGGGGCGACCACGGGCTCTCCCGGTTCTCGCGGGAGGTGTGTCCGTACATGCTCGGGGTCTCTGACCGCGCGGAGCTCCGGCGCGTCTCGCGATGGCGACGCACCGAGTATGGCCTTCCGCTTCTCCTTACAGCGTCGGCGCTCCGGAGGGGTGCTCTTTCGCGGCTGAATACCCGGCCTGCACGTACCCCTGTCAACGCTTCGCGGACGGCCGCGCATGACTCGGGGCCGGTGTGGGCGGCTAACCCTTCACCGTACGACTCTTTCATTCGCAACACCTCGCCGGTTTCGCCCGGCGCACAAGGAGGTGGAGTTGACCCGGTTTCGTGGACACCCCATGGTTGGGGCGGAAGGGAGCGTCCACGATGCCCAAGAGCCATCGGCCGTACCCGCCGGCGTTCCGGCGGCAGATGATCGAACTGGTCCGGCGGGGCCGGAGCCCGGAGGCAGGCGGCGCTGGATGCCGGCCAGCGGACGGACGGCCTCACGACGGAGGAGCGTGACGAGGTGCGTCGGCTCCGGCGCGAGGTCCGGCAGCTCCGCGAAGAGCGGGCGATCCTCTCAAAAGCCGCGGCCTGGTTTGCGCGGGAGACCACCTCGATCCCGTCCAAGGATTCGAGTTCGTGACCGCCCACCAGGCCCTTCATCGCGTGACCACCCTGTGCCGGGTCCTGGGTGTCTCCCCCAGCGGGTACTATGCGTGGCGCAAGCGGCCCCTGGCGACGCGGACGCGCGCCGATGTCGAGCTGACCGCGCACATCGACGCCATTCACCGCGCATCGCGAGGCACCTATGGGGCGCCGCGGGTGCACGCGGAACTCGCCACCCTGGGAATCCACGTTGGCCGCAAGCGGGTGGCCCGGCTCATGCGCGCCCTCGGCGTGGGCGGCATCAGTCGACGCAAGCCGCCCCGGACCACGCTCCGGGACCAGGCGCACCGGCCGGCGCCGGATCTCGTGGCCCGCGACTTCGCGGCGGCCGGCCCCGATCGGCTGTGGGTGGCGGACATCACGTATATCCCGACCTGGGCGGGGTTTCTGTACCTCGCCGTTGTGGTCGACGTCTGGAGTCGGCGCGTGATTGGTTGGGCGATGGAGTCCCATCTCCGAACCGAGCTCGTCCTGGCGGCGCTGGACATGGCCGTCGAGCAACGCCGGCCCACGGACGTCATCCATCACTCGGATCAGGGCTGCCAGTACACGTCGATCGCCTTCGGGCTCCGCTGTCGCGAAGCCGGCGTCCGGCCCTCGATGGGCTCGGTGGGCGATGCCTACGACAACGCGCTCTGCGAGAGCTTCTTCGCGACGCTCGAGTGCGAGTTGCTCGATCGCGAACGCTTCCGCACGCAGGCCGACGCGCGCCTGGCCATCTTCGACTTCATCGAAGGCTGGTACAATCCGCGGCGGCGCCATTCCGCGCTCGATTACCTGTCGCCCATGATTTACGAGCGGTCGCGCGGGACCAGCGATCGCACAGTGCCCTCAGGATCGACGATCGACATCGGGGGTGCTATCTCAGTACCCCCTTTGGAGAGGGTGCAGTGACGATCTCGAAAGCAGTTCACCGTCCACCGAACCGGGTCAACTCCAATCCACCTCGATGTCGGCCTCCGACCACTGTGGGTCATGCTCGGACCCAATGCGTCGGGTCGGGGGGCGGACCGCGTTCACACGTCCGGCGATAACGATCTGGCTTGGTCGATCCTCGCCTTGAGCGCTCCCTCGGTCTTCCGACCATCCGGTGCAGGGCGACACCCGCGGTGCGTGCCGCTCCCCGGCACGGGCGTCGAGGAGGAGCCCCGGCACCCGCACACGGGAGAGAGAGTCGGAGCGACCGGCTATTTGGTCTTGATCGCCGCCTTGATCTTGTTTGCGACTTCAGGGGCGATCGTGGCCATCCGGTGGACGGTCTTGGCGTGTTCCGTCGCCTTCCGTATGACCTCCGCATCGTCCTGCCCCTCGAGGACAGTACTGCAGCCGACCACCACGTCTCCGCACTTGAGCACTTTCGGCATGTTCGGACCTCCTTGTTTGGGTGAACCGCAACGTCATGCGCCCACTGCACCTGGTGGACCACGCGCACCGACGCGACCGTGCTCGCAGACCGCACGACCCATGCCGTGGCGGTTGGGCCGCGCGGGCCGGACGTGGTCGGTCGTGCCAACTCAGCTACGAGCAAGGAGGCCAGGCGTTCGCACGAACCTGCACGTATTAGACCGTGCGGCCCGCGACGGCCGTAGCGATCGCGCGATCGCCTGCGCGATCCAATCGGACTGGTGCGGCGCGTCCTCCACGGAGACACGCATTACCCCGACAAACTCCTGAGTCTCTTCGAGCCGCACGCCTGGCCACGTGCCAGCCCGTTCTGCATCGCCCTCGGCGCCTCGCGTCCCGTGCTTCTGGGCCTCCGTGGACATCCCGCAATGCCGATCCGACAAGACCGATTCCGTTCCTCGCGCGGCACCTGCCACAAGCGTCCGCAATCACCCCGCTATGTCGCTCTCTCTACCGTGTGGATGTCCGACCACGAGGCGATCGTCGACACGAAAGTCCTGGCGACTTTTCACCACCTCTTCTTCGACAACACCAATCACAACCCTTCGAAGCGCGGGATTTGGGATGAGACCCGTTACGGTGACCGTGGCCGGGGATCCTCTCCAGAAAGGGACGGTGACGCTCGCCGTCAAGGACAGCCGAAAGAGCACGGTTTCGCGAAACAATGCATCAGACACGTAGGCCTGTAGACTCGCCACCTCCGCGGTTCGTCTCCGTCGGAGATCACAGACGAGTACGATCGCGGTGACGATGGCGACCAGCACCAGACAGATTACGATCAGAACTGTGACGCTTGCCTCCGCGGGGCGCGACTCTCCGAGCGCAGAGCCAGGTCTTCCCATCGCGAACTTACCTTCCGAAACGACGGGTCCCCCACCCGCAATGAGTCCAATTCCCAGCCCACAGGCTTCGGCGCAACCACGGGGCTGAAGGGTGCCCGGGCCCGTCGACGAGCCATGCGCCGAGCGCGGCCATAGGCAGGCTATCGTGACCTCGCCATTGCACTCTCCATCACACTTCTGCGCCGCCTGGGCTCGCCGCCTCGTAGGCCTCGAGCCTCTACGAGCCCCAACCGCGCGCGCAGGATGATGCCACTCCCGCGTGCAGGCTCACACGACGTCGACCGGGCCCGACTCTCCCCCGACGACGACGTCTCGGCGAGGTCACCGACTGCGAGTCGCCCGTGCCGTGGCCAACTCGTTCACTCTTTTCCAGATCGATGCCACAGGATCGTAAACAGCGCTAGGAGCGCCAACGCCGTCACGCCGATCAAGGCCGCCCTCATTTGCACAGTCTCCTTCGGGCCACGCGTCCCCTCTTGCTACTCGTCATCACGACCGTCGGCCGGGACGATTTCCTGTGACTCGTCTCCGTGCTCCCAAGTGCCACTCATTCCAGCCCTCGCACACCGGTCAGTTTGGAGCACTCGAGACCACGGAATCGGTTGGGGTCGTCAGCTCCTGACGGACGAACTCGACTTGCAGCCTGCCCTTGACCACCCGTCGCAAGCTCGTCACGCTCAGACGCATCAGAGGGGCCTCCTGTGGGGGGGGAGTAACGCTGGCGCGTTCTCCCTTTCGATCGCACAGGGGACCTTTCTGCTTCAGATCCACGACGCTACTTAGCATTTATTTTCGGCTTGGGGCTGACAGGTGTCCCAACGCTGGCGGCAGCCTCTGCCTCGATCTTCAGACGCAAGCGCAAGTCGAGCCCCACCATCATGCAGTCAAGCGCGAACTCCTCGGTGCTTACGCCTGGCGGGATCCCCAGCTCGTGCTTCGCGCGGTCGAGGCGGTCGTAGAAGTGCTGCGGGATCTTCCAGCCGTCGAGGCTCCTTAGCCGCGGCAGAAGCGCCCACTCACTCGTGTCGCGTTTGTCCTGGCCCATGGTGTATGTGTGTTTGCCCGCTAGCCGTTGCCTCTCCCCGGCCTCATCGCACACACCAGCACTTGGCGTACCAGGCGACCTAACCCTTCACGAACCTGGACGAATAGTGCCTTCCGCCGACGACCCGGCCACTTCTCGCCTCGGATCGGCGTCAGGAGTCCTGCAGGATTTGCAGTCCGTCGGTCTCGATATCTGTAGGACCACTTGGGGGATGGCCCCACATACAGTAAGTCCTCTTACCGCGCCGCTTCTGCGACGCTCGTACACAATTTGCGGTCCTGGGGAAAGGTCTCAAGCAGATCTGGGTCGCTTTCCACGACAAGTGTGAAGGAGATCGGTAGGATGCGGAGTACGCTCCTCGGTCACCACGCTACCCCTCCACGCTTCTCGGAAGGAGGCGCCGCGAGAGGTTCGCCGTTAGCCCATCGCTCCGTACCGCAAAGGTCCAGCGCACTCCCCGTGCCACATTGCAGACAACGCGATTCCCCGGGTGTTTAGGGCGAGCACACTCCACCCTCTGTCACTAGGGCTGCTGCAAATCCTGCGGTTAATCCGCCCGCTCAGATCCACACCGAATCGACGCGGCCTTTCTATGACTGGAACTAGCGAATATGGCGGACTCTTTTCGACTTCTGGCATCCGGCATGGAAAATGCCGCCCAATGCGAGATGGAGGCTCGGGGCGTGACTCTTCTTTTGAAGACTCTGAGAGCTAGAGCTGACCGTGAGCGAGACCTGGTAGATGCTCTACGCCAGACCGCGATCACGATGATCGAATGCTCCGAAGCGGAAGCAATTCTGATTTGTTCGGAGACGACCGATCCTAGTCGAATAATCTGGATCGAACATCGTTGTTCCGGGAACCGGACGTCTTCGTCACTTTCTTCTCCGGTCGCCGCTCTTGACAGCATTGCCATCGTCTGTATGACCCAGTGGCTCAGATTCGTCGACGGCTTTTACCACTTCCCATTGCCTCTGTGCCGGGTCTGGACGCTCGACGTGCACCCATCGGGTGACCGGCACCTTGACAGTCTCAAGGACTTGCTCGAACTGGCGAGACGAGCCTCTCGAGACGACCGAGTCATCGGCATGTCCCTCTACCGGACGACCGATGACCCGGCCGCTTTCGTCGGATTCCTGGCCCTCAAACAAGGGCTGACGCCTGCGGACCTGCGTGTTGGGATGTCAGCTGACTGTCCCTGGCCCCCGACGTTCGATACCGGTGTGTCGTGGTGCCCTCTGTCCATCAAGTGGACGCTGGGGCGGCTCTCTTTTAGAACCAGCCCAGTTACAGCGCCGGTCCCGTACCCACGAACCGCGTTCTGGGCTCGATCAAATGTTCTTCGGGTCGCTGCGGTCGCTCCCGCCAACTTCAGCGAGCCCCAAGCCAACGAGCGGGGAACAGTGTCGCGGTGAGGCAGAATAGGCCCGACTATTCCTTCGCGGCGACCATGCCTTGCGCCCGCCCGCGCAGCGCTCGGTGAGGGGGACCACATGGGGTTCTATCGGGGCTCGCCGACGACGAGAAGTGCGCTCCTCGGTGCGGGACAGATCAAAACGGGCCTCTTCCATCTCGAGACCGCGCGCGGGCTCTTGATGAGTTCCAATACGGACGCGTCGCTCAGCGGGACGCTGCGGACCCAGTTGGGCGTAGCATTGCTCCGGCTCGTGCTCGTCTCCCCTTACGCCTCGATGAGCGATAAAGGAGCGGTCAAGCGACTGGCTCTGGAGGCCCTGAGTCTCTAGTTCGCCTCAGGGTACCCGATAGCGCTCCTCCGTACCCCGGTCCGACCATTTACGGGCCCGAGCGAGCGGTGCGTTCTCCGTGGGACGCCGAGCTGGGCCTCGACGTGACTTGCCTTCGGCGGGAGGGAAGTGGGCTGAGCCGGATCGTCTGCTTCTACCCCGCAAAAGATGAACTCAACTGCCGGCTCCGTAAGAACGACCCCTCGTGGCCGACTTCCGGACCGCACAGCCTACATGTTCACACGCCCCACTCTCTTCATGCCTCAACGGCGGGGTCGAGTGTCCGCCGTGATGCCTCAGAAGTAGGTGTTACCGAGCGTCGGCGGCGTTGCTGCCCTCGGCCATCACCGTTGGGCCTTGCCGAGGAGCGACTTGCAGACCAGGCCTACCGACGCGCCCTGCGCCGCCGCCTCGATCGCGGCGCGCAGGCCGGCGCCGCCGGCGCCGATGACGGTGACGTCATGCTCGTGGGTTCTCCTAGCTGGTGGCCATCAGACGATTCACCGACAGTCGTGGACAACACAACCGCGGTAGGCGATGGACTTGCCCTGCCGGCGTACGAGAGGCATCGCTCTACGGATCTCATCCTCCATCACAGCGATCGAATCATCCGCTCGATGTCCTCGTCGTCGGCTTTGAAAGGATCCGTGCACTGAACCGTGCGGCACTCAGTGCCGCTGAGCTTCAGGTACGTCCAATCCACTCGATAGTCTCGGCCCTTCGCCTTTGCTTGGCGGACGAACGCTCCACGCAGTCGAGCCCGGGTGGTCTGCGGCGGCACCCGCGTTGCGACCTCGATTGCCACATCGTCGGTAATCCTCTCGACGTGCGCTCGCGAGGCCAGCCGATTGTAAATCCCACGATCCGGGCGGAGATCATGGTATTGAAGATCCATCAACCTGACTCGCGAATCTGTCCAGGCCAGTCCGTGCCGACCCATGTAGCGCTCAAGCCAATTGCGCTTGATCACCCAGTCGACCTCGCGGTCGAGCGCCCACGGATCTGACTCGAGTCTCGCGATCGTGTCGGCCCACCTCGCGAGGACATCTTTGGTCGCTGCGTCGGTGCCGACCCGCTGCGCATAGCCCGCTGCGTGATCCAGGTACGCCATTTGCAGCTCGAGCGCGGTCATCGACCGACCACTCTTGAGCCTGATCGGCTCGCGCAGTGCCGGGTCACGAGAGATCACTCGCAGCGCGTGGACGGGGTGATCGAGCGACAACTCGCCATCGAAGAACCCGTCCTCGATCATGTCGAGGACGAGTGCCGTCGTGGCGACCTTCAGGTACCCGGCGACCTCCGACATGTTCGAATCACCGAGGATCAAGTGCAGGCGGCGATATCGTTCGGGGTCCGCCAAGGGCTCGTCCCGGGTGTTGATGATCGACCGTGCGGATGTGGTGCTGCCGGACACGTCTTGGCAAATGTGTTCTGCCCGCTGACTCAAGCAATATCGGAAGCCGCCGGGCGTCTGAAGAACCTTCCCGGCCCCGGCGAAGATCTGTCGCGTGACGAGAAATGGCGTCAGCACCTCGGCAAGTCGCTGTAAGGACACCGTCCGGCTGACCAGGTAGTTTTCGTGACAGCCATAGGAGTTGCCGACAGAATCGGTGTTGTTCTTGAACAGGATGACGGCGCCACCGACGCCGTGCTCTCGGAGGCGGGCCTCACACTGCGCCATCAGCACTTGAAGAATCCGCTCGCCGGCCTTGTCGTAGACAATGACGTCCCGGGGATCGTCGCATTCGGGCGTCGCATACTCCGGGTGGGCGCCCATATCAAGATAGAGCCGACCGCCATTTTCCAAGAAGATGTTGCTGGTCCGCGCGCCCGGCAGATCCAGTCTGAACAGATACCGTGCGACGTCCTCCGGCGACAGCTGTCGCGTTCCTCCCCGCATGCACGTCAGACCGTATTCACTCTCTAACCCGAGGATTCGAGGTTTCACACCCGCATCGGTCCTTTCTCGGCTGTCCGGTAAGCGGCCCCCCGCGCACTCTCTTGTTCGGGAGGTCCATTCAGCACTCGTCGTACCATGTTCTTATCTCACCGCCACATCGACCGTCAGTGGCCTGCCGGGCCCGCGCGCCCCGCGGATCGACCGCAATACTTGCAGACGATAGGACCACCGATGAGCTCCGACGTCGGGCAGTTGACACGCAAAGGGGGAGCCAAGACCGAGTCGTGTCTGCAGGACTTGCACCCAGGTGAGTCTCGCCCCACTCGTCCGTTCGCGGCCTCACGGATAAGTGGCGCCCCGGTAAGCGATTTCACCCTTGGTACACCGCATGCTGATCGGGGGGTCCAGCGTGCATGCGCCTCAGGCGCGGGGGAGATTTTCCCCCGGAAAAGTGATTCTCCGGGAAGCGAAGGATGAAGACGTCGAGCCAGATCAACTCCGTGCGGCGACGCCCGATCCGGTTACAACGACTCCGCGACCTCGTCCGTTGCGAGGGTGCGCGAGCATGAGCGCCGTCACGATCCTGAAATGCGATCGCTGCGGCTCACAGATTCACGACGGGGAGCGCTTTTACACGGTCTCCTTCACACTCGAAAAACTGCGCGCGGTCGGCGATTCCGGCGCCCCGATCAGCCACGAGGAAGTCAAGCGAGTCGACCTCTGCTCGGAGCAGTGCGTCATCGAGACAGTGCGACTGGCGATCGTGACGAACTGATGAGCGCCGTGTTCAGGGCGCTACTCGATCTCGTACCGGCGAAGCTTATAGTGGAGGGCGCGGAGGGCTGATCCCGAGCAGTTTGGCTACCTCGGCATTAGCGCAAAACCGGCGCATCGCTATGAAGAATCCCTCAAGGCCTTCGCCCGCGCGTGGTCACTGCGTCCAGAGTATTTCGCCACATAAGAGACTCCTCGTCGTGTTTGACAATCATCCATCGGCAAGCGTCGATACAACGCGATGTGCTTGGTATAAGGGCCGCCATCCCTGGGCGTTCCCTGAATGGCCACCCCCGCGCGCTCCGTTCGTTGCGGATTCGTCCAATTGACGCGGTCAGGACGGCCTCCGAGCTGGCCTCCCCGGACGAGCCGGCTCCAGGGAGTTGAGATCGGCGCGGCGCGCACGGAGAGGAGCATCAGGGGCGGAACGCTCGCCCCTGTAGTGGTCTTGTGCGCCCCAATCCTCCTCAATTGCGGGGGCCCGAACTGCCCCGATTCAGCTTCTAGTTACTCGCGAGGACCGCCTTCGGACAGGTCGTGATCTTCGGAATGTTCTTGGAAGACCTCCGCAGCGAGGTGTGACCGTCGGTGCGACTTCACTCGACGAGCACGGTCATCGGCTGGTGTTCAGGCAATACCCCGCTCGGGGAGTGCGCCGCGCAGCGAGACGCTTGACGGCTGGGAGCCGAAAGGATATCAGGCAGTCGGTCGCCCGTGGGCGACCGTCGTCGCGGGGACCCGGGGAGGGGTTCGTATGTCACGCAGCGGGTTCGCGTGCGTCCTGGCTGCTCTCGTGGTGACCGGCTTCGGGGGTGCGACCCCCGCGGCCGACCAGGAGCAAAAGCACTCAGGAATCATCGTAGAGGTGGCCCCGGCGACTCGCATCATCACGCTGGAAGAGATGGGGCCCTGGACCGGTCCGGACAGCATGCCGCACCGGCAAATCATCCGGCTGGCGACCCAGACGAGGATCGACCTGGTGTCCCGGTCGGAGAGTGCGCCCGGCGCCGGAGGCTGGCCAGGCGGATTCAGGACGTCGCGGCTCGAGGCAGCGGATCTTCGGACCGGCGACTTCGCCACCGTAACGGCAATTAGGTCAGGCGGAGGGTGGGTCGCCGAGTCCATCGCCATCGTGCGGCCGGCCGGGGCGATCCCTTCCCTCAGGGGAGAGGCGCGCGAGAGCCACTAGCAGAGCGCGCTGACACGAAGAAATCGTCCGCCCGTGATCAGCCGCGGGCCGCCGCTGAAACGCTATTCGCGTCACCCCTGTCCGGCTGGACCACGCCGCCGTGCCCTGACGTGCGCGGTGAAGGCGAGCGCTATGCCGGACCTCCCCGCGCCTTGCGCTCCTGCTGTCGCGCCTTCGCCGCATGACCCATCGCTTGCCTCCCGGCTCAGGTCAGGGCTTCCCACCGCTT
>WNFG01006172.1_pt1 | contig 10071 bp, 9 predicted proteins | sample 5400431 | NCBI WGS metagenome assembly WNFG01 (sample SAMN13153346, study PRJNA577476) | soil metagenome | isolation source: 120 cm saprolite under Douglas fir tree site 2 hole 3 replicate 2 | place: USA:California | collected 2015-04-18
ACTATGCTTGGGCCAGGCTTTGACCCGGTAATGAACAATGGTCGCTAGTTCTTCCAGTAATCGAACTTGATCAATGAGTTCAAGGCGTCGAACTTGATTCAGTATTTCATCATAGGTGAGTGCTGGCATAAATCTTCTCCTTAATTAATATGTAGCATGTCAGGGCCTGCTATCACAATATTTTCGCCTCTTGCACCACCGGAGGTGCCGGTTCAGCGCTCACCTTCTCAAACTTCGCCAGCCGTATCGACGACGGCAGCGCCTTCTTCTCTTCAGGTATGACCTCTTGCCCTCGTACGCTCCTGCTGCGCTCGTACAACAAGACCGCCACGATAATACCCAGCCCGGCCAGGCCATTTATCCACCAGGGCCAACCCAGGGCTACCACCGTTGCAGTGATGATGACATTGAGTACTGCCAGTGGCAGCAGCAACGTCCAGCCCAGGCGCATCAGGCGGTCGTAGCGGATGCGCGGCAGAGTGGCGCGTATCCAGATAAAAAGGAAGAGGAAAATTGCAACTTTGACTAAATAGATCACTATCGATAGCCCCGGGATATTCTCCAATCCGAAGCCGAAAAAGCTCCAGCCGCCAAAGAAGAGCGTCGCGGCGATCGAGCTTACAGTGATCATATTAATGTATTCGGCCATCTGGTAGAGGCTCCAGCGCAGGCCGCTGTACTCGGTCAGATATCCCGCTGTCAATTCCTGCTCGGCCTCCGGTAGATCAAATGGGGCGCGGTTGACCTCTGCTATGCCGGCGATGATGTAGATCACGAAGCCCAGCGGCTGCGCGAAGACGAACCAGATGCCCTGGTTGAGTTGCGCGTGCACAATGCCAACCATACTCAGCGTGCCAGCCCACATCAAGGTGCCGCTGAGGGCCAGCCCCAGGCTCGTCTCATAGGAGACCATCTGGGCTGCGCTGCGCAGCGAACCCAGCAGCGAATAACGGTTACCGGAAGCCCAGCCGCCGAGCACAATGCCATACACGGCCAGTGATGAGATTGAGAGTATCCACAGCAGGCCAACATTGATATCGCCAATGACTGGATCCCAAACTGATGGTTTCCCATTGATCCAGCTATTGCCGATGGGCACGACTGCGAAAGCTGACAGCGCCACCACTACAGAAATTATGGGCGCGACCAGGTAGATCGCCTTCCTGGCTTGAGAAGGCACGATCTGTTCTTTGAAAGCCATCTTGATGGCATCAGCCAACGGCTGGAAGAGACCGAATGGCCCAACACGGTTTGGACCCAACCTGCCCTGGATCTTTGCCACGACGCGCCGCTCGATCAGGGTCATATACGCGAAAGCTGTCAGCAGCGCTAAAATGACGATGGCGCCTTTGATGACAGAGGCAACAACGATGTTATTGAGAAACTCAAGCATGGCCCTTCCCCTCTCGCGTCGCTCTGTTGGCTTCGCTCAACAATACGCTCCCCTCCTGCTCTTGCGTGCGTACTCCCAGGTCTTCCCACGTCAGGCCGGTATAGAACGGGTTAGTATTGGCAATCTCTAGTAGCACTTCCTGGGGGCTGTTGTAGGTCCACTTTTGGCCCAGGACATTTGCCAGGGCTACGAGGATTTCCCAATCGGCCTTCGCGCCAGGCAGCGGGCGCAGCGCATGCCGAATTGCCTGCACATGATGGTCAACATTCGTCATGCTGCCGTCTTTTTCCGCAAAGGTGACTGCAGGCAACACTACATCGGCCCGCCGGGCTGTCTCTGTCAGCGTAATATCCTGCACGACCAGGTATTCAAGCTGAGGAGGAAGCTGCGCAACGTGCCGTGCCGGGTTCGCGCCCATCACGTATAGCGCCTTGATGCGGGGGCTACTCAGCATCTCGTTATAAGGCAGGCCTTTCTTCACCACAGGCCGGTAACCCGGTAGAGCATCGGGCAGCAGCCCCATATCACGTGCACCAAGCGAGTTGGCATCCTCGAACAGCGGGCCTATGCCTGAGCCGGCGCGATTTACATTACCGGTTAAGACGGCCAATGCTTGCAGGTCAGCCGCCAGGTCTTTGCAGCCAGGAGCCAGCGTAGCCATTTCGTCATAGAGGATTATGGCCCCCCTGGATTCTGCAAGCGTATCTGCAAGCTGCTGCAGTTGCGTGGTTGTCTCAAGCCCGAATGCCTCTTCAGATGCGCGTATACCCTGTATTTTGGTTCGGATGTCTTCATACTGCTTCGCTATCTCACCACTCAATACACGCTTCAGCAGTATCTTCGCCGCCATGCCAGCGCCGTTTTGAGGAATGCTGATCTTGCTCACGGCAAAGCGATCGAGTTCTGTCACACCCTCGTTGACGATGTAGATCTTTGCCCCGGCTTGCATCGCCTTCTTGATACGCAGGTTAAGAATGGGCTGGCGCTGGTAGGGATCAGAGGCAACCAGTACGATGTGCGCAGCTTTCTCGATGTCCGCGATGCTGTTGGTCATCATCCAGGGCCTACCTGTCAGTGGATCACGCGGGCCGGGGAAGTACCCGTGATGGTGATCGACATTGGGCGTGCCGATGGCCTCGCGCAGCAACTTCTGGAAGAGGTATGCCTCCTCGTTGGTGGTGCGAGTCGAACCAATCCCGCCGATAGCACTGGCTCCATGCTTGTCAGCTATAAGCCTGAGGCGAGAGACCATCATATAGAGCGCCTCATCCCAGGATGAAGGTTCTAATTGACCCTTGTAACGAACGAGAGGAGTACGCAGCCGCTGCGGGCTATTGACGAACTCAAATCCCCAACGGCCGCGGTCGCACAGCCAGCCATCGTCGATTTCATCGTTGGTGCGCGACATCAGGCGCATTATCTTATCGACACGCACATCTATACGCGCGTTGCAGCCGACGCTGCAGTTGTTACACACGCTCGGTATGTGCTTCAACTCCCAGGGCCGCGCTTTGAAGCGATAGGCAGTCGCCGTTAGCGCCCCTACCGGGCATATCTCGACCGTATTGCCCGAGAAGATCGAGTCAAACGCATGATCTGGCGCAGTGCCGACTTCCATCTTGTACCCGCGTGAGATCATCACCAGGCCGTTATCCATCGAGATTTCCGAACTGAAGCGCGTGCAGCGCTGGCAAAGAATACAGCGCTCGCGGTCAAGCATGACCCTGTCGCTGACGGGGATAGGTTTCGGATAGTGACGCTTGTGCAGGTCGAAACGTGTGCCGCCAGGGCCGTGGCGCAGGGTGAAGTCCTGCAGGTCGCATTCACCACCCTTGTCACAGATGGGGCAATCCAGCGGATGGTTGATCAACAAAAATTCTAGCGTTCCCCTGCGGGCCTTGAGTACTTTTTCAGTTTTGGTATGCACAACCATGCCCTCGCTGACAGGCGTAGTGCAGGCCGTCTGCGGGGGCTTAGGCACCTTCTCAATCTCGACAAAGCACATGCGGCAGGCGCCCAGCGGCGGCATCTTGGGATGGTAACAATAAATTGGAATCTCTATGCCGACCTGTTGTGCCGCCGCCCAGACTAGCGTCCCTGGAGGGACCGCCACAGGAATATCGTCAATGGTCAGGTGTATAAGCTCGTCTTTTTTCTCTTCTGACATATCTTTATTACCGTCTTGCCTGAAATTTTTTTGTTCATTAATGAGTCGCAGCCAGGGCCGCTCCCGGGCCCACCATGCATCGTCCCTCTCGAACGTGATACTCGTACTCTTCGCGGAACAGCTTGATACTACTGGTAACAGCGCTCGTGGCAGCATCGCCAAGCGGGCAGAACGATTTGCCGCTGATGTTATCGCAGATGTCCATCAGCAAGTCTATATCGCCCTCCCTGCCATGCCCATGCTCAAGACGATGCAGGATCTCCGTCATCCAGTACGTTCCCTCGCGGCAAGGCGTGCATTTACCACATGATTCGTCGCGATAGAACTCTACCATGCGCAGCACGGCGCCTACGATGCAGGTATCTTCGTGCATGACGATGACACCGCCGGAGCCGAGCATTGAACCTGCCGCCGCTATCGCTTCAAAATCGAGCCGTGTATCTACTTTATCCGCCCCAAGTATGAAAGTGGATGATCCTCCCGGTATGATAGCTTTGAGTTGCCTGTCACCCAGAATACCGCCACCATACTGCTCGTCGTAGATCAATGTGCGCAGGGGTGTACCCAGGGGCAATTCATAATTCCCCGGCTTTTTGACATGACCACTCAGGCAGAAAATACGTGTTCCTGTGCTCTTTTCGGTGCCAAACGATGCATACCACTCTGCTCCGTTCTTTACAATCGCCGGAATAGTCGCCAGGGTTTCGCAGTTATTGATGACGGTCGGGCCACCGTACAGACCGATAGCCGCCGGGAAAGGAGGCTTCAAACGTGGATAGCCGCGCCTGCCTTCCAGCGATTCCATCAGTGCGCTTTCTTCGCCACAGATATAGGCACCCGCGCCGTGATGCACAATCACATCCAGGTCGAAGCCGCTGCCCAGGATATTCTTACCAATATAGCCCGCGGCATATGCCTCTTCGACAGCACGCTCGACCTGTATCCCCGCCAGGGCCAGTTCACCGCGCACGTAAATGAAAGCCGTCGAAACGCGGCAAGCATAGCTGGTGATGATCACTCCCTCGACCAGTTGATGCGGATTCTTCTCCATTATCATACGGTCTTTGAAGGTACCCGGCTCGCTTTCATCGGCATTGCAGCACAGGTAGCGCGTCTTGTCGTTCTTGGCAAGAAAGCCCCACTTCATACCCGTGGGGAAACCTGCTCCACCGCGCCCGCGCAGTCCCGATTTCTTAACCATCTCGACCAGATTGTCGGGCTGGTACTCTTTGAGCGCCCTGGCAAGCGCCTCATAGCCGCCATGCTGCCTGTATCCATCCAGCGTATCCAGGCCAGGGGCATCTATATCTTTTGTGATGATAAGTTCTGGCATAAGGTATGATTCCTTTACAACCTTATTTCCGTTTTTGGTCCGGCTGCTTTCGCCCTCAATTCCCTCTCCCACTCGTCTACCAGAGCGTCAGCCATCTCAAGCGTGACGTTCTCGACAAACTCATTGTTGACCTGGAGCACCGGTGCGGTGCCACACGAGGCCAGGCACTCAGTAGTCATTAGCGTATAATTGCCATCGGCAGTTGTCTCACCACGTTCAATGCCCAGCCGTTGCTCTAAATGATTCACCAGCTCATCACAATTGCGCAGATAACAGGAGATGCTGGTGCAGACCTTTATGACCTTTTTCCCTGGAGGCTGCTGGTAGTACATAGTGTAAAAGGTCGCTATGCTTTCGACATCATCGACGGTCATGCCTATTGCCTCTGCGACGGCCTGCAATGCCTCCTGGGTAATATATCCCTCTTCTTGCTGGGCAATATAGAGCGCAGGCATGACGGCTGAGCGCGCTACGGGATAGCGTGCCGCCAGGTCACGCATACGCTGTCTGGCTCGTTCTGAAATCATCGATCAACCTCCCCGAGCACAATATCGATGCTGCCAATCGCCGCTACCACGTCAGCGAGGAAACACCCCTCGATCATCAGCGGCAACGCCTCGAGATTTGCAAATGAGGGGGCTCGCACGTGCATGCGGTACGGTTTGGCCGTGCCATCACTCACGATGTAGAAATCCAGCTCGCCCTTGGGCGATTCTGTACGTACAAAGACCTCGCCTTTGGGCGGACGATAGCCTTCAGTAAAGAGCTTGAAGTGATGTATTAATGCCTCCATACTACCCGTAATCTGCCACTTGGGCGGCGGCGCAACCTTGGGATTGCTGACGCGATAGGCTCCAGCAGGCATACCCTCTAACGCCTGGTTGACGATTTTGAGGCTTTGCTCTATCTCCAGCATACGTACCAGGTAACGGTCATACACATCGCCATTAGTACCCACCGGAATATCAAAATCGAACTGCTCATATCCACTATATGGGAACGCTTTGCGGATGTCCCATACTACGTTGCTCCCACGCAGCACGGGGCCGCTTGCACCATACGCAATAGCCTCCTCTGCGCTCAGAACAGCCACGCCTTTGGTGCGTTCCATCCAGAGTTGGTTGTTGGTCAACAGGTCGTGGTACTCTTGCAAACGATCAGGGAAGATGCTGGTGAACGCGCGCACTTTAGCATCAAAAGCCGGCGTCAGGTCCGCCTGCAAACCGCCGGGGCAGATGTAGCTGGTCATCATACGCACACCCGACAGGTCCTCGAAGACGTCCAGGATCATCTCGCGCTCGCGGAAACAGTAGAGGAAAACGCTCATGGCTCCCAGGTCGAGTGCAGAGGTTCCCAGCCAGACCAGGTGGCTGGCAATACGCTGCAATTCGGCGAGCAAGACACGTACATAACGAATCTTGTCGTTAATCTCGTCTTCGATGCCCAGCAGTTTCTCAACCGCGAGGGAGTAGCCCAGGTTGTTGCAGAGAGGGGCCAGGTAGTCCATACGGTCGGTCAGCACTAGAGCCTGGTGATAGGTCTTGTATTCCGCGGTCTTCTCAATGCCGGTGTGCAGGAAACCGATATCGGGCACGGCCTTAACGACGGTCTCGCCCTCGATAGTCAATATCAGGCGCAGCACGCCATGCGTGCTGGGGTGCTGCGGCCCCATATTGATGGTCATGGTATCGATACGCTGCCCATCCTCAAGAGGCTGGCTATCCTCGATGATATATTGTGTCTCTATGTCTGGCTTCTGCATACGTCCTCATCAGTAGTCACTTCTTTTTCTCTGTTCCTGGTTCCTGATTCTGACTGATTTTGCTCCGGCTCTCGTTAAGCTCCCGGCTAAACGGCGTGCGCAGCGTCTGGCTACCAACGCCCGGGTCTGTATCATAGGGCACCTGGCCACCCCAGTGAGGTTCAGGTAGATCGAAGCCGGAGAGCGGATAATCCTTGCGCAGCGGATGGGTCGTCCAGTCCATTGGCATCAGGATGCGGCGCAGGTCAGGATGGCCTGCAAAGGTGAGGCCAAAAAGATCGTATACCTCGCGTTCAAACCAGTTCGCCGTCGGCCAGATACCACTCACGGTGGGTACGGAGGGATGCTCCTCACCACGTTTGCCGACACGCACCTTCAGCCGCAATTCGCACTGGTTGGGGATAGATAACAGGTGATAGACCACGTCATAGCGCGGCACACGCTCCAGCCAATCCACAGCCGTCACAGTTGAAAGAAAGTTGTAGCGCAGATTTTTCTGAAGATACGCACATACCGTCAATAAGTGCTCTGGCAGGAGAACAATGGTTTGCTCTCCTCGATAATCGACTGTCTCAACCACTGCCTGCGGGAACTTCCCCCGCACCATCTCTACCGTCGATGTTGCTGTTATAGCCATATCATAGATGTTCCTTAAAATATTTGGGTTATATCGGCGCGTTTCTCGTGGAGGTTAATACTACAACTCTTCTCCTATAGGTCCCCGTAACTTCAGACCGCTTGCTTTCAAAGGATCGGGCGGATTCGGAATACCTTCGCGGATTTTGTGTTGGAGTTCATTGAACCCGTACAGCAACATCTCTGGTGATGGCGGGCATCCTGGGATGAACACGTCTACCGGCACTATCTTATCCACCCCCTGCACAATCGCGTAGTTGTTAAAGACGCCTCCGCAAGATGCGCAGGCACCCATCGCGATAACCCACTTGGGCTCTGGCATCTGGTCATAAATCTGCCGCAGTATCGGAGCCATTTTGATGGAACAGCGTCCCGCGACAATCATCAGGTCAGCCTGGCGTGGAGAGGCCCGGAATACTTCGGCGCCAAAACGCGCAATGTCGAAGCGATCAGCGCTGGCCGACATCATCTCGATGGCGCAGCAGGCAAGGCCGAACGTGGCTGGCCAGAGCGATGAACTGCGTCCCCAGCTGATCAACTTACTCACCTGGGTTGTGAGAATGCCTGCTTCACCGTTCTTTACATGCAGTTCACGCCGCAAGCGCGGCGTTTGTGTATTTGAGAAGGTCTGTACTGGCTCCCAGGGGTTTTTCAGTCCCATGTGAACGCCCCCTTTCGCCATACATAAATGTAGCCTACCATCAGGATCGCCAGGAAAATGAGCAGTTCAATCAGCCCCAGTACCTGGAGTTGATTCTTCAATAAGATAGCCAGAGGATAAAAAGAAACGATTTCAATATCGAAGACGATAAAAAGCATGCCTGTCAAGAGATATTTAACGGGAAAGCGCCGTTTGGGCGCTTCAATCTCTTGAAGGCCAGATTCGTAGGGAGCCAGCTTCTCGGGTGTTGGCTTTTTAGGTCCAATGAAGAGAGTCAGGACCATGACCAGTGCACCAAAGAGAACAGCCAGTCCCACATAGATAAAAATGGGGAGTGTTCCCATACGCGGGATCCTTCATTTCTCTACATCTACCGGACGTTAAATACAACTAATCACATCCGGCCTAGTGTCATTTGTACACTACTTCCTTTCGTATGGTAGCACAGCTAGTGCGATAGTGTCAAATGCGCACATGCCGTGGCTCTCCATCCTTGCGGATACTGCTGGCGGCCTCACCCTCGGCTCCCTCTCCACGCAGTGGAGAGGGATGGGGTGAGGCCGTCGTCCCCTCTTTTTGCAAAAAGCCATCCCATTGCTGTACACTACTGGTAAAGAGACAATCTTAGCAGAAAGGATAGAAAACATGGAGTATCGCGCTTTAGGTCGAACCGGCTGGAAGATATCAGCTATCGGCTTTGGAGCATGGGGTATTGGTGGAAATGATTGGGGGTCAACGGATGACAAAACCTCCCTGGCAGCGCTTAACCAGGCCATCGACCTGGGAGTCAATTTCATTGATACAGCAGATGTTTATGGCGATGGCCACTCGGAGCAACTGATTGCCGAGGTCCGCAAGGCGCGCAGCGAGGAAATTATCGTTGCAACCAAGGCAGGACGGCGGCTCAACCCCCATACCGCCGCAGGGTACAATCGCCAGAACCTGACCAGCTTTGTAGAACGGAGCCTGCAAAACCTGCAAGTGGAGGCCCTTGATCTTCTACAACTCCACAGCCCGCCACACGAGGTCTATGATATGCCGGAAGTCTTCGGCATCCTCGACGACCTGGTGCAGCAGGGCAAAATCCGTTTTTATGGCGTCAGTGTAGAGCGCGTAGACGAGGCTCTTAAGGCAATCACCTATCCAAATCTCCAGAGTGTCCAGATCATCTTCAACATGTTCCGTCCCAAGCCTGCCGAGCAATTCTTTGCTGCCGCTCGCGAACGCCAGGTTGGTATCCTGGCGCGCGTGCCGCTGGCAAGCGGCCTGCTGACAGGCAAGCTTACCCATAACACGCAGTTTGCCCAAAACGACCATCGCAGCTTCAACCGCCACGGCGAAGCCTTCGATCAAGGAGAGACCTTCTCAGGCGTAGACTACGAGACCGGCCTGCGGGCAGTTGAGGAACTGCGCACACTGGTACCGCAGGGAGCCACAATGGCGCAATTCGCCTTGCGCTGGATCCTGATGTTCCCCGAGGTAACGAGCACCATCCCTGGCGCTAAGAACCCGCAGCAGGCGAAAGACAATGTACAGGCGGTCTCGCTGCCTCCACTCAACGATGAGACAATGCGCCGCGTGAGGGAGATCTACGATAAGTACCTGCGTGCCCAGGTCCATCCCCGGTGGTAGGGAAGACCAGGCAAGGTTCAATTTGGACGAATTGTCCTTGACCGTTTGAACAGTCACACCCTGTCACGCCTCCGCGCAGCGAAGGGTCTGTCGCGAGAGGCAGCGAGATGCTTCGCTGCGCTGATCCTTCGCGGAGTTTACCCTGAGCGAAGCGAATGGGCTCAGGATGACAGGGCTGGACCTTGCTGTTGATGCGGAACTGTCACGTTCATTTGAACCTCGCCCCAGTATTTTAATAGGCTCAAGCGCTATATTGCGTACAAAATATAGTGTATAATGCGGATAAGTCAGGCCGGTCGATACGTGGCTTAGGGAATATTTGTTGTTTGAGATGATACGTGCCCAAGAAGATCAGGGAGTTCAAGGCAATGCTGCGTAAGGCAGGCTTCTATTCTCGTCCTGGTAAGGGAAGTCATACAGTGTGGGAACATCCCGCTTTGATCGACAGTATTACAATTTCTGGTGCAGATGGTGACGATGCCCAACG
>WNFG01006176.1_pt1 | contig 10070 bp, 6 predicted proteins | sample 5400431 | NCBI WGS metagenome assembly WNFG01 (sample SAMN13153346, study PRJNA577476) | soil metagenome | isolation source: 120 cm saprolite under Douglas fir tree site 2 hole 3 replicate 2 | place: USA:California | collected 2015-04-18
GAATGGAACGGACCGCCGCGGGCAAGCGCTTACGCTCGCCGCCGTGCGGGCCCATTGCTGTTCGCGGTCAGCTTTCAGGATCGACCACGGACGTGATCGCCACTGATCTGCCTTAACCGGCTCGTCTATAAGCAGCGTTCGAGCAGCGCTTCTGGACCTGACGTCGTCACAATTAGAGGTCACCCGTGTCGGAACATCCCTTTGTCCGTGCCCGCATCGGCGATGCCCATGAGCAATCTCGCCGCCGCAGCGAGCGACCTCGCGCTAGGCCAAAGCGTGCGGTATGGCCGCTACCATCACCGGTACAGATTGCACAGGTCTGGGGGATATTACGGCTATAGACCAAGCTATTACGGCTCTAGAGGCTATGGACCAAGCTCCCCGTTCTACCCTTAAAGCCGCTTCGCGCCGCAATTTGAACTTGCCGTTTCGGTGGTTTCGGCTCGCGCAGGGTTTGCGCGCGGTCTAGCTCGACCGCCATTTTTGAGCGATCCCGACCAGAGCGGGGCCGGACGACGACGGTCTCGCGCACGACTGGTCCGGCCGCGGGTTCGTGAATCCACCGTACAGCCGCGAATTGCTGCCGCTGTTCATCGACAAGCTGATGAACGAATTTGCGGTTGGGCGTGTCTCAGAGGTTGGGCGTGTCTCAGAGGCTGTATGTCTCACCCACGCCAGCACTGACGCGAGATGGTTCCAATCGCTGGCCAGCGCTGCCGCAGCGATTTGTTTTCCACGCGATCGGCTCAAGTTCGTTGGTGTGAACGGCCAGGAGAGCGCCCCAACGCAAGGACAAGCGCTGAGCTACCTAGGCCGGCGCCATCGCGAATTCGCAGAGCATTTTCGGCCGGTTGGGTTTGTCGTTAAACCCGTGCAACACTAGTATCGACCGAGCAAGCGCAAAATGGAGGGGCAACGGTGTCCATCTTGCACGTACCCGACTATCTAATCCTACCGTTCGGGCGTTTCTCCCCAGGCAATTTTTTGGCTTCGACTGGAGCTACGAAGGTTACCGTCCAGACGGCTTTCCGTTCTGAATGACCGCTGATGGTTCCATGGGCAGCGAAGATCGATGCGATAGCATCATGATGATCGAACGGATGTTTGCCCCCGCCGCCGAACATACCGGCGGGCTAAGGGCCGGAGCTGCTCACACGGCTTCGGCCCTTTGTTGTTGAACCCAGTGCTGCCTGGTAACGACCTGGCGTGATCCCAAATTGTCGCACAAAGGCCCGGCTCATATGACTTTGATCCGCGAAGCCCGCCATCAGCGCGGCTTCGGCCGGAGGTCGGCCCAAGGCGAGGTGCCGCCGAGCAAGTTTGACCCGGAGTTGAATAAGATAAGCGTGCGGCGTTACACCAACTTCGCGTGAGAACCCGCGCAGAAGCTGAAACCGGCTCACGTCGGATAACATCGCGAGCTCAGCGAGCGATGTCGCGACTTCCGGCGCCGCCTCCAATCGGCTAACGGCCCTTGCGACCGAGGGTGAGGCGCGAACGGGGCGCGGCCCATCAATTCCATGTTTCTGCAGAGCATGCATGAGACAGAACAGCAAGCTCTGCTCCGCGAGCATGTTGTCCGGGGCCAGATCTTCCAATTGTTTGAATACCTGCGCGACGTGCGCGGCCAAGTGTGGGTCGTGTGCAACGGGGCGTATAAGGGGTTCTCCTCCTTTAACTGAATCGTTGGCAATCTCACGCGCGACCAGCGCAGGATCAATGTAGATGATCCGCCAACTACGCACGCCGCCAACTGGCGCGCCGTCGTGCATCTCGCCTGGATTCAGCATGATGACGTCGCCGGCTTCCGATTCGACATTTCCAATGAAGCTCCATGACCGCTGCGCGCCGGAGGTCATGAGCCCGATGCCGAAGTGATCATGCGAGTGCCGCGGGAAAGCGTGTTCCGTGAACATCGTCATGGCCTCAATGCCCGGAATGCCGGACCGATGCTGTACGACGCGATGCGTCCGCTTAGCCACGACTGCTCCGTATTTGCGCCTTTTGCAACTTGGCCTGCTCCAGGAGCCAGCTTATTCCCACGCCAAAAATAAGTCCCCAAAATGCAGCGCCGATATGAAAAATGCTGACACCCGACAGCGTCACGAGAAAGGCGGTGAGCGCGCCCAGGCTTAGATCGCCGCTGAAAGCGGTGGCCATCCAACTCTGGAGGGCGCGAAGCAAGGCTAGCCCGCCAAGAACGCCGATGAAGGAGGCGGGCAATGTGGAGGCCAAGCCTACGACGGCCGGTGCTAAGATGCCGAACGCAACAAATAACAAGCCGTAAACGATGCCCGCCATGAACCGCTGGTTCGCGCGGCCACTGGAACACATGATCGCGTTCGAGGGGCCTGCGACACAAGTCGGTACGGAACCGGCAAGCGCAGACAGGATGCTACCAACGCCGCACGCGAGGGTGAGCGCGTTGATGGGCACCTTGTAACCTGAGGATTCCAGCACCGAGAACCCCTGGGGATTGTGGATTCCAATGACCGTAACGGTGAGGGGCAAGACCAGCTCAAGGAGCGCGGGAATGGAAAACCCCGGCACGAAGATGGTCGGGCGCACCAAGGCAAAGTGCATGGATGAAAGCTGGGGGCCAGGCCCGGCAACGATCACAGCAATGATTCCAGCGGCCAGGGCGGCCAGAACGGGTGGCGCCACCTTCGCCACCGCAGGCAAAGCACTTGCGACAATGAAGGCCGTGACGATGGCGAGCGCTATCCAGAAATTATCCTCGAAGCCTGTAATGATCTTGAGTTCGAACGGCAGAAACACCGCACAGACCATTCCCATCACGATAGGCAGAGGGCACAAGCTCATGACCTTGCCTATAGCGCCGGAAATTCCGAGGACAGTAATCAGAATGCCTGCAGCGATATTGGCCGCCACCACCTCGGCGAAGCTGAAGTGATCGAGCGCCGGACCGATGAGGATGGCGCCTGGGATCGACCAGGCAATGCCACTGGGCTGGCGGTACAGATAACTCGTCACAACGGACAGCAATCCTGGAATCGCGTAGGCGCCAAATATCCATGCCGCGACTTGGTCGTGTTCAAAGTTAGCCTTCGTAGAGACGGCAAGGAGAACGGCGAGCGGGCCTGTGACGGCGAAGAGCCAAGCAACCACGGCGTTGGTGACCGTATGACGGTCCAAAGACGTGCCAAAATCTCCCCAGCTCGGCAGCGGCCGCGCGATGGGCTCGATGATCGTGACGTTCGAATCGGTGGGGCTATTGCGGCACATACAACATCGGACAGCCGTTCTCTGTTCAGCAGCAGTGTCGCGCCAATCCTGCGGACTGTAGCAACGGGTCCCGCGCGGGCGTCTTGCATGAAATTGCAGGCGACTGGCGCCTGCCCCCTGTTCGAAGCGGCCAATCCGGCCAACGGCTGCAATTGCGTTCAAGACCCGCCGTGGGTTTGGGCCGATACTTTGTCCGTTCGGAGGACCGTTCGGATGCTGGAGCCGTATCGTGCTGACGGTAAGACCGTGCCGGGATAACGAGCAGTCAGCGCTGCTACACATCGTCAATGCGGCCGCCCAACGGTACCGCGGTGTCATCCCGGATGATTGCTGGCATGAGCCCTATATGCACGCAGATGAATTGGCTCACGAAGTGGCGGCGGGTGTGAAATTTTGGGGTGCGGAACTCGACGCGGCGCTGGTCGGCGTCATGGGGATGCAACAAGTTCTCGACGTCGCTCTGATTCGACATGCCTATGTGGCGCCGGAGGTTCAGGGACGCGGTTTGGGCGGCCTCCTTCTGCGTAAGCTATGCACACAACAGGTACGACCCGTTTTAGTCGGCACCTGGGCTGCAGCGACCTGGGCAATCCGCTTCTACGAGCGCCATGGCTTTTGTCTGGCCGCCAATGACGAAAAAGCAGCACTGTTACAAAAATATTGGTCAGTTCCAGAGCGGCAGATCGAAGCCTCAGTCGTTCTGAGAAAGCCGTGAGCGATAAGTTCGTGGTTATCCTTGTTGCTGTCACGAAGGCGAAGGAGATTCGAGCACAGGCCGCTTTCCGGTTGGCGCCATGAACAGCTCATCGACACCAGTCGTACCGCCCGCGCCGCTGGTGCCTGCCGGCCTGGCGTCCGTGAGGCGGCCTAATCGTGGGGCGCCAGCGCAGAAACGGACTCATGTGGGGCAGGTCGTACTCCGGCATAGAGTGGCGCGCCACGGTCGATGAAGATGGGCACTATTCGTTCGCCGTGCCGCTATGATGCCGCGGCCCGCCACGCGCTCCAATCGGCAAATCTGCGGCGGCCTGCGATCTTGCGCTACCCCTCGATGGCGGGCGTCTTGCCAATTCCGCTTACCCTTTGATAGCGGCTGTGCCGATCAATCCCGGGACCGACGTGATGTGCCAGCAAGAGACACCCGCACTGCAAAATAAGATTTGTGGAATGCTCCTCTTTTGGCGCGCCGGTAATCGGTGTAGTTTTTCAATGAGCTGCCTGCGGGACATGCCGAAGTCCCGTCCATTTTCGGCCCTATTGAGATTGAACAGGTATTGAAGTGATCGAGCGAAAAGAGCTCAGGAAAATTAAGAAGGAATTGAATAAGAGGCACACAATAGAGCCCCGCCAAATTCGATTGGCTAAATGTAGAAGCGGAACGGCATGGGCGGCGCTTCCAAACCGCGCGGCGAGGCCGTCAAGATTTCGCCGACGCGATCGGCAAATTTCAGGGTAACCGGCAAACCGCTGGCATAGTCGCAGGCGTTGTAGTTGATCTTGGTCAATGCCAGCACGTCGCGCATGATCGTCATCAGGTCGCCGTCACCGCGATTCATCTCGATCAAAAGCGGCTTGGGCGTTTCGAATCCCGGATAGGTGCGAATGCGCGGCACGTAGCCTGTCGTCCACAGGTAGCCCTCCTTCCGCGACATTGTGACGGCCGTGCCGCGGAGCACAGGCATATCGGTATCCGGACGGAACAGCCGGAGGTCTTGGGTAGGGCGGATGCGCACGCCGACAAGTTTGGTCTCCGGCGGAACTGCGGATGCAAATCCCTCCCATTCTTCGTCCTTGAACCGCTGCCGCCCGTGAATGAACAACTCGGCGGGAGGCCCGCCGTGATCCTTGGTGTAGGCCTTGATGACTTCTGCGACTAAATCCTTCGCCGGCTCGCGGCGGAGATGAAATTCGCGGCTCTTCTCGGAGTGCCACGGCCCCAAGGCCCCGCGAAAGACGACGCCGTTGCCCGAATTGAGGAACATCTGCGCCGCGCAGCAGGCATCGCCCTGTTCTTTCGGCGATGGGTCCTCCTTGAAGACGAGGCCGACATAACAAACGCGCGGTCGAACATCGGCGAGCTGCCACGGCTGCACGCGGGCGCCTTTGAAGCAAAGCGTGGTCGAGAAATTCCACGCGATGCGCGCCCGCTCCTGCAGGGAGCGGGTCGGATGGCCGAAACGGTCGAGCTCAAGCTCGGGATCGAGGGTCGTTTCGCGCACCACCTGAATGACGACTTCCTTGTGGAGAAGCTGCGCCTTGAGCTGGTGATGGAAATTCCTGGCAAAGAGATAGATTTGAGCCTCGTCGGCCATGTCGGGAAACAAGGCGCCGCCGGTGCGCAGAATTTCGGCGGCCGATCTTTCCGACATGAGCGCGGATGGCATTGAGTCCTTGGGACCGGCGACTTGCGGGCGTCCATATCGATGCACGATCTCGGGGACGACCGTGATCCAGACATCGGGCCGCCGGTCGTCGGAGCGAAAATGCTCAAGGATCGCGTTTTCAAAGAGCTGGACGGTCGACCGCACGGCGTCATGGCGGTTGGTCTTCCGAATGGCGTTCGAAATATCGTTGCCCGAAAGCGGAATCGTGACGAGCGGCCTCGTTTCGAGCCGAACGCCGAAGGCGGCTTGAAATCCGGGCCATGCGGAGCTGTGCAGTTGCTCCGGCGCTCGACGGGCAATCTCCGCATCAGGACGGCGAGCCATTTCGTGACAAGGTCGATGCCATCCTGCGTGCCGACGATGCCGACGTGGATGACCCCGGGGCTTCCTTGCGCGACCACGGGGCCATAAAGGAAGAGTCCGTCTTGAGGATGCTCCAGTTTCTGCCCGTTCCCGAATTCCAGCAGGGGTTCTTCGATGAAGTGCGTCTGGATGGTCATTCGTCATCCTCGCCTTCATCGTCGGGCTCGGGCTCGTCGATGTCGCCGAATTCGTCTTCGAGCGCTGCGCTAGGGACAATATTGCCTTGATCGTCCTCCTCGCTCGGCAAAGGCGGGTCGGTGGCGCCGTAGGACACGGGCACCTCCACAAGGAGCGGCCACGTTGAAATCTGGAAAGTTTCATTGCCAGTCGCCGCGGCAATTGCGGGATTGCCATTGGCGAGAAAGTGCATGGCGGCGAGCAGCCGGTCGCGCCACACATCATTCCACCACGATTTGGTCAAGCGCCGCCGCCGCTTGTGCGTCTTGTCGCCCGGTATCGGCGTCTTGCCGTCGGCGCTGAGGACGACGTTGGCGTGAACGCGATAGACGAGCTCAGGCCATACGCGCGGCTTTGCGAGCAGGCAGAAGTGCCACCGCAAATCCTTGAACTTTCCGCTCATCGCGCGGCGAATGCGCCGGCCGTCGCGTGCGTCGAAAACAATCCGGTTTTCCGGCAATAGGCCGTCGGGGAAGAACCACCCGATCTCTTTGGTCGCAAACTCGACCGGCAACAGACCTCGGCTTCGCGCGACCGCATCGAAGTGCTGGCGCAGCAGGCTGACAACATCATTCGTGGCGCTGGACCGATCGAGATAAGGACCGAGATTTACGCCACCGACAAATTCCTCGAAGGCAAGGTCGTAGGCGGTTGGCGTTTGCTGTGCAAAGGAACTGGCCTCCGAAAAGCCCGCAGGATCGGCGAAAGCACCGACTAGACGGCCCATGGTAACGGTGGGAATCCTGCAATCAGCTACCCACGCCTTGATCTGGTCCTGCACGCCTTCGAAATGATAGTAGCGAATGCGCGGCGGCGACCGGATCGGAAACCAATTGGTCAGCGCCTTCTCCGGCCGGCTGACGACAAAGCGCCTGCCGTCCTCGCGCGCCTCAACGATCCTGCGCAAAGCCTCCGCGTCGGGCGACGGATTCTTGGGGACTCCGGCCTCCTCAAGCGCCTCGAATAACTCCTTGAGACAATCGTGCCAGTTGGGATGTCCATTAATGATGTGGCCGCGCAGGAATTCAGGGGGCGCGTCCGCGTAGGCGATGTCGTCGTTGCGTATCGGGATTATGAAGCTCGGATCGGCAAGCTTCTTCCGCATCACGTCGCCGATGGCTAATTCCTTTTTCACGCCCGGTTTGTTGGTATGCGCCGTGAAAACCACGATTTGCTTTATGGCGTCATGGCGAAGCACGGAGTCGATTTCATCCCAGGCATCCGCGCCGCCGCGCAGCCGTCGGCGATCGACCCAAACGCGGTAACCGGCCATCGCCAGTTTTGAGGAAAGCCAAAGAGCGAACTCATTATCGTCAGGCGCGGCGTGCGTGACGAAAACAGTGGTTCGGGGCTGTGGCGCGGACGCTGGGATCATGCGCGGCTCGAATCGCAACGGAATTGGGGAGCGGAACTAGCGTATCAAATCACCGGGAACAAAACAAAAACGTATGGACAGACAGCGGCGGATCTGTATCCGTCCCGCCTCGCCGTCGCTCATCTGAGCCTCAAGTTGTCACGGCTCAGCTGGTCCGGGGTCCGGCAGCCCATCAGCTTCATGTCGCGTTCGATTTCGGCACGGAGATTTCCAAGTGCCCTTTCAACGCCGGGCTGACCCGCGGCCGCTAGAGCATACAGATAAAGTCTCCCTCCCGAACACGCCTTCGCGCCCACGGAAAGGGCCTTCAAGACGTGGGTGCCGCGGGTGATGCCGCCGTCGCAAATCACATCTATTTTGTCGCCGACAGCGTCGACGATCTCGGCGAGCTGGTCAAACGGGCTCCTCGACCCGTCGAGCTGACGCCCGCCATGATTGGACACCATGATGGCGGTCGCGCCGATGTCCACGGCACGCTTTGCGTCCGCAATGCTCATGATGCCCTTGAGACAGAACTGCTTGCCCCATTTCTTGCGGACATCCGCGGCGTCTTGCCAGTTCATTGATTGGTCGAGCATCGTGCTGAAATAGTCGCCGACAGATACCGAGATGTTCGAACCCTCTTTCACGTAGTCCTTCAGTTGGGGCAGCTCGAACTTCTCGTGCATGAAATAGTTGGCCGCCCACCTCGGGTGCATAGCGAAGCTGAGGAGGCTTTTGAGCGTCAGGCGCGGGGGCGAGGTGAAGCCGGTCCGCAAGTCGCGTTCCCGGTTTCCGCCCGTGATCGTATCGACGGTCAGCGCCAGCACGTCGAAATTTGCGGCGATGCACCGCTCGATCATGCTGTTTGTTAGGCCTCTGTCCTTGTGGAAGTACAATTGGAAGAGTTTCGGCGTACTGATCGCAGAGCCGATCTCCTCGATGCTTATCGTCCCCAGGGACGAAATGCCGAACATGGTGCCGAACTTCTCGGCAGCCTTGGCGACCGCCCTTTCACCGTCAGGATGGAACAGCCGCTGAAGCGCCGTCGGTGCGCAGAACAGGGGCATGTCTATTTTCTGCCCCATGACGGTTATCGACATGTCGATGCTTTCGACACCCGCGAGAACGTTGGGCACCAGATCGCACCGCTCGTAGGCTTCGGTATTTCTCCGATACGTGACCTCATCGTCCGCCGCGCCGTCGATGTAATGGAAGATGGGCCCCGGCAGTCTCCGCCGTGCCATCGAGCGGAAATCCCCGATGTTGTTGCATCGATCGATTCGCACTGGCTCCTCCATCTTTGCGAACTATAGCGCCACAGGTCGACGTCTTCCGCATGGGCTGTGTCCGTTGAAGCGGCGAGAGAAGCAGCGTTGCTGCTTTTCAACTCAGTCTATGTCACCGTAAGCACAATCTGCGGGATCGGCTTCATGTACGCCCAAGCTTGGATCGAAACAGAATAGCGTAGAGCAATAGGGGCAGACGATCTCACTGGCATCGCCCATATTGAGGTAGATGTGTGGGTGATCTTGCGGCGGTTTATCCCCAATGCACTTGAACTCGCGGCAGCCAATGCGCACGATCGGCACCCCGACTTCATTATGAAACTTTGGATAACTTTCCATCTGCAGCGCGCGGCTTAGGCGCCGGATCGATGACGCAAAGTGCCGTGCATGGATCGTCGAGCGAGGGCTCGATCAGCACCGGTGAGCGGCGGCCCTCTCGCGTCGTTCGGTTGCCGTAAAACATACCCCTAGCGACACGTCCATCGTCAGTTTCTCCCACCACAGGAGAGGGTTGGAAGCTAACGCACCTGCAGAGGCGCAGGGGTCCCCATCGCCGCGACGCGGTGCTTCACCGCGTTCTGCACCTTCTCGAAGGCGCTCACCTCGATCTGGCGCACGCGCTCGCGCGAGACGCCGAATTCCTCGGCCAGCTCCGCGAGCGTGATCTGTTCCTCGGCGAGCCGGCGCGTCTCGAAGATGCGCCGCTCGCGCTCGTTGAGCACGGTGAGCGCATCGGACAGCGTCTTGCGGCGGTTATCGAACTCCTCGCTCGCGGCGAGCGTCGTCTCCTGGTCCGGGGATTCGTCCACCAGCCAGTCCTGCCACTCGCCGGAATCGCCGTCCTCGCGGATCGTGGCGTTGAGCGAGGCGTCGCCGCCGAGCCGCCGGTTCATGTAGATCACGTCCGTTTCGGTGACGCCGATCCGCCGGGCGATGATCTGCACCTGGCCCAGCCGCATATCGCCATCGTCGAGGATGGCGATTTTGCTCTGGGCCTTGCGCAGGTTGAAGAACACCTTCTTCTGGTTGACGGTGGTGCCCATCTTCACCAGCGACCACGAGCGCAGGATGTATTCCTGGATCGCCGCCTTGATCCACCAAACGGCGTAGGTGCCGAGCCGGAAGCCCTTCTCCGGCTCGAAGCGCTCGACCGCCTGCATCAGGCCGACATTGCCCTCGGAGATCGCCTCGGAGATCGGCAGGCCGTAGCCGCGATAGTCCCTGGCGATCTTGGTCACGAGCCGCAGATGGCTGGTG
>WNFG01019272.1_pt1 | contig 10070 bp, 8 predicted proteins | sample 5400431 | NCBI WGS metagenome assembly WNFG01 (sample SAMN13153346, study PRJNA577476) | soil metagenome | isolation source: 120 cm saprolite under Douglas fir tree site 2 hole 3 replicate 2 | place: USA:California | collected 2015-04-18
GTGATGAAGTTCGGCGCCAGTTGCCGGTAAATAGTGGCCACAACCGGAGCAACCACCTGTTCGCCGACCGGCTGCGGCAAGTGCGTGTGAATCGAATCGAGGCGCTTTGGTTCCAGCCGGTACCGCACGGAAACCGCCAAGCCAATGTTCAGCCCTTCCCGCGCCTGCACCGTCAGTACGTCACCCTTTTGCTTTTGATTCTCTGACGCCACGGTCGTATAAACTTGTTCGCGCGTGTCGTAGATGGCTATCGAATCGACTAGCGGGGCAATCAGGTGCACGCCGGAGTACAAAGTACCGGGGCGTGCGCCCCAGATTTGGCTGACGCGTACGCCCGCCGCGCCATCGGGAATCACCACGAAGCTTTCCGTGATCAACAGCACCAGGGCGCCAGCCACCGTCAGTTGCAGCGCCAGCCGCCAGCGCACCGGCCGGAAAGGGCGGCGAGCCAGCGCCCCCACCTCCGCACCCGATTCGTCCGTCTTTCCGCGCGCAAGCAAACGGCGCAATTGTTCCGAGAGAAAAATGTCATAAGCCACCAGAGCTCCCGCGCTTCCGAAGAGCCCGGCGCCCAGAATCATCAACAGATACTTCAAAGCCAGCATCGAGTTTCCCCCTTCTTTCCATTTCCCGGAGCGCTGCGGCGGAGTGGTGACCGCCTACTCCGCCGCTAACGGTGGGCCGGGCAAACCCAGAAGCACAGGCTCTGGCCTGCGCGCACAAACCGTGACTCACTCAACGTTGCGAAGCAAAAGCCCGGGCCAATTGCGCTGTCCCCCGGGCCAGTTCTGTGCGCACGGGCATCCTTCGAGCCGTAGCCGGCCGCATCATCAAGAACGCCGCCCGCAGGAACAGCCAATGGAGCCCAACCGCGGCGGCGACCGCAAACATCGTGGTGATTACAAGCGTGGCGAATTGCAGCATGGCGATCATTTGGTGCCTCCCGACTTGCGATTTGGAGAGTCGCACGGCTATCACCAATCTCACTGCGTTGATAGGGAAAGACTTACGGACCGGAGAGGACTAAGCGTCTGTGTGGGCCATTACACGCCGTGTCGCGCTGGACGCGCCACGTCGAGTAGCGCCTGGCGAATCACCGATGAATCAAGACTCACTGTCGCTCAGCGAACCTTGGCTCAGGGTTCCGCAGTTGGAGTTTTGGCGGAGCCGAGTTGCCAGAAGATCTGGCGGAGGATGCCGAGGGTGAGTTCGGCGTCGGTGGCGGAGAGGTGTAGGCGGCGGACGAGACGGCGGATTTTTTCTTCGGTGGGAGCGGGGGAGCGCCGTTTCCGGGAGCCGCTAGGATGCGCTTTCAAGTAACCGCTGTAACGGAGAGCGTCGAGCAAGAGTGAAGTTAGGCGCTCGAGATCGGCGGCAGTGGCAGCGATATGTTTCTCTGGTTTCGGGACGACTTGGGGATCGCGTGCTAACTCGTAAAGGCAGACGGCCACGGCCTGGCCGAGGTTCATGGAGCGATGTTCTTCGCGGGTCGGGATGCGCAGCAGCCAGTGGCAGTGGCTGAGGTCTTCATTCGAAAGACCACGCTTCTCTGAACCGAAGAGAAGGGCGACCGGGCTGGCCGCAAGGCGTTTGCGGATGAGAGGAGCGACTTGCTCAAGGCGGCGGACCGGGTGCTGTAATTGACGGAGGCCGACGGCGGTGGTTCCGACTACGAGTGCGCAATCCGCGACGGCTTCAGCGACGGTCTTGAACTCTTCGGCGCGGGCGAGCAGCAGCGCGGCACCGACCGCGGAACGCGCCTCGCGAAAAGCCAGCTCGTAGGGGTTTACAACGCGAAGATGGAGGAATCCGAAGTTGCTCATGGCGCGGGCGGCCGCGCCGATGTTGAGGGGATTGCGCGGACTGACGAGGACGACGCGCAAGCGGTCGAGTTCGGGGTGGGGAGACATGGGAGACGAGTTTACAGCAGGAGAGGAGCAACGCCGTAAAGACGAAAGAAACAGAGAGAGGTCAAATGGAGGGCGGCACTGCAAGCTAGAACAGGAGGCGGCTTGCGCAGGCGGCGAGGGGTAACATAGACTGTGGCGGGTAGAAGCAGAAAGCCTGCCAGCCTGGCCGGAATTTCCCACCTTTGCATGGGCCTGTTGGCATGGCCGACTCCATTTGCTGCGCGACCCGACGCGGTCGGGGGTCTTCATCCAAAATGTTACCGGCGTGGCAGCGATCGGTGCGCAACACTTAGGACCAAGTGACGGCGAAATGATGGGCCGACAGGGGGATCAGAGTGGCAACTCCACTGGAAACCTGGGTCGATGAAGCGGCGAAGCTGACGAAGCCGGAGCGCGTGGTGTATTGCGACGGATCTGAAGCGGAGTACCAGCGGATGATCGCGGAGATGCTGCGCGGGGGGGACTCGTACACGCTGAACGAGAAGACCTACCCGAATAGCTACCTACATCGCAGCAGTCCGAATGACGTGGCGCGGACGGAGCACCTGACGTACATCTGCTCGCCGGAAAAGGAAGAAGCCGGCCCGACGAATAACTGGATGGACCCGGGTGCGGCGAAGCATAAGGTCGGTGTATTACTGGATGGAGCGATGCGCGGCCGGACGATGTATGTGGTGCCCTATGTCATGGGGCCGGTGAACTCGCCGATCAGCAAATTGGGCGTGGAAGTGACGGACAGTCCGTATGTCGTGGCGAGCATGCGGATCATGTCGCGGATGGGCAACGTGGCGATGGAGCGGCTGGGGGCGTCGAGCGAGTTTGTTCCCGGGTTGCACTCGCTGGGCGACTTGGATCCGATGCGGCGGTACATCGTGCACTTTCCGCAGGAGAAATTGATCTGGAGCGTTGGGTCGGGCTACGGCGGAAACGCGCTGCTGGGGAAAAAATGTTTTGCGTTGCGGATTGCGAGCGTTATGGCGCGCGAACAAGGCTGGATGGCCGAGCACATGCTGATCCTGGGACTGGAGTCACCGGGAGGCAAAGTGACGTACATGGCCGCGGCGTTTCCAAGCGCTTGCGGGAAAACAAACTTAGCGATGATGGTGTCCACGCTGCAGAGCCAGGGCTACCGTGTTTGGACGGTGGGCGACGACATCTCCTGGATGAAGATCGGCGAGGACGGATATTTGCACGCGATCAATCCGGAAGCGGGATTTTTTGGCGTGGCCCCCGGCACGGGAATGAAAACCAATCAGAACGTGATGGAGGCGCTGCACAAGAACACTCTGTTTACGAACGTGGCGATGACTTCGGAACGGGAGCCTTGGTGGGAAGGAATTGGCACCGAGGCGCCGGCGGGGTTAATAAACTGGAAGGGCGAGGCGTGGGACCCGTCCAAAGGAACGGCGGCCCATCCGAACGCGCGATACACCGTGCCGGCAAAACAGTCGCCAAGTATTTCACCGAAGTGGGAAGCGCCGGAAGGCGTGCCGATTTCGGCGTTCATTTTTGGCGGGCGAAGAGCGCGGGTGGCGCCGCTGGTGTACGAATCGTTCGACTGGCAGCACGGGGTGTTCGTGGGCGCCACGATGGCGAGCGAGACTACCGCGGCGGCGACAGGCGACGTCGGCATCACGCGGCGGGACCCGATGGCCATGCTGCCTTTCTGCGGCTACAACATGGCGGATTATTTTGGGCACTGGCTGGAGATGGGGAAGAAAATACCGAAACCTCCGAAGATTTTTCACGTGAACTGGTTCCGCAAGAGCGCGGACGGAAAATTCCTGTGGCCCGGTTACGGGGAAAACGTGCGCGTGCTGAAGTGGATTCTGGAAAGAGTGGAGGGCGGCGGCGCAGCGCAGGAGACGCCGATCGGGTACGTTCCGGCAAAGAACGGGCTGACGCTGGAGGGATTGCAGATTTCAAATGAAGCCGTGAACGAATTGCTGCTCGTGAATCCGGGAGATTGGGAGCCGGAGCTGGAAGATTCGAAACAGTTTTTCGGCAAATTCGGCGAGCGTCTGCCGCGACCTATTCGCGAAGAGCATGAAAGGCTTTCGCGGCGATTCCAGCGCGTAGTAACCGCCTAAGAATTCGCCTTAACCTTCAGTGATGGCCGCCGGCGCGGCGCGCAGGCAAGCTGATGGGCGGCATATCCTCGGCATCAAAGGCTGCGGGCCCGCGCTCGAAGTGAAAGTCGGGCCGGCTTTCCAGTAATCGGACGCAACGATTCCAGCGGAGAATACTGTCGTCATTGCCGGCCGGCCGAATTTTTTCCGCTTCCGCAAAGCAGCGCATGGCTTCATCCACTAACGGCAGAAGGGTGTGCGGGGCGTAGCCGACCAGGAGCTGGGTCTTGGCGCGCCGTTCGTGCAATAAACCGGTGTAGTAAAGCTGCTCGTAGGGATCGCGCAGACCCTGAAAGATGGACTGCACCTGGATATAACGATCGCTGGCGGCGCCGATAAATTGGTCGGTGATGGCAAGACCGAGCATCCGGCGAGCGAGCTGATGCCCAGGATCAACGGCGAGGATGTCCTGGCAGATGGATTCGGCCTCCTCGGGCTCATTGAGATAGCGGTAGAGCTCGACTTTGGCGATGGCTTCAGGAATGCCGGCCTTGGAGATGGATTTGAGTTGGTGTTTCATAAAACCTCCAGTTTCGTGGCCCATTGGTCAAACATATCAATCAAAGAATTTTTGCCCGGCAAGCGCACCGAGTTTGCGAAGCGCAGCCTAAAGGCTGTGCTTCTGCCCGCGGATCTTGCGGAAAAGCATGGTCAACGGATCGTAAAACTCGTCCACCACGCGCTCTTTGAGCGGGATGATGGCGTTGTCGGTGATGCGAATCTCCTCGGGGCAGACCTCCGTGCAACATTTGGTGATGTTGCAAAGACCGAGGCCGAGCTGATCCTTGAGGAGGCTGGCGCGGTTGCGGCCGTCGAGAGGATGCATTTCGAGCCCGGCGATTCGAACGAAGAAGCGCGGGCCAGCGAATTGCTCTTTCTTGTCGTGTTCGCGAAGGACGTGGCACACGTCCTGGCAGAGAAAGCATTCGATGCACTTTCGAAACTCCTGCACGCGGTCCACATCGAACTGCGAAATTTTCCATTTGACGCCGGGGCGCGGAGCGAAAGCAGGTATTGTCCGGTTGACACGGTAGTTCCAGGAAACGTCGGTGACAAGGTCTTTGATACGGGGAAAGGATTTCATGGGGAGGACGGTGATGGGCTGGTCCTGCGGGAGAACGTCCATGCGCGTCTTACAAGTCAAGCGGGGGCGGCCGTTGACTTCCGCGGAACAAGAGCCGCACTTCCCTGCTTTACAATTCCAGCGGACGGCGAGATCGGGAGCGAGGTGCGCCTGAATGTAGTGCAGGGCATCAAGGACAACCATGCCAGGCGCGACGGGCACGCCATAGTCCACGGTTTGTCCGCCATTCGCATCGCCGCGAAAAACGCGCAGGGTTGCTTCGGCCATCAGAGATCTCCGCTCGTCTTGATTGGCTCAATCCTGAGCCAGAATTCGCTTCAACTCCTCGGGCAATTCTTCAACGGGCGATGCACGGCGTGTCATGGCGCCGGATTCCCGGACAATGATGTTGTGTTTCCTCTCCCAGACGGGATCGAGATTCGGATGATCGATGCGGCTGTGGGCGCCGCGGCTTTCGGTGCGGGCCAACGCGCTGTGAGTGACGGCCTCAGAGACGATGAGCATGGCTTTCAGGTCGTATGAGAGATGCCAGCCCGGGTTGAAGAGGCGGGAACCTTCTACACTGGCTTTGGCAGCGCGAGCTTTCAGTTTTTGCAATTCGATGAGCGCTTTTTTCAAATCTTCCTCGGTGCGATAAATGCCGACGAGGTCCTGCATCACTTCCTGCAAATCGCGATGAACGGCGTAAGGGCTTTCTGAGCCGGTGTGTGAAAAGGGAGCGAGCAATTCTTTTTCGGCTTGATCGATTTGCGAGTTGTCGAAGGAAGTGGCGTGCTCGGCGGCGGCGAGTCCGGCGCGGCGGCCGAACACGAGCAGATCGGAGAGCGAGTTACCGCCGAGGCGATTTGAACCGTGAAGACCTGCGGCGGCTTCGCCTGCGGCAAATAGACCGGTAACGGTGGACTGCGCAGTTTCGGCGTCCACGCGGATGCCGCCCATCATATAGTGGCAGGTGGGGCCAACTTCCATAGGCCCCTTGGTGATGTCCACGTCGGCGAGTTCCTTGAATTGGTGATACATGCTGGGAAGTTTTTTCTTAACGTACTCTGCAGGCATGTGAGAGATGTCGAGATACGCGCCGCCGTGTTCAGTGCCGCGGCCTTCCTTGACTTCGGTGTAGATGGAGCGGGCAACGACGTCGCGCGTGGAGAGTTCCATGCGCTTGGGGTCATATTTATCCATGAAGCGCTCGCCCGCTTTGTTGCGCAGGATGCCGCCTTCGCCGCGGACTGCTTCCGTGACGAGGATGCCCTGGACGCCCGGCGGCCAAACCATTCCGGTGGGATGGAACTGGACGAATTCCATGTCCATGAGCTCGGCGCCCGCTTCGTACGCTAGCGCCATGCCGTCGCCAGTGTATTCCCAGGAGTTGGAAGTGATACGCCAGGCTTTGCCAATTCCGCCCGTGGCGATAACGATGGACTTGGCTTTGAAGACGATGAAGCGGCCGGTCTCGCGCCAATAGGCGAAGGCACCCGTCACGCGGCCGCCATCGGTGAGAAGGCGTGTGACGGTGCACTCCATGTAGACGTCGATGCCCTGCTGGACGCCGCGGTCCTGAAGAGTGCGAATCATCTCGAGGCCGGTGCGATCACCAACGTGGCAGAGGCGTTTGAAGGTATGGCCGCCGAAAGCGCGCTGCAGAATATCGCCATTCTCGGTGCGGTCGAAGAGGGCGCCCCACTGCTCGAGTTCGCGGACGCGGTCGGGAGATTCCTGGGCGTGAAGCTGGGCCATGCGCCAATTGTTGAGAAATTTTCCGCCGCGCATGGTGTCGCGAAAATGAGTTTTCCAATTGTCGGCGGCATCCACATTGGCCATGGCCGCGGCGATGCCGCCTTCGGCCATGACAGTGTGAGCTTTTCCGAGAAGCGATTTGCAAACCACGCCGACGGCGGCGCCCTGTGCGAGGGCTTCGAGCGACGCACGTAATCCTGCGCCACCGGCGCCGATGACGAGAACGTCGTGTTCGCGGGTCTCGTAGTTTGTGGTCACAGGAGCCTCAGGTCACGGATCGCGCCGCAGGCCACCATGCGCACGTAAAAGTCGGCAAAACCAACAGAAACAAGGCTGCACCAAGCGAATAGCATGTGGCGTTCGTTCAGAAATGTGGAGACGCGCCAGGCAGCGAAGCGAGAGCGGCCGAAGCTCGCGCAAGAAAAGCAATCGAGCTTGCCGCCGGCAAGATGACGGAGCGAGTGACAGGAAAACGTATACAGCGAAAGGAGTGAGACGTTGAGAGTGAGGACGAGCGTGCCGACACCGACGCCAAAGCGGCCGTCGAAGAAAAAAGAACGGAAGGCGTCGTGCCATAGAAACGCTATGAAGAGAACGGCAAGGTAGAAGAAGTAGCGATGGACGTTTTGAAGGATGAAGGGAAAAGCTGTTTCGCCGCGATAATTCCGGCGAGGAGACTCACCGACGGCGCAAGCGGGGGGATCGAGTAGGAACGCGCGGTAGAGCGCCTTGCGGTAGTAGTAGCAGGTGGCGCGAAAACCCAAAGGGCCAACGAGAATGAGCAGTGCGGGAGAGAATGGCCACCAATGGTGCTGCGGGTCGATAAGCGGCGAGTAAAAAGGCGATAGGTATGGACCCCAAGAGTAGTAGGCATTTTCGAAGGCTCGAACCGTGGCATAGATGCTGAAGCCACCCATCATGATGATGATGGGGATGATCTCGATCCACCAGGCGTCTCGGCGCAGAGTACTGCCGAGTCGGGACTCGGGCGGCAGGGTCGGGGAACCAGACATCGGGTCACCTCCGAAGTGGCTGTAGGGTAGTCAAAAAACAGATTTTTTCAAATGAAAATAATAGCGGGGACGGAAGGATCGAGTCTTAAAGAATCGTTTCGATTTCGGCGTCGAGGGAGACGTGCGTGGCGGGAATTCCGTCGATCGAGAATTTCTCACCGGCGGCTTCAGAGAATTGGAAGAAGCGGCTGATGTGATAGTCCTCGTCGTAACCGGAGAAGAGGCGTTCCGTTTCCGCCTTCGTCAAACCGAAGGCAGAAAGCGCAACCGGCTCACCAAAATTGCCGGCGTGCGAGCGGTATAAACGGACGAGATCGCGCAGGGGCATGATAGGAGCGCGGCCAGCGGCTTCGGCGCTCATAGGGTTCTCCTCAGCAGAGTGTACTGCCGAGGGCAAAAAGAAGGAAAGAAATTAACCCAGAGCACGCGGAGCATCGCGGAGAAGAGCATGGAGTGTGACGGAAAGAAACGCAAGATTGTGAAGCGCGAGAAATATTGGAGCAGAAATTTGTAGCGTGTATCAGGGATTGGTAAGATACCTACTAAGATTTGCGAGACATAGGAGGAAAGAGTATGACTATCGCGGTGGGACAGGCAGCGCCGGATTTTACGCTCTTGAACCAGGAAAAGAAGGAAGTGAAGCTTTCGGATTTCACGGGGAAAAAGAACGTCGTACTCGTGTGGTACCCGCTCGACTGGAGTCCGACGTGCACCACCGAGCATGCCTGCTTCGTCAGTGACATGAAGGCGTTCGAAACGCTGGACGCGGAAGTGCTTGGCGTCAGCGTCGATAGCGTGTGGTCGCACAAGGCGTATGCGGAGAAGATGGGGATCAAATATTCGCTGCTGGCAGATTTTCATCCGCGGGGAGCGGCGAGCGAGAAGTACGGCGTGTACCTGGCGGACAAAGGCATTACCGGCCGGGCGATCGCTATCGTGAACAAAGCCGGAAAAGTGGCGTGGTTCAAGAACTACGATATTCCGGTGGTGCCGGATTTGCAAGAAGTTGCGGCCGCGCTGGGGCAAGTGAAGGCGGCTACGGCATAGAGAGATCGCCACAGAGGAACAAAAACAAGGAGCAAAAAACGGGCCGGCGTGCGTCGGCCCGTTTTTTTGTCCTTTTATTTTGCCGCGAGATCGTTGTGCACAACCGTACCGCCCTTCATCACGAACTTGACGGATTCAAGGACACGCACGTCGGAAGCCGGGTCACCGCTGACAGCGATCAGATCGGCATAATGACCGGTCGCTAACGCGCCAATCCTGTCGGCCCAGCCAAGCAAATCCGCGGCGTTGACCGTGGCGGCCTGAATGGCATCGAGAGGCTTCATGCCCCATTCGACCATCTTGCCAAACTGCTTCGCGTTGTCGCCGTGAGGATAGACGCCAGAGTCGGTGCCAAAAGCCATTTTTGCGCCGGATTGAAATGCGTGGCGGAAATTTTCACGCTGGAGACGGCCGATCCTCTTCTCCTTTTCGATGGACTCCGGCAGCATTCCAGCTTTCGCGCCTTCCTGAAGAATGTAGTCGTCGTTGTAAATGTCGAAGACCAGAAAAGTTCCGTGCTGCTTGGCGAGGGCGATGCCTTCGTCGTCGATCAGGCTGGAGTGCTCGATGGAATCGATGCCCGCGCGAATGGCGTCTTTGATGGATTGCGTGCCGTGTGCGTGAGCGGCGACTTTGCGGCCGAGCTTGTGCGCTTCTTCCGCGATGGACTGCATCTCTTCGAGAGTGAACTGCGGTGTGCCGGGTTGATCCCCTTTGCTAAGGACTCCGCCGGAGGCGCAGATTTTGATGACATCGGCGCCATATTTGACGACTTCGCGAACTTTGGCGCGCGCGGCCCAGGGGCCGTCGGCGACGCCCTCGGATTTGTAATGAAATTCAGAAGGAAGCAAGTTGTTGTCGCAGTGACCTCCGGTGATGCCGAGCGCCGGACCGGAGACGCGCATGCGGGGACCCTCGACGTCGCCGGCGTCAATGCCATCGCGGAGAGCGACGTCGGTGTAACCGCTCGCGCCGACATTGCGTACAGTGGTAAAGCCGGCACGGAGCGTGAGGCGCGCATTCTTCACGCCGGTGACCGCTTCGCGCGGAACCGAGATGCCAAGCCCCGCGTAGCCGCTATTCGTGGGATCGCTGGTGAGATGGGTGTGAACATCGATGAGGCCGGGGAGACAGGTGGCATTTGAAAGAT
>WNFG01024584.1_pt1 | contig 10069 bp, 6 predicted proteins | sample 5400431 | NCBI WGS metagenome assembly WNFG01 (sample SAMN13153346, study PRJNA577476) | soil metagenome | isolation source: 120 cm saprolite under Douglas fir tree site 2 hole 3 replicate 2 | place: USA:California | collected 2015-04-18
ATAGTTATGGAACTGTATGCGAGTGCATATATCGTGTGCCAGGGTTATCTGCGAACCGTACCCTTTTTCTAAAAGCCGCAATAAGCATTCAATACGATCAATATCCCGAGGCTCCTGATGGAAACTACGATCGAAATAAGTTTCAGAGCCAAAAGTGTCGAACGAGAGGACTGCCCCACGCTCTGCGATACGTGCGTGCCACTCAGACTCTACAAGTTCGTCGCAGTGACTTATGGCAATCCGTGAAATGTCGGCTCCCTCTTCTTCCAATATATCCAGAATGTGAAGGTGTTCATGCCCCCAGATGAGGGGGTGTACATTGATACTTGTGCCTGTCTGACGTTGCACCCGCGCAGCGGCACGTAATTGATGTTCCTCAAATGGGTAAATGGGGGAACTGGTGCCCAGTTCTCCCATTAAACCTGCACGTATAGTGGTATCATACATGCCCTCAGTTAGCCATTGAAGGAGATCATCAGCGATTTGTTCAGTACTGCGGTCATGCAATGCCTCTGGCAGGAATGGTTGACGGTAGTAACCACAGCCTGCTACAACATGAATGCCTGTGCGTTGAGCAATCCCGCATAGCCCTTGCGGATCAGGTTTGATCCCTACAGTGGTCATGTCGATAAGCCCTTGCCCGCCTGCCGCCTTATAATACATGAGTTCGTGAATGCTCAGTTCAGGATCATCAATGAGTAGATTAGGCCTGGAATCATAGGGATTTCGCATCAACTCACCAAGGTTTTCCAGGGTAGGTTCCTGGTCTACCAGGTGCGCTCGTTTAGCGGGAGGATTGTCCCATAATCCGCGCGCGTCGATGAGTAAATGCTCATGACCTAATGTGACACCAAGCTCCTCAGGAGCAATATCTCCTAATACTGTTCTGATGCGCATAGCGAGTGCTCTACAAATGTGAAGTTAATGGCTATTCTTCTGGCGTTGGCCATTTGTAGCCGCGCTGTGACGGTTTAGGGCCAGTTGAACGCGGTTTGGGTGTACTCTGCCTGACTTTGGCTTTGGTAGTTTTTCTTTCTCGCGTCGAAGCGCTTGCTGTGTGAGTGCGAGGCTTTGTTTTTCCCTTTGTAGAAGCGGCAGTTGGAGGGTCAGCAGGGTGTTTCGTAGCTACTTCCAGCGTATTCGACGGCCCAATCTGCTGAACCAGTTCATCCGACTCCTGCGCAATCTCAGTCCAGAATTCGGCGTTCCTGTACTGTTCGTTTGGTGTGCCTTTCAGTACCCGGCCATCGGGTAGGCGTGTGACATGGCGTTCTTCTGGTGGCTGCGATGCTTCTGTATCAACTCTGGTTTGACGAGCGTGTGGTTGAGGGGAGTTGTTTGCGTCAAAATGCTCGTAGTCGCCTTCGAATAATTCCTGTTCAGCTCCGTATCGCGTAGATTCAGGGGGCCTTCTTGAATTATTGGCATGTTGCCTTGCCGGGCGACTCTGCCAGCGTGGGTTATGTGTATCAGGTCCTGACGCATCACGAGATGACCGCTTATCACGATCATAACTGCGAGGCTGTCTACCGTCGCGGTCGTAGTCGCGAGCTTGTGAGCCCCTGTATGGATCCCGGCCTTGATATTGTGAACGTGAATTGGATTGTTGAGAATTTCCACGGTTACCTGGACGATACTCATCCTGATAAGGTTGGTTCGAGTAGCCACGGCGTTCGTATTGATTGTACTTTTGATCATCAAATGTGCGCATGCTCGATTCGAAGGAACGAGGCCGAGGCCCATTGTTACTTCGGGGAGAACGCTCACCTGGTCGATAGCTATCCTGGCGATTTCCGTAAGGTTTGCGGCCATTTTTACTATTTTGAGCGGAGTACTGATTTGAATGTTGGTTAGGTCGCCTGTTATCACGTGGCGGATGACTGTTACTTTCGCTGCGTGTGCGGTAATCAGCGTGATTCTGGCGTGCTCCATTTTCCCATGCGCGATCAACCATGTCGCGATTGAGTCGAGGTCGTGCAGGGCGTGAAGACCGCTCTTCTCCATACCTGCGTGAGGATGAACTGCGAGAATCCGGTCGCTGGTCTTCTCGCCGTTGATTGTTGAAATCTCTGGTCATGTGTCCTTTCCAAATTGGCTTTAGTGGAGGTTACTTTTTTACGAGGTGGACGGATTGTCAAGATTCATTGTGTGTTTCCCGCTGGTCATTCCGCACTCGCACCTGATTTTTTGACGCGCTAATTATTCCGATTATCCGTCCGAAGAAATGTGTGTAGTTAGCGCCCTGCATATAGTATACCACATTGCGTCTGGTGTGGCGATAGTTGAATTCTGATGCAACAACTCTCATCATCGTATGTGAGAATATGGATTCAATTCACTTTACTCATGGCGTCGAGGTTGCTATAGGCACAGGTCCCTCAACGAGGGATACACCAGTGTAACTCAACTCCTGGCTACCAAACATAGCAAGCATCTTTTGCTCTGGTTCGTCGGGAAGCAAAGGCCTTAAGATGACACTATAGTATAATCCGTTTTCAAGAAATACACCTTGTTCTTGTCCGTGTAGAAGCGCTTTGATCTCTTGAAGTTGCTGAGTGTTCAGCATCAACGCAGTATGAGGTACAGTGTACGTTAGGCAACCCGTATCGGCATTGGGGCCAGTTAAGTCAGGTGGTATCGGGCCACACTCATAGGTAGATAGCTGGAACAAGGTGAAATCCTGAAAGTACCAGTAGGGGATAGAGTGACTGAGATCCGGGGAAAACGTTTGATGAACGAAGAGAACCATCTCCTGACTAGTGTACATGTGGGTAGGTCCAACCAGCGCCTCTGTGATGCTAGTAAGAGCCTTTCCCAGGCGTTGGTACTCGTTTATATCTTGCGCACTTTCTTGTAGGTTGCCGAATGGTCCATATAAATACGTGTATTCTTTACCATTGAGCATCAATTGTAACACAATAGCATTTTGATCTGGAATGTCATAGAACTGTTGCTTGTTTAGCTTGAGCAAGGCGTAGGTATCCACCAGTTTATTAAGCAATTGTTGTAGGGCGTCTGCCTGAAGCCTTCCCTGTTGCATTTGCAATCCCGGCCCGAGAATGTAGATACCGTTACCGTATATGCTTATCTCCGGACTCATCTCAAATGTACCCAGTTTGCCACCTCCGAAAAAGGTACGAATGAGAACATCTTGTGGCCTGGTACTGTATGTGATGGTGCTGCCACTACTGGTCGAAAGTGTTTGTTTTGCGTTGTTTGTTGAGGAGGTGTTAGCACTGCTGTCACATGCGGTGAACAGAATCATGAGTGCACAGAACATAATGAGGAGAAAACGATAGCGAACTTTGTGATGACCTCGATCTGTAGCGACTCCCCATGAGAACACGAGGTTTAGATGACATGCGTTGTTTCTTTCGGATTCAAATAAACCATTGATAGTCTCTGATATACTCTTCAATTGGCCAACCATAGTATTCATATAGACATTTTGCGCTCACTTCTCTAAGTAGTGTTCTACAATGATTGTACCAGAGAGTTTCCAGAAGGTACTATATACTATTTCAGATCGTCATAGAAGCGGTAGCCGATCATTTTGTACACAAGCTTTGCGGCCAGGAAATCTGCTCGAGTCTGTCCCTCCCTAGGGCAGAGTTCGACCACGTCCATACCCACGACAATCGTACGGAGGCAAATCTCACGAAACAGATCAAGCAATTGATACCAATGCAGCCCACCGGGTTCAGGTGTTCCCACGGCTGGCATCTCACTGGGATCCAGAGCATCGAGGTCAATAGTCACATAAGTATGCTTACTGAGACGCTCCCAGGGAATGACGGCAGTCCCATTAGCAAGTTGATAGCCCCAGACAATTTTTATATCCGGCGAAGTTTTCATGAACTCAGCTTCTTCAGGACTGAGACTGCGAATACCGATTTCCAGGAGTGGTATTCCCATGTCCACAACGCGCCGCTCGACTGATGCATGTGAGAGCGTTGTACCATCGTACTCATCACGTAAATCACCATGCGCGTCGATATGTACAACAGTCAAATCAGGGAAATATTCATGCACAACAGCGATAGGAGGAGCAGAAAGGGAATGCTCACCGCCAAGAATAAAGGGGAGTTGCCCAAGTTCTAACACTTCATGCACAGCATCACCCGTTGATTTGAGTGCGGCAGCATGATCCATACCACTATAATCTAATGGCGGGCGAGTATACACGCCAATTTCGATGGGACACCAATCCAGTTCCTCATCGTAAAGTTCCATCTGGCTCGAAGCATTGAGAATCGCTTGTGGCCCATGCTCAGTGCCTTTCATATAGCACACGCTATATTCCAGGGGGGCCGGAATAATCGTTACACGAGCAGTGGTCGAATCGCAATAGGGTGCATCTGGAGCACCAAACTGGGTCACAAGCGAATCATTCATATAGCCGTTAAACTCCTTCTTTTTAGCGCACCGCCGATCTGGCCAATTGTACAGCCATAGCAGCTTTGTAGCGTTCTGGATCGGGTGTTTTTGGTCGTAGCGAGCGTGATCCGCGAACAACAAAATGCGCTTCTACATCGTCGGTTTGAAACATCTGCTTCGCGAAAGCGATAGCCTCTTCCTGGCTAAATTCTTTGCACGAACAAATGTCGATGTCAACTTCACCGTATTCTGGCCATGCATGCAAACTGATATGGCTCTGGGCAATTACGACAAAGCCTGAAAGGCCAGCATCTAATGGATTAGACGTTTCGATTTGGTACAGGTGTACTGGACTTACCTTCTCCATTTCCACACGAGCAGGATACTCTTCTAGTACACATCTCACCAGTGATTCGTCTGACAGAATTTGTCGATCACACCCGTAAAGCTCAAGCATCAAATGAACAAGCATTGAATCTACCTCCTAATCTTGCACTTAGAACTACCACTGCTACCAATAACCCTTACAACTCTCTGCTTTTCAGAGAAGTTGCAAAACTTTCCCGCCCCACTATCAAAAAGGAAAGTAGGAACCCATTACCCCTTTTAAGGTTTGCGCCCTCAAGATCCTTTTTTGCACACCAGAGTATTATACATTAGGTTGTCAAGCTAATACAAAATAGAAGTGTTCATCATTGCATCTAATAATCACAGCATTTCCATCTAATTGGAAATAGGAAATGCACCTAATATAGGATACATGATTGTGATTAGATCCAAATGCTCACGAAGGTTGAACCGCTCTTCCAGCTTTGTATGCTACCTCGAGTTCTTTGAGTAGTTCTTCACGCTTACTAAATAGCTCTCGCGTAGGCGGTAAGAAGTGGTAGAGCGATAGTCGAATCTCCATAGATCACAACTGTGCTCTTAAGCTGGTCGGGCTTGATTTTTCCCCACGAGACGGCTTCTGATGGTGTTGCGCCTGAGAGTCCTCCCCAGTGGGGGGCATCAGCAGTTATCTGGATGAAATAGTCATGACCTCCTTTCTGGATACCCAACACCTCCCACAGTTGTGGCTGGGTCTGTAAGTAGAAGTTTTTTGGGCTGCCGCCGCCGAGAATAATGACACCATTACGTGTTGCATGCTGCACAATGGCGGTAGTTTCATTAACGTCGGCTAGAGGATCAAGTGTGAGTAAATTGCCATCCAGAGCGTGTCTGGCTACATTCATACCAATAGATGAGTCACCAGGAGATGAAGTGTAGATGGGTACATTCCATGTCGCTGCCTGCGCCAGCATTGAATTTTCTGGTTTGATGCCAGCTTTGAGCAATTGTGTTCCCAGGTGGTGGTGCAATTCTGAAGTCGAAGTAGGTCGGTTGGGTAGGCTTTTCAAGCATTCGCGCACAAAAGCGTCGGTGTCGAGTAGCACCTTGTCCTCAAAGAGGATGTCGTAAATACGAATCACGCCCTCTTCCTGGAGTTTGGTATCATCGAGGCGGAAATCACCACGGTGCAGGGACATGGACAGCGCATAGTGCATATCGTGGTAGAGGTTGGCGCCGGTGCTGATGATAAAATCGACGAAGCCTAACTCCATCAGTGTGAGGATGCATCCTCCCAACCCAGCTGGTGTGAGAGCACCCGCCATCGTTAAACCGATTGTGACGTCTTTTTCAGGCGCAAGCATCTCTTCAGCATACAAGTGCGCAGCTTCATTCAGTCGCGCTGAATTGTAAGCCTGGAACTGCTGGTCAATTAGCTCTACTACCGTCATACCGGGTTTAATACGTCTCGGTATTATTTGTGGGCCACTCAGATAATCTCTCTGAGTCAGATGAGAATCGTGTTGGTTGGTATCATGGGTCATCAGCTACTAGTCCTTTCAGTATCAGTAATATTGGCCGTTAACAGCAGTTCTAATTTTACCATGAGTTAAGTTTGCCGTTCCATCAATGGCATAATGAAGGCCGTAAGTATTGCTATTTTACTAGCTGAGATGACTGCGCTTGTGTTTGTGTAGGTTAAAAGTGCAGTATTTTGAGGGAATCTGTTGTCAAGGAGGTACACAAATTGTGATGCAACCAGGCAATCTACCGGAAGTTACTCTATCATCGAACGCCTGATCTCGATGATCTGGTCGCGCAATTGGGCGGCTTTCTCGAACTCTAACTGTTTGGCAGCCGCACGCATCTGCGATTCCAGATCCTTAATGAGACGCAGCGCTTCATCTTTTGGAATGCCTGCCAGGGCTACCGCGACGGATTTTCCATCAAGGGCTTCTGTGTTTGCTCCGCTCATAGCTTTGAGACGCTCCGAAAGTGTCTTCACATCCTTCTTGATACCACGCGGCGTAATATTATGATCTTCGTTAAAAGAGGTTTGCAACTTACGTCGACGGTTGGTCTCATCGATAGCACGTTGCATTGACTTTGTGGTCGTGTCGGCGTACATGATTACACTACCCTCTATATGGCGAGCAGCACGTCCCATTGTCTGGATCAGGGAACCTTCTGAACGTAAGAAGCCTTCTTTATCTGCATCGAGTATTGCAACAAGCGATACTTCTGGCAGATCGAGTCCCTCGCGCAGCAGGTTAATGCCAACAACTACATCATAGACACCCAGTCGTAAATCGCGCAGGATCTCTACGCGCTCGATTGTATCAATCTCTGAGTGCAGGTAATGAACCTTGATACTCAGTTCTTGCATATAGTCAGCCAGGTCTTCAGCCATCTTCTTGGTCAGGGTTGTGACCAGCACCCGCTGCCCTTTTTCAACACGTTTATGGATCTCTGAAAGTAGATCATCAATCTGCCCTTTGGTCGGCCGTACACTGATTTGTGGATCTAGCAAACCTGTTGGACGAACAACCTGCTCGACTATAGATGGCATCTGAAAAGCGGTCGAGCTTTGATCACCCCTGTCTCCATTTTGCGGTTCGAGGAGCAACGTAAATGATTGTATATTCTGAGGCACTTGAAAACTCACCGACCCGGTGACCCCAGCCGCCCCTACCTCAAAAGCCACGGGAAGCGTTGCATGCTTTGGCAAAGCAGTATGATTGGCATAGTGCAAAGACATATACTCATAGGCAGACCCGGTGATTGCAACTTGCGAAAGAGTATTCTCCACTTGGAGGGTTAGGGTGAGGTAGCGCATCCCTTTAGCCGCTTGCTGGCCCTGCATGCTCAAGCTCGAAGTGGCACTGGTAAGGGTCCAATTCAGATACTGCATCTGCCCATGTAAATTGATAGTCTCTGCCAGACTGTGCTCATATTCGTAAGGGCCAGGTGTAGCGGAAACAAAAAGCGACTGGTTAATTTCTCGCTCGAACTCTGGGAATGTGAGCGGACGGTTATCAAGCGCTGAAGGAAGACGGAAGCCATAATCAACAAGTACTTGCTTGCGCGAACGATCACCTGCAAACATTCCTCGTACCTGAGGCAGCGCAACATGCGACTCATCCACAACCAGTAGATAATCCTCTGGGAGATAATCCATCAATGTCCATGGTTGCTCGCCTTCTCCACGTCCAGCTAGATGGCGGGAGTAATTCTCGACACCTGAACAGAACCCTGTCTCTCGCAGCATTTCGATGTCAAAATTAGTACGCTGTTTCAAACGCGCTGCTTCGAGTAGCTTACCCTCATCTTCCAACACCTGCAATCGCTCTTGCAGTTCGTCTTCAATTAGTTCGATGGCGTGATTCAAACGCTGTTGCGTTGTAACCCAGTGTTTAGCCGGGTAGATATCCAGACGCTGACGTTTCCCCAGCACTTCACCTGTGAGTGGGTCAATCTCGGTTATACGCTCGATCTCGTCTCCGAAAAACTCGATACGTACGGCCACATCCTCATAAGCAGGGAATAACTCCAGCACATCACCACGAACGCGAAAGCGCCCGCGTATGAAGTTAGTGTCGTTGCGCTCATATTGGATCTCCGTCAGATGACGCAGAATCCTGTCTCTACGCCGGTCTTCTCCTACTTTAAGAGTTAGTACTACTTCACCATATTCGTCTGGACTGCCCAGGCCATAGATGCAAGAGACAGAGGCAACAATGAGTACATCGCGTCGTTCAAACAAACTTCGTGTCGCGGAGAGACGCAGTTTCTCTATCTCTTCATTGAGCATGCTCTCTTTTTCGACATAGGTGTCTGTGCGCGGAATGTAAGCCTCTGGCTGGTAATAGTCATAATAGGAGACGAAATACTCGACTGCGTTGTTTGGAAAGAATTCTTTGTATTCGCTATAGAGTTGGGCTGCCAGAGTTTTGTTTGGCGCAAGCACCAATGTCGCTTTTTGTACCTGCTCTATGATTTTGGCTACGGTATAGGTTTTACCACTGCCTGTCACTCCTAGCAGCGTTTGATATTTATAGCCTTTTTTGATTCCCTCAACCAATTGCAAAATTGCTTCCGGTTGATCTCCTGTGGGCTGAAATGGCGCTTCTACCTTAAATTCTGGCATGATATGAGCTTTCCTCGTAGATTGTAGATTAATGTGTAGAATATCTTTTCCAATTGCTTCATCATTATACCACGTTATAAAGTAGGGATGTGATCTGCTTCATAGATATTCAGGCTGGTTATGCTACAATGTTTGAATGGTAATGTATCGTATCATAGTACTCGTGAAAGGAAGAGAAGCAAACTATGGCGCAGGTTCTCCCTCGTTATTGTCCGCGATGCGGAGCACCTATAGTCACAAGTTCGGGTACTTGCGCCGTTTGTGGTTTAACTGTGGAAGCCATGCTATCCAGAAATCAACATAAGCCACCAGAACAAACCTTTCACAGTCCAGAGCACTTGCAAGAGATAGATCAGGAAGGTACTCAACACGATCTTCATGTTCAACAAGATAACCAGTTGGATACAGTACCAACTTTACAATTAGGTCAGCAGAGCAACCCACCCTCTGGAACACAGTCATTTCAGGAACGAGGTGAGCAGAATTATCCCTACTCGCCTGCTCCAAAGAAAAGGAGCATGGGCAGAAGAGGGTTTATGTTACTGCTATTGGCATTGCTCCTTGTATTAGGCGCTATCGCGTATGCCATCGCTGGTTTTCTAGGAGTAGCACTGCCTGGTTTTGTTATGATACAGCCACCTGTGACGACCACGACAATCAATTCCTCAGTTCCATATGCTGGTGTTGATGTAACTATCCTAAATGTTCAGCAGTCGCAAAGTTTTATCAATGATCCCAACACCAGCACAAATGGAATGGTTCGCTTAAACCTTAGAGAGCACAATCAAACAGAGACCAAAGTGCTTTGGAGTTTTGCTACTATAGCTCGTTTGATTTTGCCGGATAAATCGATTGTCAGCCCAACATATGTAAACTCGGTAGTAAGTGTTGCTCCAGGGGCGTCTCAAACCAGTGTTGTAGATTTTGCTGTGCCTTCGAATGATTCTGTGAATCAGCTTACATTAGTGTTAGGCGCTACAAACGAGGCGCAAATGCTTATCCCCCTCGTGCGGAATGCAAATCTAAGTAAATATCAACCAGAGACTACCAAGCTAAATGGGCAGATGCAGTATTTTGGGCTGAATTGGACCCTTACCAGTGCCACTTCGAGCTTGAGCATGCAGGGCCAGCAAGCGGCTAAAGGGATGCGCTACCTCACCCTAACCCTCCAAGTGGAGAATACTCTTTCGCAAGTTGCAATCACCGGGTCTGCCTATG
>WNFG01007447.1_pt1 | contig 10065 bp, 8 predicted proteins | sample 5400431 | NCBI WGS metagenome assembly WNFG01 (sample SAMN13153346, study PRJNA577476) | soil metagenome | isolation source: 120 cm saprolite under Douglas fir tree site 2 hole 3 replicate 2 | place: USA:California | collected 2015-04-18
CAAAGGAACGAGGCGCATGAAATCCCCTGGGCTCGCCGGTAAGCGCATCCTCGTCGTCGAGGACGATTATTTGGTCGCCATGGACATTGCACGAGCTCTGGAACGCGCCGGCGCCGAGGTCATAGGGCCGGCTCCGGCCGTGGAGGCCGCCTTGGACGCCCTGGAACAAACGATCCCGGACGGAGCGATTCTGGACATCAATCTCGGAGGCGAAATGGCCTTCCCGGTAGCCGACGCGCTCATGGCGCGAGGCATCCCTTTTATTTTTGCAACGGGCTACGACGCCCAGGTCATTCCGGTGCGTTTTACGCACGTGAAGCGATGCGAGAAGCCGATGGCGTCTGAGCAGATCTGTGCGGCCTTGTTCGGATGAAGAGCGGCCCCCGGTCTGTGATCGAATCCGGAAACGGAGCCGGCGCTTGATTTGATGCAGGTGTCCAGACGGATCGGATTTCGCCTCGGGTAACAATCAACGTGGGATCCTTGAGGGTCGTACGCTAGCGACGACGACTGGAAATATGGGCAAAATGCGCTTGTTCAACGTGATGGCGTGCTCTATCGAGGCATTTCGCGCGATTGAGGGAAGTATATTGGACGGCAAACGGTCAGAAATTTCATCCTGGGCTCGCCAAAGAACACTATGTCTAGCCACTATGTCTAGCCTGAAACTTATCAATGCCCGCCGCCAAATGCGCCGATCATCGAACCGCCTCGGATCGCCGCGCAAGGACGGTTCGCTACGAGGCCGGCCGCGTCGTGCTCAGCACATCGACCGGGCGGCTGTCTCGATGGCTCTTGCCGGCATATCGCGGCGGCGCCGCGCCAATTTATTTGACAAAGCTCAAGCGAATTGTGGCTGCACTGATCTGCCGAAAGGCCGCGGGCAATTTGGATGAGTCGGGAGTCGAGCATGGAATATGCCTGGGGTATCATAGCAATCATCGGGGTAATTGTGGGAGGCCTGATAATGGTGTTCGGCTTTCGTAAGACCCAGCAGCAACCTGCGGCGTTCGCTCAGATCGATGGCGGAAAGCCCATCCCCGCAGCCGCTCACGCTGCGGGTCGAAGAAAAGAGAATAACGGAAAATGCAATGGGCCAGGACGTGGTGGAACTGCGGTGGCGGCTCGCAACCCTCGAAGAAGCCAAGGAGCTGGTGGTCTGCTGGAATGCGAGACAGGGCTGATACGGCGTTTTCCAAAACCGGCACGGCAGGGGGGCGTGGGTGCCAGGAGGCCGGAATCCAGGAGCGGCCGGAATGTCGAGCGAGCTACAGCGAGTTTCGGTCGTATCGAAGCGCCGTAGGGTGGGCAAAGCCAACGGGTCCGGCCGGAGCCTGCCATCGGGCCGGCCAAAGGCCGGGACCCGTTGGGCCGGCCCGATGACAGGCTCCGCGTGCCCACCAAAGGCCGCGGCTTGGTGGGCACGGCGCGCACCAAAGTCGGGCTTGCCCGACTTTGGCACATTCAAAGTTTGTCGAAATCGGCAACAGCCGATTTAGATGAGCGCGCCTTTGCCCACCCTACACTCTGGTCAGATGACGCGAATCAGAACGTCGCGTCGACCAAATCAGGCAACAGCCACCGCAGGCAGCAGCATTCACTCCGCGTCCGGATCCTGGCTGACATCGTCGGTGGGTAACGAGCGGGATTTGGACCAGCGGTGCAGCAATGCCGGCAGATTTTCCTGCGTGACGGACGAACCGTCAGGTTGCACCTTCCACATGCCTTCGGCGAGCTCGATCATCTCGCCATAGGTGAGAGCCTGCACGAGCATCGCGATCTCATCGAGAGGTTGACGATCTAACTGTTCCTGAAGCTTTCGCAGGTTGACATTTGTCCCCGTGTTCATCGCAACCTCATAATGGTTTCTCGCGTCGAAGCGATTTCTTGCGCCGTCAGCGGATGCGGCCTGCAGAACCGGCTCGGCCCCCACCCTACCCTCCCCCGCTAGCGGGGGAGGGTAGGGTGGGGGCGAACGATAATCGGTCAGGGGACGCCAGTCGGTCTCTCCTGACGCCGGGGGCCTTTTCGGGAATTCAGCCTCAACCACGTCGCGCTCCCCCCCTCCGATTGCAGCCAGTCCGGATAGTTTCACACACAACGTCCCAACTTGCGAAGCAATGCGGTGATTGTGGCGGTTATATGATTGGTAGTGGTATGAGCCCACCGCCATAGGAGCATCCGGGATTGGATGCATCGTCGTTGTCTCATACCAGATTCAAACAGCCGATGCTCGCTCACATCGCAGTTCGGTTAACGGAAGGACTGCGGCACAGCGCGGGAGTGACAACGCCGCGGAAGCTTACCGGATCAAACTACCGATGAAACATAGCCACCGATTATGCTTGGTTGCACGGAATTCAAATATCGAATTCCACAGTTTCATTTTAGTTGCAAATATGACATGATATTGTCATTGTTTGAACGCCTCGTAGCCGTTCTGTACGTGAGAAACGAATCGCCGACTTCGGGACGGGCTTTCATATTACGTCGAATTGGTGGGGCAATTTGTGTTTGCCGCTCCGATCGAAGATAATTTCGCCGCCAGACTTGATCGAAGGTGATGTCGGATGGAGGGGTCGGTCTCGCGGCGTCAGGCCGACGAGTTGCATGATGGCGAGGTCGCGTCGTCAACATTTCGTGCCATTGTCTACGGGGGCGCGTTCGTTACCGGCGCCATCGTCATGAGCTTCGAGATGCTGGGCTCGCGCTATCTCAACCCCTATTTCGGCAGCGGCATCTATACTTGGGCGTCGCTGATCTCGACGGTGCTGGCCGCGCTGACGGCCGGGTATTTCGGCGGTGGTCGGGTAGCCGACCGACATCCGTCGGCGCGCGTGCTCGGCGCCGCCGTGCTGATCGGCTCAGCCTTCATTCTCGCGCTGCCGTCGTTTTCGACCCCGCTGCTCGAGGCGCTGCTCGACGCCATCGACGACATCAAGGCGGGCAGTCTTGCCTCGGCCTTCGTGCTGATGTTCTTTCCGGTCGCCTTTTACGGCGCCTACTCGCCGTTCGCGATCAGGCTGCTGCTGCGCTCGACGCACGCGTCGGGCGGCGTATCGGGCGGCGTCTATGCGATTTCGACGGCCGGCAGCATCGTTGGAACGCTCGGCACCACATTTCTGCTCATTCCCGCCATCGGCACGCGTGCGATCACGTTAACGCTCGGTGCGGCCGGGGTGGCCTGCGGGGTCGCGCTGATGGCCTATCCGGCGCGCCGGCGCCCCGCCAGGATGTCGGTGCTGCTCGGAACCTCGCTGCTCGGATTGGGAACATTTGTCGCAATGGCGGCGGCGCCTCCGGCGGCGCGGTCGGCCGAGATTTTCGATCGCGCCACCTTGCTGGCGCGCGAGGATGGCCAGCTCGCCCACATTGAGGGGCAATACAACGACATCTATGTGGTCAAGCGCGGCAATGAACTCCTCATGACCGCGCGCCTCAAAGGCTGGAACTACACCGAGTCGCGCATCAACCTGGCGGACCCGGACGTCGTTCCGGCCAACTACCTGCGCCTGATGACGACCGCGCTCGCTTACCCACCGCAGGCCGACAAGGTCCTCCTGGTCGGCGTAGGCGGCGGCGTGCTGACGAGCTATTTGGGGCGCTTCCTCCCCGAGGCACGTATAGACTCGGTCGAGATCGACCCGGGCGTCATCGACGCCGCCAAGACCTGGTTTAGCGTTAAAGAGACCGAACGGATGCGCGTCATCGGCAGCGACGGACGCGTCTTCCTCAACCGCAACCGCAATCTCTACGATGTCGCGCTGATTGACGCCTATATCGGTGGCTCGGTGCCCTTTCATCTCATGACCAAGGAGTTCTACACGCTGCTCAAGCGGCGGCTGGCGCCCGGTGGCGCCGCCGTGTTCAATATTCACGAGCCCAACCGGCTGTTCCCGGTTTCGGTACGCACGCTGCAGACCGTGTTTGCGACCGTCGATCTGTACTACTCCGGTTTCGGCGAGGTCGCCGTTGTGGCAACCGATGCGCCGCGGGAGATGGAAGCCGTAGAGCGGCGTGCGGCGGAGTTGCAGAAAAAATATGGCTTCCGCCACTCTCTGCCGGAACTGCTCGGGCGACGTTCGGAACTCGACCCTGGCGCCGGAGAGGTGCTCACCGACGACTTCGCCCCCGTCGATGTGTATGTCGCCGACGGGCCGCAATGGAAAAAGGGCGACGAGCGGTAATTAGGCCAGGACACTCCCGGAGAAATCCCGCAACCGGCGTAGGCAGGCCGCCTGGTTCTAGGCTATGTTTCCCACATCGGGAGAGCGACGCCTTGCGGCGTTCGGCCCTCGCCCCGATCAACAACCAAGCTTCACCACTCGAATTCAAGCCTCGTTTCTTAAGGTCTTCAATTCCAGTCGTGAGAGGAACGCTCATGGCCAAGCTTAACATCAATGGACGCGTGCATAGCGTGCAGGTCGAGCCCGAGACGCCGCTCTTGTGGGTGATCCGGGAGCAGGTCGGCCTCACCGGCACGAAATACGGCTGCGGCGTCGCCCAGTGCGGCGCCTGTTCGGTGCACATCAACGGCGAAGTCATGCGATCGTGCTCGACCGCCGTTGGCGACCTCAAGGCGGGCGACAAGATCGTCACCATCGAAGGCCTGTCGCCCACAAGCTCGCACCCGGTGCAAAAGGCCTGGGCGGCGATCGACGTGCCGCAATGCGGCTACTGTCAGTCCGGGCAGATCATGGCGGCGGCGGCGCTGCTGCGGAAGAATCCGAAGCCGACCGACAAAGACATCGACGAAGCGATGACCAATATCTGTCGCTGCGGCACCTATCAGCGCATCCGCGCGGCCGTGCACATCGCGGCCGAGATGCCGGCCGGCGGCAAATCCGCTGCAGTCAACGGTCACAAAGCTTGAGGCTGAGGAGGTCTGCCATGAAAGATATTTCCAGCAAGACAAAGCTCTCTCGCCGCGCCTTCGTGGTCGGCACGACTGCCGCTGCCGGCGGCGGGCTGTCGCTCGGCTTCCATATCCCGGCCGATGCCGCGAGCGCGCGCGCCGCGACCGCCAATGAAGGAGTGGAAGTCAACGCCTGGGTCGTCATCAAACCCGACGACACTTGCATGATCCGCATCGCCCGTACCGAAATGGGCCAGGGCACCCGTACCGGTCTGGCCCAGCTGGTCGCCGAGGAACTCGAGTGCGACTGGAAGAAGGTGACGACCGATTCCATCACGCCCGGCCAGAACCTCGCCCGCAAGCGGGTGTGGGGCGAAATGGGCACCGGCGGCAGCCGCGGCATCCGCACCTCGCATGATTACGTCCGCCGCGGCGGCGCCGCAGCACGCATGATGCTGCTGCAGGCGGCGGCCGACCAATGGAAGGTCCCGGTGGGCGAGCTCACCGTGTCCGACGGCATCATCTCTCATGCGGCGTCGAAGCGCACCATCAGCTACGGCAAGGTGGCGGCAGTCGCCGCCAAGCTGCCGGCGCCGGATCCGAAGGACATCACGCTTAAGGATCCGCGCAACTGGAAGATCGCCGGCAAGGCGATCAAGCGGCTCGACACCGCCGATAAGCTCAACGGCAGCAAGATTTATGCAATCGACGTGAAGCTGCCCGGCATGTTGTGCGCCGCCATCAAGAGTTGCCCGGTGTTCGGCGGCACGGTGAAGAGCTATGACGAGGCAAAGATCGCCGGCCGTCCCGGCATCAAGGGCGTCGTCAAGGTGAAGGAGACGGGGGTCGCGGTCGTCGCCGATACTTGGTATCGCGCCAAGTCCGCCCTCGAAGCTTTGCCGATCGTGTGGGACGACGCTGCCAACGCCGGCCAGTCCGACGCCACCATCGCGGCGCATCTGCGCGACGGATTCGACGCCGCCACCAACAACGGCGACCGCCGCAACGGCGATGCCGTCAAGGCGATCGAAGGCGCGGCCAAGAAGGTCGAGGCGATCTATTCAACCCCGTTCCTCGCCCATGCCACCATGGAGCCGATGAATTGCATCGCCAAGATCTCCGCCGACCGGGCGGAGGCCTGGGTGCCATCGCAGAACTCCGAAGCCTCCTTGGCGGCGCTGTCGGAGGCCTCCGGCCTGCCGCTCGACAAGTGCGAGGTGTACCGCACCGACCCCGGCGGCGGCTTCGGCCGGCGCGGCGGCTCGCAGGACTACGTGCACCAGGCAGTGGCCATCGCCAAGAACTTCGCGAACACGCCGGTCAAGCTGATCTGGTCCCGCGAAGAGGACATGACGCACGACTTCTATCGGCCGATCTCGCAGGCCAAGATGGCGGCCGGGCTTGACGAGCAGGGCAACCTGGTCGGCTTGCACGTGCGCATCTCGGGGCAGTCGATCAACGCCTTTGCCAATCCGGCGGCGGTCTCCGGCGGCAAGGATATGCGCCAACTGCAGGGATATGCGGTGGAACCCGGCGAGGCCCAGCTCGGCTATGCGGCGCCGAACATGCTGATCGAGTATGTAATGCGCAACACTCATGTCCCGGTCGGCCCGTGGCGTGGCGTCAACACCAACCAGAACGCCGTCTACATCGAATGCTTCATCGACGAGGTGGCGAAGGCTGCGGGCAAGGACCCGCTCGAATTTCGCCGTTCGCTCATGGGCAACTTCCCGAAGCATCTGGCGATCCTCAATGCGGTCGCCGAGAAGGCCGGTTGGGGCCAGCCGCTGCCTCCCGGCGTCCATCGCGGCATCGCGCAGTTCCATGGCTACGCGACCTACTCGGCCGCGGTTGCCGAGGTGTCAGTGAGCGACGCTGGGAAGCTCAAGGTTCACCGCCTGGTGCTGGGCGTGAATTGCGGCCATCCGGTCAACCTGGACCAGATCGCCGCCCAGTGCGAAGGCTCGGTGGCCTTCGGGCTGACGGCGGCGCTCTATGGCGAATGTCCCGTCAAGGACGGCCGCATGGCATCGCTGAACTTCGACACCTACCAGATCATGCGGCTCGCCGAGATGCCGAAGGTCGAGACCATCATCGTGCCGACCTACGACTTCTGGGGCGGCATCGGCGAGCCCACCATCGCGGTGGTGTCGCCCGCAGTTCTGAATGCGATCCACGCCGCCACCGGCAAGCCGGTGCGCAGCCTGCCGCTGAAGAACGTCAAGTTGGTGTGAGGAGGGCGAAGCCTGCTTGAACCAAGATAGTTCCGCCGCGTCGTCGCCCACGGGTGATGACACGGCGGCGCGACAAAATGGCCCGCATGCATGTGCTTGTTCCGCATCCTGCGCGGCGAGCTCGAACACCCCGTTGCTCCCGCGGCGTCACCCCTGAGCACTGGTCGAAGGGCGAGCCCACGCACCCCCATAGGAACGCATCAGTGCCTTGCCGCAGACAGCCGCCAGACCGATATCCATAAAGAGATTCTTAAGCGAATCTTCCGAACGTAGTACAATACATTATCGGGACGTGGATCATGCCGGCAACCATGCGGGTCGAGGTGAATCCGGCGCTGCTGCGCTGGGCACGCGATCGCGCGGGTCTGACGGTGGATGACCTGCTTCACAGATTTCCGAAATTGTCTGAGTGGGAAGCAGGAACCGCGAAGCCGACGTTGCGGCAGCTGGAAGCCTTTGCCAGTGCCGTCGCCGTACCGTTCGGTTACCTGTTTCTTCCGGAGCCGCCTCAAGAGACACTGCCCGTACCCGATTTCCGCACGCTCGACGATCGGCAGGTCACGCGCCCGAGCCCCGACCTGCTGGAGACGATTTTCGATATGCAGCGCCGGCAAGCCTGGCTGCGCGACGACCGGATTGAGGCCGGTTACGACCCCCTGTCTTTTGTCGGCTCAGTGACAGCGCAAGCGTTGCCCGCGGTGGTCGCCGCCGCGATGCGGCGGACCATTGGGATAGCCGACAGCTGGGCCGAACTTCACGGCACCTGGACCGACGCGCTCAATTGGCTGCGCAGCCGCGCCGAAATGATCGGAATCATCATTGTCATCAACGGCGTCGTCGGCAACAACACCTCCCGCAAGCTCGACCCAGAGGAATTTCGTGGGTTCGTCCTGCCGGACGACTATGCACCGTTTGTCTTCATCAACGGAGCCGACGGCAGAGCCGCGCAGATGTTCACGTTGGCGCACGAGCTGGTGCACCTGTGGATCAATCAGGCAGGTGTTTTCAATTTGCGCGCCATGCAGCCTACGCCCGACCCGCGCGAGGGGTTCTGCAACGCCGTGGCAGCCGAATTTCTCATCCCCGAACAGGAGTTGCAGAGCGCATGGCGCGCTGCTGCGCGAACCCCGCAGCCCTTCGCGACGCTGGCCCGCCGCTTCAAGGTCAGCGAATTGGTCGTGGCGCGCCGCGCACTTGATGCACGGCTGATCGACCGCGATGCGTTCTTCCGCTTCTACAATGCTTACCGGGAAGATGAGCGGCGCCGCGCTGATCGCCAGGCAGGCGGTGGCGATTTCTATAAAACACAAAATTCCCGCGTCGGCCGGGTCTTCGCCGAGGCGGTAGCTCGCGCCGTCAAAGAGGGACGGCTGCTCTACCGCGATGCGTTCGAGCTGACCGGACTGCGCGGCGCGACGTTCGATAAGTACGTCGCCACCGTCGAAGGGGCGGCTCAAGGATGACATCGCCGCCGCGCTATGTGCTCGATGCGAACGTGTTCATGAGGCGCACAAACGCTACTACGCATTCGATATCTGCCCAGGCTACTGGGCTGCGCTCATTGCCCAGCACCACAGCGGGCGTGTCTGCTCGATTGACCGCGTGCGGGACGAATTGCTGGCTCAGACCGATGCACTGACTGACTGGGCCAAGAAGTTGCCAGCTTCGTTCTTTGCCGGAACCGGCGACCCTGCGGTTACCGGCGCGTTCGGCAGCATCATGACTTGGGTTCAAAATCAGGCTCAATACCTTCCTGCAGCAAAATCGGCCTTCGCGGGGATAGCTGACGGCTGGCTGGTCGCCTATGCGAAGGCGCAGGGGCTGATCATTGCAACAGAGGAAGTGCGAGACCCGATGATCAAAAAGAAAGTGCCCATTCCCAATGTCGGCGATGCGTTCGGGGTAACCTGTATCAACACCTTCGACATGCTCCGTGCGCTCGGCGTCGCTTTCAATTGACCGGATCGAGGCTACTTTCAACGGTGTTTCTGCCTTTTCAGCTGGGCGACGAAGTTCGGCCCCAGCACCTTGCGGGCATGACGCGGAGAGGTGATTCGCTCAGCATCATCACGCGAAGAACCTCTTATTCCAAGATCACCAGCAAGTCCTTAGCATCGACGGGCTGGCCCGGTGAGACCAGGATTTGACTCACCGTGGCGTCTCGCAACGCATGGATCGCGGTCTCCATTTTCATGGCTTCGATCGTGAGCAGTACGTCGCCGGCCTTGACCTGCTGGCCCGGCCTTACCGCGACGGTTGCGATTGCACCGGGCATCGGCGCTGCCACATGGGCGTCGTTTCCCTCCTCGGCCTTGCGACGGGCGGGCAGCGAGCTTGCGACGGCGCGGTTGGGCACCTTCACCATACGGGGTTGGCCATTGAGTTCGAAAAAGACCCGCACCTGGCCCTCCTCGTCGGTCTCGCCGACGGCCTGGAGGCGCACCACCAGCGATTTGCCCTTTTCGATGGCGACACTCGTCTCTTCGCCGGCCTGCATTCCATAGAAATAGATCGGCGTCGGCAGGGCGGAGACCGGTCCGTATTTGCGGTCAGCCGCAGCGAAATCCGTAAAGACCTTCGGATACATCAGAAAGGACGCAAGCTCCTGGTTGTCGATGTGCCGTCCCGAGCGCTTTTCGGCATTCGCCCGCTCGGCCGCGAGATCGGCATCCTTGAGCAGCGAAGCGGGACGCGCCGTCGACGGCTTCGCGCCCTTGAGCACCTTGCTCTGAAGTTCCGCCGGCCAGCCTCCCGGCGGCTGGCCGAGATCGCCGCGCAGCATCTCGACGACCGAGGCCGGAAAGGAAATTTCCCGGTGCGGATCGACGACATCGGCCGGAGTGAGCCCCTGTGTCACCATCATCAGCGCCATGTCGCCGACCACTTTGGACGACGGCGTGACCTTGATGATGTCGCCGAACATGTCGTTGGCGGCGCGGTAGGCCTTGGCGACCTCATGCCAGCGGGCCTCGAGGC
>WNFG01016987.1_pt1 | contig 10063 bp, 10 predicted proteins | sample 5400431 | NCBI WGS metagenome assembly WNFG01 (sample SAMN13153346, study PRJNA577476) | soil metagenome | isolation source: 120 cm saprolite under Douglas fir tree site 2 hole 3 replicate 2 | place: USA:California | collected 2015-04-18
AATCGACCGAGGAGTTGGCGGGGACGTTTGTAGTCCAAACAACCTGAGAGCTGGAGGTTGTGACCGGTCCGCTTTGTACGTTCGTGATGACCAGCGTAGACGGTGGGGGCGGATTCCCATTGTCCCCGGCAACGAGGCCGGAACAACCTACAAAGCCGAAACTGGCGAGTAGCAAAGCGAATAAAAAAACGCGCGAGCGATGATGCACGATTCCGTCCTCCAGATTTCTGTTTTCTTGCCCCAGGCGCCTGGCGTGTTCGAGCGGGAGGGAGGAAGCTGGCCCGGGAGCATCAACCAAAGTACTAGAGGTACTGAGAGTTCCAATCCGAAGCAAGTGTGAGTCGGCTATCGCAAGATAACAACTGGTCAGGGGGCCAGAAATCGGGCATTGGCTTGGTCGCCCAGGGGACAGAAATTGGGCATTGGCCCGACTGGCCTAGTGGGTAGTCAGTCGTAAATCCCTGTGCGTGCGAAATGACGCGGGCCAAAAGCTCCCGCGAAGGGTGCTGTTTTGATCCGTACGAGCTTCAGAGGTACATCCTTGTCCTTCCGCCAGGCTCGCTAAGGTATTCCCCGACACTGCGTTAAGTAATCTCTCCCCCTTTGGTTACGATGTTCGCCGGATTGTGAGGGAGTTCTGGCAATGATATTAAGGCCTCAAGGGCCGATTTCCCGGAGTTGCGGGAAAGCGGGAATGCTCTCATCTGGGCGCCGTCAAAGGAGGTGTTGATGCGCAACAATGGAGCGTGGTTCTGGGATTCCAGGATCCGAAATCGAGGCAACAAATTGAGTCTGTGTTGGGTGCTTCGCTGTCTGGCGTTGCCCTGGCTGGCGGCGCTTTGGTGTGTACCGGCGGCAGCCCAGTACAAGGCCTACGTGGCTACCCACAAGTCGAATAGCGTTGCAGTGATTGACACATTTGTCGATCAAGTGGTCGCCGTAGTTCCGGTGCAGTTTCAGCCCCTTGCGGTGGCAATTACTCCCAACGGGGCCTTCGCCTATGTAACCAATTCTGGTTGGCCAGTTGGCTCCAACTCCGTCTCGGTAATCGACACTCGCACCAACACCGTTGTAGCTACGATCCCTGTGGCGAATTTCCCGGTCGGCGTGGCTATCACTCCGAACGGGGCCTTTGCCTATGTAGCGAATTACAACTCCAACAGCGTTTCGGTGATTGCCACAGCCACAAACACGGTGACTGTTACGGTCGGCGTTGGAACCGGTCCGTGGGGTCTGGCGATCACTCCGAACGGAGCTTTTGCCTATGTTGCTCATTTGAATTCCAATGACGTTTGGGTGATCAACACCGCCACAAACGCTGTCGTGGCCACAGTGCCAGTGGGGAATGGTCCCGTGGCAGTGGCGATTACACCGAACGGAGCTTTCGCTTACGTGACGAATCAGTCTTCGGACAACGTCTCGGTGATCAGTAGGTCGTACAACAGCGGCCCATCCGCCGTGGCCATCACACCGAATGGTGCCTTCGCCTACACGGCAAATGCCGCTGCGAGCACGGTTTCGGTGATTGACACGGCCACCAACACGGTGATAGCGACGGTCCCCGTGGGAATCGCGCCTAACGGTGTGGCTATTACTCCGGACGGGAAATTTGCCTATGTGGGGAACGAATACTCGAGCACCGTGTCAGTAATCGACACTGCTACCAACGCCGTGGTGGACACGGTGAACGGGGTGGCGGTGGCGCCTTCGGGTATTGCCATTACGCCCCAGAGCAGCGCATTCAGTTGCAGGTAGGGAGGTAGCCAGGTGAAAGCCCCCTCGAGGGGCCGCCCTAGTAGTGGTATGCCCTGCGGAAAATTATAATGAAACCAAAGGGCTTAGGTGGGAAGGGGAAATTTGGTTCGCAACGCAAACTAGTTTGCGGGTGGCCGTAATTATGGTTTGTTTAGTGAAGTATTTCGCGCAGTAAAGTATATTGCCATACAAGCTAAATTCCGTCGTAGAAAAGTCCGGCCCCAGGAATCAGAGGTTTGCGGTTCGACGTCAGAGGTTAGCGCGGATTTTCCACCATCTCGGCGCGCTGAACTCCACGAACAACCCTACATTGCCCGGTCTACTTGAAAGTGCAACGCAGTCGAACCGAAGGAGATCAGCGAATTTATTGCGTCAGGGTGAGGAGCAGTTGAGATCCTTTCCGACAGGGTCGGAACCTTCGGTCGCTATGAAAACCCATCCGGAGCGCAAGAAGCGCGCTTCGCTCTGCGGCGCTGAAACCAAATGAATTCACTGCCAGTGGCCGAGCATTTGCATACCCCACCGGACTGCCCGGCGTGCACCGATCTCAAGAGGTCCACGACGGCGATAGCGCATTCTTTCTTCAAGTAAACGTGCCAACTCCGGCTGGATTTTCCAGCCGGAGGCCCCCACATCTTCCATGACGTGGGCGACTGTCGAGGCCTTTGGAATCGCAATCACGTTTTCCTTGCTAATGCACCAATTCAGCGCAATTTGAGCCTTGCTCTTGCAGGAGGCTTCAGCAACTTTACGAAGAACTCCCTCGGGATCCGCTACCCTGATATTTCCGAGGCCCGTTGCAAGTGGGCTGTATGCAATAACGGTGATTCCATTTTTCTGGCAGTACTGTAGCAATCCTCCTTCAATGGTTCTCTCTATTAGGCTGTAACGCACCTGATTGGCTGCGATTCGTTGTGTGGAAAGTGCCGCCTGCGCGCTCACCAGGTCGCGCACGGAGAAATTGCTGACTCCGATGAACCGGACTTTGCCAGCATCTACGAGTTCCTCCATCCCCCGCATCGGCTCTTCGACCGGGATTGCGAGGTTGGGCCAGTGGAGCTGGTAAAGATCGATATGATCTGTGCCCAGTCGCCGGAGGCTTCTTTCTGCTGCAGCAATCAAGTCGCGCCGCCTGAAATTCCGAGGAAGCACCTTAGTTGCGAGAAACACTCGGTGTCGCCGGCCCTTGATCGCCTCGCCGACGATCTCTTCGGTTCCATATGACTCCGCAGTGTCTATCAAGCGAGCCCCACACTCGATTGCCGCGCGAAGCGGGTCGACGCCTCCGCGGTAATTCCAGGTCCCGAAACCGATTTCGGGCAGACGAATACCACTGTTGGCTAGTTCTCTTAAGCGCATAGACACATGTTCACTTTTTCCGAGGGTGTGCTTTGGAATGAGCGAAGAATCCCCATGCCGACCATTCAGGCGGCGCCACCCAACGTGCTTTTTGACCAGTTGATGGGCTGTCCTTGGAACCGTAATCCGACTCCAAAGCGTCCATCGGGTAGCCGTTGACAGTAAACAACGTGGGCAAGGGTTCGCAGTTCACCCATGAGCGAGCTGATCATCAGTCGTTCATTCAAATCTCTAGCCCGCTGCGTCAAGATGCGTATTCCCAGCGAGCAGACGTTTTCCGTAGTCGTGCGCTCTGTCGCAGCCGGGTCCAGGAGGCTGGAAATCTGCACCGGGACCGCCAGCCGAATCCGTTTCTCAAGTCGTCCAGACCGCGCAGGCATTTGCGAAATGACCTTCCAAGCTGGGTTCCGTTAGCTTGCACCGGGCTGGGCGGCGCCAAAAAGTTGCAGGAACCAACAAGAATTTCAGCGACGATACTTTTCTAAAGTCCATAGTGCCTACTGAGATTGAATACTGGTCTCCGTCTCGAGAAATAGCCTTGACCGTTGCCGCTTCTGCTCGTACATGGCTTGGTCGGCTTTCACCATCAATTCTCCAATAGACGCGCGGTTGTTCGGATCGAATCGTGCAACGCCTAAACTAAGCGAAATCTCATTGCGGGACTGTTCAGCATTGATTGATTTCAAACACTCGAAGAGTCGAGCCTTGATTGTGGCCTCGCTGTGCCCGGATGCTTCGATCGCAAGAACAGCGAACTCATCTCCCCCCAGGCGAGCGACAACATCTGAATCCCGAAATGTCTCTTCCAAGACGCCAGCTGTACGCTTTAACACAAGGTCGCCTTCGGAATGGCCGAACGAATCGTTAATCTGCTTCAAGCGGTCCACATCCATCACAAAAAGCAACATTCCTCGGCCGGATCGGCGCCCAAGTTTCAATTGGCGTTCTGCCAGGGCCATAAAGCCGCGACGGTTGTGCAAGCCAGTGAGTTCGTCGGTGAGCGCAAGATTGCCCAGTTCTGCTTGCAACATGTACTGCTTGGCGGCGCAGCGGACAGCGCGCATCAGCAACTCGCTGATCGGCTGACCCCGAGTGTCACCGGGCGACGTGCCGTCAGACTCCGTGCGCACGTCTCGCAACAAACTTGCGAGTTCTCGGTTTGCTTCCGAGAGGAGGGCGTGGAAGACATCATCCGTTCGTTCCTTCTCTCCGCGAGGTAACAAGCGCGGGACACCGCGCCGAAATAATGATTGGAAATCAACCGTCATGCTCAGGATCGCGCCATCAGACGGATTGTTTGCGGATTTGAAGCCTGCCTGTCGTTTCCGCGAGTTGCTAGTGAACTTGGTTGAGCTCATTGGCATTTGTGCGTATCCTCGATCTGCGGACGGTCTTCCGCTGCGATCTCCCTCTCCTTTGACAATATCTCTCGCGCCGGTGGCGTTGTGACGGCCCGGATTCTCAGTTCCGCCAGCAGCAGGCGTTCGTCTCCCAAGAATGAGATGCGACGCGCAATATTCCCGAGTTCGTCGAGATCATTTAGAAACCCTTTTCGCAGCAGACTTTTCCAAAGAGCAGAAGAAACGGGCAGCGGAGCGCGCTGGTGCTTCATTGCGAGCAGGACGACCCAGTCACCGAGCAACGGTGCGATCGCATTCCGCCATTCGAACCGACCTTTGCGCGCGTCATAAAACATCATTCGTTTTCCTTGCCTTGCACGCCCAAGTGCTCCGGACAGTGATTTAGTGGACTGCCTGCATCTGATGCGCCGCGAGCATGCGAATCCGCTGCAATTCCTCGTAGGTGAAGTACGTCTCTTCCTCGTTGCCGGCGCGTTCCACGTGGCCCAATCGCGATTCCTTCGAGATACGGCTGAGCTCCGCTTCCGGTATGCCGAGCAGGAAGGAACCTCTTGCCTGCGTGACATATTTCGGGACTTGATTATTCATAACCTCCCCCTTTGCCGCCACCATGGCCAGGGCGTCTTCTTCCACAGCCAGGATCATCGTCTTGTAAATGTCGGTGTTGGACGCCTGTCGCTTTACGTGAACCTCCATGAACATGAGTTCGGCCCGCCTCCGGGTCAGCGCAGTTCGGTAATCGGGGTGATCGAGGTAGGGGCCCTGACCACGGAGGCGGTCCGCTCCTTTCCTTGCAGCATAGCCAGTTGCCAAATGAATTCAATCCAGTGAATCACCCATTTCGACTGAGTGAAATGCCCGAGAACTGTCTACCGGCAAAGCCTCTGGGGGCGGTGTCAGGCCTGGATCAAACCGCGGCGAATGGCGTAGCGCACCAAACTCGCTGTTTCGTGGATATCAAGTTTCTTCATGAGTCTTGCTCTATGCGATTCGGCAGTCTTTACGCTAATCCCCAGGTGCACAGCGATGTCTTTCGTGGACTTCCCTTCACCGACTAATTGAAGAACCTGGCGCTCACGCCCGGAAAGAGGATCGCTCGAGTCGTACGTTTTGGATAGATAAGCATCAACAACAGCGCGCGAAATGTTCGGGCTAAGATATACGGACCCGCGACAGACTTCTTGTATCGCATGCACGAGGTCGTCCGCCGCCTGGCTCTTCAGCACATAGCCGTTGACTCCGGCGCGCAAAGACTCAGTGACATACTGATCCTCGTCGTGTTGCGTAAGAAGTATCACCTTGGTCTTCGGGGAGGATTTCTTCAGTTCGCGAGCGGCGTCGATACCATTCAAAACGGGCATGCTGATGTCGACGATGGCTACGTCAGGTTGCGTCTTCTCTACTGAGCGCAGTGCCTCTTGGCCGTCTGAGGCCTCGCCGACAACTTGAAATCCTTGTTTTTCCAGTAATGCCTTCAGTCCCTGGCGGATCAGGGCATGATCATCGGCAAGCAAAACGCGTGTGGCCATCGTACCGCAGCAAGATTAAGGACTTCCCGCGCTCCCAGGCAATCGGGTGGTTTCCTGTATTTTTCTAAGGTAAAGACCTCATCGGTTGGGAAACTGATGCACAAGACGATCTCACAGCAATTCCTTATCAGGCTGAAACCGCAGAACTTGCAAGGAGCCTACGGGAGGAAACTCAGCAACCTCGATCAAAGTCCATAAACCGGTACAAGAATGGTCGCGCAAATGAGATGTAGAATCGCGTCGGTGAACTGACTTTCCCGGTCTTGCTTCGCTCGGTTAAGTCAAGCGCGGATGATCCTCCTCGTCACAGAGCTGGCAGCCGGCGACGGTCAGAACCAAGGGGCCTTAGAGCACCAATGAAACCCGAACGCCGTTGTACCCACAGAGAGAGGCCGGAAGAACTCTCCTATATCCAGTTCGAATCGCAAGGCGGCGGAATCGTCGTAGATGCTTCCGATCAAGGTCTTGCTTTCCAAGTCGCTGCTGCCCTGCGACAGCAGGGACCAATTCAGCTTTGTGTTTCGCCCCATCCCATGCAGCAGATCAAACTCACCGCTGAGATCGCTTGGATGGATCAGGCGAAAAAGTCCGGGGGCTTACGATTCACGGAACTTACGGCAGATGCTAGGAATCAAATTCGTCAATGGCTGGCACAAGGCAGGGAATCGGAGGCTCCGGATAGGAACTGCGGGGTTCCATCCTGTGTACCAAAGGAAGAAACTAACCATTGCTCACAGGCGCGGAACGAAACACTGGACCTACGACCGTCAAATTCGGCTTTGGACAATGCTATGCCAACTCGTGCAGACGATGGGACAATTCCGGTCCCTCGATTTTGCAGTACCCCAACGACAGCACGCGTGCCGGCGCCATTTTCACAAGAAAAGCAGATCTCTATTTCCCGACCACGACCGCTGCGCGACGTCGCAACTGGGTTTCTAATTTCGGTCTTCGTGCTCATGCCAATTTTGTTCTTACAAAACTTCCGTCGCGAAATCGGCAACTCGCTCATCCGCATGGGGGAGAACCTCAAAGGCAATTCTGTTACCCATCCTGATGCCTCTTTATCGATACCGGTTCAGGTTTCCAACCCGAGCCCGGGTAGCACACCATCTGTCCCCAACCCAATTCCAGAGACTCCCGCAAAGGAAACTTTTGATCAGTCCGACCCCGCTGCGCCCGCTCAAACAACCCAAAGGTCAGGGAATTCCGCGGACTCTCGCCTGGCGGACCGCCAAGACCTTCGACAATATTTTGCGGATGCGCATTTGAGGAGGGACCGCAGCTCACTTGTACGACAGCTCTGGTCTGCGTTAGGAGCAGGTGATAGTTCGGCAGAGGTCGCGCTTGCACAGCTTTACCTCACGGGCGACGGCGTCCCTAGGAATTGCGAGCAGGCGCGGGTGCTGCTGAGAGCGGCGTCGAAAAACGGCAATATCGAAGCTCTGCAGCAGTTGCGGAGACTCAACAAGAGCCCCTGCCGATAACACCGAGATCACCCAGGAAACATCGAAGACAGGGAAGCAGTTGGAAAACCGTGGCAGACCAACGCCCGCGAGTTTTCCCCTTCAGGGCTGCACCAAACCCCGGCGAACTGCGTATCGCACTAGGCTTGCTGTCTCGTGAATATCCAGTTTCTGCATGAGCCTCATGCGGTGAGATTCGGCCGTTTTCACGCTGATACCCAGTAGAGAAGCGGCGTCCTTCGTGGACTTTCCTTCAGCAATCAATTGCAACACCTGGCGCTCGCGCACGGTTAAGGGATCCGCAGGCCTATCCGATTTGGAGCGGTACGCCTCCACCACCGCGCGTGATATGCCCGGACTTAGGTAGAACTCTCCTCGGGAGACCTGTTGAATAGCATGAATCAGGTCGCTTGCCACCTGATTCTTCAGGACGTATCCTTTGACGCCAGCTTCGAGCGCCTCGTGAATATACTGTTCCTCTTCATGCTGCGTGAGGAGAATTGATTTCGTCTTTGGGCAGGAACGGCCGAGTTCGCGAGCCGCGTCTATGCCGTTCAGTGTCGGCATGCTGATGTCTAGGACCGCGATATCCGGGTGGTGCGTTTCCGTGAGACGGACGGCATCTTGCCCATCCGATGCCTCGGCCACAACTTGAAATTTCTCCCGCTCCAGCAATGATTTCAGACCTTGACGTACCAGCACATGGTCATCGGCGAGCACGATGCGAATTGGCATGTTCATCCTCCAATGGAATTCGTATGGAAAGCTCAGTTCCAAGTCCAGGGCGAGAGTCGATTCGCACCGTTCCGCCAATTGCAGTCACCCGCTCCTGCATCGCGATTAGTCCTAACCCCTTCCGGCCCGGTGCCGCATGATCCTGGCTGGAGTCGAAACCCCCGCCGTCGTCCCGGACCGAACAACACAGCACCAGATTTTCTCTCCAAGCACGAATCCAGACATTGCACGCCTTCGCATGCTTGACGGTATTGGTTAGCGCTTCTTGAACGATGCGATAGAGCGTCGTCTCAATGGTGCTAGGGAGGCGTCCGGAATCAGTTGCATCTATGAAAATTGGCAGACCGGCGCGCTTGGAAATTCCTTCCGCCAGAAAACGAATCGCGGGAATCCAGCCGAGATCATCTAAGATCGTTGGCCGAAGTTCATGGGAGTACCGTCGCAAATGTTTCTCAACCTGGTTCAACAATTCCTTAATCCCCGCGACCTGCGCTTGCTGGGGTTCGGGAAGTCCCAGAGCCATTTCGGCTAGCGCGAGATGCACAGCGACGAGCAATTGTCCAGCCTCGTCGTGCACGGCGTAAGCGATGCGCTTGATCTCCTGCTCGAGAGTTTCGTTCAATTGCCGCAGGGCCTTCACCGCATCCTGAAAGCCGCGGTGCGCCATTTCATAAGGAGACAAACACTCCGCAAGGAATTCGGCGCTCGACCGGAGCAATTCCTCCCGGCGTTTTTCACTCCCCGCATCGCGAACCAGCGCAAGCACAGCTTGGTGATGCAGGGAAGCCATCTCTACGAGACTCTTTTGCTCGGTGAGCGCTCGACGGCCGAGTTCGTACGCCCGACCCAGCGCGGGTTCGCCTCCCCCTGCCGCATATTCACGCAAGGAAGAGCGGTACTCGTTTTCAAAACCCGTATCCGGCTTCGCCTTGCGTCGAATTGCGGTCTTCATGAACTAATTCCCGTTAACCGCGCGACTAGAACGAGCGCATCGTCATTTCCGCTGCGATGCTGCACGAGAATTCTGTCTGCCGCCCTTTGCGGATTCTCCCGGGCGGAGAGGGTCACGGAAAAATCGCTTCGGACTCCATCTGTTGCAAAGAAAAGTGTGTCTCCCTTCACGATCGGAAGCACTGTGGCCTGAAGCGCAGGTAACCGGGAACCGACGACTCCAGCTTGCAGGAGAAGTGATTCCTGCGCATTTCCTTTTTTCACATCGGAGCGTATCAATACTCCTTGGACATTGCCGACACCGAGCCAAGTCATCATGCCATGTTCAGGGTCAATAAATGCAAGGCTCAATACAATCCCGCGAGTTGCCCCGAGTCTCTCATGGTATCGTTCTGCGAGAGGAATAATTGGTTCGTCGGCAGAGCTTCTGAGAAGCATATCGGCCGTCTTAGAAACGTTGGCAGCTTCTTCGCCGTGCCCTATCCCGTCAATCGCTGCAACCAAAATTCCGTTTCGGTTGCAGCAAACCAGGTGGTGATCGCCCGACTCGTCCTGGCCCGGAAGAACGAACTTGGCAACACCGTATTCGACCATCGGCTCTCTTATTGTCTCCACTTATTCACCGCCACAGTTGTTCCCCGGCCGGGGTAGGTAATGATCTCAAATGCGTCCATCAAGCCGCGCACTCCAGGCAGCCCCAGTCCCAGGCTTCCCGATGTGGAGAAGCCGTCTCGCAGCGCCTGACGAATGTCCGGAATCCCCGGGCCGTTATCGGAAGCCACGATCAAGATGCCTTGCCGGATCGACGCATAGACTATTTTCAGCGTGATTTCGCCTTTGCGGGCATAGGACACAATGTTGCGCGCCAATTCCGAGATGGCCGTGGCAATCAGTGTCGCGTCCCCGG
>WNFG01023687.1_pt1 | contig 10062 bp, 6 predicted proteins | sample 5400431 | NCBI WGS metagenome assembly WNFG01 (sample SAMN13153346, study PRJNA577476) | soil metagenome | isolation source: 120 cm saprolite under Douglas fir tree site 2 hole 3 replicate 2 | place: USA:California | collected 2015-04-18
CATGCTTGTCGGCGGACTTGGATTCCGCGGACTTGCCATCACCCTTGGCGGGCTTGGCGTCGGGCGCCTTGGCTTCGGGCGCTTTCGCTTCGGTTTTTATCTCGGGTTTTTCTTCGTTGGTGGGAGCAGCTACTGCTGCTGTGTCTTGATTTTCTGTATCGCTTGCCAAATTTCCCTCACTCCCCGGCACTGTATGGCCGAGAACGGCAAGGGCTCACAACCCGGAAATGCCGACTGGCTCCGGATGGCTGCCTCTTGACGTCGTTGCTCTTTCTGCGTTCTCAACTTATCTGTCTTCGTGGCGATCACCTGGTATCGCCGGTTATGAAACTCCAACCACTGGCGGAGTTCCAGGTCCTTATCCATCCAGCCGCGCCGCGCATCGAGTATTACGAAGCAAAGCTCCAAAGACCTTCGATGTAAAAGGTATTGTTCGATGAGCTGCTTCCACTGGGCTGTAATATCCTTGGGGACGCGGGCGTACCCATATCCCGGCAGATCGACAAAGTGGAATTGTCCGTTCACCCGGTAAAAATTGACTAACTGCGTACAGCCGGGCTTCGCGCTCGTAAACGCCAGCCCAGTTTTGCCGGTAAGGCAATTCAACAAACTGGACTTGCCTACGTTACTTCTTCCCAGAAAAGCTATCTCCGGGAGTGTTTCAACCGGAAACTGATCCGGCCTCGCTGCACTGATTACAAATTCCGCGTCCATCAGGCCTTTTGAAAAAGGCGGGCAGGCCCCCTAAAAAATGCGGGGATTGCAGCCGCGCTGGGCTGTTGCACCTAATGCGCAATCCGTTCTTCACTGGGTCCGCGCGTCAGCTCCGGGGGCGGTGGACTTCCCGCCAACGGGAGCGCCACAATTTCGCGCTCCAGCGCGATCTTCAACACTTCGTCCATGGAGGTCACGAAGTGGAGTTTCATGTCCTTGCGAATATTCTCCGGAATCTCGGGGAGGTCTTTCTCATTATCCTTCGGCAGGACAAGTTCGAAGATCCCCTGCCGGTGGGCGGCCAGTAGTTTCTCTTTCAGGCCTCCTATGGGAAGCACTTTGCCGCGGACGGTGATTTCACCCGTCATTGCAAGATTACAACGGACGGGGATATTGGTCAACGCGCTGCATATGCTGGTGGCGAGCGTGATGCCGGCCGAAGGTCCATCTTTTGGAATGGCGCCCTCTGGCACGTGCACGTGAATATCGAGATTGCGATAGAAGTCGCGCGGCAGGCCCAGCAAATGGGCGCGCGAGCGGACGTAGCTCATGGCAGCGTGAGCCGATTCCTGCATCACTTCACCAAGTTTGCCCGTAGTCTGCAACTTGCCCTTGCCTTCCATAATGGCGGCTTCTGTGGTGAGAATGGATCCGCCGACCTCGGTCCAGGCCAAGCCCACCGTCGCACCGATTTCATTCTTCTTGTCGGCTTGCGTGTCGCGGAATTTCTGCGGACCCATGAACTCGCCGACGGTTTCCTCGTTGAGCACCAGTTGAGCGAGCTTTTTGGTTTCGGATCGTTTCACGGCCTGATTGTTAACGACCTTGCGAGCAACCTTGCGGCAGACATTGCCAATCTCGCGTTCCAGATTTCGCACGCCCGCCTCGCGGGTGTAGTACTGGATGAGGCTCTGGAGGCCTTCGTCGGCAAACTGCAGATCGTCCTCACCCACGCCGGTCTGCTTCAACTGCTTTGGCACCAAAAATCGTTTGGCGATTTCGAGCTTTTCATGCTCGGTGTAACCCGATAGCCGGATCACTTCCATGCGGTCCTGCAGCGCCGGCGGAACGGTGTGCAGCACGTTCGCGGTGGCGATGAAGAACACCTGGCTCAGATCGTATTCGACGTCGAGATAATGATCCATGAACATGTAGTTCTGTTCCGGATCGAGGACTTCGAGCAGCGCAGCCGATGGGTCGCCGCGGAAATCCATCGACATCTTGTCGATTTCATCCAGCATGAACACCGGATTGCGCGTGCCGGCCTTCTTCATCATCTGCAAGATCTGACCGGGCAGCGCGCCGATGTAGGTTCGCCGGTGCCCGCGAATTTCCGCTTCATCGCGAACGCCGCCCAGAGACAGACGAATGAACTTGCGTCCGGTAGCCTTGGCGATCGACATTCCCAGTGACGTCTTGCCCACGCCGGGAGGTCCGACGAAGCACAGGATGGAGCCCTTGGGATTTTGCACCAGCCGGCGCACGGCCAGAAACTCTAAAATGCGTTCCTTGATTTTCTCGAGACCGTAATGGTCCGATTCGAGAACTTGCTGAGCGAACTTGAGATCCCTGATTTCCTTGGATTTCTTCTTCCACGGCACCGCCAGCAGCCAGTCCAGATAATTGCGCGAAACGGTGGATTCGGCCGACATGGGCGGCATGTTTTCCAGCCGCTTCAGTTCCGCGATCGATTTCTCGTAGGCGTCCTTGGTCATGCCCGCGGCATCGATCTTGCGCTTCAGCTCGTCGAACTCGCTCTTCTCGCCCCGGCCGAGTTCCTTTTGAATGGCTTTGATCTTCTCGTTGAGGTAATACTCTTTTTGCGCCTTCTCCATCTGGCGCTTCACGCGGCCCTGGATAGTGCGGTCGACGTTGAGCTTCTCGATTTCGATGTCAAGCATCTCCGCGACTCGCGTGAGCCGGTCCACCGGATCGAAGATCTCGAGCAATTCCTGCTTTTCTTCGATGGTTAGTTGCAGGTTCGCGCCCACGGTGTCGGCCAGTTTTCCCGGTTCGTCCACACGGATAGCCGCGATCATGGTTTCGTAGTTCAGGTTCTGGCTGAGTTTGACGTACTGCTCAAACAGCCCGGTAACGCGAGTGACCAGCGCTTCAAGCTGCTGTCCGGCATCCACTTTGAAATTGAAAGTCTTTACCAAAGCGCGGAAATAGCCTTCGTCCTCGCTGACGGAGATGATTTTGCCGCGTTCTACGCCTTCCACCAGCACTTTGATGTTTCCATCGGGCAGCTTCAGGCTTTGGACGATGTTGGCCAGAGTTCCAACATTGTAGATCTCGTCGGGCCGGGGCTCATCTATTTGCGCGTCATGCTGAGTAGCGAGAAAGATTTTCTTGTCGCCGGCCAACGCCTCTTCCAGGGCGCGCACGCTGGATTCCCGTCCCACCACAAAGGGAGTCATCATATACGGAAAGATGACGACGTCCCGAATGGGCATCATCGGTAAGCGCTTGGTGTCGGTCTTGTCTTTGGAAGTAAGCATGAGGGACGCTAGGGGGTTCCTTCTTGGTTCTTTAGTCCATTGGCTCGTTTAGCTCGTTCATTCCTGGAACCGCTGTCGCGAACCAGGGAACCAAAGAACTAAGGAACCGTTATCCAGCCTTTTCGAGTAGGGCCATATTTATCTTCTGCGTCATGACCATCTCTTTCGTCACCAGGAACTCGCGAACCTTTTTGTAGGACGGGAGATAGTACATGAGATCCAACATGAGATCCTCAAGGATCATCCGCAGGCCTCGAGCGCCAACCTTGCGCTCCATGGCGAGCGCGGCGATCGCTTCGAGGGCATCATCGCTAAATTTCAGTCTAACATTTTCAAATTCGAATAGTTTCTGGTACTGCCGGATAATAGCATTCTTGGGCTTGGTAAGGATCTGAACCAGAGCTTCTTTGCTCAAATCTTCGAGCACGGCCACCACTGGCATGCGTCCAATGAACTCGGGAATGAATCCGAACTTGATCAGATCGACGGGCTGAACGTTTTCCAGCATGTCGACGTCGCGCCGGCTGGGGCTCCGCAGCGCCATGTCCGCGGTGCGGTGTTGTTCTTCGTGAGTAGTGAAGCCCATGGACTTGGTACCCACGCGCCGCGAAATCACCTTCTCCAGTCCAACGAACGCACCGCCACAGATAAACAGGATATTAGTGGTGTCTACGGGCGTGAACTCCTGATGCGGATGTTTGCGGCCACCCTGCGGCGGAACGTTGGCGACCGTGCCTTCCAGAATTTTCAGAAGCGCCTGCTGGACGCCTTCGCCCGAAACATCGCGAGTGATCGACGGATTTTCGTCCTTGCGGCCAATCTTGTCGATCTCGTCAATATATATGATGCCCTGCTGGCAACGCTGCACGTCCCAATCGGAGTTTTGCAGCAGCCGGAGAATGATATTCTCAACGTCCTCACCAACATAGCCCGCTTCGGTGAGGGTGGTGGCGTCGACGATGGCGAAGGGAACATCCAGAATGCGGGCGAGTGTCTGGGCCAGCAGAGTCTTGCCGGTGCCGGTGGGCCCGATCAGCAGGATGTTGGATTTCGAAAGCTCCACCTCCGCGCCGCGCTGCTTATTCATTTGAATGCGCTTGTAGTGGTTGTAGACGGCGACCGCGAGCTTCTTCTTGGTGGGATCCTGGCCTATGACGTATTGGTCCAGATACTCTTTCAATTCGAGTGGCTTAGGGAGCTTGTGGGGGGTGCCATAGGGCTGTTCGTGCTTGTCATCCTCGAGGATCGAATTGCATACGGCGATGCATTCGTCGCAGATGTAGGCGCGGGGATAATCACTGGGGGAAGAGATTAACTTGCCAACAACGTCTTGACTTTTTCGACAGAAGGAACAACGCAACGAGTCGTCGGAACCTGCACGTTTCACGCGGAATCTCCGTAGACTAAGGACCTAGTTCTCATCCAGACTGGATGTACCCTGAAACCTCATTATAACAGAAGGCATCTAAGTTCAGCCCCCCAAAGCGCAACTTTTCACCATAGGACCTGGATGGGGTACTGGGCTATTTTGTGGTCGGCGCTCAGGATTGGCACCCCTTCGAGCCAGATCGAAGGGCTCCGGCGATGCCTTGGGAGATGATATGGCTCAATTGGATACCGAGAATTTCTAAATTGAGCTTTACCGGATGGCATGCTTCCAGCCGAGCCGAGTTGCATTCTCTCGTGGGTTCGTTTTGCATTTTTTCTTCAGCGGTCGATCTTTCGACTAGTTGCCGGTACTGATCGCATGTTTCTAACTTGCTCAGAGAGTAGCACGGCGAGTCAAGGAGATAGCTATAGTTTCGCAGCGAAGTGATTGAAATTGTTGGATCTGATCTGTTGTGAACGACCCAGTCGCGGCACAGTCTCTCACGCGCCGAATAGCTGCAAAAGAGTCTCGTCTTCTCGAATCGAAATCTGGTCACATCCAGATCGAGTCCTTAGCAGTCCCGAAGTTCCGCTTTGGGTTCGTTTTGTTGGTCTCGTCAGGGGGTTGGGGGACAGCAGTGCTTTTGGCTTGCCGACTTGGGTTCGTTTGTACTCTTTTTTCCAACTGGTCTGCGTTTGTTCATCACGGGCCGACCGCTACGCAAATCCCGATGCCGTCGAATGACAGCGGTCCGCCAACATTGATAGTCAGATTCGTTTGAATGGGCGGATTCGCTACAACGCCCCCAGGGGTGCAGGGCGGAGTTCCTAGCGGTGCCGCTGGGATCACCACGTTGATCTGATAGAGCCCTTGGAATCCAGGCGTCAATCCTGCAAACACGGGCTTTTCAGAATTCAAGTGTGGGCGAGATGCGAGAGCGTCCGGCCGGAAATCGAAGCTGACCGTAAATCTCGGGGAATTGGTTCCGGGTCCTATCGGGCCAAGTCCAACGGCATACAGAACTACTTCTTCCCCGGCTTTAGCTGGGTTTGAATCATTAACCAAATCACCGCTGGCGTGCGTCAAGATGGGTCTGCACGAAAAAAGATCACGCTTGGCTAGCATCAGGTCGCACGAGCGAACCAGATGAATTTGGTCAACGTAGGCGGCTACATAGATATTTGCGACCGTTGTTCCGTTCTCCGCGAAACTTAAATTCCCGCCAAAACTGAGGCATCCACCGCAATTGACATTCGGATCAACGTAGAGGATCTCGTAGGGAATCTGAACGGTGACTGCCGTGAACACGCTACATCGTGGTGTGGGCGGAGTACCGCACGCCGAAATCGGCTCGACCGCCAAGATCGGGACTGCCGGGTTCCGCGAAAAGTCCAAAAGTATCGCTGAAATTCCTCCAAGCGACAGCGGCAAAGGGATTGTAGAGGCTCGGATGGGACCCGTGAGGCTTGTACCAATCCCATGAATAAGGAACGTGATGATCTGGCCTGGGGCGACCACAGGCGGCAGCGATTGGTAACTGGTTGCCACTACGGCGGCCGGAACGTCCGGCGCGCCGCTCAATGCGCCGCAGAAGATTACGCTCAGCAACAAGAAACTGGTCTTCATAGTGTACTCCTTCCCGGACTCAGTGCGACTATTTGATAACACCAGATCGTCGTAAACTCTCATAAACCATTGTAGACACCGAAAAGCGGTGCATCCCCAGGGCAACTTGCTTCAGATGGGTTGGGGTCATAACACCTCGCGAAGTCATGCTTGTGCCAACTATATAGGGCTCAATTCTTGGGAGGAACTCCGAAACACCTGGCGGGTCGTCGATGAAGCTCTGGACGAAATCATTGATCCGCAAATTCTGTGAATCACCCATCAAAGAGGGTTCAACGATCATCGGTACGGTCGCACCAGTGTATTGGTTCATCGCCGGTCTAAAAAAGTCACCCGAGGCGTAGCATGGAGCAGAAGTGCATAGCTTTGCTAGGTTAAAGGCTTGCCACTGGCTTGGATCAATATTCATTTGAATGATCAGGCCTTTAAACGTAGGAGGCTGCGGACCTGGTTCGCGGTAGACAACTGCTTCTTCGATTCGTCCCGGGGCACCCGCCTGAAACATTTGGTACGTTAAGTAGTAATCGCCTCTGCTCGACGTAGCAATGCCGGCGCTGAAAAGGTCGACGCCAGGAATGTTGATTGTGTTACCACCACCCAGTTCCGTGGCCACGTTGATTGCGTTCGATCCGCCGATATTCACTGGAAACGCGACAACCCAACCCAAACCAGGTGAAGACACAGCATCGGCAGTTGACGCGTAGTTAAGCGGGCCGCACCCAGCACTTCCACAAGTAAATGCATTTGGAGAATTCTTCAAGGGCATCACATAAGTGGCGCCTGTGCCGCCAACTGGTTGCTGTTGAGTCCATGTCTGCCCATCGGGCGATTGCCAATGCGTCATAAGGCAGTTCATGGGATCTGAGCAATCACGGATGAAGACATGAAAGCCAGAAGCCGACCAGACAATGCGGCTCGTATCTCCGCCAGTGGGCGACCCATTGACAAGGTAAGGGCCATTCCAGGTCGTTCCAGCATCCGTGGAATATGCTGTGTAATATCCCGTATTCTGAGTCGGTGTAACCCCTGTAAGCTGTGAGGCACCAACAACGATGCGCCCTGTGTTCGAATCGACCGCCATGGAGGGAAAATCCCATGTTAAGAAGGGTACACCCTGGCACGTCAGTGGCGGAATGAGCACTATGTCATTCCAAGATGCGCCCATGGAATCGTTGGAGGAATGCAACCAAACCGAATTGCAGACGGTATTGAAGTCTAGGGCCACTAACTCGTATTGGCTCCTGAACGTGTCCCAGTGAAGGTAAGAGTCCCCTAGGGCGTGGTTGTCGAATTGGGAATCTGTTGAATGAGTCCTATGTTCAAGCGGTGCGGACCATGCGCCATTCCAGTAACTCGTAAAGCTCTTGACATCTCTCGTGGAGGTTGGGGAGTTAGGGTTGCCAAAGGGTACCATGTTTCCAAGGTCGTGCCAGCTTGTCAACCACCCACTTCCTGCCGCGGAACTGGGTTCCCAGCGGAAGCTTGGTGTACACGGTACCCCATCCCTGACACACGAAGAGTTGCTGACTCCATTGGTGGAATCGACGTTGATAGCGCTACCGCCCGAGCCATTTACCGTCACGCTGAAGCTGGTGGAATCGCTAAGAGCTCCACTCACACCGGCGAGGCTCAAAGAATACCGGCCTGGCAATGTATTTGACGCCGATGTTATGGTCATCATGGCTTGTCCGGTCACTGGATTGGGCGTGAATGTGGCCGACAGACCCGCAGGCCAGGAAGGCGCGCTCAACGTCACGGGCGAATTGAACCCGTTCATAGCAGAGTATGTCACGGGAACGTTCGACAGGCTGGTCCCCTTCGTTACAGTCTGCGAGGCTGGCGCGTGCAGCGTGAAATACTGCGAACTGACATAGAAATAACGACTGCCGAGTCCCTCGCCAACGACGTCACTGTCGTACACGGCCCAGGATATGGTGTGCAATCCATTTGAGAGTGTCGTTGTGTCCAGAGTGTAAAAGCCCACTGGTCCGGGTGAAGTGCCGTTCGCCATGCAGTCGATCGACCCACTGTTTCTGAGATTCGGGAAGATGATGTCTATGTCACAACGGCTAAGGTTGTAGACCGGGTTTCCTGGCATCAAAACATTGTCAACGTAGACAAAGATCCACTGGGCGTTGGTATAAATAATTTTGGGTAGAGGCGTCAGTGCCCAGCCGAAGTTCACGTAGTGCTGACCGGACGCCGTTCCGCCTTCCGCTGGCGTATCGAGGGTACCGAACGGCTTAACCGAAGCGGCATTGTTCACTCCAATAGTTGCATCTCCGATATTTGTCCAATACCCATAAGTATCGAACGCAACAGTGTGGAACGTATAGGTGCCGTTGCCGTGACCTGTGCCGCCATTGCTGTCAGGCAGCCGGTTGCTGAGTATCTGTGTCCCCCAGCCCCAGTTGTTGTTCGGATACGCGGGGTATGTGTTCGCGATATCGGGCCGGGCTCCAGCTATGAAGACGGCGTCTTGGATCCACACCCACCCATTGAAATTGGAACCCTCGCTGCCAATCGGATTGCGGTAGATCCCGACCCTGGCAATATGGCTCAGCGCCCATCCACCAAAATTGATCGCGCCATACTGATTGGTGAGGCCATTTGCCGGAGCGTCCGCGTTGCCGCAGGGGACGTTGTGGTAGACGGGAGGGAGGTTCTGTTGTAGGTTAGGGTTCTGGTCACAATTCACAACGCTCAGGAGCGGTTGTGAGGACGCGGCTAGTAAGAGCGTTAGGGAAAGCAGATTTCGGACAAGTCGTAGATTTTTGTTGTAATTCATCGAACACTCTGCAGGCCTAGTCAACACCCGCTGTTATACGTATGATCGCCAAGCGAGACCCGGGCTGAAGAAATACCAGATCGAACTCGCCCTTATATGCGTTTGGCACGTGCCAATAGAATATGCCCGTTTTTTTGTCGAGCTTCGAACCCACTGGGAGCGGGGTGCACTTGGACTTGACCATAAGACATCCCATATAGTCGGCGGTGAGGGGTCGCGGCAAGACTATCTGTATAGGTTCCCAGCGCTTCGTACTCATTCGGGCGATACCGGTAGCATCGGTCGAGATGCTTTCAAACGTGGCATTCGTAGTGGGCTTGTGAAATCCGCGAAGGAGAGGGACTGGAGTGTTCGCGAGACGCGGGCTGGAAGTCCAAGCCGCTTCAAGTGGAGCTGCCTCAGTGGATAGAAGCGGCGGTTGCCCGTAGCAGACGGCGGAGGTGCAGAGAATTAGCGATACGATGCACAGGTGCTTCATTGGAGTCCTTCTTTTCCCAAACAAGCGTACGAATGTCGCGTCCCCGCAAAACGCAGGTCAATGGGATTTCAATAAATCCAGACGTGCCGCGAGTATGCGCGTGGCTCGATCGATTGTCAAGCTAAATCGGTCCGCTCAGCGGCGCAAGGTTAAAGGAATTAGAAGTGAAGAGAGAACATTTGTCTCTTAACAGTGTATGACTTACATGCCATGGCAATGTGCTTTTCCCAGTGCGAAAACTCCTAGCGGGAACAAGTCACCAATTTCGCCGGGCCGGAACTAGATCGACTACAGATTCCTGTTGCAGAAATTCGATGCCGCTCTGACGACTTGTGCAGTCGATTAGCGGGATCGATTGAGTCCGAGATCCGGATCTGCTGATCCAGTGATCGGAGTCGCACTTGTTGCTGTATCAACACAGATGCTTGCCCTATCTGATGTCCCCTGAGGCGTTTTAAGCGTCAACGTTAGATTTGGACCGACATCCGAGCACGACGGGAACTGTCCAGGCGGCGACAAAATGCGGAAGTTCACCTGATACAGCCCAACTAAACCAGGTGTGAGGCCCGCAAAAAGTGGTGAGGGA
>WNFG01012112.1_pt1 | contig 10061 bp, 8 predicted proteins | sample 5400431 | NCBI WGS metagenome assembly WNFG01 (sample SAMN13153346, study PRJNA577476) | soil metagenome | isolation source: 120 cm saprolite under Douglas fir tree site 2 hole 3 replicate 2 | place: USA:California | collected 2015-04-18
TGGTGGACATGGTGGCGCGCCCGTTCCGCCACGAAGCGGAAAACCGTCAGCTTTCCTTCGACGCGATGATCGATCCGCATCTCGGGCGCAGCATCGTCACCGATTCCAAGCGCCTGCAGCAGGTGCTCAAGAACCTGCTGTCGAACGCCTTCAAGTTCACCGAGCAGGGCGGCGTGCGGCTCAGCGTCTCGGCCTCGCTCGGCGGCTGGAGCGCCGAGCATCCGGTGCTCAACCAATCGCCGACCGTGGTCGCCTTCGAAGTCTCCGATACCGGCATCGGCATCCCGCTGGAGAAACAGAAGATCATCTTCGAGGCGTTCCAGCAGGCGGACGCCTCGACCAGCCGCAAGTACGGCGGCACCGGTCTCGGCCTCGCGATCTGTCGCGAGCTCGCCAATCTGTTGGGCGGCGAGATCCATTTGCGCAGCTCGCCCGGCGCCGGCAGCGCGTTCACGCTGTACCTGCCGATCAAATACGCCGGCGCTTCCAACCCGGTCCGGATGCTGCCCGGCGGCGACCAGGTCTTCCCGTCGATCGCGTTGCAGGCCGTGCCCGACCGGCCGGTCGAGCAGATCCCCGATGATCGCCTGGAGATCGAGCCCGGCGACGCCATCCTGCTCATCGTCGAGGACGACCCGCATTATGCGCGGGTGATGGTGGATCTGGCGCGCGACAAGGGCTTCAAGGTGCTGGTGGCGATGCGCGGCGCCGACGCCCTCGATCTCGCGCGACAATATCAGCCGAGCGCGGTGTCGCTCGACGTGTTCCTGCCCGACATGCTCGGCTGGACGGTGCTCAGCCAGCTCAAGCAGAATCCCCTGACCCGGCACATCCCGGTGCAGATCATCACGCTGGACGAGGATCGCCAGCACGGGCTCGCCCGCGGCGCGTTCTCGTTCGTCACCAAGCCGACCACGACCGAGGGGCTGGAAGACGCGCTGGCGCGAATCAAGCAATACACCGCGCGGCGGCGCAAGCGCCTGCTGGTGGTGGAGGACAATCCCGACGAGCAGCTGAGCATCGCCGAGCTGCTCGGTCACGACGACATCGAGATCGCGACCGCCGCCACCGGCGCGGAGGCGCTCGCCGCGCTGAAAGAACAGCCGAGCGATTGCGTCGTGCTCGACCTTCGGCTGCCGGACATGTCCGGCTTCGAAGTGCTGGAGCAGATCCGCAGCGACGCCGAGATCTCCGACGTTCCGGTCGTGGTGTTCACCGGCCGGGAACTCTCCGCCGAGGAAGATGCCCAACTGCACACCATGGCGCGCAGCATCGTGGTCAAGGGCGTGGAATCGCCCGAGCGCCTGCTCGACGAGACCGCGCTGTTCCTGCATCGGGTCGTGACCGACCTGCCGGCGGAGAAGCAGCGCATGCTGGAGCGGCTCAACAGCTCGGACGAGGACCTGGTCGGCCGAACCGTGCTGCTGGTCGACGACGACGCCCGCAATATCTTCGCGCTCTCCAGCGTGCTGGAGCGCCGCGGTATGCGGGTGCTCACCGCGACCACCGGCAGCGAGGCGATCGAGCTGATCGACTCGACCCCCGACCTGGCGATCGTGCTGATGGACATCATGATGCCCGAAATGGACGGTTATCAGACCATCGAGGCGATCCGCGCCAAGCCGGCGCTGCGCCGTCTGCCCATCGTGGCGCTCACTGCGAAGGCCATGAAGGGCGACCGCGAGAAATGCCTGGAGGCGGGTGCTTCCGATTATCTCGCCAAGCCGGTCAACACCGAACAGCTGCTCTCCGCGCTGCGGATGTGGCTCCATCGCTAAGTCGAGGAACCCGATGAAGGATGAAGTCAACATCCTGCTGGTGGACGACCAGCCGGCCAAGCTCCTGAGCTACGAAGTGATGCTCCAGGAGCTGGGCGAGAACCTGATCAAGGCGAGCTCCGCCCGCGGCGCGCTCGAACAGCTGCTCAAGCGCGAGATCGCCATCGTGCTGGTCGACGTGTGCATGCCGGAGCTCGACGGCTTCCAGCTCGCGGCCATGATCCGGGAGCATCCGCGGTTTCAGAAGACGGCGATCATCTTCATCTCCGCCGTGCATCTCACCGACATGGATCGCCTGCGTGGCTATGCGATGGGCGCGGTGGACTACGTGCCGGTCCCGGTCATCCCGGACGTGCTGCGCGCCAAGGTCAAGGTGTTCGCCGAGCTCTATCGCAAGACCCGGCAGCTCGAGCAGCTCAATCAGGAGCTGGAGCGGCGGGTCGCCGAGCGCACCGCGGCGCTGGAAGCATCCACCACGCGCCTCATCGAGAGCGAGCGGCGCCGCACGCTGGCGCTCGCCGCCGGCCAGATGGGATCGTGGGACTGGGACTTGCTTCGCGGCGAATGCGCGTGGGACGAGGGCCAGTGCCGGATCTTCGGCGTCGATCCGCGGACGTTTGCGGTCACGCCCGAGCACGTTCGCACCCTCGTTCACCCCGAGGACCTGGAGCGCCTGGAACAGGTGCTCCAGCTCATTTCTGCCGACGCGCAATCCTACCAGACCGAGTTCCGGGTGCGCCGCCCCAATGGGGAGCTGCGCTGGTGCATCGGCACCGCGGCTGCCACCCTCGATGCGGCCAGGCGCATGGTTCGCGTCAGCGGCGTGACGGTCGACATCACCGAGCGCAAGCTTGCCGAGGAGCGCCAGGTGCTGTTGGCTCGCGAAGTCGACCACCGGGCACGCAATGCGCTCGCGGTGGTGCAGTCGATCGTACGGCTCACCCGCGCCCGCGGCATCGAGGACTATGTGGTTGCGGTGGAGGGCCGCATCCGCGCCTTGTCGCGCGCGCACATGCTGCTGTCGCGCTCGCGCTGGGAGGGCGCGGATCTGCACAAGCTCGTCGCGGAAGAGCTGGCTCCCTATCGCACCGGCGAGGCCGAGAGCGTCGCGGCGATCGGCCCGCAAGTGGTGCTGCAGCCGGCCACGGCCCAGGCGCTGGCACTCGCTTTGCACGAGCTCGCCACCAATGCCGCCAAATACGGCGCGCTCTCTACCGCCGCCGGCACCGTGAGGCTGGCCTGGGAGCTCGAGCCCGCCACTCTGGTGCTGCAGTGGACCGAGACCGGCGGACCCTCGGTCGAACCGCCGTGCTCCGAGGGCTATGGCACCCGGGTGATCGGCGCCAGCATCGAGCGCCAGCTCGGCGGCCGCGCCAGCTTCGACTGGCGCCCCGAAGGCTTGCATTGCGTCCTGTCGCTGCCCCGCGTCGGCGAAAAAGGTCCGGCGTTGCGCATCGCCGGCGGCACCCATGCGGGCGCCGAGAGGGACACGGTCGCTCCCGCGAAAGTCGTGGCCGGGCGCGTCCTGCTGGTCGAAGACGAAGCCCTCGTCGCCATGATGATGCGCGACATTCTGTTGGAGCTCGGGCTATCGGTTGCGGGTCCGTTCTGCACGCCGGCCGAGGCGGTGGCGGCGGCGCGGGACGACGGGGTCGACGCGGCCATCCTCGACGTCAATCTCGGCGGGGAGCTGATCTATCCGGTCGCCGATACGCTCGCCGCCCGCGGCGTGCCCTTCGTCTTCGTCACCGGCTACGGCGCCGAGAGCATCGACGGACGATTTGCCCACGTCCCGATCCTGCAGAAGCCGATCGAGCGGCAGGTGCTGCAGCACCTCTTCGTCGCCCCGGGCAACGGCTCGCTCAAGCTCGCCTGGACCAAGCCGGAGCCGCCGGAACCGATCTATCCTCCCGCCGCGGCAGTGGCCGGTTCGCGGCCCGGTGTCGGGACCGCCTAGTTTCGGCCTGCGCGGGCGGGTCCGGGCGCATTCCAGCTTGCGCGGAACGCCGCGGCCCAGCAAAGTCGCGCCACGGCACGTCGCCAGGATCGGGGGAGGCCTTGCTGTCATGCTCAAGTTGTTTCCGCAACGCGGTGCGGTGGGGCTGATCGGCGCGCTTGCGCTTGCCGGCTGTGCATCGTTCCAGAATCCCTTTCAGCGGGAGAGTGAGGCCGCGCCGCCGCCGGCCGCGCCTGCCGTCCTGCCGACGCTTCCGCCGGGGTTCCAGCCGGAGGAGATCGTCGGGCGCTGGGGGTTTGCCTCCTATCACAAGGAAGGCGACCGGACCCGCACCGAGGCCGCCGCGAAAGCCCAATGCAACAAGCCCTATGTGATCAACCGTGGCGCGAGCGGCGGGGTGATGATGCATCTCGCCGACGATGCCAAGCCGAGTGAGCTGCGCCTGAAGGGCGCCCCCGGCGGCAAGACCTATGTGGGTCCCGAGGGTCCTCCGGCCAGCCCGCAGGATCGCGAGGTCGTCACCTTCGACGGCCGGGTCCTGGTGCTGCGCTGGATGGATCCGGAAGTCGCGAGCCGGTACGGCACCGGGGTCTACGTGCGCTGCGGCGCGCGCGCCTGAAGATAGGTTTCGCAGCGGCTGACGGATCTTCGATGATGGCCGGATCGAAACCGCCTCGGCTGTTCGCGCATCCCTTGAAGCTCGGCGAGCGCGGCGGCCTGTCGAAGGCGCTCATCAAGGCGCGGCTGCCGGCCGACGACCTCGAAGCGCCCGGGCCGCTGTTCTGGCGCTTCGAGACCGCGGATTCCATTCCGGTCGGTTTCGGCGGCCTGGAGATCCACGGCGAGGACGCCCTGTTGCGTTCGCTCCTGATCCTGCCGCCGCTGCGCAGCCGCGGCATCGGCGCCGCCGTTGTCGCGCAGCTCGAGAACGAGGCGGTGCTCCACGGCTGCCGCGCGGTGTGGCTCTTGACCGAGGCGGCCTCGGGCTTCTTCGATCGGCTCGGCTACGCCAAATGCGATCGCGCCGTGGTGCCGCAGAATATCCGGGAAACGCCGCAGTTCGCCGCGCTTTGCCCGGCGAGCGCCGACGTGCTGGTCAAGCGGCTGCCCGCATAACCCGCTCCCGGTGCCGCAGCCATGCGCAAAGTTGCGGAGCGCATGCTTCGAGGGGGACGGTCCTGCAACTTTGCCATTCTGCAGGCATGGAGCCAACGGAGAGACGATCATGAACGAAGACGCATTGAATGCGAGCGTGCGGAAATTCCTCAAGAAGGTCGGCATCACCTCGCAGCGGGAGATCGAGAAGGCGGTGCGCGACGCCGCGGCGCGCGGCGCGCTCAAGCCCAATCAGAAACTGCCCGCCACGATGCGGCTGCACGTCGGCGGCATCGAGCTCCTGCTGCAGATCGACGGCGAGATCGACCTGGACTGACACGCGATCGTCATTCCGGGGCGCGCCGAGGGCGCGCACCCGGAAGCCATGAACACCGAACGCAAGACGGCACGCGCCGTGGTCATGGCTCCCGGCTCGCGCTCCCCGGACTACGTCCGGGTCGCTGGCCGGGACGACGGCCGAGCGTGTTGATCGGTGCTACCTTGGCTCTCCGCCCGAACATTCGCTGCCCATGAGCAAATTCCCCCTCTTTCTCGCCGGCCCCTGGCGCGCCGTCGCGGTGCTGGGCGTGACGCAGATCCTGGCCTGGGGAACCATGTTCTACACCCCGGTGCTGATGCTGCCGCGGCTTGCGGCGGATCGCGGCTTCACGGCGACCTTCGCGATGGCGGGATTTTCGGCGGGCCTGCTCGTCGCCGGCTTCGTCGCGCGCTACGTCGGCATCCTGATCGATGGCTATGGCGGGCACCGCGTGATGCCGGCGGGCTCGCTGCTCGGCGCGCTCGGATTGGTCGGGCTGACGTATGCCGCCGATCCGTTGGCGTATTTCGCCGTCTGGACCGTGCTGGGGCTTGCCATGGCCGCGTCGCTCTACGATCCGGCGTTCGCCAGCCTCGGCCGCATCTTCGGAGCGCGAGCGCGCCGGCCGATCACGGCATTGACGCTCGCCGGCGGCTTCGCCTCGACCGTGAGCTGGCCCGCGACCCAGGCGCTGCTCGATGCGCTCGGCTGGCGCGGCACGTATCTGGTCTATGCGGCGCTGCTGGCCGGGATCGCGGCACCGCTGCACGCCCTCGCCCTGCCGCGGCGCCGGGCGGAACCCGAACTGCGTCCAGCCGGGTCCGCCGAGCCGGCGCCAACGCTGTTCCCGGCCAAGAGCCGGGCCTTCGTGCTCGTCGCCGCGGCGTTCGCCGCTTACGCCTTCGTTCCCTCGGGGCTCTCCGCCCATCTGCTCGCGATCTTTGCCCGCCACGGCATCGACCCGGCAACCGCCGTGATGATCGGCGCGCTGTTCGGACCCTCCCAGGTCGCGGCACGGATTTGCGAGTTCGCCTTCGCCCGAAACGTGCATCCGTTGTGGGTGGTGCGGTTTGCGTTGAGCGTGCTCGTCGCTGGGTTCGCGCTGCTGGCGCTGTTCGGATTCCCGCTCGCGGCCGCGGCGGCGTTCGCGATCCTGTTCGGCGCCGCCAACGGCTTGGTCACGATCGCGCGGGGCACCGTGCCGCTCGCCTTGTTCGGCGCCGCCGGCTACGGCCGGTTGATCGGCCGCATCGCCGGCCCTTCGCTGCTGATGCAGGGCGTGGCGCCCGTGGTGCTCGCCTTCGTCGCCGAACGCGGCTCCGATCCGATGGCGCTCTCGCTCGCAGCCGGCCTCACCTTGATTGCGCTTGCCTGCTTTGTCGTTATCAGGGAACAGAGGCCGGCAGTCGGTCAGCAGTAGACGCATTTCCGACTACTGAATTCTGATCTCTGATTCCTGTTAACCATCCCGCGTCACGAAAAAGAAACCCTAATGCGAAGAAAACGCTCGCCTCGCAATCCTGCCGACCGCGTCGCGTAATCTGTTTACCAAACGGTCGCGGTTTCGGCGTGTATTGCGCGGCAAGGGTGCCGCTCGCCGGCATCCGATCCGGCGAACCAGTCACGAGTACGTCGATGCAGCGCCTCATCCTCTCCGCGCTCGCCCTGAGCGTCGTGGCGGCGGATCCCGCCATTGCCGGCCCGCAGTCGTATCCCGTCGACACGTCAAGTCCCGGGCCCGGCTGGCACGCCGCCGAGTTTCGCCAGGATGCATCACGGCAGAGAAATCTCGGCGGCGGCTTCCTCGAGTTCCTGTTCGGCGGCGGGCGTGCCACGCGCGCCGCCCCGAATGATCCGGCAGGTTACCAGCAAGCCGCACCGTCCTGGCAGCAGGCGCGCGGCGAGCCCGCCGAGCGCTCGGAGTGGTCGCGGCGCGCTTCCGACCCGCGCTTCAACCGGCAAGTCGTCGATTATTCCGGCGGCGAGAAGCCGGGCACCATCATCATCGATACGCGCGAGCGTCTGCTCTACCTCGTCGCAGACGGCGGCAAGGCTATCCGCTATGGCATCGGGGTCGGCCGCCCGGGGTTTGCCTGGTCGGGCGTCAAGGAAGTCTCGATGAAGCGCGAATGGCCGGACTGGACGCCGCCCGACGAGATGCTCCGGCGCCGTCCGGATCTGCCCCGCTACATGGCCGGCGGTCCGGAGAATCCGCTGTCGGCACCAAGGTGGTGGTGATCTAGCGAGCTGCCGGGGCGGGCGAATTCAATTTCACCCCACCCGGCTCGCGTCTCTCGACGCTCCAACGCCGATGCTTTGCATCGGCGTTGTTCGAACGGCCGCCGCAGGTCGCCTATGCCTCCCCTAACGGGGAGGTAGATTCGCCAACCTCAGCCCCGCGGCGGCGAGCGCGCGCGGAAAAACATCGCCTGCGAAATATCGGTATTCGGTCTCGCGCAGATCGGTGAGCGGATCGAGCCCGCGAAGCTCCGCGTCGACGTGGCCGGGATGGCACATGACGAGGCCGCCCTCCGGCAGCCCTTGGAGAAACCGCGGAAACAGCGCGGCAAGGCACGCCGTCGAAAGCCGCGGCTGAGCACGCTCAAGGCCAGCGTCTTGAAGTCTTGGAGCAAAATCCGCAGCGGGAGCGCGCTGCCGCACTGCCGCACCCAGGCGGCGGGCGCGGCGCGTTTCACCGCAGCGAGCGTTTCCTCGCGGATCTGCGGAAACAGATGCACGTGCTGATGGCCGTCGACGAAGTCGGGCGCGCGCCCGAACGCCGCCGCGAATCGGGCGAGCTGGGCCTCGATCTCACGGGCAAGCGCGGCGCTCTCGAGCCGCCGCAGGAATGCCAGCCGCGCCATCGCGGCAAGCGGTGGGAATGCGCGCTCGCAGAGCGGCCGGAACGCGGTGAGCGGCCGGAACGGCCCGGTCAGGGTCAGGTGCAGGCCGACCGCGGCGCGCCGCTCGGCAATGAGCGCCGCGAGCGGCGGTGCCTCGGACGAAAAACTCGGCGCGACCGCCATCACCGAGGTCGCATTGAGCCGCCCGCGGACAAGGAGATCGCGGATCGCCGCGTCGACCGCCGGCGCGATGGCGTAATCGTCGGCGCACAGCCAGATTTTTCGCATCCGGCCTGCGGCCTATTCGGCCGCGGCCTGCGCCGTACCCGTCGCGCCCGCGCCGGTCTGCGCGGCTTTGACGCTATGCTCGGCGACGAAATAGACCGGGCGCTGTTTGAGCTCGGAGAGGATTTTCCCGATGTACTCGCCCATGATGCCGATCATGATGAGCTGGACGCCGCCCAGCACCATCAGGCCGACGATGAGCGAGGGATAACCCGGAACGGATTCCTCGTAGATAAGCGTCTGCACGAGGATGATTGCGCCGAAGAGCAGCGCGGTCGCCGCGAGCAGAAGACCGAGCAGGCTGGCGAGCCGCAGCGGCGCCACCGAGAACGAGGTCAGGCCTTCGATCGACAGGCCGACGAGCGAGCGAAGCTGGAACGCGGTCGAGCCGTGGGCGCGTTCGGCCGGCTCGTAGTCGACCCGGATCTGGCGAAAGCCGATCCAGGTCGCCAGCCCCTTGAAGAACCGGTTGCGCTCCGGCAGCTGCCGCAGCGCCGCCGCGGCGCGCGGCGAGAGCAGGCGGAAATCGCCGGCGTCCACCGGAAGCTTCTGCCGCGCGCCCCAGTTGATCATCGAATAGAACGTCTTGACGCCGAGCCGGCGCAGCAGCGGCTCGTTCTCGCGATTGGCCTTGGCGGTATAGACGACGTCGTAGCCGTCATCGAGCCAGTGGGCGACCAGCGTGTCGATCAGGCCGGGCGGGTGCTGGCCGTCGCCGTCCATGAACAGCACGGCGGATAGTCGAGCATGATCGAGCCCCGCGAGCAGCGCCGCCTCCTTGCCGAAATTGCGCGACAGCGCCACGATCTGGACGTCGGCGGCGCTCGCCGGCAGCGCCCGCGCGATCGCCAGCGTGGCGTCGTGGCTGCCGTCGTCGACATAGACGATCTCGCTGCGCAATCCGCGGGTCTCGCGCAGGCGGCGGAGCACCTCGCAGACGCGCTGGTTGAGCCCGGGCAGGCTCGCGGCCTCGTTGAACAGCGGAATGACGATCGAGAGGCCGGGCTCGCCGGGCGCCGGCGGCGCGGCATCTTTGGCGATGGCTCGGCTCGTGGCTGCCGGGGTCATGGAATTCCCGTCGATCTACCTTTAACGCAACGGCTGCCGCAGCTTCGGAACCGAACCCGGCAGGCGGATACCGGGCGATCTATAGCGCAATCGCCCTCGGGTGTCGCGATGGCCGCCGCCCGACAATAGGGCTCGGTTAAGGCCGGTGAAAATGCTAAGCGACCGCCATGGCTTCCCTCGACCGATTCCAGCACCTGTCGGGCCGCGTCTTCGCCCTGCTCGGCGGCCGCGTCCTTGTCGGCCAGGCGACGAGATTCGCGATGATCGGCGTCGTAAACACCTCGGTCGATTTCGGGGTATTCCTGTTCGCGATCACGTTTCTCACGTCCTCGCTCGTTGCCGCCAACGTGCTGTCCTGGACCGTCGCGGTGACGGGCTCCTACGCTCTGAACTCGTTGATCACCTTCGCGGCGGAATCCGGCCGCCGGCTGCGCCTGCGGGCCTACGCGGGCTTCGTCGGCTCGGGGCTGGCCGGGCTCATCGCCAATACGGCGACGCTGCTGATCGCGGCCAGATTGCTGTTGCTGCCCGTGGTGGTGGCGAAGCTGCTCGCGATCGGCGTGAGCTTCCTGGTCAATTTCTCGCTGGCGCGCTTCATCGTGTTCCGGCCGCGGCCTTCGCCTGCGGAGTGATAGGGCGACATGGCCGGGCTCGTCCCGGCCATCCACGTGGCACGGTTCAGGATTGAGGTCGTGGATGCCCGGCACAAGGCCGGG
>WNFG01012285.1_pt1 | contig 10061 bp, 8 predicted proteins | sample 5400431 | NCBI WGS metagenome assembly WNFG01 (sample SAMN13153346, study PRJNA577476) | soil metagenome | isolation source: 120 cm saprolite under Douglas fir tree site 2 hole 3 replicate 2 | place: USA:California | collected 2015-04-18
TAAGCCCTAGGGTCTTCATCGCGAGATGGATCGGAATCAGTGTGGTGACGGGTGGGAACATGCGCGGGAGCAGAATCGTGAGAAACAGCGCTGCCTTCCCGCGAAAATCCAGGAAGGTAAACGTGACCGCCGCCAGGCTCGCCATCGCCACCGCGACCAGGGCCCCCGCTGTCGACGTCACGAGGCTGTTCCAGATGGGGAGGCCCAGATTGGTGACCACAAGTTCGCGATAGCGATCGAGCGTCGGCCAGAAGATCACCGCCGAGCGGACTGCAATGAGGCGTTCGGGCTTGACGGAGAGCACGACCAGGTAGAGAAACGCCGGGAGCGTCCACCCCAAGATCAGCACCGCGCCGATGATCTGGCTCCAGGGCAGGCGCCTGCGCCGTGGGACCGCGGCCGCGGTTCCGTCCCCCGCATGGTCTTGTCGTGACTCGATCTGCCCGGCGGCTGTCCTCATGATGCCGCAGACCTCAAGATGCGGCTGTAGCGTTGCAGATAGAAGGCAAACACCGCCGTGAGCAGCGCCAGCAGGCCGGTGATCACCGTCGACGCGTAGCCCAGTTCGTAGTTCTGAAACGCCTGTCTGTACACGTAGTAGCTCACGAGCTGCGTCGACGTCCCCGGCCCGCCGCCGGTCATGACAAACACCTTGTCGAGTTCGAGGAAGGCGTCCATAAGCCGCAGTCCGCCGGCGACAACGAACATGCTCGCGATCTGCGGCAGGATCACGCGCCAGAACAACTGGAACGAGGACGCGCCGTCGACGCGCGCCGCTTCGTACTGTTCCCGGGGGATCGCCTGCATGGCGGCAAACAGCAGGAGGGCCGCGAGGGGCGTCCACTCCCACGCATCGGCGACAATCAACCCCAGGAAGGCCGTGAGCGGGCTCGCCAGCCACTGAAATTCGGGCACCTTCAAAACCTCGAACAAGTACATGACGGGACCCACCGTGGGATCGAAGAGGGCCGACCAGGCTGTCCCGACCACCACGGGTGCCATGACCATGGGCACGAGGAAGAATCCCAGCAGCAGGTTCCGACCGGGGGGATCGCTGTCAAAGAAGGCCGCTGCCACGACCCCGATGACGAGCTCAAGGCCGGTGGCGACAAGCGCAAAGACCGCGGACAGCTTCAGGGCGTGGAGCAGCCCGCTATCGTGGAGCAACCTGTGGTAGTTGGCTAGGTGGTTCCACCGCGGTGCGGGATCGTAGATGATGTTGTACTGCGTGAAACTCAACCAGATAGTGTACAGGGCAGGCGCAATACGCCAGGCGATGACGTAGAGCACCGCGGGCAGAGCCAGGAGCACGAAGTACAGACGGCCCCGTCCGAGCGCCGCCCACCTCATTGCCGGACCCCGCGGCCGCTGCCGTCAGCGCGAGAGGAAGAGGCTGGCCCATCAACACGATGGTGCGGACGCAACCTGCGCGTCCGCACCATCGCCATTCGCATCGTGCACGATCGATCTGCTGCGATTACTTGATATACCCGGCGCGCTTGAACAACTCCACCACCTTCGCCTGCGCGTCCTGCATCGCCGCCGCGGGCGTCATCTGCCCACCGAGCGCAGCCGACAGCGCCGCTTCGACGATCGATTGGGCCTCGACCTGCTCCTTCAGCGCAGGAGTGAAGACCGTCCACGCCTTAGCTTTGATCTGCGCGTTCATCGCCTCGACCATCTTCGGGTAGAGTTGCTTGACCTCGGGATCGTTGAAGACCGACGCCCGCATGGGGACCAGCGCTGGATATTCCTTCATCAGGGCCTTGGTCCCGTTCGTGGAGAGGACAGTCGCCAGCAGCTTGAAGGCCTCGTCCTTGTGCGTGGAGAGGGCGTAGATGCCGGGGCCGTTGGCATCGGCGACGTTCGCGTGAGGTCGAGATGGGATCTGGGTCGGCAGCGGTGTGTATGTGACCCGTCCGACGATCTTCGAGAGATTCGGGACCTCGACGACCGACAGAATGTTATCGAGAGCATCCACCGTCGTTGCGCACCGTTCCGCGGCGAAGAGGCGCTGCGTCCCGCCGCCCGTGTGCCCTTCGGATCCCGGTTGCTGGTACTTGTGGAGCTGAACGAAGTACGTGGCCGCCGCGATACTCTCCTTGGAATCCGCAGTTGGCTTCTTGGTCTTCTGATCCCAGACGAGGTCGGCGCCGAACGCGACGAGGAACATCTCATACCGGTGGAAGAGGTAGCCGCCCGTCTTACCGGCCATGCAGATCCCGTAGAAATCCTCGGCCGCCGGGGTCCCGCCCACCGCAGTCCCCTTCTTGCGCGTAAAGAACTGGGCGATGTCCATCAGTTGCGCGTACGTCTGCGGCGGCGACGGCAGGTCGTACTTGTACTGCGCCTTGAACGCCTGTTTCTCGGCGGCGTTCGTCAGGAGGTCGGTGCGATAGGCGAGGACGTAGGGCGCCGACAGGGTCGGGAACGCCCAGGTCTTACCGTTGAACTGGAGCCCCTCCGTGCTCTCCTTGATGAAGTCGTCTGGCTTGACCATCGCCTTGTTCTCGGGCTTGGTCATGAAGTCGTCGAGTGGGGTGAACGCCTTAGTCTCTGAGATGGCCGGGACCCAGGTGTTGTACGCGTAGACCAGGTCCCAGGTCTTGACGCCCGCCTTGAAATCGAGGAGGGCCTTCTTGAAGACGTCCTCCCAGTCCTGATAGTTCGGCTCCACCTGCACGCCGATGCTCTTGCCTGTCTCGTTGGCGACCTTGACGAACGCTTCCCATTCGTCAAACTTGGGACCCAGGAACGTGAGCGTGGTTGTCGGCGCCGCCTTCGTGACTTGGACGGCTCCCACCACCAGCACCAGGACCAGTGCGCTGACCGACCTCCGCCCTAGCCAGCGCGGTAGTTCCCGCAATCCAATCACTTTGACCCCTCCTCTTCTGGTAGCAAACGTGAGTTACCGGGATTTCCGTTTTAGGTTTCAGAATTCCTCTCTTTTTGGGTCCTCCCGCACCCCCTCACCCGGTACGGACACCCTTGTGGCCGTGCCTTGTTCCTGTCTTCTACACTTCTGGCTCAGCTTTCAGGAATACAGTCCCGTTTACGATAATAAGGTTTGGTATAGTCGCGCCATTCGTGCTGGTCTTGGGCGTCGCGCTCGCGCGAGGCTGCATGGTGGCCGCCCTGAAAGGCTAGGGAATAGCGGTCAAGGTATCAAGGTGGCAGCGCTACCCGAGAAGGGGGAAGAAGTCTGCGGATCACCCGGGTGCGTACTCGTCAGGTGAACGTCCCCCTCCCTCAGCCCTTTTATCCCGCCTGGGCCCCTGGCGTCGAGGAGACCCAACTTCGCTTCGTCTACGTCCGGATTGACACGGACGCCGATGTCTATGGTATCGCCGGGCATCAGTTCTTTGGCGCAGAGGAAGACTGTGTGGCGCGAATCGCCACCTATCTGGTGGGAGAGGACCCGCTTCGCCTGGAGAAGCACGGCGCCACCCTCCGTTACCTGTGGCCCTACTTTGGTGCCGCAGTCTGGTTCATCGAGGTGGCGCTATGGGACATCCTGGGCAAGGTGGCCAGGATGCCGATTTACAAGCTACTGGGGAACGCCCGTGACAAGGTGGTTGCATACGCAGATACTGGACAGAATCTCGCCCCTGCGCGTCGCGCTAGCGATGCCCGACGCTTGCGCGACGAGGGATTCCGCGCCATCAAGCTACGCATCCGCAACGACACCCTAGAGGAGGACGTCGCGCTGGTGGCGGCAGTGCGGAAGGCAGTAGGTGACCAGATGGCCATCATGGTGGACGCCAACCAGACGGATACCTCCGATGCCCCCGTACCAGGTCCTCAGTGGACGTATCATCGGGCGCTTCACACAGCGGAGGCATTGGCCGAATACGGCGTGGAGTGGTTAGAGGAACCTCTGCCGCGGCACGCGTACGCCGAACTGCAGCGGCTGCACGACGCCTCGCCTATCCCCATCGCCGGTGGCAATAGCAACCAGCGATTCGATGATCTGCAACGTCTGCTGTTGGATGGTTGCTATGATATTCTGCAGCCGGACATGATCCTCTGCGAGGGTTTGCTGCGAACGCGGGCGCTCGCCGCGATGGCCCATGCCGCGGGGGTCACGGTCACCCCCCATACCTGGGGCGACCCACTGGGCACACTGGCAAACCTGCACCTCGCTGCCGCGATCCCCAATGGCACGTACTTCGAATTCCCTCACGATCCCCCCGCACTCCCCGCCTCGGTGTATCAATCAACGCTCAAGGAGCCGCTCGTGGTGGAGGACGGTATGATTCAGGTGCCTCAGGCCCCGGGCCTGGGCGTCGAGCTCCAAGATTGGATCTTCTCGTGACGAAGCGCGCTGCGAAGGCACCGCAAGCGAGTTGCCGAATGACAGACACAAGAGATCCCACTATCGTTTGCACTAATCGTCGCCGTCGATTCGCACCCGCATTGCGCAGGAGGTGCAGCAGTGCTCCGCATCGGCCACTACATTAACCAGTTCTTCGCCGGGTTGGGCGGAGAGGGAAGCGCGAACCACCCGCCCGAGGCGCGAGAGGGTGTCGTCGGTCCCGGGCGCCTCCTCCAGGCAGTCTTGAAGGACGGTGGACAGGTGGCCTCCACGATGGTGTGCGGCGATAACTTCTTCGCCGAGCGGACTGCGGAAGCGCGGCGAGCGGTGCGTGGATGGGCGGATGCGGTCCGGCCCGACCTGATCGTGGCCGGGCCGGCGTTCGCGGCCGGGCGCTACGGCGTGGCGTGCGCCGAAGTTTGCCGCGTGGCCGATGAGTTGAAGATCCCGGCCGTCACGGGGATGCACTCCGAAAATCCCGGACTGCTGATCTACCGCCGGGCCTACGTCGTCCCTACAGCGGACTCGGCCGTGGGGATGCAGCCGGCGCTGACCGCGATAGTCGCCTTGGGGTACAAGCTCGCATCAGGTGAGCCGGTGGGACCCGCCGAGGCGGAAGGGTACCTGCCCCGAGGATTGCGGCGGCCCGGGGTACGTGAGAAACCCGGCGCCGAGCGCGCCGTGGATATGTTGGTAGCGAAGCTATCGGGCCAACCCTTCCGAACCGAGATGCCGGTCGACGCGTATGAGACGGTCTCCCCGGCTCGCCCGGTGCCCGACCTGCGCCGGGCCCGGCTCGCTCTGGTCACAACGGGCGCCATCGTTCCCAGGGGGAACCCCGATCATCTCAAGCGCTCCAGTGAGACACGGTGGGTGAAGTATGACATCGGCAGCATCGAGGCGCTGACTGCGGATCGTTACGAGTGCGTGCACGGCGGGTTCTTCAACGAGATGGCCTCGGATAATCCCAACCTTGTCCTGCCGCTCGATGTCGTGCGGGACCTGCAGCGGGAAGGCGCAATCGGCGACCTGCTGGAGTTCTACTGCGCGACAACCGGCAACGACCAGCGCCTGGCGGATTGCAAACGGAACGGGCAGGAGATCGCAGCGACCCTCCGCTCGGCCAACGTCAACGGCGTTCTGCTGGTGGCGACTTGAGGAACGTGCAATCGTTGCGGCGCAACGATCGCAAAGGAACTTGACCGGGTCGGTATTCCCGTTGCGGTGATCACGGCGCTCCCTCCGCTGGCCATGCAGGCAGGGGCGAACCGGGTCGTGCAAGGGGTCAAGATCGAGCACGTGTGCGGTGATCCGTCATTGGCCCCCGAGGCGGACAGGGCGCTCCGCCGCCGGCTTGTCGAACACGCCTTAGGCATGCTGCAACGCAATGTCGATGGGCCCACGCTGGACAGTGTGGCCTAAGGAGGAAAAAACAGGACGATGGACCTTCAGATCGGCACGTTCCCAGTCCGGCGCCTCTCGGCCGGGACCCCCGCGGGGTGGTCCGATGGCGTCTTGACGATCGCCCCGGATGCCGTGCGCGATCTTGTCCTCGAGGACGACCGCATTCGGCGCGTCGCAATCGACTTGGTAGCCCCGGGTGACGATGCGCGAATTATCCTCATGCGAGACGTCATCGAGCCCCGGATCAAGATCGAGGGGCACGGTCACGTCTATCCTGGTGTGGCCGGGCATCCCACAGACACGGTAGGAGCCGGCGTGACCTTCCGGTACGAGGGGTTTGCGGTGATGGTCTGCGCCGAAGTTCTTCCCCACATTCGTCGCGCGGTGAGCGCGGCGACGGACAGCATCATAGACATGACCGGCCCCGGCGCGGTGACTGTCTACAGCAGTCTGCGGTATCTCGTGCTGACTCTCGAAACGCAGCCCGACCTCGAACTGACAGAATGGAACGAGGCGCTGCGTCAGGCCGGCCACCGCGTGGCGGACGCTCTCGCGGGTTTGCTGCGCGGGCTGGAACCGCCGCGTCGGCGACAATTCGCCCTGCCGCGCCCCGCCGCGCTGCTGCCGCGGGTCGTGCACGTGCACACCCTGAACGCATCGATGGTGCCGGGGATTGGGACCGGAATCTACGGCTTCACCCCACATGCGCTGCCGATCGTGCTTCATCCGAACGAAATCCTCGACGGCGCAATTGTTGGCGATGCCGTCGTAGGCTATCCTGGCAAATGCACATGGCTGCACGTGAACAACCCCGTGCTCGAAGCGATGTACGATCGTCACGGACGGGACTTCGACTGGGTGGGGTGCATCATTTCTCGCACCAGATGGGGTGCGCTCAAAGACAAACAATTGTCCGCGTATCAGACGGCGAAGCTGGCTAAAATGCTCGGGGCCGAGGGAGCTCTGGTGACCTGGAACCATGGCGGAAACGATCTGATCGAGGTGATGCTCACGATTCAGGGGCTCGAGAGAACCGGTATCAAGACCGTCTTTCTGACGATCGAATCCGATATCAAGGTGGTACGGATGCGACCTGAGTTGGCTGAAACTGGGACGGACGAGCCCCCGTTATTGTTCAGTGTGCCCGAGGCCAATGCGATCGTGAGCACGGGCACGCTGGCCCCCTCTGATCGTCTCCCAGCCGTCAGCCGTGTGGTCGGGGGCGTCGAACTCGTCTTCAATCAGGAGCGACCTGAGCTGCGCACGCCGGCTCAAGGACCTCTAGATCTGGAAGCGCTCTCTGGCGCCTACTCGCCCGTGTTCGGGCACTTTGACAACTACGGGCTGGGCCGACAGAGCTACTATGACTACTAGGCCGGTCATCCGGGCGGCCCGGTTCGTCCTCGCGCACACCCCAGACCTGACAGTATCTGGCTCAAAACCACGACGCGAGCTGGTAGCGGGGGGCCCGCGCCTGCGTCAGGCGATCCGTGAGCGTCGACGCACGCTCCCCGAGGCTGTGGGGTACCCGCCACACCAGGTGATGATCGGGAACCTGACCCCCGATGCACTCCGCGAGATCCCACGGCCATGGCACGCACACTTAATACCCAAGGCCAGTATGACCGGGCCAGCAGGCCTCATGATCGACGAGCCGACCTTCTACGCGTGGCTCGCGCGCGCGGATACAGCCCGCCTTGTGTATCTGTCGAACGACTTCGTCCAGCGCTTCGGCAATCATCTTGAAGAGGCCAAGGTAACGATCGCCGACGACGACAGGCTGCTCCGGGCCACTCAAGCCGGTGCGGAGCCGTTTTGCAACGAGCATGATGAGATTGCAGGGGTGGTGCTGCCCGGGCACGACCGGGATGACTCGCTCGCCGGAGCGGTCTTGCTCGAGAATCTTGCTGCGAAGGTAACTGGGGCCCTGGCGCTGCGCAGGCTTCTGGACGACGTGGCTCCGGCCGAGCCTGTGGATTTCCTGCTCGGATGCGGGGAGGAGGCCGTGGGTGATCGCTACCAGCGCGGCGGCGGGAACTTGGCGAAAGCCATCGGCGAGCTGGCCGGTCTGCGGGGGGCTGGAGGGGCGGACGTGAAGGCGTTCTGCGCGGGGCCGATCCATGCGCTGATCATGGCCAGCGGCATGGTAGCCAGCGGCCTACACCGACGAGTCGTCGTCGTGGCCGGAGGATCGCTCGCGAAGCTCGGGATGAAGTTTCGGGGGCATCTGTCGGCAGGCTACCCGGTGCTCGAGGACATGCTGGCAGGAGTGGCGATTGATGTCGTGTCGGATGACGACCGCAGTCCGGTTGTCCGGCTGGACGCGGTGGCAATCCACCGCACTGGGGAAGGCTCGGCTCCGCACCAGATGGCTGCGTCGTTGACGATGGGGCCGCTCCGAGCGAACGGGCTGCATCTTCAGGAGGTTGACCGGTATGCGGTGGAATTGCATGATCCAGATATCACCGAACCCGCAGGGTCCGGCGACGTGCCAGCGCGCAACTACCAGATAATCGCAGCGCTCGCCGCCCAGGCAGGGGAGATTAGGCGGGAGCAGATGCCTGAATTCATCGCGACGCACGGGATGCTCGGGTTCTCGCCCACTCAGGGCGTCATCCCTTCGGCGATTCCCTATTTGCCGCACGCGATTGCAGGGTTAACGGACGGATCGATGCAGCGCTGCCAGTTTGTGGCGAAGGGAAGCCTCTTCCTGGGGCGGATGACCGAGATGGCTGATGGAGCCAGCTTAATTCTTGAACGACAAGGGAAATAGAGCAGTATGGAAGGAGGGGAAGAGATGATCGACTTGAAGGGCAAGCTGGTCCTGGCTTTGGGCGAGCGTGACGGAGTGCCTGGACCAGCGCTTCAGGCCTGCGCCGAGAGCGCCGGTGCTGTGGTTGTCTACATGGCGACACAGTGCTTCGTCTGAACGTCAGCCGGAGCCATGGATCTGGAGGAGCAGGATTCGATCCGCCGCGTGGCGGAAGGCGGTCACAAGGACCGGATGGTGGTGTTGTTGGGCACTCCTACCGCCGGTAGCACAATGATGACTGCCACGACGCTCACGCAGGGCGATCCAAGCTACGCCGGACCCTTGGCGGGGGTCCCGTTGGGACTCCCTACGTACCATATCTTGGAAGATGACGTCAGACAGGCGATTCCGGCAGATGTCTATCAGCGAGAAGTAGGACCTCTCGAGTTCGTTCTCGACAGAGAGGGTATTACTCGCGCTCTCCAGGCTGTTCGCGAGCGATCGCACCAAACTTAGTGGCAGGGAGGCAGTCTTTCGCTTGTCCGCCCGGCGGGTTCCTCCAGTCCGCCGGGCGGGAGTTTGTTGGTGGGTGGTGCAGGGCTTGAACCTGCGACCTCATGCGTGTGAATCCGATTCGAAAACAACCCCACCATCCACTAACGGCCACCAACGACCACTGTTGCAGGTTTTGGGACTCTCGAGTTTCCGCCGACGTCCACGGGAATCCGCCATTTGCTACTCATTAGGCTGTAGTTTGGCTGGGCGTCAGGAAACACCGGAGGCAGATCGAAGGTGTGTATGTCTGTAACCGCGGGGGCGTGGACAACCCCGGATACGGTACGGCTGGGCCAGTCGCAAGTAGGACCCGTCTGACCCCTGGGGGAACCCCATGGGCAGGGGGCATGCTATGCCATCCAGCCGGCAGGAACCCGGTGAAGGTCACGGCGATCTAACGCTGGGGCGCGACCGCGGAGCCTTACTAACCGGTGGCCTGCTGATCGCTATCGCAGTCCTGGCATGGAGAGGTATCATTCTTCAGGCCGGAGGGATGCTGGGAGCGAACCCGACAGATCCGAAGGCGGGCCTACCCATGACCGCCGCCGAAGGATGGTGGCCGGTATTAGCGGGTGCGGCCGTATTCCTCACCTCATGGGTGGCGATGATGGCGGCAATGATGTTGCCCAGCGCCACCCCAATGATTGTCCTTTATGATGCAGTTCGGCGGAATTTCTCTCGGACCGGTGAGAAGGGCATTCCTGCCTCATTGTTCGCGTTGGTGTACCTGGCACTGTGGTTGGCATTTGGTGCCCCCGTCTGGGCCGCAGGAGTTCTCCTCGACCTCACAGCAAGGAATCATTCGGCCCTGTCCAGCCTCCTCCCCTACGCCTTAGTGTTGATCCTGATAGCCGCCGGCACGTACCAATTCTCCCGCTTGAAGCGGGTCTGTCTTCGAATCTGCCAGAACCCTCTGTCGTTCTTGATCGGGCACTGGCGAAACGGATATCTCGGAACGCTCAAAGTGGCCTTCGAGCACGCAGCGTACTGTGTCGGCTGTTGCTGGGCGCTCATGATCGTCCTTGTCGCAGCGGG
>WNFG01006193.1_pt1 | contig 10060 bp, 7 predicted proteins | sample 5400431 | NCBI WGS metagenome assembly WNFG01 (sample SAMN13153346, study PRJNA577476) | soil metagenome | isolation source: 120 cm saprolite under Douglas fir tree site 2 hole 3 replicate 2 | place: USA:California | collected 2015-04-18
TCCTCTCGTCGAAGGTCTTGACTGTAGGCTCTCCGCCCTTCGAGGAATAGATTTCCAGTTTCACCTGACCGCATTCGGGATTTACGGCGTCCGGCGAATACATGTAGATACCTTTGTAGGTGGAATCTTCCATCTTTACTGCTCGGTTTCGGACCGACACCATCACGGGAACCCTGCCGGGATGGATCGGCAGGACTTCCTTGGTTCCACAATACAGCTTCATGGTCTGGAAATCGGTCTTGAACTTGAGTTTTGCAGCCGAATTGGGGTTGAGCGAGCGGCCAAACGCCGATCCGAACCCCTCCTTGGCCTTCGGCATCGCATAAATTGCGAATACTGCCGGATGCGCGCCGGCTTCCTCTTCCCACTCCTTCGGCTCATCGGAATTGTCCGTGCTCTCGTCTGCACTTTGTTGTTTCTTGTTGCGCTTCTTATGCTCGCGCTCGGCCTGCAGCCGCTTCTCCTCCTGCTCGCGGTAATCCAGGGGAGGAGTGGAAAGAGCGATATTGAAATCTCCGGCGGGGAAATAATAGGGGCGCGCATCGTATTTTTCCGCGCGCAAAGCTTCCTTGAGCCCTTCGATCGGATAAGGCGTGACAGGCTCGACCGGAAGGAGCGCACCCGGCGGCGGAGTGCCCGTGGCTTTCGCGCGATTCTGATCGAGCAGCGCGAGCCCCTCCTCAATACGCACGATACCCGAGACGCCCGGCCCGCCTTCTCCGCGCGTGCCGAAGGTAGTCAACCCGATGACCTGGCCGGCACCGTTGAACAGCGGCCCGCCCGAACTTCCCGGGTTGATGTTGATGTCCGACATGATGGTGTGCGGCTCGACCTTGCTGACGATGCCGGTGGTGATGATCTTATCGAGGCTGAGCGGGCTGCCGATGGTGAACACGCGCTCGCCTTCCTGGACTGGGGTTTTGCCAGCCCCGGCCCGATAGAGCGGCGCGGGTGAAGCGTTTGGCAGGGCGGCGATGTTCACCGAAAGCAATGCGACGTCCTTCTGGGGATCGGCGGCAATCAGCTTGGCCACGATTTTGTGCGTGCGATCAAACTGCACGGCCAAATACTCCGAGTTGCCCACGACGTGCTGATTGGTGAGGATGAGCCCCTTCCCGTCCACGAAAAATCCCGTGCCGTGCCCGGATTCGCTCCTCACGGTCACCACGGTGTTCTTCAGGCGCTTGAACTGTTCGGTGAGGTCATTGGCGGCGGGTTTTGCCGACGACGCGGGAGCAGCGGTCTCCTCCATCTTGGCGTTGTCATTGGTCAGGTCAATGTTCTGCTCGGCGCCGGAAAGCGATACCTGAATATTCCAAGAAAAGCGCCTACCGCCCAGTTCGGCGGGCTTCGGCGACGAAACCGTGCAGCGCCCCGGCGGAAGCTGTGCTTCCGCAGTTCCGTCCAAGCTGGACTTCACCTCGGCGGCCTTGGCGCCGCACTTGAGCGATACCACGAAGAATGGCACGGGCTTCTGATTCAGATCTTGGTCCACAAGGATCACCCGGACTCGAACTTTGACCAAATTGGGCTGTGCTGGCGTAGCCCAAGCGGACACGAGCGCGAACAAGAGCACCGAGAGGTAGCGTTTCATGACCTGCCTTTCGACGAAGGAGTGGTGCTTCTATGATCGAATGGCTTGCGCTACGGATCAACAACGGCAGATCGCTGCGATTCCAATGAGTTAATTTGCGATCGAACAACGAGGCGAAGCGGGCTTGCTTGGCAGTGAATGGAATGTAAATGTAAAACTGATCGTCGCGAACGGAGTATTTCCGCGGGATGCCGATTTTCTCGCCGGAGAAGAATCTCGTCAGCTCGTCGCGGCATCGCCTCTTACAAAAACGGCGTCGGCCCACAGGGATTCACCGGCCTGTCCCAAATATGGCGGAGAAAGAGCCCAGAATGAAAACCCATGGTCTGCCAAGATGCTCCAAAGCGCGGGGAGATTGTCGTCGCCCACGTAATGCGACTGCAGGTTTACTTCAATGAGCACGGAGCGGGTGTTGGCAAGAACACGACGCGCGCCGGACAGGACCGCTCGCTCAAAGCCCTGCACATCGATCTTCAGCAGGTCCACCGATCTTGATTCGGGGACGAGACTGTCGAGCGTGCACACCTCAACTTGCCTGCTCAGAACTACGGAAGCGGCATTCTTCCTATAATGTTTGTCCAAAAATTCGGTCCTGGGCGGAAGGACGGAAGCAAAATCGGATGACGTCGTAACGTGCAGCGTGATTTGGCCGGCCGCGTCGCCGAGGGCCATGTCGAAGTACTTAACGCCCGAGCGATTTCCGATTCGCTGGCGGCAGATTTGCATGGCTTCGGGATTGGGTTCAAAAATCCAGACTTCGGGGATATACAGGAGTTGCAAAAGGGACCCAATCCAGTTGCCCAGGTTGGCTCCAACGTCGATTACAAATGCGGGCGAGCGTTTAAAGCTCACCGGCAAAATCGAAAACCGCGATCTATTAATGGCGAGAAGTTTACGGGGAGAACATGCGGCGAGCCAAGGATGATTTGAGACGGGAGCCAAGGCCCTCTTGGCGTGGATGATTTGGGCGAAAATGGGGGGGGACAATGCCTCGATGATGCGTCGCATGCCCGGCATGATTTTAGAGAATAGCATCCGGAATTCCTCCGCGCCAACAGCATGTGCGTGGAAGGGGCAACGTTAGAAGGTTCGGGCCGGGCGGGCGCTGGTGTCCAGCGGCCTCGATTCGTGAGAGAGCTTTTTACCAGCAGCCCTTGGCGCAGGTGTGGATAGTGATACCTCGCGCGACGAGTTCTGCGAGCAAATGGGAAACTCCAGGGGAAGATTCACGATCTCCGGGCACGACTACAGCCCATTCGAGATTTTCTCGAAACTCTTTGGTGCGAATCTCCCATTGGCCGAGAGACGGCGATTTTTGGTCTCCAATGTGAATGAGGGACCAATGCCGTGCCAGGGCGAGGGCCGTCTCTTCATCCGGCAGCGGCCCGCTAAGAATGAAGTGGTTGTTCCCATGCACCAAGATGCCAACCATTTCTCTGCAAGCCTCCTGGCGCGGGTGTGCAGCCTACTTAACAGGCGTGGGTCGCATGCCGAGAGACAGGGCAGGAATGCACGGATTCATTGTACGCGACACTAAAGGCTGGATCGGTGGGAGTGTGAGCCCGTAGGAATCCAGAGACAGAGAAATCACCAGTCAGAAGCGCCACTTTTTCCCAGAAACCGCGAAAAGATGGGCTGCCCTTTTCCTCTCCAAACGTGTGCCCGGCCATACCTTCACTGGGGCTGATCACAGAATTCCCTCGCGCCGCGCAATAAAAAATCCCAATGTCCTGGCTCGATTGAGAAGGGTTCATGGCGGACAGAGGAAGGAATCTTCCGACTGGAACGAGTTGTCGTACACGCGTAGAGCGGCAAAGCTCATAGGAACAGATCAGAGCGACGGGGAACACCATAGCCCCAAGAATCAGAACCAGTTCAAATGGCTTCTCATATTCGTTTCCGAAATCTCCGGGAGAAGTTTGTACTTGGAGCGGATTGTCCTTCTCATTGGAAGGACTCCCTTTAGCTGAAGCGTTACACGTTGCAAGAAGCAGGATGGCCAAAAGTAATCGACGCGTCATTCTCGCTCCTCTTGAACAGGTGGTTCGTGCTCACCTGATCAAAAGGGCCGCCGGGCACTCTGCACATATAGCGTGCCTTCGCTCTTTTTGTCTAATCAGTCAACAGGAAATAGATTTCCTGCCGGGTAAGCGGCTCTGATTCTGGAGGCCCCTTGTTACGGGGCGGCGACGCGGTTGAGGTAGAAGCGGAAGAAGGCGTCGGGATTGGAATCGAGGCAAACCTGGGCGTTGGGGGGCTTAGGGGCGCCGGACGGGCCGGGATCGGGGCGAGTAAAACCCTTTTCGTCGACGAGGACGTGCATGGGGTGGACCGGGCAGAGGCTGGGATTCACTAGGAAGGCGATGGTCATGGGGTCGAAGAGGGTTGGTGTCTCCTGGCCCCACAGGTGGTAGAGGAGAGTGAGGGCGTCGGTGAGCGGGGTGCCTTGGCTGAAGAGAAAAGCGCGCTTGACCTCGTCGAGCTTGAGTTGGGTGGCGTCGAGGGGCATGACGAAGAGGGGCACTCCCGCGGCGAAAAGCTTCTGGGCGGAGGGGATGTCGTTGAGGATGTTCCATTCGGGTTGCGGGGGCTGGGGAGGGCCGAAGCCGACGTCGCCGTAGCCGCGCTTGATGGAGCCGCCCATGATGATGACGCGCTTGAGCTTTCGGAAGGTGGCAGGATCTTTGTCGATGGCGGCGCCGACGTTCATCAGAGGGCCGATGGCGATGAGGGTGATTTGGCCCGGGTAGCGGTGAATCTGTTGGAGGAGAAAAGCAACGGCGTCGGGGTGGGAAGGCTTGGCGAAGTGGCCGCTTTCGGCGTAGCGGCGCTGGGTGAGCGTGGACTTGGGCGGCGAGGGGGCACCGGCCGCCACGGGGATTTCGGGGCGGCCGACTTCGGCGAGGAAGCGGTCTAGAAGCTTGGCGCGGGTTTCGGTGTCACCGAAGGTGGTGGTAATGCCGAGGATTTGCAGTTCTGGGCTGTGGAGGGCGAGCGCGACGGCGAAGGCGTCGTCAATGTCGTCGCCGATGTCGGTGTCGATGATCACTTTTTCGGGGAGGGCGGAAGTTTGGGAGGATTGGGCTGAGCAGACTGGTGAGGGAATTAAGAATGCGCAAACCAGGATGGAGATGAGGACCGCTGTGAACTTAGACATGTGCAAACGCTAGAGCTCCGTTGGGCACGGCGCTGATTAGGACGAACAAAGTTTCCTGCGGAAAATTTGGTGCGGTCGAGAGGACTCGAACCTCCACGCCTTGCGGCGCTAGCACCTCAAGCTAGTGCGTCTGCCAGTTCCGCCACGACCGCGATGACTTCCATCGTAAAGGCAATGGTGCAGGGTGTCAAATGAGTGGTTTGAGAACGAGTTCCGAACCCGCTATGGTTTTTTCGGCTGCGCGGGAGCTGGCTGAGACGCCGCCGGAGGCTGAGCAGCAGGCTGCGTGTTGGATTGCGGATTTGCCGGCGTGGTTGCGGGTGTGGTCGCAGGCGCTGGCAGAGCTGCGGCGGGCGCGGGCTTTGGCGCGGGCTTGGAAACCCTTTCGAGGATGGAGCTGCCCTGACCAACGGCCTTATCCGTTCGCAGCACCATGGCAAAGGCGCAGAGCATGAACATGACGGCGCACCACGTCGTGGCTTTGGAGAGAACGTTGGCAGCGCCGCGAGGACCGAAAGCGGTTTGGCTGCCAGCACCGCCGAACGCGCCGGCGAGGTCCGCGGCCTTGCCGCTCTGGAGCAGCACGACGATGATCAGGACCAAGCAGTTCAAAATGAAAAAACCCGTGAGCAGCCATCCGGCGAACCGGAAGCCGACAGTAATGACTCCGACGCCGATCAGCAGCGCGACGACCCACTTCATCCAAACTGGCATTTCGAGAACCTCGCTCAAGACGAAAGATGGCGGGATAAATCCGCCGCTACAACCAAAGAATGCCGGCCTGACGGCCGCCGCTACGCGAAATTCACGAGCGCGGCGAACGATTTCGGGTCGAGGCTCGCTCCGCCGACGAGTGCACCGTCCAATTCTTCCTGGGCCATCAACCCCTGAATATTGTCAGGCTTGACGCTGCCGCCGTAGAGAATCCGGAGAGCGGAGGCGTGGCGGATGGAGAACTTCTCCCCCGCGCATCGCCGGAGCAAGCGATGGGCATCGGCTGCAATTTCCGGGGTCGCGGTGCGGCCCGTGCCGATGGCCCAAACCGGCTCGTACGCAATCAGAATACGGGAGAACTCCTCCGGGGTCAACGCGCCGGGGCCGCCACTGAACTGGCGGGTAAGCACCTGTTCGGTGAGGCCGGCGTCGCGGTCCTCTTGGGTTTCACCCAGGCAAACAATGGGAGTGAGACCGCTGTCCAGCGCCATCAGGGACTTCTTGGCAACATTGTCGTCCGTCTCACGAAAAAGCTGGCGTCGCTCGGAGTGGCCGATAATGACGTAGCGGCAACCGGCTTCGGCGAGCATGGGGGCGGAAACTTCGCCGGTGAAGGCGCCTTCCTTGCTCCAGGAGACGTTTTGGCTGGCGATGGCGATGCTGGAGCCTTTCGCGGCTTCGACCGCAGTCGATAGCGCCGTGAACGGCGGGGCGATTACGATGTCGCAATGCTTCGCGACGGCAACTAGCGGGAGAAATGAGGAGAAAAACGCGCGAGTGTCCGCGAGCGTTTTGTACATTTTCCAGTTGCCGGCGATTACGCGGCGTCGCATGTCAGAACCTCCGGAAACAGAAAAGATTTAACACAGAGTACGCAGAGAGCGCGGAGTTCACAGAGAAGAGCGGAGGTCATTTGTTGGTGAGGGCTTCGACGCCGGGGAGTTTGCGTCCGCCGAGAAATTCGAGTGATGCGCCGCCTCCGGTGGAAATGTGGGAGATTCTGTCCGCGACGCCGGATTGATGGACGGCGGCGACGGAGTCACCGCCACCGACGATCGAAGTGGCGCCGCAGCTGGTGGCGGCGGCGACAGCTTTGGCCACTTCGAGCGTGCCTTGGGCAAAAGCGGGCATTTCGAATACGCCCATGGGACCGTTCCAGACGATGGTCTTGGCTGAAGCAATTTTCTGGCGATAGGTGTCGATGGTCTTGGGGCCGATATCGAGGCCCATCCAGCCGTCGGGGGTGGCGGAGACGGAAACGGTTTGCGTAGAAGTATCGGGTTTGAATTCGGCGCCGACGACATGATCGACGGGAAGAAGCAGTGCGAACTGCTTTTGCTGGGCTTCGGCGCGGAGCCGCTTGGCGAGTTCCAGCTTGTCGTCTTCGACGAGCGACTTACCGATGGGCTGGCCTTCGGCTTTGAGGAAGGTGTAGGCCATGCCGCCGCCGATGAGCATGGCGTCGGCGATGTTCATCAGGTTTTCGACGACTTCAATTTTGTCGCTGACCTTGGCGCCGCCGAGAATCGCAACAAAGGGGCGCGCAGGATTGGTGACCGCTTTGCCGAGGTACGCCAGCTCTTTTTCCATGAGCAGGCCGGCGGCCGATTGCCGGACAAAACGGGTGATGCCGACGACGGAAGCATGAGCGCGATGCGCGGAGCCAAAGGCGTCGCAGACGAAAAGGCCGTCGCAGAGGGCGGCGAGCTGTTTCGAAAAGGCTTCGTCGTTTTTTTCTTCCTCGGGATGGAAGCGAACGTTTTCGAGCAGGAGGATATCACCGTCGGCGAGGGATTTGCTCTTCGACTCTGGAACGGGCCCAACACAGTCCGAGGAAAATCGAACCGGGTGGCCGATGAGTTCCTGGAGCTTCTTGGATACCTGCACGAGGGAGTATTTCGAGTCAGGGCCGCCCTTGGGGCGGCCGAGGTGCGAAGCGAGTACCAGGCGGCCGCCTTTTTGCATGGCGAGGCGGAGCGTGGGAATCGATTCGCGAATGCGGGTGTCGTCGGTGACGACGCCGTCTTTGAGCGGGACGTTGAAGTCCACGCGGATGAAGACGCGCTTGCCGCGAAGATCGAGATCGTTGATGGTGAGCTTGTTCATGATTCAGTGACCCGTGACTGGTGACTCGTGACTGGTGAATAAGAAGGGCGGACTGAAGTCCGCCCCTGCAACTAGAATTTGCTTGCCAGGAGCTTGATCAGGTCGCGGCAACGGCAGGAGTAGCCCCACTCATTGTCGTACCAGGCCAGAACTTTCACGCAGCGGTCGCCGACAACTTTGGTGTATTCGGCATCAACGATGGAGGAATTCGAGTTGCCCTTGAAGTCGGCGGAGACGAGTTCCTCTTCCGTGTAGCCGAGGATGCCTTTCATCGGACCGTTGGCAGCGGCTTTCAGGGCGGCGTTGACGGCCTCTTTGGTGGCGGGCTTTTCGACGAACACGGTCAGGTCGACGACGCTGACGTTGGGCGTGGGCACGCGCATGGCGTAGCCGTCGAGCTTGCCTTTCAATTCGGGGATGACGAGGTGCAGAGCTTTGGCGGCGCCGGTCGAGCTGGGAATCATGTTGATGGCGGCGGCGCGCGCGCGGCGCAGGTCCTTGTGCGGGAGGTCGAGGAGCTTCTGATCGTTGGTGTAAGAGTGGATGGTGGTCATGGTGCCACTGTGGATGCCAAAAGTTTCCTGGAGAACCTTGGCGACGGGCGCGAGGCAGTTGGTGGTGCAGGAGGCGTTGGAAATGACGTGGTGCTTCGAAGGATCGTAGGTCTTGTCATTCACGCCGAGGACGAAGGTGGCATCGGGACCGTCGGCGGGCGCGGAGATGATGACTTTTTTCACGGGCGCGCGGAGATGCTTCTTGGCATCCGCACCTTTGGTGAAGAGGCCGGTGGACTCGACCACGATATCGGCGCCGACAGAAGCCCAATCGATCTCGCTGGGATCCTTGGTCTTGAAAACTTTGAAGCTCTTGCCTTCCACGGCGATGGTGTCATCGGTATGCGTGACGTTGTGGGGCAAATTGCCGAGGACAGAGTCGTACTTCAAAAGGTGCGCGAGAGTCTTCGCGTCGGTGACGTCGTTGACGGCTACGAACTGAATGTCCTTGTCGTCAAGCGCGGTGCGCATGATGTTGCGACCGATGCGGCCGAAGCCGTTGATGCCGACCTTAATGGGCATTACTTCCTCCGATGGAGTGTCAGAAATTGAGGCCGCACAGAAGCGCGTGACGGCCGCGAGTGAACAGAAAATGCTATGGGTTGCGCGGACAAAAGTCAAACGCGCCGATAATTAGGCCGCTATAATGACCGCCGATGAGGGACTGGTCGCCTGCATCCGTTTTGCGCTGGCTGTTCGATTCGGAACGAGGCGCCTCAGATCGCCTGCTTCCCCGCTGGATTTTCTTGCGCGCTCTCGGGCTCATCTATTATTCGGCATTCTTCTCGCTCGTCTTTCCAATTCGCGGATTGATGGGGCCGCACGGAATTCTTCCCGCCGGTGAATACCTGCGGGCAGTGGCCGAGCGGTTCGGGCATGTGGGGTACTGGTATGCGCCGACGCTGCTATGGCTATCGAGCAGTTCGCACATGCTGACGGGGATTTGCTGGCTGGGCATGATCGCCTCGGTGCTACTGGTGTTGAATTTGTGGCCGCGGGGCATGCTGGCGGTTTGTTTCGTGTGCTTCCTTTCGTTTGTCAGTGCCGCGCAGGATTTTTCCGGCTACCAGTCCGATGGAATGTTGCTGGAGGCGGGATTCATTGCGATGTTTTTCGCGCCGCGGGGATGGCGACCCGGATGGGGCGAAGCGAGTCCGCCATCGCGTGCGAGCCTGTTCCTGCTGATATGGGAAGGCTTCCGGATCTATTTCGAATCGGGATTGGCGAAGATCATGGGCGGCGACCCGCAATGGCGGAACTTCACCGCGCTCGACGAGTATTACCAGAACGGCCCGCTGCCGACGTGGATCGGCTGGTACATGCAGCATCTGCCGCACTGGTTCCATGCGGCGACCGCGTTTGTAACACTGGCGATCGAGCTGGGGCTCGCGTGGATGATGTTTCTGCCGCGCCGCATTCGAATCCTTTGCTTTTTCATTGTGACACCCTGGCAGATCGGGATCATTCTCTCGGCGAATTATACGTTTCTGAATTACCTCGTCCTCGCGCTGGGATTTCTCTTGCTCGATGACCGGTGTGTACTGCCATGCTTACCGCGATACTGGAAGAAAAACTTCCTCGCCTGCAAAGAGGCGAAACCGCGCTCGGAGTCACAACCGGAGCGAGGTTGGCGCAAGAAATTGCGTGCGCAGCTCTCCTCACTGAAGGTTGCTGCCACCGCCGTGATGTTGACGTGGATTTTCTACGCCACGCTAGCTGAACTGGTATGGATGGTAAAACCGCTGCCGTTGCCTACGACGCCCGTCTCGGCGCTGGAGCCCTTTCGCATCGCTAATCGCTATGGACTGTTCGCAATGATGACGCGCGGCCGTTACGAAATCGAGTTCCAAGGCTCGGACGATGGACAGACGTGGGTCGTCTATCCCTTCCGCTTTAAGCCGCAGGACCCGAGCAAGGCGCCGGGGATTTACGCGC